>Ga0058701_10002120_pt1 | contig 14789 bp, 9 predicted proteins | sample AgamicOrMae_FD_97039 | JGI IMG/M metagenome (GOLD analysis project Ga0058701, IMG submission 97039) | Agave microbial communities from Guanajuato, Mexico - Or.Ma.e | ecosystem: Host-associated > Plants > Phyllosphere > Phylloplane/Leaf | place: Guanajuato, Mexico | collected 2012-06-04
CCAAAAACCACAAGCGCCAACGCCGCAAGCGCCAGTCCGCAACCGCCAAACGAGAAAAGTCGCAAACGCCAAAGTTCGTATAGGTAAGGTTAGGTCAAGTTAGGTTAGGCTAAGTTAGGTTAGGTAAGGTTAGTATTGCGGTTAAGACCTTCGGCGTTTGCGACTTTTCTCGTTTGGCGGTTACGGATTGGCGCTCGCGGCGTTGGCGCTTGTGGTTTTTGGCGCTTAGGACAGCTACCCTAAAGCACTATCCATCCACCGTTTGGCCGCGCGGGTGAAAAGGCAAATCATCCTCTAAAGCGAGAATTAGAAAAGAACGCATCAGATAATTAACTGATGTACATTAAACAACATGAGACTAGAAGCAGACGAAAATCAACAGAATAAATCAATTTACGATGGAAATTTTTATCAAGGTATTGGAAATTTTTCGATATTTTTGAACAAAATTAAAATAAATAAATAAATAAATAGCTGCCATGCCGCGAAACTCATTTGATTTTGACGGTACGACGTTCGGATGAATATTCGGGAACAGAGTCTATTAGAGTAACTAATTTGAATTTAAAATTTCGCTTATTGGATACCGGTACTGTCCTTGAAATTTGCAATTTATTCCAATGGGTTTGTTTACTTTTAGCCGACCTAAAACTGAGGGAATAACCGTTAGTAATCGCTCTGCTAATATTTTCATTTCGAAAATCTTTAACGCGGATACAAAAGTCATCGACGGCACCATGGTTGCTAAACAAATTGTCAATCTAATTTGAGTCGATCTTATACTGTTCATATTTGAATTGCATTTTAGTACACTTTTTGGGCCTTGTTTGTTCGCGACGAAGGGTTGAACATTGAAGAAAGAAAATACAACCTTAAAAATGTCCAGTGATGGCAGGCTCTCAAAAAAAAAAAAGCATAATGCGAGCTTCAGGGAAAAATAACTTATACGTTTATCGTTTTTATTTGCATGGAGGACTTATGCTTATCTTAACGTTTCGGTTGGTCTAAGTGGTAGTTATTGACAAAGTCAAATACACAAAGAATTACCATTTTAACCGATTCCTGACCAGGAAACCCTTTAAAAATGTATGAACGGAAAATATTTCCAGTTACAAATTTATGGGGAGAGAGCGTTTGTTTGTATTCATTTCATTTATGTCTAAAAACAGCTCTAGACGCGACGAAAAAGCGTGATCTATTCAATTTAACTTTTCATTCTTTGAAGTGAATTTGTCCAACATTTTTAAACCAATGACAGCCCAAAGTATTTGGAGTGAAATTTAGCTTTATTGAAAGGATTTTTCCCACTAAGATACGAAATTTTAAACTTTAGAAAATGCCTAAATAATTAAATTTCAGGTTTCCAGAAGGGTGATATTTTTTAAAGTGTGACAATACTGAACTGAAAACATCCTCTACAATAAATTTTTCTATTTCCGAACGGCATCGCTGGGCGGGTTAAAATTATTTTTCAACGACATTTTTTTCAGACGTGCTATTTTACATTGTTTTAAAAAAATAATTCAAACTTGTGAATGAATTGGACGAACATGAAACGTTCAGCCGTAGCAAGGCAAGATCTTAAGCGAGTCCCAGCGAGAGAATGAAAAATCGAGGAGCGTTGGGCAAGGTGAGATATTGGGGAGGGTTGAGAGTACAGTCGGGGTTAAGTCACCCTCCTTGAGTGCAGCATGTGTCGGCGCATTTATCCCTCATTGGTCACTAGCCGGTGCAAAGCGGGGAGGAAAGGGGACCAGGGCGCGTCCTTAAGCATTGTCCCGGCGGCGTCGCGACGGTCCCTCCCCTCTGAGCGTCCAAACATCCGGTGCATTATTCCCAACATTTGGACAAATAACCGACTTTTTCAGATTGCAACATCATCCTCCTAATATACCGGACAGGAAAATTACTAAGGCTTCGTATCATATCTGTGCGGGGAAAAACTTGTACCCAGTCGGATACGACGAAGCGGATAGCTGAACAACATCCTCTCGTCTCATATCCATTCAATAAAACCAACCAGAACTATCAAGAAAAACGTCCCCGCCTGCATTACAGTCATGTGTGATCTTGGCTGATTCCGAGTGAAGGTAGGCAACAGCAACACACCGGTGTAAAGGTGGTTGCAGGGCGGGAAGTTTTTCTCTGTCTACGCTGTTATGGCAAGTGGGTGTCAATGCCAAAGTAGATCAAAAGTTATTGGTTCTCATAATAAATTTCGCTAGTTATCAATTAGATGGACGGGGAAAAAGACAGTCACGATCAGAAGTCTTCTCACACTTCCGGCAAAAGTGATATGGCCTAGGTCAAGACTTAGAACTATAATACTGTTCTACGGAAATATCTAAAAGCAGTTTCCCGGAAGCTGCCGGGGATATCAATCCTTTCCCGTTTTTATCGAGCAGTTTTCGAATCCATGGACACTTTTCACGCCGACTTTTGAATGGAAATCAGGTGGGGGATATCGATAAATCCCCACCCCTCAAAAATACACAATACGTTACGATTTACTAGGTCCACGGCTCCGCCCCTTTTCCGAACAGCGATGCAGAATTTATTGACACTCCCTGCGTAACTTGATATTAAATAGTTAAATCTGTTGGGTGAGTGAAACAGTAGCCATGTTGTCTGTTCCTGTCCCGTGTCTGATGGAAAAATAGGCGAAGAGTCTGCGGACGGCGAGGTCGTAACTAGCGGCAATTTCGAGACCTATAAAGCAGGCAGACGACCGCGGTTCAACAGCTTGACAATAGCTAAACCTATTAACGCACGGAGTTAGCTGTAACAGCTGATTAGCTGAATTTCGTGAGGGTAGACTATCAGTCGATCGTAGAGCACTATCTAATTGGCACACAAGATAATTTTGTTTTAAGATTCGCGCTTGACTTCCTGGCAAAACCTTGCTAATTGTGTAACGCTCCAGGAGAATCAACAAAAATTGTACAAGTTTCCCAACGCCTTACCGATTAGCAAATCTACTTACACCTTGACCTGCCTTACCGCTAAAAAAAATAATTAAATAAAAGACAGGACACCTAGGTGTCCTGTCTGATTGTGCATTGAATAGGACAAGTGTCGAATGGGGAAATAATAAATGAGTGAGAAGACCTAGTACAACTGGCATCAACAAGTGACTAACAGTTTAATTCTTTGGCTAGCATTTAAGACATAAAGCCCACGGGGAGTCTACACTCAAGTCAAATCAGGTTGCGTTTACTTATTCCATTTCACTAGCGTTTCCCGTTACTTTTATCTTTGTTTATGCTCAGAGGATTGCTGACACTACCATGAAGGTTAGGTTAGGTAAGGTTAGGTTTCTCGAGTCGCTCGACTCGGTCTAGCCGGATGCCGCTTATCGGCGGGGGGATAAGTAAGCGGCACCAGGCTTGACCACCGCTCGGGGTCAAACACGAGTTGGGTTGGGTGCCATTTGACTCACTCCTCTTTCATTCCGCTTGGCAACAAAACGTAGAACAGATGTTTTATCGAGTACAACTAGTAATTTATAGTATAGGATTTCTCACAATGAGCAAATCCGTTTTATTCCGAGAACTTTTTCTGAGGAAAGGCGTCTCGTCTAAGCGGCAGTGATATTTATGTTTGCGGAGTGTGGATACCGAATGTAGATTAACTCCGGCGAAGCCAAGTGGATGTGTTTGTAAACAGCGTTTCTTGAAAAGTCTTTTTTTAAATAGAGTATGTTGGCCGGTGACTGAAGCTTTGATGGAAATGCGGTACATATTTCACGGACGCGTTGGAAGGAAAAGTGAGATTTTGTTTGCTTTGGTAAAAAGCTAAGAACTTGTGGAGTGCGAGTGAGCCAATCGCGAGCAAGAGTTAACACGGCGGCGGGGTCAGGGGCGGGGAATCGCTCGGGGGATGAGTCACTTCAAGTCAACAAACTTAAAAGAGTTGAGATCGAATGATAACCGCGGCGAGCTAGCGACGATTTCGCTCAATCCGTCTAGTGTAGCGACGTCGCTCTTCGCTGGAACGAAACAAGAAGGGAGGGTGGGCGCGACGTTGCCAAGCGGACCGCCACCACATGTCTTCAAGATGCAGAGCGCGGCGCCGAAGCGCTCGGCTCAAAAAGGACAATGCGCCCGACGTGGCCTGGTTTTACATCTCGTTACGAGAGCGGCCCCGACGGACGCAAGTGTCTCGTGGCTTATCTGCGCGAGGACGGCTGGAGCAGACGGCAACGTCGCTCGCTGCCTCGCGTCCCCCGAGCCGTCCAGGTGGGGTGGAAGGAGGGGAGGCGGGCGGGCAAATCGCGACAGATGGCTGCCAGACCCGGCAGGCCAGGGCAAGCACCACGAGAAGAGGCAATGCCACGGCGATGTTGCCGCCTTGGCAGGTCAAATGGGAGCAAGCAGCGCTTAGCGCCCTTGCGCTGTTCGGGGCCTGCCTTGGCGCGCCGCCGCCGCGGTCAGCCCGCAATGACAACGTAAACAAATGTCAGCTGATAGCGAGGCGATTCCGAGTAGTATAGCGTGGCACAGTGGCTGGCACAACACTTACCCCTATCGCTGGTTGCTGCGACGGCGCCTGCTGAGCGGAGTGCTCCACTTGCTTCTTCTCGCTCTTCTTCGCCTTCCGGGATTTACCATCCACGAACCGCTGGCGCAGCACTTGAGTGTTCTGGGTCTGGGTTTCACAGAGGCCGGTAAACGTCTGGTTGAATCGGGGCACGCACTCGGCCTGGTGGCGCCGGTAGCCGTCGAACCGGCGCTTGAGTCTATCCACCGATTCCTGCTTGTGGGGTTTGAGTACCTCCATGCCCCGCGAGGGCAGGGGTGTGGCCAGCCCCGCGAGCCCCGCTGCGGGGGGGCTTGGCTGCTGCTGCTGCTGCGGGGGGGCGCCGCCCCGCGCCTCCGACGCCCCTGCGCCGCCCGCCACCGGGTAGTAGGCCAGGTCGCCGCCGCCGCTGCGGCTGTGCTGACGGGCTCCTCAGGCGGGCCGGGTCATGACCGCGGCCGCCGATCTTCTCGCCACTCACTTTTTCCGCTTTGCCATCCTAGGCTGGTCAGCGGTGGCCGTCGCCCGCCGCCGCTGCTGGGCCGCGCGGCGCGCTCGCTGCTTCGAGGCGAGGGCGACACTTCTGCTCGGCGGGCGCCAACAGGTTGTCGACGCTACGTTCTGTCGGACGTCATGGCACACGGTTCTCCTGGTGGACAGCACGCTGTTGACACACGGCTACGGATGAGCCTTACACCGGCACTTCCAGTAAAATGGACCACTGTTTACGTTTAGTGAGGTTAAAGACTGTTGCACACGAACTCTCGTTGTTTATATTCACTCCACACACTTGTCACAGCCTATCACTCCACACGAACTGACAAGAACACTGGCGAGGAAAAGAATTGGTCGCGGGACGTTCACTGCACCACGAAAACACGCCGAAACTCACGGAATTTTCTCTGTTTGACGGAGCCGAAGCGTACACAGTCGCGCGCGGTCACAGCAAGATCACTTATGAACAGACAGAAAGGCTCGCTTGCTCGCTGGCCTGGCTGATCGCGTCTTTCCCCTCCGTGCCTTCCCTCTCTTCCCCGCCCCGTCCTCTCTCCGTCTCCCTCCTGCCGAACTGCCCCTCTCCCTCCCCACCCTCGACTCGCTCAGTTACTACGGGTTGCAGTAGCAGCGGTAGCAGTGGCCGTGCCACTCAGAGGCAGAGGTGCCCGGTGCCCCTGCCACTGCAACCACCTCAACGGAGTTATGCAGCGACAACACGACCACCAGAATCATGCTCTTCGTGAACTTAATGAATACGGAATACGTTCCTGTACAAATATTGATAAATTTGCCGATAATCATTTCCCCAGCTCTTCAAGAACTTAAGGGAGATGAAAAAATCACTGAAAATTAGCATTCTAACGAAGTCTACGTTCAATGTCTATCATCGAATGATCAAGATGCTGCTTTCCGAGAATACCGTTGCACGGAATTTTTAATCGGAAAAATCGATTTTATTTATAATTAGATCGATATAATAATCATCGATGTAAAGCTTAGGGTTGCAGCGAAGACGATAAGATATTAAATGCTACTCAAAAACTAAACTAAGTAAAGGAACTATAACCGAAGCACCGTACAAATTCTCCCGGTCGGCGAGCGTAGCGACACCTAGCGGTCTACATGCGAATGTGGGGAACGGTGAATCAGGGTGACCAACACAATCAGAATCGAAACGCCTTTTTTGATATTGCAGGGAGCAGGGACCAGATAAACGGCTACTGCGTGCGTAAATCAAAGTGCTCAAGGATGCATTTCTATCGGTTTCAAATATTATTACAACGTCCGTTACCTTTTCGTAAAAAATTACAAGCTCCTACGAAACACATTACAGCGTAGTAAGGGTGGCTAACATGTGAAAAAGCACCGGGAAAATTCAATCTTTCTCAGGTGCAGGCGACGTACCACGCCAACCACTATAGCGTTAACACACTTTTTTTCGCTGTTAATGCATACAATATTGTTTTTAAATACAACTGAAAACATTATTTGAGAAAAAATCTAATGCTGGCATACTTCATCTACACTCCGTAAATTAACTGTATTTGCAGAACCTTTGAAATACCTTTTTATGGTACATATTAATCAATGCTCCGAACTTACAAAAAGATATAGCACATTGCAGCACCATAGTGGATAAGAAAAATAAGGAAAAAAACCTGGAGAATATTGTTTCAAACAGAAAAAAAGTATTTGATTAAGTAATGAAAAAGTACATTTGTATATTCTAAAAGCTTTTATTAACAGAAGAGTTTCAACTTAAACATAGAGGTCATAAGTCAACATCAGGCCCAGCTATCGGTTTCACATTCGACCATTGCTGGCATCGATATTGAAGCTAATGCTTTTCCAAAGCCAGAGTCAGCAGCTCATTCATGCTTGCCACCAAAGTACGGGGGTCTTCCACAAGTCCAGCAGCAACCATCGCATTCGCGAACAACTGGAAAATATGAAAAATTTATGGCAAACAACCACGACGAACACTGACTGAGGATAATGAAACACGACACGAAAAGAACGAAATACAGTGACTTAAAACGTAATCATTAACAGCACGAGTCATTTAAAAGATAAGTGCCGATGAAGGCTTGCAAAACATGAAAAATCAATATCGCGCACAGCAAGTTTTCATAACAGCTTACCTGATGGGTGACCAGTTCAGCCAATTTCGGGTTCGTTGAAGATAGAGTGCATAATTTCTTAACGATAGGATGTCTGAAAACAGAAAAGTTTGAGGTTAGATATGCGAATCAAAGAGTAAGGAGTATGAAAAATTGTACGTTACTTTGCGTTCAGCTCAAGTTGCGGTTGGAGCAGAGTGTAGCGCGCTTCTTCCGACATGTTGTGAGCTTGAGTACGGATAAAATGTCGGGCAGCTGCCATCTCTTCGACGGTAACGACGCAAGGATGGGTTTCAAGACGACCTGTGGCTCGGACGTTGTGCACCCGAAAGCCCAAGGTTTGTTTCACCCACGGCACTAGATCATCTACCTGACTCTGTGACAAACTTCCCTCACCTGATAAAAAAACAGTAACAGAAACTGAAACCCTCTCAAAAATAAATTACGGAGGTAGTATTTTCCACCATTTGAGTTCGAACTTTGGTCGCCAAGCCGGGCGGAGCGAGCCACAAGGCAAGTATAGTTAACCTAACCTAGATTACACTGACATAGCTTACGCGGTTGTCTGTGATTGAGCGTCAGTACTGAAATGCTTAACCAGAGAGAACAACTCAAGAGGTAGAAAATGCGCCTTGGAAAACAAAGATTGGTTGAGGAAACTCACCGTATTCGCTGACATTTTCCGACTCCTTGTCCGACCTCATTTCCTTTTCAACTGATATAATATTTTTTCCGTCGAACTGCCTGAGCTGCATCAACACCAACTCGTCGTAGGGCTCATAACAAAACAGAACCTCAACATCTTTTTTCCTGAGTGCCTCTAAATAGGGAGATCCTTCCGCAAGCTCCCGACTGAAAACCAAATTCAAAGACAACAAAAAATTAAGGAAAATAGCGCAAAAAAGCTGATGACAAAATACAAAATGATGTTTTAGCGAAGTGTGTATTCCCAAGGCACGTGTACCTTGCCCTGTACCAACTAGATTCGAAATGAGTTTCGTTAGTTAAGGTTAAATTTAGTTTAGTTATTCTCTAATTATAAATTTAAAAATGGGGCTTCTACGAGCGTTGAAGTCTCCCATACGGAATACATGCATAGTACCGGACAGTTAACTTGATATTTGTATCTGCCCAGTTTTAAAAATCTCCAGTGAAATTGGCGTGAAATTGCTGCAGACATACCTTGGGGCTGCTAGATAGTAAACATCTCGCTGTCCTTCCTTGAGTCGCTGGCAGTACTGGGGTAGACTAACAGACTCCCCTGCCTTCTGAGCAGACGACTCGAATCGAAGTAATTTCGATATTTCCTCTTTCTCTACTTGTTCGTGGCTTGTGATGATTCCTTCTTTAAGGAAGAGTCCGTAATCACGGTAAAACTGGGAAAATTCCTCGCTTTCCTTCACTGATTTATCGTGCAGAAATCGCAGGATCCGATTAGTTAGGACAGTTCGAAGTTTCCTGGAAAAACACTATGGTTGATTCGGAACGCGTGCTCCTGACACTGGAGTAAACTAAATTTCCTTGTTTGAGGGCAAAGAAGGTTAGATTAAAATAAGGTTAGATTCAATGAGGTTAGGTTGAGTAAGGTTAAACTGAGAAAGGTTAGGCACAATAGACTAAGAAATATTACATCAAGAAAAGATTATAAGAGGTTAGGTAAGGTAATTAAGGGTCGAAGTTTTTTCGAACTTCCGTGTTGGAAAACTTCCCACGCCTCTCTGGAGCTTCTCGCTATTCGACTTCTACTTAGAGTGTTTCTTACCTGATGAGGGCGCTGTTTTGAAGGAGTTCACGACTTAAATTTAAAGGAATGTCTTCAGAGTCAACCACACCTGAAAATAAAGATGAAGTCAGCGTATCATAGTTTATCGACAGTGTCTCAGATGTGCACGCGATGAAACAGCTCGCCAAAAATTAAAAGAATGGGAAAAAGACATTTACCTTTAACAAAGCGTAACCACTTGGGCAGAATATTCTCAGCCTTGCTCTTAATGAGCACTCTTCGAGTGTAGAGTGCAACACCAACATCAGCATCCCGGCTGACTTCAAAAAGACCTGAAAAAAAAAAAAACAATTTCCTATGAAACGGTAAACGATATCATTAAAACTAAAATATTTAAAACAAATTAAAAAATCGCAGCTACTGGTACAGGCAGCTACTTGCAGTACAGGCGGATTCAAAAATCGCAGCTCCCCTTTACTGTCCAGAAAACGCGTGTAAAAATAGATTTTAAAAAGACGCAAATTTTCGCTTTTAAAAAACAAAATAGCTGCTTTTAATTTTTTTGTTTGGCGAATTAAGTTTCCGTCAGATTGAATTTCTCACCGGGGGACTTCCGTGTTGGAGAATTTTCTGAGAGCTTTTGGTGGTAACATTACCTGGTTTGCTTTCTGGGAAGTAGAGAACAGCTCTTATTGAGATGGGTGCATCAGTCTTGTAGTGGAGGGTGAACCTTGGCCTGTCGTATGTGTTGCTAACGAAACGGAAGAACTCGTTGTGACTTTCTGGCTTTACATCCTTGGGATCCATCAACCACAAAGGCTGTGAAATAAAACAAAGTTAGCTTCATAGATTAAGAATAATCTATGGTTAGCTTGGCCTAAAACGCCTTGCGATTGATGAACTTACCTCTATATTATTTACTCGTTCGCCGTTAAGTAAAATGGGGCTACTGATAAAGTTACTGTATTTTTGAATGATACCTGGAAATAAAAGAAAAAATTCAGAGACTAAATTTCTCTTGAAAAGAAAGGACTTCTCAAGGAGAGTTCCTTAAAAGAGAAAACTTAATCATGCGCAAGGTTTTTCAAGAATAACGATTTTATTACACCTTCGACATTGTGTGGTACGTTCGCAAGGTTAGCATTTTTTCAGATGTTTCTTAAACTTTGATAAATTGATTCTCCAATTTTCAGATCAGATTAAGTCTTTTTAAATTAACTTACTTTTCACATTTTCGTCGTCACTGTACTCTCGAGACTCTGTTTTTAAAGTGATGATAATTTTCGTGCCAACCTGAACATCGTCAGCTTCCTGTATTTCGTAAGTACCTGATCTAAAACAAGAAGAAAATTAAAAAAAAAATACTAAAATTTTCTACTTAAAATGTCTTCGCTTTATTTAAACAAAAGCTTACCCATCAGAATACCACCGAAGTCCCGGTGAACCTGGTTTATACGAGCGAGTGTAAACCTCAACTTTATCAGCCACCATGAATGCGCTGTAAAAACCTACACCAAACTGGCCGATAATAGGGGTGGCATCACCACCTTTGTTTTTTATCTGTTCCAAAAAAGCCTGAAAAGAGAGAAAAGCATAGTTTAGAGCTCTCCCAAGGAAAGTCTTGCCCCAAAGTTCAAATTTGTTCAAAAGGAGCTGCAACATACATTCATATTACTTAACAACTTACTTTCGATCCTGAACGAGCAATGGTGCCCAAATTATTAATCAATTCCTCACGGGTCATACCAATACCAGTGTCCTGAAATTATACATGAAACAATTAGAGCAAGAAAGGAAACCTGAACAATTGTTAACAATTTTACACATACTTGAATTGTAAGTGTCCTATTGAGTTTGTCTGTAGTAATTTTAATCTCCACATTTGGGGGAGCTCCACCCTCAGCAATAACTTCATAACGCAATTTCTCTAGAGCATCACTGGCGTTTGAGATCAACTCCCGTAAGAAAACCTGAAATCAAAATACAAATATAATACAACTATTTGGATGTTCCAGTGAAACATTAAAACACAATACATACCTCTTTTTCAGAATACAATGACTTGGCCACAATATCCAAGAGCATTCTTGTTTCTGCTTGGAATTCAATCTTATCAGAAGAACCTACACAAACAGTTAATTGTCGGTAAGTTTTCGTATCAGTTTAAAGAAAACAACTTGCTCCATTACAAACCACAAACCTTTAGGTTTTTCATTTTCTTGGGTAGAACTACTGCCCTTTTCTCTGACACTTGCTGTTTCACTTTGAGTGGAAGTAAACCTCTGCTGTGTTATCCACTCTGAAAATACCGACAATTCATTGATAAGAAAAAACCAACATGATTGCGTGAAACTTTAAATGACTGCTCCAGTCATTGCTTCACCAGTTTATGTTTTTTCCCTCAGAATTAGTGTTTAGGTTAGGATTTGTCATTCTCATACAGGGTGTTTGTCAGACACAGCAAAATAACAAGTGATAAGGACTGACATGTTCAAAATCTTGTACTCTTTTATAAGGGAATCGAAGGAATAAGATATTACGGAGTGAAAATATTCCAGCAGGAGTTGGAAGTCTTCAGTACATTCCCTCGGTGAACCAGAGATGGACCCGAACGGCGCTCCATCATTTGAGGGCCTTTATTTATCAATTCGAAAACATAAAGATACGGTAAATAAAACAGGGGATCATTTAAAGCGAAGGTTTCAACGAAAACACACATAAATCAACGAGTATAGGACGTTTCTTCACGAGAAGTCACATGGTTGAGGTTAGGGGGAACATGACTTATGTGTGTTAAGGAGCTGTTTTTTAAAGGACACTCACTTGGCTTATTTTCAGAGCGAACTGCTAATCTGGTAAGACATCCTGATGATAATCCCCTTGCATTATTTAGGGGAAATTTATGTGAAAGGCGAACAAACCGGAAAAAACGAAGGGGTGCCGCCATGCTTTTAAGTGTATGTTTCAGTAGAGTGCTTCCGTGCTTTTTTATACACAAGGCTGTGACTTTCAAAGCGGGAGATACGAAAGACGCGGAAGGGAGACACGAAGCTACCACGAAGACGGGTAGATTTCGTCAGGATTTGATAGATTGCCTCCATGAACAAATTATAGTTCCCACCAGTACACGAGATAAAAAATATCTTATTACTTGTGTCTGCTTGGAAAAGAAACTAACGCACCTCCGTAAGTTGGACTAATTTCAATGCGTTCTTACCTTTACAAAGGAATCTGGAAAAAAAAGTATGCTTCTCAGTCGCGACGATTTTTACAATACCCAGCTTTGCTCTTCGATTGTCCAATCCTGGTAAAAGGCGACCAAACGCTGCGAGGTCACGTATTTGAGGTTGATTATTGGACTCAATTGGCCACACTATAAAGTTGGCACAAATGTCACGGTATACGACCCATGGGATCATCATGTTCTTGGAACTTATGTTTAATTTCTTTCTTTAGGCTAAGTCATTACCAAAGAAAGGTTATAGTGGAAAAAATAAGCTGTTTATAATATTTTTTACATTGAAATAAACGTAAGCCACCCGGTCTGGTCTCTTCTTTTTTTTTGTTTTCTTGCGCTCATTTTCCCGTCTAGTATTTCGACTATTACAATCGTTTCATTTCTTGATCCCACAGCAACATCCATAAATAATCGGTAACTATTCTGTTAAAAAATAAATAAATAGAAAACCAACAAGTCAGAAAATGAACATTCCGACCCTATGCAGTAATCGCAGCAGTAAATGCGGCGTCTGTTGAGAAAAGGTCATTAGTGAGGTCAATGAAAAGAAAAGGTCTTGGAAAGTTTCGTTACCGATTTTATTGCTTCGAGACGAAACAAAAGAACATACCGTACACATCTTAAAAATAAATAAAATCTTCTGTGTAACCTGCAATATTCCTTAAGAAAAACATGAAACGACACCCATACACCTTGCTTCAACACCAAAAATTGATTCACCTACTCATCACGGCTCTTTCTATGCATCGCGGCAAGCGTGATCGGCTGATAGACTTGAAAGTCGTGCACATAATACGTAACGCTCGAAAGAGGGAGGGGGTTCACATTAGCGTTACACCCCATACCTAAGGTAAATGAAACAGCGTTACAATGTGGAAAGGGGAGGGGCAAATGAGGGTCAAGAAGTGACCTATTCGGCGTTACGTAATATGAGCATGACCTCTTATCACATAGGCTACTACCGTATTTGTCCGTGTATACGCCGCACGCAGGTTTTAGAAGGACTTGGTTTGAACCTAGTCCCGTAGGACACGTGTAAAAATGCTTTAACGGTTTTCGGAGGGGTCCAAAAGGCGAAAAAATTGCGGCTTATAAACGGCGAAATACGGTACTTGTGTGCGTGCTTCGGTATTAAAAGAATTGCTGGTGAAATGCTCAATCTAACGAGTGTTCAGAATTTCCATGAGTTGATGGCAGGTGACTCAAAGCACACAATAGGCACAACATTGGAAAAATCAAGTCTTTTTGTGTAATTCGACAGGGGAAAAGCCCCGTATCGTGAGCGGGAATTGAATTCCAAAGGGAAAATTTCACCAAAGCCGAAAAAGAATACAAACGGTTTGTCCTCCTCCCCAATTCTTGTAGCTGTACAGTACTTACCCTTATAAAGGCTGAATGGATTGCAATGTCCTGAGGATTTAATCAGATCATCTACAGAAACAGAATAATTGAAGAAAAAGGGCCATCAAAGATAGAACCAATAAGACTTCAATCTTCCAATCAGAAATAAAATGACAAGACAAAGCAGCACATTACTTTGGCGATTGCTCTTAATTTACTCGTTACCCTCGGTAGAGATATGTACCAGAATCTAGGCAAATATTAGAAATGTGCTGAGCTTAAGAAGGCTCCCCAACCGAAATACTAACTGTACTAGGAAGAAAAGAGATGCTTGAAAAGAATTGTAAGGACAGAGAAAGATATTGCTAGTTAGGCTGATAATAAAGACCGTCTTTCAAACGGAACGGTCCGATGAAGCTATGCGAGAAAACTGTATTGTAGAGTGAAAAGATTAAGATGGAAAGGGGATTATGTTAAGGTTTCCATCTTACTTCATACGATTTTGTTTGTCATGTAAGTCGATTAACTTAAGCACAATCGAGATGCTCAGAGACAGGGCCGATAACTTGAGCAAAACCGAGTACCGGGAGAGACACGAACAGGTGGCAAGGAGGTGCAAGGGAACTTGTAGATACTCAAAAAAGTCACAGAGTTCTTAGAGGTGTTGAGAACAGGTATACGCAGAGAACCGCCGACGTACATTTTATTCGATTAAGTCGAAATCTGAACTCACAAAGAGCCTTACAAGTAATACACTAAAACATGCGCCGTAAGGGGCAAAAAGAATTCGTCAATCACACAAGCTAAACACGCTAACGAAGTCACACTTAAGTCTTCTTAGTCACAGTTACCCACGGATCAATAAAAAAAAAAGCCCGCACAGAAAACAGACTATTACAATCGCATATCCGTTGATACCTTGGCAACCTCATTTGCTACGAACCTTGCCTTGCTATCAAATTAAGTCTTCTTATCCTTAAGAAGTTACGGTGATTTCAGATCAAAGTACTTTAAGAACGTTATTAAGCTTGCCTAAAGGATAAACTAAGGTACGTATCTTGGCACAAAATCATAATCGGATCATTTGAAAAATCGCGCGCTGGAGCTCGATTGATCTTGAGTGCGCTAGGTTCACAACAAACAAGGTTGAGGTAAAAGTTGTCGACGGCTATGAGATCATGTAAACGACGCGATGTTTAGTCTAGACGTCTATTTTCTGGTGGGAAAGCGGGGATCACGATTACCATCCGATCGCCAGTCAGAGAAAAGGGCGGGACGATACAATATCAAAATTAATGAAAATAAAAGGCGGGAAAAATAAGGAAAATAATTTAAAAAAAAAAGATTTTCA
>Ga0058701_10002121_pt1 | contig 14787 bp, 8 predicted proteins | sample AgamicOrMae_FD_97039 | JGI IMG/M metagenome (GOLD analysis project Ga0058701, IMG submission 97039) | Agave microbial communities from Guanajuato, Mexico - Or.Ma.e | ecosystem: Host-associated > Plants > Phyllosphere > Phylloplane/Leaf | place: Guanajuato, Mexico | collected 2012-06-04
AATCAGGAATAAGCACGAGTATTTTTTTTAAAATTTATTTTTAGGGTTTTGCTATTGACCCGACGAGCATTCACATAGGGAGACTTTATCGCACCAATCTAATGCCTTTTTAATGGGACAGTCGGGTCAATAGACTCTCGCTTATTTTTCAGGAAAGACCTTAAAAGACGACTTTTTGACACGTAGGTACATCGTTTGATTTGACCCTTACATGTAAAGCAACCTTTTTCCTGGAAGGTAAAGTGAATGTAATCCTTAAAGTTCCCTCTAATCAAAATCACCTTAAACTTTCCGAGTGAAAATAAGCTCTCTTAAAGCCACGGCGCGTCGACGCGGCGCGAGTTCGCTCGTGTTTTGTTGGAAAGCTGACAGCTCGGATGAAGTTGCGGACTGATCAGCGGCCGGCGCCGAAAATGGCGCCGAAAATGGCGACGACGCGGCGTCGTGGACTCAAGGATTCGCCTCAACTTTATCCCCCTCTTTTGGATTTCTCTCCATTTCGTGGACATGCATAGAAAGTGGCTTCATATTCCGAATAGAAGACCCAAAGACTTTGACAGGTGGACCGCGAGAAAAAGAAATCTTTCGATTTCAAGATGAGTTTATCGGACTGTCAGACAATTCCAACATTTTTTTCTTTTTTTGGAAAAATCAATTTTAAAAAGAGGTTGCTATTTCGGCCAAGAAAGTTGTGCTGTTTTATTTATTTTTACTTTGATATGTGAAATTTTAAAAATTTACTTTCGAAAGAATAAAATATTTAGTGTAAAAAGAGGGTTGTATGTATTTACCAGTGCATGTTATTCTTTTAAAATTGGACTTTGGAAAGTACACGTTTTCAATATTTTGTCATAAGAGGAATCTGTAGGAAATTCTTTCCCTTAAGACATTGTCTTAAAGATGGTGGCCTATCGCGAATTAGAGACCCGCGGCTATTCACCCGATTAGGTAGGGGGAAAAATTGCCGCACTTAAGAATTGGACCTTCAACCATTCGATTAGTAGCTTCGTACGCTTTCTTAAATGACGTGTTTCATACGTTACGAATCGAGTATGAACTTGCAGATTGAGCAACTTTTGAAAATCAAGTTCTCAAGCTCATGAATTCAACTTCTGCGTTGAATTCTGCTCCATTGTTTTTTGAAACGAGGTTTAGAAATTAATCGTTGTTGCTATATAAGAGGCAGCATCAAAGCAAACCCAGGGTTTGCTTTTCCCACCCTCTGTGTGGGAGTGTCGGAAGTTTAGTACCTATAACATTAAGAGTCGCAATCAGTGAATGGCGTTATCTGAGTTTTGTTACCACAACCGTAAACACGTCCAACGAAATGAATCGACTGTCCTCTCTGGAAGGCAGGCCATCAAAGTTGTTCGCTCATTGATTCCAGCAAAACCACTTCAGTAATAGAGACGGATGGACGGCCCCTAACAAAGTTTCAGACGTTTGGATTTCGCCGACAAATAACCATCTCATATCTTTACGACGTCGAGAAGCCTTCTTCGGCTTCGGCCATCTTCGTCGTGCTTCGGCCAGCTTCGCCGTCCATCGCGTTTAGTGGAGAGGGCTTCAACTCGTGGCTTGCGGTTTTCCAGTGAAGCATCGGCGGACCCAAAGCCAATGATTTCGGCGCGAATTTGTGGGTAGAGCATCATTTCCGTGGACCGGGCCCAAAACCGGTCAGGCCGATGTCCTTCGAGTGGTTTGCTTTAAATGAGTGGAGGCAGGATTGCGGGGAGGAAATCACTTTGAACACCGCGTCACTTAGAAAGACTTACTGTTTAGGAGAATCTTGTTTAACGCCCTTAAGGCGAGGTGCCTTTTGTCTCTCTGTCGCTTCGCGGAATACGTCGATGCACTCTAAATTTGAATCAGTGCGTCTGCGATTCAGTGAAAACTCGCTGAATTCCAGTCTATACAGCACCTCTGAAAAAAATCAGTGGTGCTTTATCGACTAGAATTTAGTGAATTTTCGCTGAATCTCAGACTTTCACTGATTCAAATTAACAGTGCGGAAGTTGGAACACGCGGGAAAATTTAATCTTTCCACTATAACGGTGCATTCCCGAGACAGCTTCCATAATCTTGCTACTCACACCTGCTGCGCCTGCAAGACTAGCTTGTCGGACCTTCTATAAATTTTAAGCTTTAAAGGGCAGTAAGTGTAGCAAGTGACCCTATCTGCGGAGAACACATAGCGGCTCGCTCGCCTATCCCTTTTCGATCACCTTTTCGGGGGCTCTGCCCGGCTTTTCGCCTGAATTTTGTATGATTCCATAGCACGTGGTGCCGGGTCTCCTCCCCCCCCCCCGACAGAGAAATACAAATCGGGGGAGGGGGATTTTGCTCCGAAAAAGATTGCCAACGAAAAGTTGGTGGGCCACCGTTTCCACGTGATTTCCTACAGCCGTATCTTTGGCGGTTTATCTTGCAGTTGGGGTCCTGGCCTGAAAATACCGCTGAATGGAACGGACCCTTGAACAGGACAGTATGCTATAAAAAGCACTATTTTGTGTCGGGGCCTTACGTTCCGGGATAAAAGTTCTTCCCGTCTCACTAGGTCTTTGTGGGATTTCAGACTTTTGCGTTGTAGAACCAACCTCTGATACAAAATATTTTTACTGTAAAGAGAAGTTTTTAGTTCACAATGATTTTCCTCGGTTTAGTAATACCGATTTTTTAAATGACTTTTGAATATTTTTTAAAGATTGAAAAAAAATCATAATTATTTGGTAACAGCCCAAAGTATTTGGAGTGAAATTTAGCTTCGGAGAAATTGGGCGAATTTTTTCCACTAAAATAAGTAATTTTAAGCTTTGGGAAATGCCTAAATTATTAAATTTTAGGTTTCCAGAGGGGTGATATTTTTTAAGTTGTGACAATTCCGAACTAAACAGATCCTCTAAAATATTTTTTTGTTTCCGAACGGCATCGCTGGGCGGTAATGGGTTAATGATGTATCCGAAAATAATTATCATATCAAAGAAGAGGATATCATATGTGTGCATAAGTTCTTGATGTATTTACTTACAATAAACTTTTTAACATTGGTAAACGTTTTCTTAATTCTGGTAAACAATCAGTGTATCGAACATCGCTGCTGTCCTCAAATTAATTCATAACCTTGAGATTCGGTCGGAATTCGAATTAAAAATCCGGAAACGAAGATAGGCACATCAATTTGTCGTAAGGAATTCCGATTTTGAAAAGGATTGTTTCTTAAATAGCGATTCTTAGTTGAAAAGCAAAACGATAGCTTCGTTCCTTGGGGAGGGACTCTGACATTCTCATCAATTTCTCCTCTTTTTTTATCCTTGGACGGAATTTGCAGACAATTGACGTTCGGAAAGGGTCGCCCCCTTGAGTCACGCCGCTCGCAGCGCCATTGAATTTTTCACATAGGCCAAGCGATCCCTTTTCATTACCGGCCGGATTTCGCAGGATTAAGGACAATGTCGGCCTCAGATGAACTGTCGAGAAGCTTAGAAAAAGAGAGGCGATCGCGGTGACAAAGGATTCGACGGAGACGGCGCTAGCCGAAGGACCTCTCACTTCCGCCAACGAAAGGCATTTCATTACGTCCCAGTGCGTTAACTCGTCTTACCAACCCAATTGAACCTATGCCCGAACAAAAAATTCCCAAACCAATCATGGCATGACCCACGAAAAATTTCTAAACGTGAAGAACTCAAACCAGGCTGGAGTAACCTAAATTATCGTCGGCAAGCGATCGCGTACTCCAGTTAAATTAGCTTGTTCCTCCGCTAGGGTAGTACTTAGGAATAAGAGGTAGGCAATCCTGAACCCACTTCCGCCCAGCGATGCCGTTCGGAAACAGAAAATTTTATTTTACAGGATCTTTTAAGTTTAGTATTGTCACAATTTAAAAAAATATCACCTCTCTAGAAACCTGAAATTTGATTATTAGGCATTTTTCAAAGCTTGAAATTGCGTATTTTAATGGAAAAAAGTCCTTTCAATATCTCTTAATCTAATTTTTCTCCAAATACTTTGGGCTGGGTTAAAATTGACATTGTTATCCGCTTGCCCGTTTCATGGGCGGCTTTCAGTCCGCTTTTGTGTCTAAAGTACGTTGCATCGTGCCAAACTCGACGTGAAAGGCGCTATTTAGGAGTTGTGCGAATAAAAGGCAGCGTTTTATTCGAAGAGCGCGTGGCGGCGAGGCGTGCGCGCAGTAGGCGCGGTGCAGTTGCGCCCACCGCGCCTTTTTCGCGGATGTTGCGTCCATTAATCTCCTGCCGGTGGGCCCGCGGGATTCGAACTGATTCAGCTCAGCGCAGCTCAGCGCAGCTCACTGCAGGGGAACAAACCCGTTTTATTTCAGCGCATTCTCCTGCTTGACTGATGTTTCTTATTTGAAATTGCCGCGCGGTTATCATTGCAGAGGGACTAGCCCTCAGCGCCCTTCAACCGGGAAATTCAAATGCCATTCAAAAGCGATCTCTCCAAGGAAGATTGGCTGACATCTCTTAGTATTCAAATCCTTTTCATTTTTTTATAATAACTTTTGAGGAGGAATGATTTTTTTCTTGCCTATACTGGGATTATAAATGAACGCTGTCAATTGATAAGGTAAAATTTTCCAATTTTTCACCTGTTTTGTTCCGTCTTTTGTGCGGTAGAGCAGAGCAGAACAAGTCTTAAAGCGCATAACCCTAACCTAACCTAATCTCACGGTGCTAAAAGTGATGCCGCTTACTTCTCGGTGACAGGTGTGATTTGCATGGTGATTTCAAACTCATTTTCAGGTCACCGATTTCAATCTAAAAGCCTTGAAAAATTAAAACATATTAAAAAAATATTTAGATGTCAGTGGTGGTATACTTGATTTGATTCTCAGTATTAAAAATCTCCACATTCTCAGTTTTGGACTGAAGTTTGAATGTCAAACATATTTGATAACTGGTTCGTGGGCCTTGGCCTGAAAAAAAAAGAAATTTGGACTGAAGTTAGAATGTCAAACATATTTGATAACTGGTTCGTGAGTCTTGGTATGAAATAAAAAGAAAGAAAAAAGGGTTCTCGTTCTTTGCTATTATTACTTATTCGAAGTATATTTTACGATCAATATGAAATATAGTTTTCCTTTCAGTCCCGAACCCAATTGCGATTCCCTCAAATGAACAAGAATTCCAACCACTGATCTCGACAAGATCGCGTTTTTCTCATACCTCTTTCTCTCTCTGTCCACATTATTTTTCTCGTCTCGCTTTTATCTCGCGCGGCCAGAACGGACTTATTCGCTAGCGTGTTTAATATCAGTCCTTGATTTAAGTCACTCGTAGCTTTCCTTCAACCGATTTCATGCAAACCTACTTAAGACCGTTCTGAAAATGGTATTTCAGAATTTCATTAGAACCACTTGCCATCGGACATTTTCGTGAAAGCATTGTTTCGGAATGTTTCGCAAGTGAAACGGAACAGTCGATCCCGGCTGGAAGAAAGAGATAAAAAAAAGTACGCTCTTAAAATTGATAGCGCTGTCAGTTTCGGAGATAGCAACGATCAGCGGTTACGCTCAATGTAGCGACACTGGAGGTACCTCGGAAATGAGGCTTTGGGCCTCAAGCCCGCTTAATCTTAATGAACTTAAAACGTTAGATTTGAAAGGCTAGATAAAGCGTCCGCTAACAGTAAGTGGCTCGGGGGAAGAGACTAGGCTACGAGATATCCCGGGCGACTTGCCCAGCAACCTGACTTAATAATATCTGGTGTATCAGGGTGCTGCGCCTGGAGATCCCACTGGAAGGGGAGCCGAGCCACCGCCTTAAAACAAGCGGGAATTTGACGTTTTTCAGTGCTGCGCAAAGTGATAATGGCGCCTTAATTGACTTGGCGGTTTACTCCTTCGGCTCGTGCGGATCACTTGCAGGTTGACGGCTGTCACTGAAGGATGTCAACTCGCCCCTGTCGACACTATCGCCCGTCACCCCGATCCTATTTACCGTCGCAACGTCATTAGAGGATATATTTAAAATGATTTATTGGAGGTTTACCTTGTTTAAAAACAAAGGTTACTTAAGTTTTTATAAATTGTGATATTTAATTATTGAGTCTAATTAGATCGGAGGTAAGGTAAATGATTCGTGTTTTACGGGAGCTTGCCTTAAGAGACTTTTTGATGAAAGCGTTTTATTTAAAAGGGAAATAATTTTTTAATAAGGCATTGAAGAGGCTCTTTGTGAGGGAACATATTATCGCGCATGTTTTATTTACGCCACCGCAACGCTTTCAAAGGAGAGAGAATAATGCAAAACACATCGGGAGACAAAAAAAAACAAGTGAATCGCGGAATGAGCAAGGGATGAAACCATATGGGGTGGGAAGAAAGGATCAAAGATGGTTGGCAGGGGATAACAAACGCGGCGTGCCGACAAGTAGCGCAAAAGGCCATGTTTAGTCTATGAAATATTGAGGTGGGCCACGGGAGGGCGTTGTCGCCGCCCCCCACCCCCGCACTGCACCACCGCGTCGCGGTGCATCCTGGACTTTGATGTAAACATAGACGGCCGGACCAGAGCAGCGCGTGACTCACCCTTACGTCATAATCAAATGCGGTGGGGTGCGTTTTTATACCGTAATCAATGAAAGTCGATTTGAAGCGTATGTTTGCGGAATTCCGAATCATGTTGGGGGAGAGGCTTGATACTCGGAATTTAGATGAAAAATTTGGTGCTATTCGCAAAGAAAAAGTTCAGAAACTACTCTGTGAATAATTCAATGAGGAAATGTTCACTAGTCCAGCTTTCAGTCGCCGCCATCACTTGGAGTTTAACAGTGTTAATGAAGGACTTGTTGATGATGATTAGGCACGGGTAGGGAGGCTGCAATCACACTTGCAGCTCTCCACCTGTCAGAACTCCGGATGGGCAGGGCTTATGTGCCCGCGTATGCAGGTCGGCTCACAGGAGGAATGCTTTTGCTAACGACAGACGATTGTCACGGTGTACTGCCGATATTGACATAGCTCGAGCGCCGAAGGGCGAAGCGCATTCGGCGTCGAGACGAGAGACGGTGTGAAGACGGCCGGGGAAATGCACTCTGACAGAGAATTAATTGCTGACGTGTGTTGCACCAAGCCTTTTTGTCGCATTCTCTAAAGCTAACTCTGAGATGTATTCGGGGTTTCTATCCACGAGGACCTCAACTAGAATCAAACTTGGATATCTTGAGGATATGGCTTGGATATGTTGAGGTAATAAAGTAAAGCAGGTACTTGAAAATCCCTTAATTTTTTCACTTCTTGTTGTAGGGATAATTAGTTTTTTTCATTGTTGGAAAAGCCATTTATTTTACTGACGTTCATTTGCTTTTAGTAGTCAAGGATAAATTTAGTTTGGTATCTAGCAATCCTAAGTTAACTAAGAAGTATTTATTCGCAAACCTTATTGTGCTATCTCAACAAGAAAATATGCAAATACGAATCGAACTTAGGCTTTGGTATTCCGCACGCTTTTTCGCAGCACTAAGTCAACTTGAGCAAGGAGAGGCATAACCTTCAAATCTTATTGTATCTTGTACACTCCGAGCGCCTTTCAGTATCCGATTTTATTACTCGATTTCTCCGCATCTATTTCCAGTTCCTTTTTGGTTCCGAGATTCTAGGAATGTTTGCTCATAGTGGAGAGGGTCATCCCAACCACGGCTCCTGACATCTCTGTCAGAGACTCTGTTGATTATATCTGGGATCAGTTGAGGGTGTGAGTTATTTTCGTTGCTCAACTTTCTAGTTTGGAACTTGACTTGTAATCTCGGTGACGTCCAAACTACAGAGCTCTCGCAAATTGAAGGAAAGAGCTCCAACTTGCAACACCCTTCAATGTCCCTCGAAAAAGTTCCGAGTTCGCAACAAACATTCCAGTTATTCATTCTGCGGAAAAAAAATCTTTCTTCACATGCGATGTTTTGGTGTGACAGGAGCTGCCTCATGAATATTTTATGCCTACGTCAAAAATGTCTTGTCTTAAGGTTGTTTATTGCTGCTGCCACTAGATGGCGTTTGTTTAATTGATATAATATTTACATCCCATTGTTTTACGACAATAAAAAATATTATCTGTGATATTAAAGCTCTTCAGCACGGGGAAGATAATCGTCTTGTGGCTTTGTACATTAAGTTCGGGTAGTCACGTTTACGTTTAGTCAAATTGTTTGTGACAAGGTTTGATTTGACTTGTTCATCTTGACTAAGTTGAATTGGGTGGGTTAGGTTGTTTTTTCTTGGCTTTGTCGGTTATCAAAGCGTTATATTAGCATGAAATACGCCAGCTTATCTAAACAGTCTGAGTCGTCGGAGAATCTCGTAGATCTCTGGAGGAAGAGAGAGCGTTGGAGGAAATGCCCTGTTGTGGTCTGCACAGCAAAGTGTTTTTGTTGGTGCTTTGCTGAAACAACAAAGTGTTTGCTCGGTTCGACCACCAAAAAACTTTGTTGCGACAGCAAGTAAACAAAGAGCGCCGTCGCAGGTTTCTCTCTCTGACACCAAGATGTAAGTCTGTATCGCCGTAAAAGAAAGTAATATTAAAGTTGTTCGCCAGGGAGTAAAATATTGGCGGCGTATGACTTGCGCTCATAAAGCACTCCTTGTGGACCATCTGAGTGGGGAACTTTAAAAGCGCCCCCTCCCCTCTTTCCCCTCCCCTCGTTCGCCCTCTCTTCTCCTCTCCCTTCCCCTCAAAGAGGAGGGCGAAAGTGCTGAGGGCTGCCTCACTTCCTGATCGCGTATTTCTTTTGAGTTTCTTGCCATTTTTATGATATAAACGAAATGATGGGAAACCAAAAAAAAAGAAAGAAAAAAAGAAAGAGAAAACGTTTTTAAAAAGTTTTTCCCCCCGAATCCGCAAGAGTTATCATTTAAAAATGAAATTAATTCGATTAAAAACTACAGTCCAACTTGACCTAGCTACCGACTTTGTTATACACTCATGCCAAAGTCTTCTCCGTGATAGTGAACATTTATGATTTGATACAAAGGGACTATTTTATTCACATTTTTCATGCCACAAGGAAATACACCATTTTTGACTTTTGAACGCAAAGATTTCTTCGGTGAATTAAGCAATCTTTCGTCGGCTCCGTATGTTTCTGGAGAATCGTGGCTCGTCTTTCAGTTACCTACTGATATTTATCTTATTTTTCTTAATGATCTTTTATTGAGAAATTTCAGTTTGAACTGAAGAAACGTACGCTCTACCCTCTGACCTCATTTAACTCGTCTTCAACCGCACGAGAACTATATACTTCCACCTTATCTAATGTTGGTATAAATATTAAAATATAAAAGAGAAGTTTTGTTTTCGATATCTTTCGAATTATATTCCTTGCGAATTTTGAAAGAAAATTTAAAAGACGTTCCTGAGGATACTTTTCTGAAAGTCAAGCTTTCTCATACCTTCTTCATATAACTTACGCTGATTTTTCGTTTTTGTTTCAGGTATGGAATGACTGCGTACCTAGCTGTCTTTTCGACTTAAAGGTAACTTGCTCTCGAAAAACCGTTTTTTTACCCTGATATTTACTCAGGAAACGTCGCATTTCCGTCGGATTCGCATCAGCAATTTTTCAAGCCATTTCGCGGCAATTTTCGAACGATAAAATCCGTTTATTTACACTCACAGTTAAAAGCGCGTGCCTCTCGAAATCAAGGAGGCGTAGCAAAAAGTCTCGCTCATATACTGAAAGAAATAAAAAGACCCCTATTCGGATTCCGTATTTAGTATTCCTCTCTCTTTCTTGTGCACTCATTTATCCGAGTGCAGTTTTGCCACCCTCTTTTTGTCTGCCCTCCTATTTTTGTCACTTGTTTCGGTTCATAATCTTTCGCGGGTGCGGTGTTCCCATCCCTCCCCCGCACTTTTGTTCTTCTCTCATTGCTCAGCCGTTCTCCAGCACGCGTTCTGCTTCACTCTGCTGTTGACATCCCAACCTCAACCTCTAATTTTTTCCTTGGGATATTCTGTCGTTGTGACGATTTTTAGACTAAGATCTGATGTGGTCGCGCTCCCTTAGGTACTCCGCCCAGACCTGAAAAGTGGCTTCACCCTCCAACCATTTTGCTCCGTTCAATTTTCAGGCACTTGTATGTCTTTGGCAGAAAGGGCGAAACGAGGTGGCCCTTGTGTTTTGCGCAACGAAACAAGAAGCACTAAAAATTGTCATCTCGGAGTCAGGAGAGTGTTGTATCCCCTCAGCTGAAAGGGACTCTTTTTTTGTCACGAGAAATAGGCTCTCCTCTGGTTTTCGGAGAGGTGACCTCGTTTTTCCCATTATCAAGCATTTCACTATATGCTCTATAAATTTGAAATCTTGTATTTTCCGCCCCTACTATTACAACTTTAAAGTCCGTCTTAGTAGTAAAAAAGATTCTTTCAAATATCTCCAAAATGAAATTGCTTACATCTGATCATTTTCCTTCAAATTCGTCCTTTTTTACGAACTCCTCTTGTGTTGAGTTGGGAAAAACCCTAAAAAGACACAAAAAAAAGAAAAAAACTAGAAGAGACAAGCTGATACGATTTTCCTTTGTCGCACACCCGTATACGCGCCCCATTGACTAATTCCATGCCATGAAACCTCGACACGCCATGCACATGTCACCCGGGGTATTCAACCTCAAATAGATCAAGCCAAGTAAATCATGAGGGTAGTCATGGTGCGACACACACAACGCCGTGCTCGATATCACATCAACCCCATAAAATAATCCTAAAACTTGTTTAACTAGTTTATGCGTCAAAAAGGATGTCATATGGCTATAAGAGTTATGTCCTTCCTCCTCCACAGAAACCCAACAGGGCTGCCAACACGGTTATGCGAGAGATGAAAATCCGCTGTCTACGACTTACGCCGATTGTGCGATCTGTTCTATACGGCTGAAATAATGATATCTTCTTTGGAAAACCTCTCTCGAGATAATATAGACTTTTTTGACATTTTGATTTACGTGGGAAACCAATGGGCTGCATAGCTTCACGGCCCGAACTTACGAAGCGTTGAGGGGACTTTAATCTCTTTGCCAAAAGTTGGCAGAAGCCATTCAAACGATGACGAAAGCCCATAGCCAAAACGTGCTTTTATTTCCGTCTAACTGAAAGTCTTTTTGTCAGTTTTCTTTGGAAAAGCTATCGAAGATCATTTCCTTTCTTTTTGTTAAGGGTTGATTTTATTAGACGTCGTTTCCGAAATAATTTATTGGCAGTAGGACAAGGAGGATCTGTTACGTGAAGTCAAAATTACTTTCATCAGAGCTTCGAAGAAGATTTTTGATCAATTTTTAGGCAAACATTAAAATGACAAGTTCGGTAGGCTCTTGTATAGTTAATCTCATTTCAAGAATAAAAGTCGCCGAATTCTCTTCAAGAGAGTATTAAAACTTAAAATGCCTGGCAGTCTTCAAGTGTTCCGTGCCGGCGCATTCCGTCCCCCTGGGTTTTAGACACTTATTACTTGGACATTGTAAAGTGTCGCCATCTTCGGGAGGAAGGGTGGAAGAAGGACGTGACAAGTCGAGGAGAAAAGCAGAAATTGATAATCTATCGCAATCTTTCTTTCCCACTCTCACATTCCTATTCTCGACCCGACGTCTCAAGACGCCATGTTTTCAGATGTATCACACATGCCTCCGGCAGAGGTTGCCCATTACTGCAACGTTTTAATGAAGAACGTACTCGTCCAATCTCCGCCAGCAAGGCCCCTGCCATCGGCGGCATAGGCAACCGCTCGATACCCATGTACTCGCGGTTGCCTACCGACCCAAATTCTATTTTAAAACCGTTTCCATTAGACGGGATTACAATCGCAACAAACTTTCCGAAAGCGAAGTTGGCTTTCCCATTTAAGGAGACTCGCTCCGGAACCGGAAGTAGTGGAACAAAAATAATCTCCGCTGTGTCCGCTGCGCCGCTCAGTCCCCAGGGGTTTAGCCAGCTTTTAGCAGCCAATGAAAACAGAAACCTTTGGTTTATGCAAATCGTGGATGGGGAGCGTGTTGGTGGGGCGGGCGCAGCGTGTTATAACCCGGGGCTTAAGACCCGATGTTCAGGTCGAAATTTCGAGGGGAGATCATTTCGAATTTGGGGGAAAGCCTTGTTGTTCCGGTTTCAAGTTTCGAGCAGCTCCTCAGAGAGAACGCGTTGTTGGGCATAAGTTTGTATCGCGTAGCTGTTTTTAGTGCGCAGTTTGCTTGTAAACAAGCTTCAATTCAACGTCGTTAGTATACTTCGTTTTTGAATACCAGGTTCTGTCGAGAAGATTCTTATTCTAAGGTGAAACCTTAAGTAATTTCTGGCGGTGAAAATTGTAAAATAGCGTTTTTGATGGTCTACTTGAAAGCCCCCTTTTTTTGTAAAATTTCCTTTTATTATATGATAAAAAAAAATAAAAAATTCTTCTTTTGGTCTTTTTTTTGCATTATAGGTCATATTGTATTGTACCCATATTGTACACTGTAAAAAGAGACTCCTACATTCAGATGCAAAAAAAAATCAAATAACTGATCTAAAAATAATTTCAGACCGATTTATTCACTGAATTTCAGACATCGCTTATATATAAATTGCGTGAGAATATATCTCATGTATAAATCATATGATTTAACTGAAATTCAGTGAATATTTGAACTGAATTTTTTTTAGACCAATGATTTGACTTTTGTTGCATCTGAGTTTAAGATTCTCTTTTTACAGTGTAATGAAAGGAATGATGAGGTCGTCATTATAGTCGGAATATCGTGGCTTAACGTGAGTAGAATATTTCTCCTTTGTATAGCTCGTTGCGTCAGCCACCCCACATATCCCAGTGTGTCAAAGGAGGCCTACGCTATAGGAGCAACAGTTTTAATTGTCCTACATTTGGCAACGCATTCTAACAAGGAGATTCGCATTTTAAAAAATGAAAACGTTGTTTTCCCTTTCGCTCACTCTGCCTCCTCTTTTGAATGTTTCCATTCTGCGATGTGGGGCACGTTTCCAGCCGAGAAAAATGCTTTCTCCCGTCACAGAATCTTTTCATTCAAAACGACCGTGCAAATATCGCTGTGTTGTGTCACCGCAGCGATCAATCAACTATGGCGGATTCTCCCCCTGATTTCTTATACAATCTTCCTTCTATTTTCAACCAAAATATTACTGTTAGCATACTTGTTAATACATAACTAATTTGCACGAAAACTGAAATGAGGTAGAGAAGCTCTCTACCCCAGAGGCAATGGCTCTCTAAAGAGAGCCAAAGTCTGCATGCCTTCTCAAATCACGCATGTTACTGTTTCCGTGTTTTCTTTCACGCTCCTTAAAACTCATTAGGAACAGGATTGTACACTATCTTCGGGAGTATCAAACCTTATCTTTCGTAGCAGCTAATCACTGTACGCAATAAACGCATTAAAATACGTCGTATACGTGCAAGTGAAGACGTTTGTTTAAACCTAATCACATATTAGCGTGTCTGAAATATAGGTTACTGAACGCCAGTTCCGGTCGCTATCTTCAAGATCTGGACTAATTGCGAAGGTAAGCCGCATTAACGGCGTGCTCCTAAAACAAGGAAAGCCCCCCCCCCTTTCCCTTCCCCTCCGGGCCCTTGCGGGAGGGCGCAGGGCATCTCGTATCAGGGCTGCTTATTGCAACAATGAAATATAAAAAGAACGTTCTCGCCTGTAATTAAATCGAAGGCGGACAAAAGACACGCGCAGTCTTTTGGGGGGAACTCAGCCTTTTGTCGCAACTCATCAATTTTTCGCACCTCCCTAATCAAAAATTTTCTTAAAACGCGAAATGATTGAGCAATAAACTTTTATTTTCAGTTCGGGAGCCCCTGTAGATCGATATTTACTCTGAAGAGGAGTCGCTAATTAATTATAAAAGCCTGGCCTTTTAGAGTCTACACTTAAAAACCTAATGAAGCGCTCTCAGAATGTTTATGAAGTGCGTCATGCGTAAATTAATGTGACTCTCTGGAAATTTCGTTCGGATTGGCGCACTACACTCTAAATTTGAATCAGTGGAAGTCTCTAAGATTTAGTGAAAATTCACGAAATCTCAGAGACTCTCACTGATTCCAATTTGGAGTTCAACAAGAAAACGTTGTCTGGTTGCTTTATACACCCCTTATTTTGTAGTTTTAAAATATAGGCGTGTTGATGTTTTCACTATATGAATAATGAATGTTTCGCTAACTTATCCGCTTGGGGTGGGCGCCAAAGATTCGATTTTTGTTCCGAAATCGGCCGCTACGTGGAGCTGTGTTCGTCCGGCGCTGCAAGTCACCCCCAGGAAGACAGCTCCTGAATAATTAGAATCGCTGCCCCACAGGTGAAACGCTCTTAATCCTCGACCAAAATAAGCCTCTTAATATTTTTTAATCTCGGTAAAAAGAGGAATAAAAATCCGCGATGGGTAGCAAGCCCTCAGGCTGACTGGCCCTTTGATGAGCTGTCGTTTAGAGAGGCAGCGGCGAGAGCTTTGAGGAAAGCCCTAGCCTTAATCCCAGTTAAATATTCAGTTCCTTTTCAAGTTTGAACCACAAATTCAAGGGGCAACGGATTTCCGCGTGGGAAGCTTGCAGGCTGTGTGTCATAGCTGATTGTTTTGACGCTAAGGACTGGTTTGAGTCACACGCTAATTTGGAGCGACCTATTGGTAGGATTTTAGTGGATTCCAAGGGTAGCTGTCATAAGCGCCAAAAACCACAAGCGCCAACGCCACAAGCGCCAATCCGTAACCGCCAAACGAGAAAAGTCGCAAACGCCAAAGGTCTTAACCGCAATACTAACCT
>Ga0058701_10002122_pt1 | contig 14782 bp, 12 predicted proteins | sample AgamicOrMae_FD_97039 | JGI IMG/M metagenome (GOLD analysis project Ga0058701, IMG submission 97039) | Agave microbial communities from Guanajuato, Mexico - Or.Ma.e | ecosystem: Host-associated > Plants > Phyllosphere > Phylloplane/Leaf | place: Guanajuato, Mexico | collected 2012-06-04
AATTTTGTTCTATGAGAAAATTGGAGTTTAAAATATAAAACCTGATACTTTTAACAAGCATTTAATTATATTTTTTGGTTTAGAATCACTCAAATTTGTACGTAAATCAGATCACATTGTCAAATCACATAAAAAGAGAGAACGCATTTAGCACAGAAAAATGGGTCGTCACGGTAGGCCGGGGCCCCCCCCCCTCCGCGTCACGGCAGCGTACCATCGCGAACAGACCCCCCCTCCCCCTAAATGCGTGACGTACTTTATGGATGACCCCATATGTCCGAACCTAGGGACCCCCCCCATGTATATATTTGTATCTCCACGGTTCTGTGCGATTCCCACGGGGGCCAACATTTGAGTAGGGGGGGCTCGAGCCCCCCCTAGCGCCCCCGTGGCTACGCCACTGCCCAGCTCCATAGTTCAGGACGGGACGAGTGACCGAGAGTCATGTAGCACGGAGAATAGATGTGTTGGATGTCTTTTTCCTCGCTCTGCTATCATCCCGATCAGCTTATGGACGAAAGATAGATTTATTGTATTCTTTCGCGCGAGCTCACTGGAAAGCTGTTGTAGAAGGAGAAGCAAGCAAGACTACTGTTCACTAGAGCCCTGTACGAAGTTGTAGGGCTCTACTGTTCACAAGGGTTTTTTTTTTTCTCCCCTAATGGGAAATTTTCCCGCATAAACAAGAGGAAGGGATGACGATCACTTTTTTAAATACCCCGATTACAATGAAGTTTTTCTATGCTCCATAAATATTCGAACTACTAGCTTGACTTGGCGTGATGCAGGTCTTTACGTGAGACATGTCCGCAAGGTTTAAAATACGCGCCCGAAAAATCTGAGCCGCTGAGCACATGCGGCCCGGGCCCGATTGCGTGTTTCGCCTTTTCTCAGTGGCCGTGGGCGCCGTGGGGCTCATTTCGAATGTGATTATTTCTTATATTGTTCATAGTTTCCGAGATTTGTGCATGAAGAGGATATGTCTCGTCCAAATTTTTGGAGATTAAAGAGGAAGGCGGATGACAATTCGAATCCTCGAAACAAAAATCCGACAAATTTAAGCCAGAGGACAATATCAAGTTTTTTCGGCGGCTCTACCAACAACGTTGTATGTATCTTGTATAAATGTTATGATAAATACCCAACTTGAAGAAAAGTTACCCTCAAAACCTCTATCAAGAGACCCTCCACTAATTTTGTAATGTGGTCGTTCTTACCTTACCTTTTAACTTTCGTCTTAAGGCTCCTTAACCTCTTCTCTACATTGTCATTTTTTATCATTTTTTATTTTTTTGGAGTCTGACAGATGCACTAGTAAATAAAATAAAAGCCCTCGGATGCCATGTGTTTTACTTCAAAATGTCAGCATCCAATGTCATAAAACTATCATCATTCTAAATTTTCAACAAATACTTGCACTAACAATGTACTCATACTCTACTCATATTGTTCTCCATTCAGCCTTTGCAATAATAGTTAACTGTTATAATAACAGTGTGAGTACTCTCTCCTTGTAAATTTTACCAACCAAACGAGTTGTTGCAGGATGATAAGCGACCCAGAATTGAAGAAGCAGGATGTTCTAAACATATTTCTGATGGTGCGCTTCAGAAGTTAAAAGCCTTTTCAGCGAGTTTGCAGTCAAAGCAAACAGATACCTCATGTGTTGACTCTGCCTCTGTATCTTCTCAAGATGTGGACACGTCCTGTATCAAGCCTCCGGTTTTGGAGAAACTCAGGTATATGATCCAGTTTCAAATTTCACAATTTTATAAAAATATTTCTATCTGGCTTATTTACTAATGTCATGTCTGTCTTTCAGGGTGTTCTGCAAAACCAGTGAACCGCTTCACCAGCAAAATGCCTCCAAGTCAGGCAAAATCACCTCCAAAGTGAAATTCACACCTTTGGAGGAACAAGTTATGGAAATTCGGAGGAAGCACCCTGATGTTTTGCTTTTTGTGGAGTGCGGTTATAAATATAGATTTTTTGGAGAAGATGCAGAGGTCAGTATACACTAACATTAACCTGTTGATCTAATCTAACCACCTAAGGTATGCTGTATAAATTTCTGCAAAAAAATGCATGTTGAATATCCTTCTTTGAAGGATTTTCTCTTAGAGATTTCTCTAATATTAACAGGTATTCTTGAAAATAAAATGTTTATTTTTTCATGTGCCTTTCATAGTTTTACAATAATTTCACTAAAACAAATATAGGCTTTTTAAATATGCTCATAATTTTATGAATTCCTTAAAATCTGCCTGATTTATCGAGAGCCGCCCCATGATGAATGGTTCTTTTGATCCACCACATTTTGGATACCCTTGAAAATTTCAGTGTTTTTGGGATTCCCGAAGTTCTTGGGACATTCGAGAATGCCTCCCACTTGCTTTTCCTTTTTGCTCTCTGGAATTTTAAGCTTGCATTTCCTCATCTTTTATATAAGTGTCAAAGTGTGATTCGAAGATGTTCGGCTCCGTGACTTGTTGTTTATGGATGGATTCCAATGCTCTTGGTGGATTACTGTGATACTTATTCTACATTTGTAGCTGTTCAAATCCAAGCTGTACATCAATTTTTTTACTTTCATCATTCTTATTTTTTTATTATTTTTTTAAATTGTTATTATTAATTTTTTTCATTTGCTAACAATGCAATATTTTTGTTTTCAGATAGCTGCCAAGGAATTGAATATCGTTGCCCATATGGACCACAATTTTATGACGGCTAGTATCCCTGTCCACCGTCTACACGCCCACATTGGTCGATTAGTTGAAAAAGGTCATTATTCAATACAAAAATTTTACACTGAAAAAAGAGAAAAAAATAGTCGCAAATTATTTGCTGAAGGCTCTCAACTGTCAGAGGTTAGGCCGAAGAGATTGGTCGAGGTTTTGTTTTGATGATTTCTGTATTTTTTTTTTTTTCAGGCTACAAAGTCGGTGTAGTAAAACAAACGGAGACAGCAGCCCTAAAAGCCACAAGTGATAACAAATCGGCTCCCTTTTCGCGCGAAGTGCAACAAATTTACACCAAAGCTACGCTTATCGGCGGAGATATCCTTTCGTTGCTCAAACTGCTTGTGTTTCAGTCCTCATGTTTTTCATTTATGTTATATCCTGGGAGAAGAAGTTCCTGAATTGTTTCTGTCGAATTAAGTAGACAAACTCGCAAGAATCGGCTTCTTTTAATTTCGGTTTCACGCTCCCATAACGTTAAATCATCAGGAGTTCCCTGCTAAATCTTGTGTTTGTCCTTAATTGCTACCCACAGGTCGAATTAATTGAAAGCAATAATTATAATCTGGACGACGGAGTCAAAGCGGCCCACCTGTTTTGCATCAATGAAGTCGTCACCGAGAAAATAAGTAGCATTGCTTTTGTGGTGAGTACTTGTTGAGACCCAACTCTCTAATGAGAAGTATTTAGGATGTTGCTCAAGACCCGACATTAATATAGGGAGACTTGAACGCACGCGACCAACCTAACGCATTTTAGATGGGAGGTGACTTGAACGCACGGAACGCAACCTGATACATTTTATATGGGGCAGTCGGGTCAATAGACACTCCCCAAGTATTTAAGAGTAAGCTGAAATTTAGGCAGGTTTTATTTCCAAGGCTTTTGTGCGGTGCGAGGCTTGTATTTTTAAATGTGGACTACTTGAACGTGCGTTCAGGCACCCGTTTATGTATACCAATACACTATTCCGGGCCACTGGTGGAGTCGACATAGCAACACTTTACTCACTGTTTCTAATTTGATCTTTGCACTGAAAACGGAACGGTTATTTTTTTGGTATACGATAAGTCAAAATGATCGTGCATTAATTCTAGCTTCGCTGGCGTGGCCGTTTTGCAAAATTCGACCCGTTAATATCGTAAATTTCAAATTTCCGTTCTAGTGATACAGCGTTGCCGTGTCGACTCCGCCAGTATCCCGGAGTCTCCCATAGTGTAGAGAAAGCGAAATCCAAACTTGGACGGTGAATTGTGGACAGGCATTCCCTCTCAGGCCAGTCCCTTTTCAAGCTGTGATCTCAGTTCGTTTTACGAATTTCTTGGCAGGCCGTGAATCCGTCCACCGGTGAAACGTTGTACGACGAGTTCAAGGATACCCCTAGTCGAGAGCAGCTGTTCAAAAGGCTGCAAATTCTCAACCCAGCGGAAATATTAGCTCCTGACGGTCTATCGAGAGACACAGAGAGACTGCTCAACCACAGGTAGGTTTTTCTTTAGAGATCGTGCACATACTATTAAAGTACTCCAAAAGGGGGTCAAGAAACTCTATGCAAGGACTCAAGGAGAGAGGAAGGGTTAAAGCCCCGGGTACGTTTTTTTTTTTGTTGCTATTATACCGCAGTTTGGCAGCTGAACGGAGTTTGCGTATACATCATCTGAGTGTTAGGCATTGGCGTGTTATTTTATGGGGTTGGGGCGTGGTTGATATGCGTGCTCTTGGATTAAGGTTTCTGTCATTAATTATTGTTAATTTTTGTACAGCGAGGCCCGTTTGGAGCGCATTGGTGCGGAACACTTTGAAATGACAACTGCCCTCACGAGGGTTGTTAGTCAGCTGGCTGCTGGGGATAAGATTGAGGGCTTGGATAATGTGACCGAATTGCCAGTTTTGGTTCTATCATGCATGAGTGCATTGTTGCATCATTTGGTTGAGTTTGGACTGAGCCGAGCGGTTAGACTTGACAGGTATGTTTTTAAAATGGTGGATAGCTTCTTAACGAACTCTACTCTATCTGCTCCTCTCTATTGCAGTTTACATCATCTCTCGTTTGGATCCGACGTGGTCTGTTTAGATCCATCAACCATAAGAAATTTAGATCTCTTCTCAAACGCCGAAGGCTCCGTTCAAGGGACGTTCTTCTGGGCTCTGAATCATACTGCAACGAAATTCGGAGCAAGGTAAGCATACCTCGTTAAGTGCAGTTTTGTTGGAAGTTTCTGAAGAGAGACAGGTTTTGATCAAATGATAATTCTTGAACGAAAGAACATAACAAGAGTTTCGTATTCACGGAAATCAACCAATGAGCACCTCGCCGACACTGTATTTTGATTAATTTTCGTAATCACATCGTTCGGAAACAAGACTGTCCCTTAGAGATCGTTCCATGACATGATTTCCTATCAAAACTTGTCGTAGTTCTTGACCGCTTTTGAATATTTAAGTTTTTAATCATTTTTTTTTTCTTCTCACAAAGGTTACTTTACAAATGGATCGCAGAACCCCTAAGAGATCTCAAGAGGTTAGAAGAGCGACAAGAGTGTATCTCAGAGCTTCTAAAATCGGATAGTTTTGTTTTAAATGAGCTAAAAGAGCTCTTGTCGAAATTGCCTGACTTGGAGCGGGCTTTGACCACAATTTTGCACCAAAAGGTACGTACAAGAAAAAAGAAATGGTTAGGAAAACCTCCTCATTTTCATTAAAGGGTTTTTTTTTCTTCTAGTGCACTACTGTACAGTATTTAGCAACCGTTGAATCTTTGAGCCATCTCCGAGGTACCTTATCTAGGTTATTAGCAAGCGCCGATCGGGACTTTGAGGCGATGTCGCTGAAGGAGCTTGTTACCAAGACGGCACAACTTCTTTCCGGTGTCGATAATTATGCCAATAATATCAATAAGGAAGCTGCAAAGTAAGTACTAGCGGTGTCAAAAGTATTGATCGCTCCAACTTTTTCAAACCTCTGTAAATTTGGATCGGGAAGAGATCGACAAAACAACCAGAATCATACCAGACCTCTTGAAGATGTAGCGATTTTATTCCGTGCTTTTCTGGCTTATCGTCCTCCGTTTCAAAGTTACGGAGGTTTCGAAAAATTGGAGCGTTCACTACTGTTAGACTGCTTGTACATTCGGCTTGGATAACTTTGCGTGTCCCCGCAACTGCCCTGTATGTTTGCAGGGCCAACGACAAAACTAAGCTGCTGAAAGATTTCTCCTCGTTCCCGGATGTTGTGCGAAGAATGCAAGCAATACAGGATACAACGTCATCTTTGCGATCTCTGCTGCCAAACATAGCTCGCACTCTGTCGGTATCATCTATCGACTACTTTTCAGTATCGGGGCACGAGTACCTCATTGAAGTGAAAAATGTTAACCTTAAGAGAGTCCCAGGCCAATGGAGGAAAGTTAACAGGTAAGTGAACTCTCCCGGACATTTAAATGTCTCTTGTGTTGAGTTCGAGCCATACGTAATTTTTCTTGTCTTGTTAGTCAAAGTGCGTCAACCCTGAATTTTCCAGCGTGGTCATTTTTTTATTTTATTTTCATTCAATTTTTTTATAAGAGGTATCCATAAATTACGTCGACCAGGATTTGACTAAATTTTACCCTCCTCTTTCCTGCTCCTGCTTGGAGTGCTACCGTCGATGTGCAGTTGGCACTTCCTCCCGGTGTACCGACGCACACAATAAACGCCTTCTAAAGTTGTCTGAATACGTCGTCAGGGTCCTGTACTTTTCAACACATTCACAAAAAAGTCCTAAGGATGCGAGTTTGTAAGAACCTGATCCTGAAAAACTTAACCGCGATTCTCACAAACGGAAAGTTAACAACGCGGTAATTGACGTGAAGAGGTCTAAAATAATATTTATTTAATCCCAGGAAAAAGCGTAGGATTTCTTGAGTTTTTTTATTAATTTTTTATTGTATTCAAAAAATCTATTGTGCTTATGCTAAATAACAGGGCAGTTTGAAGAGCAACCAGCATTATAGCCTAACCAACCACGAAAACAACTTATACATCTTAGAACATCCAAGACGTCCTGTCCTGAAATCAGAGCGTTCTTTGCGTTATATGAAAAATCTAGTGAAGCGAAAACCTCCAGTCCACTTTTTTTGTTTTTCACTATTCTCTAGCTTAACCAAGCGATTTAAATCACATTCCACTCTATCTTGTGTTACTTTTATATTCACTCTATTTATAGGCGAATTTCGATAGTGCGCAATCCAAGGGACCGTGGATAAATCGACACCTTTGTGCAATAACGGCGGATCTTTTTGACACGATTTGTACAGCCTTTTTTCATTCCTTAAAATTTACATGTTTCATCATTATTTTGCGGTCTTTAGTAAAAGATTTTCTTACAGAGGACAAAATTACCACCCAAAACCATCAAAGCGCTCATAAGTTCTAATATGGAACGTCCACAAGCCCTGAAAGATAGGCATCGCAACTCGCGCAAAAAGATCCGCCGAGGTGGTCGATAGTGTGTTATTAAATAACACTATCGACCATCACGTACTGTCGAGAATCGTTGTACATTACTTCTAATGGGACATTCCCGGGGTCGAGGGAAAATTATTATTACGTACCATCGAGAGTCACGCAATATGGAGATTCGTTATATTTCCACGTGACTATGTTGAAAATTCTGTCATTAGTTCTTCAACTATGTGATTGTTCTCCTTGATTTCAGCACCAAACAGGCTGGCCGATATCGTCCACCTGAAGTTGACACTTTATTCTCGGAACTTCAGCGACTTCGAGAACAACTGAAGGCAGATTGCCACAACGCTTGGCTGAGTCTTCTTCAGGACTTCAGTTGCCATTACTTCGAGTACAAGCAAGCAATTCATAACATGGCGATGCTCGATGTTTACTTCTCGCTTGCTCATGTCGCCCGCCAAGAGGGTTATTGCCGGTGCGTATTTTCAAATTTCGATTCCCAAAGTTAGTTTTATGAAACATTTTGATTGTTCGTTTCATCTCGGCGAAACTAGAGCCCTGTAAGAGAGGCGCTAATCAAACCCCCACCACTGGCCCTTCCGCCATGTTGAGCACAGTTCGCCCGTAAGAAATACATTGTGCCGATCATGGCGGCCCCCATGACAGGGGACACCATTCGCGCCTATGAAGTTGTAGGGCTCTAGGCGAAACGTCTCAGCCGTCCTATCAAGTTGAATCTCTGTCTCTTTGTTTCAGTCCTGTTCTGTTTGAAAGCGAAGATGCCTGCATCGAAATTCGTCGCGGACGCCACCCTGTGGTCCCTTTCCTTTTCCCCAGTGCCAATCAGTTTGTGCCAAACGACACAGACCTAAGGGTGAGTCATAAAAAGAGCCGCTTAAATCTTTGCTCTAACAAAAAGCGTAGCCTCCAAGAATTAAACGCAGCGTCGTGTCAAACTAAAATCGACGTTTCATCTACTGTGCACACGCAAAAAAATGACTTTGTCTAAATTACAATTTTTAGACGACAATTTTTGTTTGGTTAAGTTATTACAAAAGAAATTGTACTGGTGACAAGAAACAAAGGCGACAAAACATGATTGTTAATCCAACAGATACGGTTGTAGTCTGTTTATAGGAACAAAGCGCGATTGTCAGTGTCACAGATATTTGTTACGGGTAGCTGTCATAAGCGCCAAAAACCACAAGCGCCAATCTGTAACCGCCAAACGAGAAAAGTCGCAAACGCCGAAGGTCTTAACCGCAATACTAACCTTGCCTAACCTAACTTAACCTAATCTAACCTAACCTAACTGAACTTGACCTAACCTAACCTATACGAACCTTGGCTTTTGCGACTTTTCTCGTTTGGCGGGTACGGACTGGCGCTTGCGGCGTTGGCGCTTGTGGTTTTTGGCGCTATCGAATGCCCCCCATTTTTTACTGTGACAAAGTCATATTTTTGCGTGCACCCTTTAGTAACGGTAAAGAAAAATACGGGCCGAATGCGAACTGCTTCACTTCGATTTTATCTTGCAACTAGGTTAACGAGTAAAACTTTTATTTTTATTTATTCTTTTTATAGATTATTAAATTTTGTGAATAAAATTATTGATTTTTTTCGCTCTTTTTGCAGAGTAGCGGAGAGTGTTGCATGGTGCTGACAGGACCCAACATGGGCGGCAAATCATGTTACATACGTCAAGTTGCGCTAATAGTTATCATGGCTCATATTGGGTCTTACGTTCCCGCGGAAAGTGCTCGCATCTCAGTTCTGAACTCCATACACACTCGGTAAGACAATCGGTCCAGCCTGGGACGCGTTCGGAATCGGCACCCGAGGATGTTTTATCTCTGTCTTACACAAGGAGCTCTCATAAAAGAGAAAGACAGAACACCCTTTGAGTGATGTTTTCGAACGCAGCCCTATGAATTAAAATGAAAAGCCTCAATGCCGAAACCTGACAGGGCTATTAAACGTTTTTCGTGTGATTCCAGTATGGGAGCCAAGGATGAGCTGTTCCAAGGCCGGAGTACCTTAAAGGTCGAACTGGACGAAGCGTCCCTCATTCTAGAGAGAGTGTCCAAGCAGTCTCTCGTTCTGATGGACGAGCTCGGGCGGGGAACTGGAACTTCGGATGGCTCATCGATTGCGTGCGCAACGTTAGTTCACTTAGCCCAGGAGGTAAGTTAACACTTCACGAGCTTAGCTACACTGGAAACTTTCGTGTCCAGGGCAAGGTGTAACGTCTTACTAGAAATCTGTACACCGTATATCAGGATGTCAAGGATACTAGAGGTCTATATAACGCATATCAAGAGAAAATTGACCTGATTTCAGTAAAGTATCTGACAGATTTTAGCAGAATATCCAAAATATGTGCTGGTTATACCTGGATATTAGATCAGGTACCAGTGGACTTAGGCCAAAGAGTAATAAACTTGAAAAATCGCTGCAAACGGCTATGTTTCGATCGATTCCAACAGCCGGATATCAAGGATATCAGTCGGATATCATGAGTTTGTTGTCACCCCTTAGTCCTGGGCATTTTTAGATGCCCTGTTCCTTTTTTTATATTTTTTTATGGGACTGAACCAGGACCCACAGATCTTTTCACAGGTTGTCTAGCAACCGGGAATGAACTGGGAAATTGCCGGGAATCCCGCAAAAAGAAGGGGATGGAAATTCCGGGAATTCCCATTCAATCATATTATTTTTGAAAAAAGAAAAATTGTTAAGTTCGTTTTTACCTTTTTTTTTTGAGGAAAAAACAAAGCCCTTGTTTTTGAACTTTCAAAATCTTACAAAATATATCTCCTAAACTGTATTTCTTGGAGGGTGGGGAGGGCCCAAATATAAAAGAAGCTTAATTTAAGTTTGAATTTGCAAGTAAAATTTTGGGAATTTTCGGAAAAAGAGATCCGTAAGAACCGGGAATCAGCCGGGACTTTGGAAATGGGAAATAGCTAGACACCCTGTTTCAACTTAACAATTATAGATATTGCGCACTAAACTTTATGTGTGGAAAGCATGTCACTTGGTTGAGGATTAGTCTAGACGAAGCTCCTCTTAAGTATTTTTCCTCAGCAGACTCTTTCATTTTAATTAATAAGTTTCTTCACAAAACGAACTAGTTTCTGCTCTAAAACTGCTGGCTAGAACTTTCTAATCAATGAAGTTTCAGCTGCATAGAAATGGTTTCTCGAAATTTCAACGACATCAAGCGGGATTTTTCCTTCAAAAAAATTTCGAGGAGCCGAAAAATGTGGGAGTTGGTTGATCTAATTATTTTATTAATTTCAGGTCAAATGCCTATCGCTGTTTGTGACTCATTATCCCCCTGTGGTGGAAACCGCCACTCAGTTGGGTGGTTGTGTCGGGAACTATCATATGGCATTCCTATTGCACAACCCAGGTATGTTTCTTTTCTTTCTCACATTCGGGAAGGATATTAATTTATGAGAGCTTTGACGTCAGTTTTTTCTGTTTCAGGAGAGAATGAAGCACTGACTTTTCTGTATGAAGTAACGAAAGGCGCCGCTGATCGTAGCTATGGCATAAATGTTGCTCGCCTGGCGAATATAGACAAGAAATTGCTGAAAAGGGCCGCGGAGGTTGCCTCCCAACTAGAGCGAGACGCAGAAAGGAAAAGGTAATTCCTGTCAAAATCTACCTTGTTTTTCCTTTCACATTCACACTCTTTTAAAAATATTTTTTCTTTCGTGTTCATCGAAGGAACGGAAGAAAGTGGTTGAATACTTAAGGATATTCCAGCGCAATGGGCTAAAATTAGACAAGGACTTGATATTTTCAGGATTAGTTCAAAATGTGTATGTCTATCGAATGGCGAGGTCTAAGAAAATTTGACAGTTCCGTTTTTAAGCAATTAAATTCTAAAGTTGGGAAAAATGCATGGGCTCTTATGGAAGCTCCGAAAAATGGCGTTAAAACTGTTGATTGATAGCGTCTGATTGAGATTAGATGAGGATCGAAAAAAACTGTTTCCGGCGGAGATTGGAGTTTCAGAAACAATTTAGAAAAGTTTGACGACAATCCACCGTACTTTATAAACAGCCGCATTTTGTAGAAAAGTGAGTCAAATCAGCAACTTCATTATTTTGTAACGTAAGAAATAAATTTTTACAGAGGTGAAAATAAAATGCGAAGAACACCTCATGTAAATAAATACCTGTCGAAAGCGATAATTTTCTCAATTTTCAGATTTTTAACACGCGTTTTGAATTTTTCGATAAACTTGACTAGTTGGAAGCGCTGGAATATCCTTATAAAGAAATATTGATTCTAAGTAGAGCTTTTTTTCAGGTTTTATTGATACTAAAACGTAAAAGAAAAAGAAAACTAGCCGACGCGATTTTTAGCTCTGTGCGTATAAGTCTTTCGGGGGATATCCTTGGGAAGAGTCAAGCGATTTGAACGAATCTTTCAGCGGATGTTGCTATTAACCTCCAATCGATAACTGTCCTTAACGGGTACACTCGGGCAATGTTCCTCCAAAACTAGGAAAGGGGATTGTTTATAATTTCCCGCACCGTGGTTTCTTGAACGTGGTTAAAGATGTTGAAATTTGAGGGAACTTAGTAAACATAAAATCTGAAGACCTAGTTTTTAAATTAAAGACTTTTTTCCAATATCTCTAACAGTTTTCACGATAACTTCGAAAAGAGTATCACCGTGCGTGGATGGGGATGTCTTTACAATCAAATCCGATCTCCGTGAATACGAACCAGAAACGTTAAGGGTAGTAATTAACAAACCCACCTTAGCGAGTGCTGTGGGAAAACTATGTTTTTCTGCGAGGGGTTGATATGTTTTGACGTTTTTCAAGCTCTATATCTCAAAAACGGTTTCAGATTTCAAATGCCTTTACTTAGTAATTTACTGTCAATTTTAACGAATATGACAATGTTGATCCTACGTATTTCGCGATATCTTCAACAGTTCTCAAGATACCGTATTTTTAAAAACACAATTTTCCGAAATGTTTGACTGGGGCTATGTCTCAAAGCGACCAGACTTCAGTCACAACCCATCACAAACGTTTGCTTTTGAAAGAAATCGATAAACGGCCTGGAGTACTGTACAACAACTTTTTTTTTTATGCATAAAATGAGGACATGCGTGCGAATATTGGGCATAAGGCCTCCTTCAATTCTTGTTGTTGTATAAGTCTCGAGGATTGTCTATGAGGATGCACATTCTCTTCACTAATAGATTTTATTTTCTACACTGACTGAGCCAAATGAATCTGCGAATTTGCGTGTGTCATCAACCACCTAGTAGACTGAAAGGGTTATGCTTTGTGCGATTTATGAAGTGTAGATAAAACTGTTCATATTTTGATTATTTGTTATCTTTTCCAGATCTTTGAGGGAAGCTTTCATCAACACTTTAAGGGCTCTTCGAGAATCATGAAACCTCGCCAAGGAACAGTGAGGCGCTATTCGTAATTAAAAGTTTGTTATTTCATTGCTAATTCATTCTGTTTTTTCTGTAACCCTGATGCATTTTGTAAAGAAAAATCTGAGACCGTCTTGTATTTTGTAGGGGGAATGCTCAAGTAGTCGCTAATGGCAGCGTTTACTCTGTGATTTATCGTCTCTTCGATATTGTGTACCTGCAATTTTAGAAAACTTTAGATCTTTTGTAACTTTGTAATTTATTATGTATTTAACGTCTTACATGCATTTGTAAGAAAAACAAAGCTTTACACACCTTTTTAGTTGTGTGTCTTTTCGGTTCCTATGTATTTTTGTCAGAAGGCTCCGTGAGGGTCTTTCATGATTGGTCCGATATTGGTTCCCCCCGTCCTTATCAAAGATAAACCATATCTCCTTTTTTATGGGGCATCCTATAAATAAAACCAAACAACTCTTTTAGTATACCCATACCATGGTATATTTTACAAAATTTATCATGGTATGGCTTAAGTTCTCAAATTTGTACCGTTAGCCAAAATACGAAATGACACTAGCTATACTTAGCGGTATTTGATATCGCTTCTAACAAAAATCGCTATTCAGTACCAATCGCTCTTTCCATGAAATGAAAAAAAAAGTTCGTAATATCATGCGGGTCTCGCGCCACCGTGCCGCCGTTCCAACATCCCACCAGACTCGCTGTTTGGTATCCAACGTTTTTCGTAGTACGCGGCCTAAACGATGTTTGAGTGGGAGGACACTCAAGCTATACGCGGCTTAGCAGATCCAGAGAATTTTAAGGTCCGAAGTGTACTTTACGAGCAATAATGGTACATTGTTTCTGTAATTGCTAACGACGGGGTTTTATAAGTGAAAGTAAAAATTGAACATCAACGTTTTAATTTCTAAAATCGCTTTTTTAACTGTTTGTCCAAAATTAGCAGATGCTCTGTTTTTACGCTTATTGCACTCTTTCTTTGTTACGAACTGAAGGGAATAGCATCCATACCAAAGTTAAATTATAATACTACAACTGTTGTCATGAACAAATTATGGTAAACAATAAATAATTACCCTTGCTCCGAAACTAGCGGATACTCGATCTCAAAACCTGCTATACCGTACTAATTCTCCGTTACGAACTGAGGGAAAAGCTTGCAGGCAGTTATAATTATTATTTTCGATATTTTTTAAGATACAGCCTCAGGAGAATCGAAGATTTTTTCGCGGTCTTTGTAGCCGCGGTAGGTACATTAGTGTGCTAAACGATGCTTGCCCTCTGAAATTATCTAAGCAAAGAACTGCATCTTTGTTTTATTTTGGTCATTAAGTTCTCTACTTAACTTTGAAGAATTAAGAATTTAAATTATGACGTCTTACTTAGAACTCCTCACGTATATTTTGACTTCATTAAAGCAGAGTAAAGAAATACAGTGCATTTAAGAACGCCAACAAGTTGGGCAACACGCCTTTTTCAAGTGTCAAGGAAAGCGACTCGCTAGAGACAACTAAAATAACAAAAGTATGTGGGCTTATTATTGAAAAGTCGTATAGCTATACAGCGCTTTGTTACAACGCGTTTGGTTAGCCTATTTGGAAAAGGAGCTTCAGAAAGTTCGCGATGAGGAGACATGGAAGTACTCTAACGGGAAGGACTAGGTTTAGTTCTTATTGTCGCTCATGTTTTTGCTCGACGACATTGTGGTGGCGGGGCTGAGTGGTCAGCGTGTTAGACGTGTATGACCCACGATTCCACATTCGATAACTTTTGGTCATATTCTTTTCATTTTTTCAATGTAGTATATTGGAAAACTTTGGGAAAAAAGACCTTTTCGAATGAAGGAAGATTTCTTCCTCCTTCTCACACGTACTTAGCAAGATAACAAGAAGCCGGAAGTAGGTTGCACCATGGAGGAATCGCGGCGGTCGCCAAACGTGGACAGCCGAGAATTATTAGCAACACATCACGTCTTTTTGAACGATCTGACGTAGAATTTGTCAATAGCATATAAAACTGCCCATCAGTAATTGTTTTAATTTTTTTTTTGAGATGACTTGCTATATGACCTTTTGCGCACTGAGTTTGATATTTTGGCGCGCGTGAGCGTAGGTGAACCCAGCGACAGACAACAGGTTTCCGACGAGGGTCCATGAGGTG
>Ga0058701_10002123_pt1 | contig 14781 bp, 5 predicted proteins | sample AgamicOrMae_FD_97039 | JGI IMG/M metagenome (GOLD analysis project Ga0058701, IMG submission 97039) | Agave microbial communities from Guanajuato, Mexico - Or.Ma.e | ecosystem: Host-associated > Plants > Phyllosphere > Phylloplane/Leaf | place: Guanajuato, Mexico | collected 2012-06-04
CTCCACAGCTATCCACTTCTTGCAGTCAAGTCAAAATCTGTAGGCATAGCAACGAGACCGTATTTCTACTTGGAGATTTGAACGCACACGAAGGTCACGGGGACTTCCTAAAAGGCAACTGGCGGGCAGATATCGCTCGTTTCCGAGTTCACAGTGAAACAAAGAGACTAGTTCAAATGATGTACAGCAGCCCCAGTAACGGTCTTAAATGGCTGCAAAATCTTCCCATGCCCCCATATTTTCTAAGGTCAGATGCCCGCCACCAGTTTGTGCAATTAAAAGAAGACTTACAATGCTTTCCCAAAAGTGGACCGTTTTCCAAAGCGGACTGACCACTTAAGTAACCATTTCCTGCTCAAAGTAATCATTTCCTGCTCAAGGTGTTATTTTATAACGAGGCGCGAAAGTAACAAGCCACACCACACTTCGTTTTTAACAAGCTGCTCGAAAAACACGCAATAATTCGTTAAGACATAATCCGATTTTTTCCCCGGAGAATGTAAAAGCTACGGACCCTAAGCACCGAGCTTTCATTAAGACGAAAACGCATTTTTAATGACGAAAAAAATGAATTTGAAGAAGGTACTTTTCGATTTACTGACTGGATTAAACTATAATCTTCGTTGGGTTCCATTAAACTCTCATTTCTTACATTTTAAGAATTTAACCACGTAGGTTGCAGGGTAGGTGTCCTATGCCTCGCTCATATGCCACTTCTCTCGGCAACGAAAGGCAGAATTCACCAGACAGAAAATACTCTTTCAAATTTAGAGTGCAGTGTACCAAAGACAAGTTCCTAGCAGTATTTTAAGAGAACCGTTTCTTGTTTCAAGACAGCGGATGTGTGGGAGCTTGTTGAAAATGATGGCACGGCAACCGCCTTTTAATTCACAGCCAAAGTAGGTTAGGTAAGTTAAGGCACACGAAGCTAGTTTTATGACATGTGCTCCAACATAATTAGCGCCATAATTCCTACTTGGGAAAAATGTTTATTGAGGCAAAATGAAAACGCCTACTCTACAATGCCTCCCATTCCGTAAAAAGGAGGTCTTTAACGGACCCTGGGAGAAAATCACTGCTCCAGCTCCACCTTGCCCCATACCGCCAACGTCATGGGCTTGGCCCATACTCATAATGGGAAAACTCGCCGAGAACATTTCAATCATATGGCTGAACATGGGTCTATCTTGAAAAATAGCTATAAAACTATGTACTACCCTCTTTTAAGTTTCGCCCCCAAGTACAACTTAAAAAAAAACAAAAAAACGGGGTGTTTTGTTTGTATCAGGAAGACTAGTTTTCTTGATACTGTGTTATCATGCTTGTCAAAAAGTCCTAGCAGCGAGACCCACTCCCTTGAGCGTCTCAAGAAAGTGGGCAATATGTAGATCAGGCAGCTCGGATATAATAGCGTACAACACGCACGGAGGTGAGTCAATCACCGAACAGTCAAAACTCACGTGGAATCCAGGAACTGGCGGTCCCGATAGGGCGGCCGCCGGAACAGGAGAAATCCGTCGTTGACCAGTTCAGCCATGTTGGATGCTGGCTGGACCAGCCTGGTGTACGCACTCGCACGACGTCTTCAGCAACGCCACGCCATGACACCACTCACACAAAACACTTTCCGAGGAAATCACTTCCTAAAGGCGCAAGTGTTCCTTCTCCCGCCGCGATCATTTTCTATAAGGGAGAAAAATCACTAAAGCTCACAACCAGGACTTGAACCGCCGCCGATTCGCATATGTCATTGAGCATTAGAACCGCCTAAAACTACACCATTCCTGCCTTCCGGAAATATACAGGGTGTTACTGTATCAGTCTGCCTATTACCAGTGACACCAAAGATTTGCGAGAACACAGTAAAAACAAAACCGCGTTTTGGGAAATGCTCTACCTGTTTTGGGTGTGAGACCAAAACGGGGTACGTATTTTGGTTATTTTTCAAGATAGGCCTATGTTCAGCCATATCATTTAAAAAGTCTCGGCGAGAGCTTCCCAATGCTGCGGCTGAACATAGGTGTATGTTGAAAAATTACCAAAATACGCACTACCCCCGCCCCGTTTTAGTATCGTACCCAAAACAGGTGTAGCATTCCCCAAAACGGGGGTTTTGTTTTTACTGCGAACCAAAGTACCGTAATCTCGGTGGCAGCAAAGCGCAGAAATCATTCGCTGGTACCAGCATCAGCGGCAACCGCTTCTGAAAAAGTGTTCCGCCAGATTTTCGTTCTCGTGGAGCTATTTTTGTGTCGTTATCTCACTTCCACTCACTGAGCGGCCCCGGCGGCGGGGCCGCGCTGCCAGCGTGCTTCCGTGAGGCCTGAGGCCCCGTCGCCCAAATCTGGAGCTGCGTTAAGAGCAGAGGGCTAGGCTGTGTTTACACCGTGATTATGCGCGGCTTGGCTGCTCGCAGCACCAGCCAAGCCAACCGTAGATCCCCCCCATTGTTTCGCTTGACACCCTGTAAAACACTACAGGGTGTGTCCTTTCCTTCCCTCCGAGGGAGGGTGCTCTCAAAAGGTCACGTGGGTCACCTCCTGTTTGCTCCGATCCGTTCTTTCCCAAATCAGGCAACGACGAAGTCAATCATGAACACTTAAAAATTTCTGACAGAAACCACTTTGAAATTTACAGGTCATCGTAAAAGTCGATAAAACTTATGATTTTAATAGCATCAGATTAGATTCTGGTTGGAAGACCACATTGAAATAAGGGCAAACTTCTAAGGAACGAAATAAAATTCAGGCATGGAAATGTTAAATGTCCTACTTTTCCCTCGGCCATCATTAAACGCCTAACGCCGTGAGATGCCGTGAACTTTCGATCAGTTTTAGGCAGAAAGGTGAAAGGGAGAAAGGGGTGACGGAGTGGCAGGTCCCAGTCCGGGCCTCGGCCCAGGCCGAGCCGGCGCGGCGAGCGGACAAAAGAGGAGAAGAGCACGGAAAGGTAGGTTGACCTTTGGCTTGTCCTGTCCCTGTCCGTCGAGCCAAAACTAGATCGCCTCGCGTTTCCCGCCGCGATGACCGCTGGCCATTTTCGTCCCCTCGGCTTCTTTCTTCCGTCGCGTCGCTCCTCCCCTTAAGCTTAAGAGGTGGGTGGCTTAGCGTGCGTTCAAGTCTCCTGAAGAATGCGTGCTTGTCAATGTTAGCCCAGAAGACAGTCATTCATCTTTTCCCTTCTTTCCGAGTCACTTTCGTTTACCTCGCGTATTTCTGTAGTCCACGTTCATACTCGCACTTACGGGGGTGTATCCGACATGGCCGTTGTTCGACAGCGAGCATATCCTCTTATAGATGAGAGAAGAAAAGGTAAAAAGAAAAACGAAAGGTGAGGTTATATAGGAAGAGCTCAAAAAAAGTTAGGGTAGGTAAAGTGATTTTAAGAAGGGTTATGTTAAAAAAGGTTGGGATAATTAAGGTTAAAATTAGATTACGTAAGCTTAGACTAGGCAAGGTTAAGTGAGTTAAGTATAAGGTTATGTTGGATTAAGGTAGTAACAGTTCACTGTAAAAAGAGAATCTTCACTTCAGATGCAACAATAGTCAAATCACGGATCTGGAAAAAACTCAGTCCAGTTATTATTCACTGAATTTCAGCCATCGTTTTTAATGTCAATAAAGTGCTTATTTTCAGTCCGATTTAACTGAAATTATGACAATATTTAAACTGATTTTTTTTCAGATCAGTGATTTGACTTTCGTTGCATCTGAATTATTTGAGTTCCTCTTTATACAGTGTTACCACACTCATAAGTAAAGTTAGGTTACAACAACTTCCCGGCCACTTCCCGAATTTCGGCCACGGTGTTGTCTGCTGCAGTTCCGGGCGGTGCCGCGCCGGCATCCCGACATAAAAACGATATCGTTATGATACCTCCGCATCGGTTGGTTACCTCTCCGCGCATACATAATGTTAATGCAAGGCACGTCATCCGACCGAAGCTCCCAACGGAAGCGTCTTCCTCGTGCACCTCTCGGCGCTGCCTCTCGGCATGCATGCCGTCCGTGGCATGCTCGCACCCGCACCCACAGCGGCCAGCGGATGCGTTGCCGCTACCGCGCAGCGGATGCGGCGGCTACGGCGGCGGCGCCGTTGGCATAGGTCCTGCCTGCTGAGGCACCGTCGCGTCGCGTGTCCCTGCTTCCTTGGGCCCGGCCGCAAGACGCCCCACCCGCATGTGTGCACGAGCTCCGAGGGGGGTGCGCACCGCGCTGATAGCACCTGCTCCTCTACGCTACAGTTCATGTGCTCGACGCGGACGGCTGACCCTGGACTCGGCTCGCACTGCCAACAAGAGCTTGTTAACGAACGCGTTTGCGAAAATCAGACGGATGTTTCAGACCGAATAACGAGAGTTTTTGCGCAAGAAGGCCCGTTTTTGGAAAGGTATAATCTTTTTCTTTTTTACAAAATTTCAAAAAATCGGATAGACATATAGCGGGGTGACGTATGGGTCAAAAACGCTTTCGTATTTCACTTATAAGGTAGCTTGGTAGCCGTTATAAGAAACAATAAAATGGAATCCGCTCATCCAAGTTGCATAAAGTAGATATCAAAACTGAAAACAATCATCTTCAAAAATACATAGCCTTCTGATGAAAGTTTCAAATGACGACGCAAAACTTAATGATGCAGCCACCGGAAGCATTACGCCGATTCCTCATCTCAAAGAATAAAAATCCGAACTGGGTCAAAAATCGCACGAGCCGTGCGGAAAATCGTAAGGAATTTAAAAGCGAAATTTAGAGTAATTCGTTTAACCTACTTCCGGCAGGCGAACTGCATTCGCAGCAGATTCCAACATCGTTTCGGACGCGGCGCGGCGCGGCGCCGAGGTGCCGTTTCGCTTGCCAAAATTTCGCCGACTTTTGCTGCGGCGATTAATTCGAAGATGTTCCGCCTCGCCCACTGAACGCGGAAGGAGAAGAGGAAAGTGTGAAATGTAACAACCACTTTTACGCTCATAAAGTACACGCTACAATTATTTGGCGTACAATCTCTCGTGCAAGCACTATATATAGGAGGCCACTCAAGTCTAGTCGTATTTAAAAAGGCCCGCAAGAAAAAATGTTCGCTACTGCAAGACCATTCGGACAACGAGAAGCACGTATGTTAAAATAAGGAGACTTCAACGCACGAGGAAAAATGGCGGGCGAATAAGTCTGAAAGGAATGCAGGAGGGTCGTTACTTCCAAAAAGCGAAGTAAAGAGTAGCCCCACCGGGAAGTTATAAACAAGAAAATAATATACAAAGGGAGCAGCAACGATTAGTTTTGTGTTCCTCCGCAAACACAGAGAACGTCTTAACGACGACATTTACAGTCACACCTTAACACCTCCCCGCCATCATCACCTCAAACATGATTTACGAGTACCTTCTTGATTCGATACGGTACCCATCACAGAAAACGTGTTCAAAAGACCTCACGCTTTAACTGCCATGAAAGTACCGATGATTACGTAAGGCCCAGCGCGTGACATTATCTCACGATTTTTAATTCGCAGTAAAAAGTACCCAAACCAGAGGCCCGGTGGTACTCGGCACCGAAATCGCTGGGCGAAACCGAAAATTGTGCTGAGTTTGCCGCTGCGGGCCGCGAGATTGAAATCGCGAACGTGAGGCAAGTCAAAAACAGCTGACGGCGGAATTCATTTCAATAAGACTATATAATAACGTTTCCAGAGGCATCGAAATTATGTGCCCACAAAATGGCCTCTATTCTTTGGAATGGAAGTCTGAGGATTTCGCGTAGAACGTTGTTTCGAACACGGTAAATACCCAAAGAGGGTATCACCTAGGCCACAACTTCGTCTCGTCATAAGTCTTAAAGACGAATAAATATGTGCTGAATGGACATTAATACGGCACCTGAACAATTTTCGTCCGACAAACATTCCCCGTGGAAATGCCCAGACGGTTTCTCGGTTGCTATTCGTAGTCGCGAGCATCCGCTGGATGATGGGTGTTCAACGAATCAAGTCAACAGAAAAGCATCTGAAAAGACCATGTTTAAGATGAATGAGGCTAGCGGAATGGGTTGGAATGGGCTCTTGCTGGGGCCTGGGCCAAAAAGCGAGCCCACAAAGTCTACAAAACCGCCCACTTAATAACATACGAGTTTTACAGAAAGTTTTAACCCTCGCCTCTACCTCGTGTTTTTCTCTAGTTCGACCTTTCATCACATAATAGGATAGAATCGTGTGGATAAGGTGCCTTGTAGCTCGCTCCTCTAAAGCTCCGCTAAACTCCGCTAACGATCCGCTATTGCTCCGCCCGGTTTCGCGAGGGAGACTCTAGATCAGAGGTAAAACATACTATGTAAAGAAAGCCTAGAAAATCGCCCACTTGATAGAGACGCAACCGTATTAAATATGGCGGTCGAATTAGTGTGGCGAAGACGTCCTGCAGGACTTAGCGCATCGCTTCCGCTGTTCAAAAGGCACCGCGGCACCGCCTTCGCTCCGCTTCGAGCGGTAAATATACCGCTGCCGCTCACTTCAACATTTTTTCTCGACCGAATCTTGTCAGATCACGGCAGGGCCATCACAATCTTTGTTCAGTTGACAATGAAAACTGAGAAAGATGCATTTCAACAGAGATAAGATATTAGTGTGCGTGTCATTCCAGAGCGATTATTTATCGACGCTTAAGGCCTAGGCACCCCGAGGCACCCACACACAAAAGTTGGATGTTTCACCGGCATTGCGTGCAGCGCAACTGGTCCAACTTGCGTACCACGCGATATTGTTAACCGAATTTTGGAAATAAACACTCTAAATTTGAATCAGTGAGTGTCTCTGAGATTCAGTGAATTTTCACTGGTCAATATAGCAGGTGACTAACAGCACCACTGAATTTTTTCCGTGGTGCTGTATTGACTGAAATTCAGTGAATTTTCACTGATTCTCAGCACACTGATTCAAATTTAGAGTGAACCAAATCCCGTTCATCACGGTCATATCTTTCATTGCATGAGGGCATGTAAGGCTAGGCCGACTATAACTTCGGTCGTCATATGCCTTTGTGACTCGGTTCACTATCGCTTCAACCAGAGATGAAAAATTGAAGCTTTTGAATCTCCCGTGTGCGAATTGCTGCGCAGATTCGGCTCACTAATTGGCTGTCGAATGCATGGCCGGCCCCGGCCCCGGCCCCGGCCCCGGCCCCGGCCCCGACCACGGCGGGCGCCAGCCGCCGCGTCGCTGTGACTCGGCTCGTGTCTCAAAGGTCCGAACCGACGACACTTCGCAACCGACTTCTGCATCCCGCCTGGCTGTCTCTGCGTCTGCCTCGTCTTCGCCTTCCTTTAATTAGTCATCGATGTTCGCTGCGACTCGATTAGTAAGCACTCGCCGGCAAGGTTTCCGGCCGGAAAGCAAATGGCCTTATCAGACCCGTGCGACTTTTTTCGCGAGAAAAACTACTTTTATTCAAGACTCCAATCCGGATTTTTATCTAATTTGTAAGACTACAATGCGTCGAAACCTGCACTGCTCAGTGTATGGAATACATTTACTTCAGCGCATACTAACACTGGTCACAAAATCTGTTAGTTCCGCTATATATGGGAAATAGACACGCTCAATTTGAATCAAGGAGAGTCTCTGAGATTCAGAGAAAATTCCAGTCAGCACCACTGAATTTTTTCAGTAGTGCATATTGACTGAAAATCAGTGGATTTTCAATGAATATCGGACTCTTGCTGATTCAAATTTTGAGTGGACGAATACTTCTAGAATTTAAGGACTCTACAAGAGTGATAAGCATTTTCATTCGATTTGATCATGCATGAACGGATTCCCTCTAGAGGCATTTCGGCTGTTATTATTTTTCTAAAGAAATATTAACGTCCTACAATTCTGCCTTAAATAAAAAGAAAATCAAAAAAAAAGGAAAAGAAAACTGTTGGAGTTTTAGAACGTCCTCTCTCAATACGACCGCACGTCTTACTTAGGCCTACACCGGAAATGGGTTACGACTTAAAAAAAAAATAATGTAAAAAAAACTGGTCTTAAGTCGTGAAATGATGTGGGTCAGTAATCTAAGCATCAGGGGCAATTATTAAGTCATCAAGGCAACAAGAGGCACCTGAAAAGCCGAGTCACGGGTCTCAAAGGTAAAGCGAGTCTCTTGAGTGGAGTGCAGTCCAGTCACTTTGTCTAGTTGGTCAGAGAATGCAAGTCGATGGTGCAGCTACTACGGCCCGCGCTCCGCTCCGCCTTTCCATCGGCCAATAGCCCCAATAGCCAGCCAGCCCAGCCCCTCAATGATGAGGCTATTTCCCACACCTTCCGGCGGCGCTTCGCTTCGCCGTAATGCCGCGCCGCATCTCCAGGCGGCATACAGCTCTCTCCATTTCCGACTGATTTCGGTGGCAAATTGCTCCGTTTCCTCTCTGCTTCAAAGCCAAATCCCTCTAGCTAATGCACAAGCTTGGATATCAAATTGATTAGCCTAACCGGTATTTACTGTCAAATATGCTACTCAATTAAAATCCTTAATAAGATTAACAATTCGTGATCCCCGCAGCTAATGAAAATTATCAAGATAGCATCGTTTAATTAAAAACCAAATCTTCCAGCGGGAAATGCGTGGGGAGTCATATTTTCTATTGTGGCATTCCCTGAGCTAATAGATTTATCGTGCGGCTTTTAAACTGCTACCAAAACTGGGTGTTTACTGCCTCCTAACACGTCATGAGAAACGCAAACTCGCGGGCCTAAAAGGAAGCTCCCAATATTTGCGTTATAACTTGTTTCCTTAAGCGATTTGCACCTGACGTGAGTCAAACGCACAGCACGACCCAGTCGAAACTGAACCGCGAATCACACGTGTCTTATGTTTTCGGTTTGAACCAAAAAAGAGGTTAGGTTCTCTAGAAATTTTACATTTGTATTCGGTGAGCTACAGGGTCGTTTCTGTCGAACTGTACGGTCTGTGAAAATGACGTTAAGTCCTATTATCGGCTAAGCAAAAAAGAATGTACCACACCGCACAAGTTAGGTTAGGTCAGCTTAACAAAGGTTTCAAAGTTGCGTTTTCTACCCCTTAAAAAAAAACTGAAAAAGGATGAGAGGAGGAAAAACGATGTGAAATGGGTATTTATCCCGCAGGAGGAAGGAAGGAAAAAAGGTCAATCACAGTAAGCTTCCGTTTCATTATAGATTGCACCAGCTCATGCACTCCCTCCAACAACGCCTCCAAACATTTCAAGAAAACGCTCAAGTAAAAACGAAACAGTATGATTCGTGTCTGGATCCATTCGGACCATTTCGAAAAATCCCCGGATAAAGATCCTAAACTCTCCCACATAATCCCACATAAGCGATTTTTAAAGCCCAAAAAGTTTTTACTAAACAGAAAAAAAAATTCGTGTAAATTATTTTGTGGATTTGAATACTTCCATAAAACGACTCACCAAATGTTTTCATCAGACCATATTTCCATGCAACAAAACTTTTATTTTAGCGCAGTGACGTCATCCCCATAAACCTGTCATTTTACGTGGGCAAAACACAGAAATGGCTACAGACTAAAAAAATATATTCCCAGAGACTGATAAAAGAAATTTTAAGTTTAACTTCTCTAAACGCTTTCTTAATCGTGAGCCTTAATATTTTTTATATTGTGTATCATCTTCAATAAATCGCTACTCTTCGTGAAAACTGAAAAAAATATGGTCGAACAAAAACATGGTAAATTTAAGGACCTTCCCCGTTCATTCATCCGTAGGATTGTCCAGCGTAGCATTTTTATCGCCGATCCCTCAGGCGAACAGCTGACCGAGGCGATATTCGGGAATGTCATTCAAGTCGCCGAACCGAGCCGATCACGGATTCGGAAATGTAAACTATTTTAATGCTTTCCACGGCAGCATATACAAACTTGGAGAATACTACATGGGACGGGCTTTATATTGTCGCTCCGCGCTACTTATTAGCAGAGGGTAATTAATAAAGGGCCGACAACGTTATTAGGGGATTAAATGAATCATTTCAAAAGAGTTGCCGACGACGTTGACCTCAGTCGGAATTCCACTCTTCGGTTCCAAGCCCAAAAACTTGACATGCGAATCAGCGTGGTCTACCGAAACCTCGTCTTTGACACAAACATTAGCGACAAGGGTGCGACATTACGAGACCAAAACGCACGGAATATCACACTTAGAAAATCTGGCCCTTATTGACGTCGTTTCAATCAATTTCAATAGATCTTCAAAATTTAACCCAGACTTTTGGAGAAAAAAATGGTCTGTTTCTTTACACACTGGCCAGTATTCTCGTTAGCAATTAATGAACTTGGCCCACCTTATCAGGAGCAAATCTTTAAGCTTAAACAACAGCACAGTTAAGTTTGTACACGGATATGATAGCCTTTAAGATTTATTTTTTTTTTTTGAGCGAGACAATACGTCAATTACTAGTTAAGATTTTTTGGGTGCGGCGACACCGCTGAATTTCCTAGTGCTCTACCAAACACTAATACGTGAATTGCGCTGTTAGCGGCAGGTTCACCTCATGAGGAGGGCGCACTGGCAATAATCACTTATTTTCACTTCACTCGTAACACTTGTCGGTGCGGTTCGCGGGGACCCCGAAAAAAACACGGTTTGGACAAGCAACGGCGCCGCGCAGCGCACCACAACCACTCAAACAAAACTGACGAACTCGGAGATCCGAGAACGTTGCGTTCCCTTCCCCTCCCCTCCCTCCAGCGGGAGTGTATTTTTAAAGGAGGGGAGGGAAGCCCAATCAGCTGTGCGCCGCGGCGGCGGCGGCGTTGCCGCGACGCGCGCCCAAAAACTATCGCGCCGAAAATACGGGGACAACCCTCAAACTTGCGGCTCGGTCAGTCAATGAACATAAATCATAGTTGGGATACAATGGAAGGCCACGATGTCCCACGGGACGGGTACTAATATGCCTCGCTCAATATTCCAAAATAGATTTCCAAAGTCTGTTGACGCTTACGATTTGATCTTCAGTTCTGACAGCTGGCGAAACAAACCAAAAACGGTTTCATATCTCTCTTAAACTGCCGAATGGAATTGCCTAATTAAAAGACACAGTGCGATTAAATACGGCCAAAGTCCCCAAGAACGTTCTCAGAATAAGTTGACTCAAGTGTTCGAGGAAGACATTGACAAATATGGCAAATATTTTGCTATAAACAGGAAATGCTTAAAATGTCACTAAATTGATAGTTGGAGACTCAAACGTACGGGCATAATGTGCGAGAACATTTTTTTTGAAGTAGCTATTCGCACGCCTGCCCTAAATAAAATGCTATAAAGTTGGGTTCTGTACTTTCAGTCACCTCCGATTTAAAATGCATTACGTCGGTTTACGTGCGTTCAAGTCTCCCTATACATGCAATGGCTTGTGAATAGCCACGACCTTAAGCGAATTTATAGACTAGCAAAATTGATGTTATTAAAAACTAATAAAACGTTCCAAAATCAATTCTGTTATTTTAAGATTAGATTAAGATGGGGAGCACTGTTACGTGAACCCGAGGTTCTTTCTTGGAGATAGCCAAGTCTCGCAACGGGCCGAGCTGTCAGGGGCCCTCAAGACTCTCCTGATCACTAGCGAATCCGCACCGAAACCAGTGGAAGTGAGTGTCATGAGGGGGTAACAAGGATGACGACAAGACGGGGTGAAAATTTATAGGAATACACATTTTAACTCCAATATTTGTTGAATACACGGAAATATATTCCTAGGAAAGTGCATGACCGGCATATCTTTAGTGGGTTATTCTACCTGAATGCGGAAGTGCGCCCTTATCTCCCACCCACCCGCATCAAGCGCTGAGCTCGCCTTCGGCCCTACGAATTCCTACGAAATCCCTACGAAAACTAGGGATTCAGCCCTACGAACGAGCTCCTATTTATTATAGCGTTGTCAGCTCCTGCAGTATTATCACCTCTGATACCTATACGAAATCTTAGGCCACGCGAACAAAGAAGCCATTTATGAAAGGTTTCGAAATGAAACGATAAATATGCAGTTGCAGAAAAAGCTTGCTTTGAGTCGTTTCTAGACGACATTGGCGTGGCGTGCGACAGCGAGAGCGAGAGGATGGTGAGCCGAATGCATTGAGCAGAGCAGAGCGGCTCACACTCAGGTCCTCAACACTGAATTAGCCTACTGAATATCGCTACAAGAGAAAATAGACCGCGGCGACCGCGGCGAGGCACGGGCCCCGCGATGCTTAGCTTAGGATTTCCCGCTCAGTGGATCACTCAAAACTCAGCCTCAGCGAAAAGCTACATGAGCTCCCTTCAGATAATGCAATTACAGAGTTGATAGCCTGAGCGACGATGTCGAAATTTCATCGTAACGATGGCACGAAATATTCACTTTCCCTCACCGAACCCTTGCCGTCATTATCGCAGCCTTGGTAAACCCCTTCAAGGGTGGAACCAAGGTGGAACAACCGAGGCAGTAGGTGCAACTTCCATTATTAACAGTACATACCCGCTAAAAAAAAGTAAAAATTGCTTTAGGAGTGAAAATTCTCTCATAAATATTGAAAAATGATCCACTATAGGCAAATTAGAGGCTCACTTTTCACTTATGTTAAAGCGAATTTGCTCGACTAATTTTTTGAGCGTGTACATAACGCTCTCTCGGTGAAGAGAACTTTCCGATTCTTCCCTCGAGATAGCGAACCGAAAACTTAGGTCAAAAATACTTTTCGTTTGGTATCATGGCTCGTTCCGAAAGAGAGCCAACTTCGTTCTTCCTCCCCTGGATGAGGAAACATTTCAACCATTCTTTTTACTGGAAAGAGTTAAGATAAACAAAGCATTTAAGCAAGGAGCTGTCAGCAGGGGAGCACAAAAAACGAAGCGACCTTCTTCCAACACTTCGGCTGGGGAATGCGCTCTCGCTAGCCTATTTTCAGCTCAAATCAGCCGCTTCACTACGCCTATGTCACTGTCCATTAAACTTTTAGCTGTCGTATTCGGAATAAAAAACATAGGCTGGGTTGCGGCCGAACCCTCGCCTGGAGAAGGTGGAACAAAAGGTGGGAAATCCGATCTCCAAATTTTACATAAGACGTCATCGAGTCGACGACTAAATATTTATCATTTTTTTCTGCTGATTTGTCGCCAAGCCTGATGCCGCTCGACGATGAAGTGCAGCCGACAAGCGGCTTCAGGCTTGGCGACAGCTTGCGCCAGTTAGCAAGCCAAGTGCCTTATGTCTTGTTCCGCACGGCTTGCCGACGGAGGCACTAGGCTTCGCAAAGATGTTTGAATGACTATATAACGTTGACATTTAAGGGTGTGAAAAACGTCAGTGAGCGGTGGCAGACATTGCTGCGTTCACTGGACCGGATCAGTATGCATTTGTCCCCGATTTCGGCGTTGTTCGGATCGCTGCCGACCTGCTCGCGAGCTGCTCAAGGCTGCTCGGCGCGGCGGTCGCATGGCAGCGACCTTTTGTTTCCCAACTGAAGAACACTACGTTTAGCTCGCTATGAGCGCTCACAACGAAGACTGACAATAAGATGGCTGCAAATGTCGTCGTATGCGTTAAAGTCCTCCCCGCGATTCAAAATGCCAGCATTTTGACAGACAAAAGAATGATGTAATAATGACCTCTAATTTATTTGATCTCTGAAAAATGTGGTTATCATCTGATTACGGAGGAGGTACACTGAATAAAAATTATTAAATATGTCAAAAAATAAATCTTGAGATATGCGTTGATCTCTAATATGCTTCGACCCATGAAATTATACGTTGGGATTCGGCTTTAAAAATGTTATTTTTTATTCTTTTCGTATGGAATAGTTCTTGCAAATTCAATTATCTGGCAACCCACTTTTTATTTACGTTGAGTAATCACAAAAAGAACTTCAAAAGATTCTGACTTTTTTTTCTCACTATTTTTAAAAAGGAGGAGGAAATATTTTTTAGACCTTTTTTTGTGCTCCGCCGGTTCCCCCCCCCAAAAAAAAAAACCGGGAAATCCCCCCCCTTTTTTTCAATTTGACGATAACAGCTCCGCTTGAGGCACAAAGACTGACCTTTGACAAACGATTAATCGGTTTCACATTTTTAACGACAAGAAAGGAATCCGATGACTTTATTTTCAACTCAACTTTATCTGAAATCGACTTCGGCGCGGAAAGAGACGCGTATATAGTTTGTCAATAACTCCGATCGCTTCGTAACGATGTTTTCATTCCCACAAATATCACCTTTGTTGCCTTGAGGAAAAACTAGCGTTAGGATAAACGATCCATAGAACAGTCCCACTGGTTAAGTCGAGCCGAGTCGAGCCGAGCCGAGGCCTATTATACGCGTCTTCTAAAATTACAGGTTTTAACGGAGAGAAAGAGAGAATTCTTTTTCAAAATGCGTGCCTGGTTAATAGTAGTGAAAATCAAACACAGCTTTAATTTGACCGCTCAATTTTCTTTATCAAAGTCAAGATTAGCAATGATGAGAAAATCGCTGTAAAGAAAAATGAAAGGGGAAGAGTTAGGTTAACCTTAGGCTAGGTTCGGTCATGTACCTAAACCCTCGCTCCGCTGGCGCTATGCTTCGCACGAAGGAAATACACGAGAAAAAATAACCATTAAGATGAACAATCAAGCCGTAGCCTTATATACGAGTAATGAGCTCAGTATGGTCTAGGGAAATTCGGCAACGTTGGATATGTCGACGAGAGGACAAGTTTATTTGGGTGTTAATTGGCTCTTGTTCCTTTCTTTCCAATTGTCGTTCCAGGCTCGGGCAGCCTGTATCACCATAAGAC
>Ga0058701_10002124_pt1 | contig 14778 bp, 7 predicted proteins | sample AgamicOrMae_FD_97039 | JGI IMG/M metagenome (GOLD analysis project Ga0058701, IMG submission 97039) | Agave microbial communities from Guanajuato, Mexico - Or.Ma.e | ecosystem: Host-associated > Plants > Phyllosphere > Phylloplane/Leaf | place: Guanajuato, Mexico | collected 2012-06-04
AATGTAGGGTGAATAATGCACGAAACCCTACCTATCTTAAATAGGTCAGTCGGGTAATAAACACTCCCTTCATTTTAGATTATTTGAAACTTAAAAGTTTCAAATAATGTAAGCGTGAATTCTCATTGGAATTTTGCTCGTTTTAAATAACATTTTGCACGAGATGAAGTAAATTAAAAGTCTTTCTAAGAACTTTCGTGTTGAATGAATCTTGCATCCCCTCGACAGCGGGCTTTCGGAGATGACTGCAATTATGAATAAACCGTTCAGCCAAACCAACTAGATGTCACGGTACCATGTCACACACGACGACCGAGAGTGGATTGGAAAATATAATTTGATGGTCTGGGAATGATCGGTTATGTTAAGGTGATGGCGTATGCACGTGATTGCTCTGAGGGAGAAAAAAATAAAGAGTTGGGCCTTCGCCCTTCGCTCGCCCCCGTAGCGCCGACGTAGCGTCGCCGTAACGCCGTAGCGCAGCCGTAGCGAATGCCTCAGACGGTAAACCCAGAAGAATCTATAGCGATTTACGGCAATCGTTATTGTAAGTTGGCGCCGATGTCTCCAGCACACTTCACTCCTTTGCGCAACACTTTTTCCGCTCTTTTGTCTGTTTTTCTCAAACTTCGCGGGAAAACGACTTTTTGGGTGTAGGAAATCCGACAAGATTTCTTTCCCGCAACAGAGGAGGAAAGCAACGTTGTGTTGCGGGTATTAAAATGAAAGTTAGGTCTATTCGCACGCCTTTCTTAAAACAAGGGAGACTCGAACGCATGAAAACCAACCCAGTACCGTTTAGGTCGTGGCTATTCGCAAGCCATTGCAAATATAGACTTGCATTTTATGGGAGGCGACTTCAACGCTCGGAAACTAATGTAAATCATTCTATATGGGGCAGGCGTGCGAATAGCCATCTCATACATTTTAAAGGGAGAAGCGTGTGATTAGTCACTTCGTCAAATAAAAAACTAGCGTAGAGTCTCGTAAGCGTAAGGTATCGAGGATTGGTAGAAATTGTGTAGGCAAAATATCGACACAGGCGCGGCGCTGGTTGCCTATTCAAGCAGTGTAACGAACCGAGACAAGATGCCATACCAAGCTTTGCTCTCCAATCGTTAGAGGTCTGATACTCCTGCGATTCAATTTTTAATCGTTAAGAGGAAATGCAATATTACCAATCCTTACAAAATTTCCCTGCGTAATTTTCTTTTTTACTGTAGTTTTTATTAAATCAAAAAGGCGTTTCCGAAACATTGCATACGGGAAAAAATGGTTTTGTCACGGCAACAAAATTAGGGACAACAAATAAAATTTTTGTTGCTGCAACCAAATTTTTTTCCGCCGCAACCAAACGTTTTGTTGATAGAACCAAACGTTTTGTTGTAACAAAATTTTTTGTTATCCCTATTTTAACAAATGCTTTTGTTGGTATAACAAAACTTTTTTTTCCGTGAGTCTACACCTTCATGCTCCCTGAAATTCACCTGTAAAGATGACTTTGTTGAGGAGAATTCTGCCCTCTAAACCAAAGCGTTCTATCAAAAAATTCATCCCCCCTTTTTTTTTAGAAAAAAGTTTGCTTTTACATAATCTCTGTGACTTTTTTCCCAACAGATTTTTAAAAATATTTTCTATCAAAGGAAATAGGTCGTTACATAAAAGCTTCCCTCATGTTTTTTAAACCATTAGATAAGAGCTTTCTCCATTTTTCCTTAGCAGGTCGAGTCACCTGTTCGAAAAGCCCCGCATGATCGAAGGGAAACAAGTTGTTTATGGCTTTTTATAGGGCTTTGGCGGCGTCTCCGATTCTTAAAAGGCGAAGAATGTGCCCAGAAAAACGTGGTATGCATAATGTATAACATAAAATTGCTTGAGTCTCTTACATTCTGTACTTAGCGTCGTTTTCTTTTCTTATCGGCCCCGTGCCCCGTGTCAGCTCCCGGCCCTCTTCCGCCTACGCCGCTGGTCCCCCTGGGTAACTGCAAAAATACCATTAATCTGAATATCATTATTCTGTAGTTTTACTGCGTTGTCGAAGTCTTGACGACGTTAAAACCCTACTTAGGCTGCAAATTAAGTTACGGTCATACTGAAAAATCGGAAGTCAGCGTTTTGTGTCTCGTGCTTTAGCATTTATTGTTTAGCCGAGCGGAGTGCAGCAAGATACGCAACCTAACCAAACTTAACCTAACCTGATGGCACTACCACCGAGGACGAAGCGGGTATTAGGGATACAGCTAACTGTAGGTACAAGTGACGTGACCTGTCAACGTTAAAACAAATCCTCGTTTTAGGGAATGCCATACCTGTGTTGGCGGAACGAAAACGGGCGTAAAGCGTATTTTGGCAATTTTTCAAGAGATTTTTCAAGAAATGGAAACTCTGTCTCTCAAAGTGTCAGTGTATCACGGAAAGGACCTTCGGCCCGCACTAATACTGCATAAATTGGTTCAGTAAATACATTGCGAAGCACGAAGGGTGTTGATTTTTATTCCAAAGTTCCGATATTTGATTACTGACTCAGAATATAGGGTACCAAACCCGTTGATTCTTCTTCGTCCTGCCAAAAAATTGCCACGCAAAGATCCCTTTGTTCCGGTATATTCTAAGCCGTCAATCTCTCTTTGTGATTTATTTTCGCGCGGAAACGCGCGGGCATTGACACTCGAGAGCTCTCGCGGTGTGCTGCGTTCACTTTGTGGCACTAGAACGGCGTTTTGTGCATAGGCAACCCGCGTGGCATGCGCGTGTTACGGTTGCCTATACGCTGTTCGTCAGGGGCTCCTCTTAGGAATTTCATGTGCTTCGCGGGTGAAGGAAACGCAACGATTCGAGTAAGTGGTTCACGCATCCTGACTTAAACTTAAGATAGTGTGATTAGTAGTTAAAATTGGTAACTTGAGTGGGTGACATGCGTTGGCGCCGCAGCAGGTGTACAGTAGACTGATAAACGTAATCACCGGGAGAGCTTTGAACCTGTTCAGGGGATGACTATAGCTCACATTAATAATTTCCCAGATTTACCCATTTATACCCGTATCGATTCAAACGACTCATCCAAAGTTGCCCTCTGATAGGACTGTTGAAAACTAAAATTCTTAATTTCTAGCTTCATTATGAAGGAGCACAACTATCACAACTCTTAATTACTAGAAATCTTAAGCTAATTCCTTTAATTGGCACGACTATTTATAAATCTCCCACGGGAAAAAAAGCGTAGGCAGCTAACGGGTTTGTCAATGTAGCAGGTTGTCAATTTTAGCAGACGTTGCTTACTTTTTCGCAGGCATTGCTAACGTTTGATATAGCTGCTAAATTAATAGCTATGGCTGCCAAACAGACTAATTTTAATGCTTGATTGGTAGCCCTTGCTAATTTATTTATATCTACCGCGAACGTTATGTATTGCTGCTAAGACTTTAGCGCCGGCTGCTGAAATCAATAGCACTTGCTATTTCAACGCGTTAGCTGTTATTGCTATTTTTTCCGTGCCCTTAAACCGCATTAAAAAGAATAATTAAATAAACATGTAGTGCTACTCACAGTCATAAGTTATTAACTATTTATATACGACGCCTTGTTTGCCGTCGGTATTTTTTGGTTTCAGAGGTTGGCAGTAACGTTAAACGAACAGCGTTTGCTTGCCAAACTTAAATCCTGGATATCCGTTTCAGGCGATTTAACAGTTTTAGACTTTGTCAGCTTATATGGAACACCGTTTCCGTATAATTGAGACTGCTTTGCTTTTTCTGAAGTGTCTTGTTCTCAGGAAAAGCTTGAGTTTTGCGCGGTGCCACCGAAAAAGATGGACGTTTTTGCTCAGAGGAAATGGTGTAATTTATAGTCTCGGTTGCTTATGGTGCCATTTTCTTCGTACTACGTCTGCATTGAGTGAAAATCATTCCATAGGTTTTTTGAACTAAGAGTAAAGGTTACTTTAGAAAGAGAAAGTTGAATAGGGAAGCAAAATATTTGGAGGGCTGTTTGACCCTCTGCCCAATGTATTGTGTATCATTTCTTCACGGAAAAAAAGGTTTTGTTACACCAACAAAGGCATTTGTTAAAATAGGGATAACGAAAATGTCCTTTTACAACAACAAAATGTTTGGTTCTATCAACAAAACGTTGGGTTGCTGCAGCAAAATTTTTGGTTGAAGCAACAAAAAATTCATTTGTTTTCCCTAATTTTGTTGCCGTAACAAAACCATTTTTTCCGTGTTATCCTTCAAGCATTGATGAGTTTTTTGTTTATGGAAATATGCTTTGAATTAGCTTTAAACGAGCTGGGCTGATATTTTTTTTATTTTATTTTGCGTCGATGAAAAATATTTGTTATCGTTTAATCGTGGTTGTTTCTTGATTCCAGCAATATTTTAAAGTAGAATAAATGCTTTTTGATTGTTTTCTCTCCTATGCTTTAGAAAGTTCTCTCGAAATAATGCAGAAAAGTATTTTTTTCACCCAAGTTTTTTAATATTTTTTTATTCTCTCTTTGGACTGATTTACCTTATTTACTCAAAGGAAAAAAGTTCTTTATCCACGGATAAAAATATCTCTGTCCCCTGTGGACACTGGTTGGGTTTAAAAATGGCCAATCTTTTCTTGGCTTATTGTAAGAGAGAAATCTCTTAAAGAAGCAGTATCTGTTGTTTTGCTTTGATTAGGATATGGACGTTCCGTTTATTTTCTTAATGCTAGAAAAGTGGAGTATATTTTCAGAAGTACTTACTATTTTCTTTTGCGTATCGGTGCGGATCGTCGGAATAAAGAAAGAGATGCAAAGCTCCATACTTTTCTCTCTTTTTCTCTCTCTGAAATTTAATAACATTTTGAGCAAAGTTAAGAATAAAAAGCTACATAGGCATATATTCGCTCTCTTGCTCCCGTTGCCGCACATTCCTATCTTACGTCTCTTTTTTATTTCGTTTGTTTAAACCAAGTTTTCGGAGCACGTGCGGCCCTGCACATCAAATAGACTTAAAAATAAACCTTTCGTTTTAAATCGTGCACCAGTTTTTGGATCGAAGTTCTGTGCATGAAGGTGATGTATTCATTCTATTCGGCGATATTTTACTTTGTTTTGTGCCTCACTTTGATTTCCTAAAGTTCAATGCAGTTAATTGAGTTCTGCAAAATACGTTCTCTAACAGGAATATAACCTCACTTTTTTTAGGGAAATCCCAATTGCGCCGAGTTTTGTGCCTTCTCGAATTTTTTTAACTTAAAATATTCTAATAAGTCCCAAAAAGATGAAGTTAAAATGAGCTGGATATTATTTTTTTGACGTTATCTAAATTTGCACTCTCTTTTGAAAAGTAGGTCACCAGAAATCGTAATTTCAATCAAATAATTGAAGTAAACGTTTACAAGGACTGGTTTATAGTCGTTATGTAAAGTCGCGATGCCTATATCAGATAGAAAAGTCGACTCCCGACTATCTTTTCGACTTAAATTAGAATCTGCTTTTATGAGAGTTGCTGTTTTACGAACTGCCAATCCAATAACCCAGTCAACTTTTATGACGATAATGTTCTGTTTTTGGCGACTTGGCTACTTTTACAGCGAATCTCCTAAAAGAGACAATATATGGCTGGAACGGCCTTTGTTTATCTGCACGGAGACGAGAATATCGAAGCTTAAATGCGCTTCTATAGGTTTATAGAGTACGGTATTCGTAGGTTATGGTCTCGCGATGAATAAATTAAAAGAGACGGTTACACCTTATTTTTACTTAGGTCGTGAATCGTACGTCAAAATAAAACACCCAGTGCTGTTTATGTGGCCCTATGTTTTACTCTCTTTATTTTAAGGGTGTTGCTTAGGGACGGGAACAAAATGCGTGATGTAATTTTTACACGATTGTTACTCGAAAACGGTTAGAGATAACCTAGAACATCGACCTATTTTTGGAACCGCCAGCTGCTCGCGGTTCAAAAAATAGGTCAAAGAAAAAGGTTATCTTTAACCGTTTTCGAGTTACAAATGTGTAAAAATAACGTCACGGATATTGTTCCTGTCCCTGGTGTTGCTATTGACCCGACATGCATTAATATAGGGAGGCGAACGCACGTAACCATCCTATTTTAAGTAGAAGGTCACTTGGACGCACGGAATCCAAACTAATACATTTTAAATTGGGCAGTCGGGTCAATAGACACTCTCTTATTTTAAAGGTCGCGTATTCAATATGTTGTGGTCTTGCATTGGGTGTCTTCCAAGGACGTAAAATTTGGCCTTCCGTCGAAAAATACCCTTCTCAAATGACTTGCGATACGGATCAAGTGTTACGCGAACAGAAATGGGTATGTAGGGAAGTCAACTTCCTGTTTACCCCCCATGGGACCCGCTGCTCCCCATGGGGCCCGCCCGTCCCACCGTTTCGGAAAAAATTGCTCGAGGGGGGCCTCGAATGGCATCGTTTCCTCTTTTCCCCTGATAATACTCCAGTTACTGCCGACAAGCGCGTTCATGCATTTACTCCGGTGAAACCTATTTTAAAGTTTGCCGCCACGAAAAGTACCTTCTTCGTCTGAGTTACTTTAACACGGAATCCGAAGACAATCTTCGATTCACTCGTCGAATCTGTATTTTTATAGGGATTTGCACGCATGAATATTCGTCCGTTTGCCTTGGTCAATGGCGAATGCCCCGCAGGGAACAATATTAGCTGCGCCGTTAACGCGTGATTTTGCGTTTAAGGAGCTACTTAAAGTTGGTATCCAAAGATCTTCGAGGACTTGTTGTTATGTCTAAATGTCCTGTTTTACATGTCACCGCCTTTTTCGGTAGAGTGAAATACTGGCGCTCTAAAAAGTATTGATCGCTCCATTTTTTTTAAAACCTCCGTAACTTTGAAACGGAAAGAGATGCGTCAGAGAACCACGCGATAAAATGGCTACATCGTTACAATATCCATTATTTGATTTCAACTTTTTCGTCGTATCTCGTTTTGTTCCAAAGTTATAAACGTTTGAAAACGTTGGAGCGATAAACACTTTTGAGACTGCTAGAACTAAATGTAACCTTTTTCCTTCAAGCGGAGAAAAAGCGAAACGCTGAAAAAACAACCTAACCGACGCAGTGTTGTTAACATAAGGCTTCAAACCCAACGTAGCAGGCTAAAGGAGGAGTTTAAAATTTCAAAGACCGATTTCTTAAAATATTAAAAGATGCCCTTTTCAAGACACTATCGAAAATGTCTTAAATTGATCGAGTACTTTGACACCGCTTTAGTTAATCTCGATATTCTTCAGCGATATCTCGATCTCTCGATGCGGAGGACTGCGCGACTTGTCATCTATGACAAATCATTTTCATCATTTATCTTCGTTTCCCTGCACCTCGCTAGGATTCAACCAAAAATGATCTGATAAGGATAGGATTTTGGAACTTGTAGCGACATCCGCGCTCCGAAAATTCTTCTTTAACCCAGGAGGGAATCATCCTGTGTTTATCTGGGGTCGTCGACCAGTCAATGTGTTAGGAACCCAATCGTGGAGCTAACTTATGGTGCGACCGATTTCGCAAGCATTACATTCGGGTAAAAAGCTGAATAGAATTTACCGATATTGTCACAGGCCTTGGTGAACATCCCTCTAAATCCTGACTTCGTTGAGTCTGAGTTATGGGCCGCAAAGCCAACACATTCAGGCCGTTCTCATTCTTCTATTCTGGCCACTTCGACCGAGTCCACCCCACTAGATCTTTGAACACACTCACTGATGCATTCGTTGTAACCACTGAAGTAATTCTTAAAACCTGCCTGTTTCCGATTGATCAAAAGGTCCATCCAGAAACATTGCTTCTTATCTGCACTCTAATTTACAGTTGAGACATGTAATGCTTTAGATGTATCTATTAAGCTAACCAACATCATAAATTACCTTACTTTCCTCCTTCTTCGAATAACCTTTTTTTTTTAATTTCTATTATTTATTTATTTTTTATTTTTTTTTTGCGGAAGATTATGAAAACAGAAACACGAGTTAATCTTGAATTTAGAAGTCGTTGTAGTATGTGGAATCAACGAGTTAACTTCTTTCCTACTCACGAAAAAAAAAATGACTTTGTTGCTTCAGTATACTGTTTTGTTAATAGCCCCCAGCAAACGAGAAAAGTTGTGGTGACAATGTCACTTGTTGCGACGACGAATCGAATTGTTGTGTTTACGATTTATTTTGCTTTTGTAGCTATCGCTTTTGTTACTATAACTATCGATACTGTAAGTATCTATATCGTGAACTGTAGCTATCAATATTGTTACTTGTTGCCTTATTGAAACGTTTTGTTGAGATAACAACGTCATTTTCTACGTGTATGAAATTCAAATCTTTCGTTAAAAATATGCAAACAGTCACGTTGTCACATTAAGCACCTGCAAAAATGTATCACGCTTTTAGATATTCGAAATTGATAGACTTTTGATATTCGTTATTATTTTTAAGGCCGATCAGAAATACCTTTCAGCGAATCATATCGTTGGAAATCGGATTGTAACAACGACAGTTTGGCTAAAGGTTCGCTCAATCCCAGCAGGTCCACCAATAAAAGAAAAGAATAAAAGACAGACCACTCCCATAATATTGTTTTCGTGTAGCAACGCGATCTGCTCGGTAAAACTAGGTTATCCACTCACGGACCGTTTACCGTATATGACGTCACAAACGAGAACTCGTTCAACACGAGTTATTTTGCGGTTCGTTTTTCCGAGACTTAACCTGTATTTGAATGAGACTTTCCAAGATGTTCCGCATCGCCCGAATAAAAATCCCCGTTCCCCGCTGAATTTCCGTCTTTTACTGCCGCGAAATGTTGTCATCAAAAACTTGCTGTTAGGTGAGCAGTTATGGAAGCCGGGCACAAGCTAAAAGTACCTGTCGAGGGTATCAGGAAAATGTATTCATTGACGAAATTTCGTTGGTTTTCGAAAGTCTTATCAACACGCGTTTGTGGAGGCCTGCGCCTTTAATAGTATTAATAACAGCTTAAAGTATTCGGAGTGAAATTTAGCTTAAGAGAAATTGAAAGTATTTTTTTCAATTATAATACGAAATTTTAAGCTCTGGAAAATGCCTAAATTATTAAATTTCAGGTTCCCGTAGCGATATTTTTTGAATTGTAATACTGAACTCAAAATATACTCTAAAATAAATGTTTCCGTTTCCGAACGGCATCGCTGGGCGGTAGTGGGTTAAATACACCTGTAATTTATTGCGCTTAACACAGTTAAAAAGTTGTTTTTTCACTTTCTAAAATCATTTTTTTTAAATTTAATGTGACCACGTCACTGTTTGACCATATATTTTTGTTTTGTAGTTCTGTTAATTATTTTAAGCAATACATGATTCCTAATCATGCGTTTTGGTGAAACATTTTATTATGTTCTTTTATTCTTTTATCAGGCATACTTTTCTCTAGATTAGAATACTGGTGGTCGGCTTCGCTTCTTGACGGTCTGAAAGCGAGGTCTTTCGACCAGTGGGGTAGGGGTATACTTGTTTGGGGTCGTAAATACCCCGACTTGTCCGCCGGAAAAAGTTCATGTTTCACATACCACAGTGAGCGTAGCGCACGTGGAGAGACGTGAACACAATAAAAACGCCGCTGCGAGAAATCTTGTCATCGCAAACTTTGGAACTTCTCAAAACATCAAAGTTAAAATTGGGCAAAAAGTCCTTGAAAGTTATGGCTGCAACACAAGCAAGCTGTGATTCCAAATTTTGTAAGCAAAAGTTATTTTCCGATATGAGGAATGCTTACAATTAACTCTTCTTTTCCTACGAATTCTTTTTTTCTTTTCATTTTTTTTAAAACAAGGTTCTTCCTTCCCTGTATTTTTCCAGTCTTAACCCACTACCGCCCAGCGATGCCATTCGGCAACAGAAAAATTAATTTGGAGGATCTTTTCAGTTCAGTATTGTCACAATTTAAAAATATCTTCCCTCTGAAAACCTGAAATTCAGTTATTTAGGCATTTCCCAAAGCTTAAAATTGCATATTTTAATGGAAAAATTCTTTCAATTTCTCTTAAGCTGAATTTCACTCCAAATACTTTGGACTGTAATGGTTTAAGGAGATGCCTCTTTAGACCAGATTTTGTATTGGTTACACCGTACCGCTACTACAAAGGCCTTTTAAACAATTCCTCCTATTACATTAACAATTGTGATGCATTTCGGAAACTTAAACCCGTCATTAGCGTTACCAAACAAGACGTAAAAATTCAATTATGTTGTTTTTTTTCAGACAGTTAGCTATTGTTAATCTGCTTTTATTGTTTGTTTTGAACTTTGTTTGATTTGGTATTTGAAACTTGATGTTTTTTATTCCAACCGTCAATCTTAGTCTGTGTCGTATCTTTTGTGTCATATTTTACCCAATTGGTAGTATTTATTCAGTCCACTCGAAGGAAACAGTACTTTTGATTGAATTCGTCGCCGCTGATCAGACCGGACAAACATCAACACTTTTAATAATAAGAAAAAACAGAAGCTGCTTCTGGAAGCTTGTGCAATTCCTGGCGGGAAATTAAAAACAAACAGAATTACTGCGAATTGTTTCTGGCATCTCTGGCGAAAATATTGGAGGAAGCCATCCTTCGATCGGTGTTCGTTTACAACACTAGGAAAAGTAATACATAAGGGTAAATACCTTTATCGACGTGTATGTAAACCGGAGGGGGGCGAATGGAAACTGCCGGCCTGAGTCGAATGGGGTTGGAGCGGAAGGAGAAATTAAAGGTGAGGCTCGAAAACATGCGTCTGGCAAGAAAATAAAACGCCCTTTCTTCGCGCAAGTGAGCTTTTGTGATCTGAACTGTACCAAGTAATGAAAGGTAAAATCATGGTTTCCTGTATTCTCCGAACTTGCATTTCAATTCTATCGAAATATCTGTATAAAAGTATGCCGCTTATGCAATCAATCTTTAACTTTGTATCTTCTATCTCATGTATTCTACTTTTCGTCACGAAAGCGAACGAAAGAACCTACCAATTAAACCAACTCACCCTCGCCAAACGGAACTAAAGAGAAGCGAGGAACTATACACTTACTTAGCCAACTATTAACATAAGCTATGCCGTTGTATGCTTATCCTCAGATCAAAGTCAGTTTCAAAGCTCGCCTTTTCTACGTTCTCGTATTTTCCCTCGATTCAACCTCCAGTCCAGCAAGGCCTTTTGGCAGTCTTGAAACGTAACAGAATCTTTTACATAATTTACGACCTACGCGCGATGAAGGTAGTTGGTTTTAAACATGACGTTGTTATGACAGTTATTCTATGATACTATTATGTATTAGTAGACGCTAATAGGCACTTAGCGATGTGAAGTGACCCTTTAATATCCGACCGCAGGAACGGCATGGATGAGTAGGATATCAGAGATATCCTTGGATGTGTTTTTCTTCTCTACTAAACGTTTTCTGGTTTCGTTCAACCGAAGTCGATTATTGTCGCTCCACAACGAAACCTTTCTATTTCCATCTTCATGTTCCAATAAGTAATATCCCGCGTTTGCATGTAATTATCTCGAATGTCTCGGTTCCCAGTCGAGTGATTTTCGTCCAAAACCTCCAACTTCTGCGCTTTCAAGGTACCCTTCGCAGAATCTTATCTTTCTGAAAGGTACCTACATTTGATTTCTTTCTACCGTACGCGCACAATTGGACTCCGAAACCACATCCAAAGCAAATAAGCTAATAGCTTCTCGCCAAAGTAAAAGATAGCTTTGAAAGTGGGTCGCCAGGTGCATTGCCATTCCAGGAGCTGGCCAAACTTTGCGAATAAGCTCTTACGTGAGCCTCAATTTCTTTCAAATCGCATTGGCTCTTTTAACGGCTCCTAGAGGTACTAAATCAACACGACTGGGCTCTTAATTGTGGCTTTTCGCCTCAGTTTAACGCCAATGACACTTTTCGATGGCTTTTTCATTACCGCCGACCGCGCGCAAGTTCATCTCCTCTTTTGCACTAACATCCAATTACCACATTCATTTGAACGGCATTTTTTCCGCGGTCGAATGTTGCTCGGTACTGGGTTTCAAACGACTCTTTCGTGTTCCCTTTGTTCTTTCGCACTGCTATTGCTATCTTGTGAGAAGGTTTTGGAACAAATAAATATAACTCACAATCAGTGCACAAACTTTCTATAAAGATTGCTCTTTCGGCGTGCTTACTGCTTGGAAGTTGAATGCTTCTCGACGCAAAATTGAGTTAGTCGAAGGGGTAACAAAATTGGATGCTGTTTGAAAATTATACCTGTTTGCTACTTCATTGCTAATTGCTGTTTATTTTGGGTTTTTCGGCTTTTTGATCCATTTTACTTGTTGTGTGTTACCTTATGGGGAAAATGTCGCCGTTTATGCATTAGACCAAATATGGAGTCAATTCAAATAGATAACTGAAATGGATTTATCAATGACCTATGCAAATGCATTGGTCTTTTCATACATACTCAGAACATTCAATTTTACACGCAAAAACTGACTTCTTCACAGTAACAAATAACTGTGACACTGACAATCGCGCTTTGTTCCTACAGCTACAACCCTATCTGTTGAAATAACAATCTTTTTTTTGTCGCCTTTACTATCTCTTTGTCATCACTACAATTTTTCAGTAACTGTAACCAAATAAAAATTGTTTGAAAATTGTAATTTTGACATTCATTTTTTTGCGTGTAGCTTGTCTTTTTTTTCGGACTTGATCTGTTCTAGTTCAGAAGAAAGGATTTAAACTTCCGGCTTGCCTAATGTTTTAGGAATGTTACAATCTTCCCTGTAGTATATACGGATTTATCTTGATACATTTTTGGAGTAAAAACCTGCGTGGCTTTTCCTCGTGACTTTCTTTCTCTTTCTTTTCCTTTTTTTTCTTTTTTTTCGTCTTAAGTTGAACCGGCGGGGTTGATCACTCTAAAAGATATCGTCCCTCTCAGGACTCTCAAGCTTCAAAAAGGTGTTTCCTTCCCCAGGGACCGTGCTGGGGTTCAGCCTTTGAGAGAAAAGAAAAAAAAAAAGAAGATGAAGAAGTTTGATAAAGTCACGTAAACTGGGCATCGAAACGGAGACTCCAATGAACACAACGAGTAAAATGCTCCTTTGAAAAGTTATTATCTGGGCGTAAAAGTTTGATTGAGGTTCTCATAAACTGAGGAAAAAAGAGAGACTTCTTTTGTCTCCTTAAATAAGACACGGGAGTATTCCCAGGAGAGTGGATGCATCTGCATATGCCAGGAGAGCGGTGAAGGGAGGAAATGCCCTGATCGGGGGGGGGGAGGTGCCCTCAGTAAAATGTGGCCCCATAAAGGAGCCCTCTTGAAGTGCCACCAACCCCTTAAACCTTGAACCTCTCCCAGGTATCGTGGGAGCGACTTGATGTTGGTGCATGTTAAAATGGTTTGCGTCTGAGGGAGAACACTTTTAGTCTATGAAGCCGTTTCTGTATGCACGCGAGTTTTGATGAACTATGAAAAAGCAAGAGGTCAGGACGCTCCAGAGTCCTGCGGAAATTCTTCTGTGACGAGCACCATTTGTGTTTGCTCTTGGAATAACGTAGATTTTTTAAGCCAGACAAACTGCTGGTGTTTTGGACAAGGGAACTGCAGTATATCACTGTTAATTTGAAAGCGAAAATTTCCACCTTACGTTGGAAAGTCATGGGCAGTGACTGCAGAGCGAGCTACAAGGCACAACTAAACTTTATTTAGGTTAACTTCATTTTGGTTAACCCACTACCACCCAGCGATGCCGTTCGGAAACTGACAAAAAAAATATTTTTGAGGATCTTTTCAGTTTAGTATTGTCACTATTAAAAAATATCACCCCTCTGGAAACCTGAAATTTAATTATTTAGGCATTTTCCTAAGCTTAAAATTGCGTATCTTAATGGGGAATATCCTTTAAATTTATATTAAGCTGATTTTCACTCCAAATAGTTTGGGCTGTTTTGGGTTAACTTATCTCTAAGACTAGTGTTGTTTCACCTTTTGTTACTGCTGCTGAAGAGTAAGCGGTATCAGGTTGGATGATATCCAAACAACATCCTAAACTTCGCGGATGTTATCGTTGATTCTCATATAATTTTATTAAAATTGGTATTCAAACCTTTTGACATTGCTCTGCTGTGCATCTTAAAAATTAACCTTAATTTCGAGCTCTGAATACCCGAAACAGATGGATTACCTCAAAGAAGTACTTTTCATCAGTAATTCCATCGAAGTAAACCACCCTGTTGGCTTATAAAAACATGCTTTTAAGTTGATAAAAAACAGAATGCGCTGGATTGGTCTTCGGGAACCCCCCAAAAAATGCGATTCTAGAAGGCTCCTTTTTCTCTTCCGCCTTATATTTTATTTACAGAGGCAGCTTTCCATTGATTGTAGCGGGCCGTGACAAAAACGAGGGAAAGGCTTATGGTCACCTCGTCGCCGCGCCACCACCTCTGAAAGATGGCCCCACCGCGGTCGACACCTTCACGATTTATCTTTACACGAACCCGGGTGGGTTTCAACGGGTTGCTCACCTCCCATGTCTCGACGCTCCGAGCCAAGCTGTGACTGACAGACGCTTTCGGATAGTTATTCAACTGTCGGCCTGTAAACGACTCGCATGGATCTAAGCGAGGTTATCTTTATTCAAGGCAGTCGTTTAAAATAACAAAGCAGTTACCTTAATATTAATGGCCGCACGATTGGTACTTCTGTTTAAGCAAAAAAAAATCCCAATCAATCTTTTTGAGGATTTTTAAAATATCTTTATATATATATATATATATATA
>Ga0058701_10002125_pt1 | contig 14776 bp, 14 predicted proteins | sample AgamicOrMae_FD_97039 | JGI IMG/M metagenome (GOLD analysis project Ga0058701, IMG submission 97039) | Agave microbial communities from Guanajuato, Mexico - Or.Ma.e | ecosystem: Host-associated > Plants > Phyllosphere > Phylloplane/Leaf | place: Guanajuato, Mexico | collected 2012-06-04
AGTCTCTGTAGCATATTAGTAATATTTGAATCATGTTGGTGTATTTACATTGGCCGTGGTTTTGAAAAGAAAATACAGCCTCTATACGAGCCTCGTATCACCTCTTTGAAGACGTTTTTCTATTTTAAATGTTATCTTGGAATAAACGGCGCTAAACTAGCCGTTTTCATCGCTAGATTCCCAAGCGCCAGCTCACGCGACGTTATCTAAAAGTGCATAAAAGCTGGTAAAAGGAGAGAAAGGTTGAAAACAAATGTTGTCGGAAATCTTCCCGGTATTTTCACTCGTGCGACAGGCTCTCGCCTCTGTACATATTTACTAAGAAACTACTTTAAATTCAACTTTTACAGCTTATTATGAAAACGGTGTTGAGCTACCAATGCTAATTGAAACGTGGGAAAGTAGGTTAACAGGTTTGGTGAAATAAGCTCAGTTTCGGTAAAGTGAGGTGTGTCAGATAAAGTGAGGTTAGTTTTGAGATGGTTGTTGTTGAAAGGTCAGGTTAGACTCCCACATGCACCGAGAAAGTTAGCCTGATTTATAATTTAATCGAAAATAGATTTGAGAGATACCAACGTTTTGAAATTTTATCTTGAATCTCTGAACAAAGTTCTTCGGCAGGAGTAATAGTGAGGAAAAATCTTTTAACTGTTATAGCGGTTCTGCTATGCAAGAGGATAAATTTGGCAAGGCTAGGTCGGGTTGGGTGGGATTGCTGAGGGCTAAGAGGATTCGATTATTCAAGTTAAAGGCAGATCAGCGGATTAGGTTTGCGGGAGTTCGGCTTGGATACGTTGGGCAGGTGCAGTTAGAAATGACTGGCTCGGCCTGATAAGTTAGGAGAGGTTATGTTGATTTGTTCGTAGTTTCAGATTTACCCCTGTAGTGGGCATTTTCTACCTTTTAGCTTGGGCAAAGTATTACTGCAAGCGACGTTTACCGGTACCAAAAGAGGCATTTATTTCTCATGGGAGACTTTAACGCACGCGAAGGCACCCGCTTTTTTGAACAACGAATTAAAGAAAAAAAATATGACCGAACTGACCTAACGTATTAACCACCCTGAACCTATTTTCACTCTAAAAGGTACACAGGAAGCAGGTAAACGTGCCTGGAAAATTATCACTTCGTTTCGTTTAAATAACCCGGTACAATCTTCTCATATGTGCTCAACGATCCCGTAGGGTATGTTAGGTGCTGTGTCAGGGATGCATATGCACATATCGATCTGAGAGGGTGCGTAAGACATCATCCCTTAGTCACAAAATACGTAGAATGAACTCTTCAAGTTCTTCACTAAGTATCCTCCTTTCTCTCTTTCATCCCTTTGTTCTCTCTCTTACCACCACCAGTCCTCTTGAGGAAGGTGTCGGTTGCCACACAAGACTAAAAGTGTCCACCCCTGTACCGTTGCCCTCGCTTCGCAGCCGCTCCGCTCCGACCGGAAGTTACGGTGTTGTGAAAGAAACCTTAAATTTTTACAGGGTAACGTACCATCGAGAAAGTAGGTCTAATTTAGAATTAACTGGAAAAGAGCCTGGAGGAACTCGAATCAGCCTTCGCCACGAACGATTTTGTTGAAGCTGTAATTGGAACGGAAAATTATCTTTTGAACAAAGATTGGTTTCCCGCTAAGCAAATATCGGATTCCCGCGTTTTCTTAAGCGCGACACCTGTATGACTATCATGAAGATTATTTCTGGAACGTTATGAATACTCAAGCTGAAGATAAAATGTAAGAGGACGCTTTACTTGGATTTCCGCCAAAGTATTTCGTTACCAATCACCGTTGGGTCGAAAATATGTTAGACTTTGTTGCTAATTGGACCTTGCTTTTATTCGGAGCGTAAACATTGAATAAACAGGAGGAGAGCTCGCCGCAAGCCTTTGGACCAAAACCGCTTTTTAAATGCATCTAAGACGCATTTTGTTTACATTTCAGTCGGCCAGACAGCATCCGACACTTAACCCGTCATCGAGTGCTCTGAGGACTACCCCCCTCCCCTTCTATATTTTTTTTCTCTTACCTCACTTTCCACCTTTCATCGCCAACACCTAGCCTAATCTTCCTAGCACAACTTCAGTTAATCAATCCAACCTGTCATCCGTGAGCAATGGTTAATTTCACAAAATCGCAAGACCGCGCTACACCGACCCCGAATCGTTTAAGTAGATCAGTACCTATCTTAAGACCGTCTCTCCGGCTCACTCTGACGCATGTCGATGCATATCTGTCTTCTTCCATGAGTGTTAGTTGGATACAGTACAAGGTGTATACACCTTATCTATAGGAGCGACTTTCCCAAGGGGTGACAACTCATGATATGAAGTGTACAAAAGGCCTTGATATCCAGCTGATATCCGGTTGATATCCTTTATATCTGGCTGTTGGATTTGGTCAAAACATGGCTGTTTCCAGCAATTTTTCAAGGTTTTTTTACTCTTTGACCACTGTCCAATGATATCTGGCTAATATTTAGGTACTGTACACCCAGCAGATATTTTCCAGTGTTCTGCTGAAATCTGTCAGATATTTAATGGAAATTCGGTCAGTTTTCTCTTGATATCCGTTTATTATATCTCTGATATCCGGCTGAAATCCTTGAGCCGATGTATTTCCAGCAAGATGTTACTCCTTGGGCTTTCGTCTGTCGTTTTAAGCAATTTAGGTTCGGCTTAAAAGAGCTTCTATTTTTTTTTTCTTTTTCGTTTTCATAAGAAAAATTCTAATACCTCTGTCAAAAACGTTGAATATTCTCGGAAAAATGCAGCTTATTCTCGTAATAGACGATGCCAAAAAAATGAAGCCTCATATTGCAAAAAGGACATAATTTTATTGATGAATGAATACTATCGCGCCGCATTTTTAGCCGAATATTTTCGGTTCCGGAATATTACGGCAGATAAGCTGCGCTCCTCGAAAGAAATGCGTGAGCGGTGTAGACCTATGCGTTAGTTCAAAGTATTCCGCGTCGTTTTTATAAGAGTTGGCTGAAATGGGGGGGGGGGGCATTCGATAGCGCCAAAAACCACAAGCGCCAACGCCGCAAGCGCCAATCCGTAACCGCCAAACGAGAAAAGTCGCAAACGCCAAAGTTTGTATAGGTTAGGTTAGGTCAAGTTAGGTTAAGTTAGGCTAGGCTAAGTTAGGTTAGGTTAAGTTAGGTAAGGTAAGGTTAGTATTTCGGTTAAGATCTTTGGCGTTTGCGACTTTTCTCGTTTGGCGGTTACGGATTGGCGCTTGTGGCGTTGGCGCTAGTGGTTTTTGGCGCTTATGAGCTTCCCGCTAAAATGTATGGTGTTTTACGGCACAAAACGTGCTCGGCACCATGGGGGGTTGATTGATAAGTGGAAATAATGCCAGCCCATCACCTCGTGAAGTTCGCCCTCATGTAACGGCTGTTGGAGAGGGCTCCTCGGTCGGCCTCTTTTCATTATACTGTAGCGCACTTGTCCTCTACATGCAAACCTATTGAATAAGTCATGCCTCAGTTTAGTCGGGCTTAACTCCCTCATTAGCCGGTTAAGCAGCGCTGTCACTGCAAGTGCACTCTGCATGCACGTCCAATGTGGTTACCCTTCGGGGATCGCTGTCGCTTATTTTAATTCTGCTTCCCGTAAAAAAACAACAACAAAAAAGTATGAAAATTAAAAGCTCTTAAGTTTTCTATAAGCATTCTTACCACGGGTCCCTCGTTGAAGGTTGTCCAAACAATGATTTTAAAAATTGTTACGGGATTAAAATAGGAACACAATACGAATGTGGGCTGAAACATACCGGCAGAACCGTTCTAGTTGTGGAGTAGTTTATATTAGGTAACGTTGGGTCAAGGATAGGTTACTTTGACCCAGATTACTGGAGGTTAGGTATAGTTACGTGAAATCATGAAAGAAAGTTATTACTCTCATGGTTCAACTGATTTAGGGGAGTTGGAGTTGGGTCAGAGTAAGTTTAAATTAGGTCAGGGTCGTTTAGTTTCAGTTAATTTTAGGTTGACCATACGTTAGCTGAGATCAAGTTAGGCTAGCTCAAAATGACTTGCCCAGCTCAAAATGATCTTAAGTGTTTATGTAGAAACCTTTAATAATGTCTATACGCTCGTAAATGGCTGCCTGTTGATTTTTGTCTTAAGCTCAGAGCTTCCTTCTGCTCTGTGCTGCTCCAGAAAACACAGCGTAAACTTTTTCACGTTCACACGGAAAATGGCAAATGTCTCCAGTACTAGACGTGCGCCCAAGAGTCAGCTGATGAGTCTAACTGACCGACTAATATTCAAAACCCTAATCGAGAAAAAAAAATGCAGCACTCTTTCGTCGTAAAAGGCGGTCGGGAAGACAAACTCCTGCAAACTGCTTCCCGCCTTCGCTACACCAAACCGGCCTCCCCCTCCCCTCCCCCCGCCGCTACCGCTGTTTACTACCTCCACCTCTACCACAGCACGGCGACGCGGCTGCCCGCCTAGCCGCCTGGCTGCTCTGTCAGTTACCAGTTGTCTTTTCGTGAGTGCAGATCCCCTGCGCTCGATTTTCCGTGATTCGCTCGCGCGGTCGTGTGCGTGTTGATCGTAGCCGTGTTTTAGTGCCCGTGGTCATGGTGACAGTGTTTTGAAGAGTGCATATATCAAAACGGATTATGTGCAAGTGCGCCCTGGATATGTGCTTTTTATTTAAGTTTTGGTACGTCGAGTCATCTTGAGTAGGCGTTTGTGACTCAAAATGCCTGTCTAACGCGCTTCCTCCTCATCTGTTTTTCAACTAAAACCTTCTTTTTAGTGATCTTTTTCCATCTGGACATGACGTGATAAAACGTGGAGATGCAGTCATCGTGTTGACGGAACTTTTAAAAACAAGCGTCTTATTTATCCACTAAAGAATATCATTTCTCAATTTTAGATAGTACTGCATTTATTCAGTGCTTTTTTAATGTATCGTCTTAGATCCAAAACTAGTGTACAGCTTCCAACCCGTGATTAGGGGATCGCTTGGAGTAATCGATTCGGAAATATCATGCCATGTTTCATCCAAACTATTATTAAACCAACCAACTTCAGAAAACCGTAGTCTGAGCTTAGCACGGTTATTATTAAGTAAGGTTGAGAGGTGAACGTTCCATCGACGAGATAGAGATGATTTATTTTTATTATTATTATTTATACAAAAGTAGGCTATGTCAAGCTATGCGGTCGAATGGTATAGTCTGTCGAACTGCAGACGTCTTATGTTTTGTGTGGGATGGAGAGCCTTTTAAAGCCGTCGGTATTGACTCATCGCGGGCCGTGAGGTTTGCCGATCGGGTTGAAAAAAGTCTGCCGCCGGGGATTTGAAGTCGAACTGTTCCGGTTTAGGCTCCTTGTCAGTGTCCTGTCCAATCGTTGCGGCAACGGAACCCGAGGCGGACTCCCCCATCTCCGCCAGGCCATCTGCCGACTGCGCGAGCAAGCTCTTTCTCTTTCCCTCTCCGGGCAGGCTACCTTCCGGGCCATCCCCGGTGTTCCGGGCCGGACAGCTGGTAGCTGAGACTTTAAACGGCGCGCCGGTCCAGCACAGGGCTATCAATCAGTATCGCTCTCGGTGGAAATATTGAAAGCTGCATATTCCTCCTCGCGTGCTCGGCCCTTTTCCGCCGAACCAACTGCAAAGCAAGGCACAAGTCACCGAAATCTAACCATTGTTAACGTAACGGTCGCCAATCCTAGTTGGCCTGAGTCTATCGCCGAGAAGTAAGCTGCGTCGAGCATGGCGACAGCCGGATGGAGCAATAGCGAAACGAGCGCCAATCGAGACTAACCTGAACTACATTAACATGATAACTTAAGCTAGGTTAATCTAACCTACGTTAGACACTGACCTACGTCAATCTTAGTGAGGTTTTCTTATTCTAAGTTAGCCTTACCTACGTAAACCTACTTTAGTTTTTTCCCCCCTGTCAACCAAACTTAGGTTTACTTCACCTAAGTTTACCTAAGTAAGAGCTATACTTAGCTATACTATAGGTCAACATATATCCTACGCCGTTTTACGACGATAAATAATGTATCGTAATGGAAAGCGTACAATGAGGGCGAAACGTGCAGGGGGAGAACGCAACAACTTGTAACTTTTGCAGTGCACTTGCAGAGTATAGTGCTATCGTGACGTCACTAAAACACAGCATAAAATAACAAGTGAAGCTCGTGACCACGTGCTCACACTAACGACGGGTCGGTTTCATCCGCGTATAATAACTTAGCTTGAGTTCGCAAACTGAGCACGGTTTTCGTGATAAGACCGGAGTCATGGCACCTTTTCCTTTTACCAGGCCGATCAAACAGCGAAGATTTACTTTATAGAATCATTTCTGCGTGACACAGTGCTCCTCCTTTCCTTGCAAGGACATATTTTCCCGAATTTCAAGTGGCCGCGCGAGTTGACGGATAAGATTACGTATGAGCAACTGATTGTTGTACTTTGTCTATGAGTAGTTTTATCTTATTTGCTCACAGACTGGAAGCATGAACAAGCAATATCAAAATGGCTATGCCCGCAAGAGCTAACCGTAAGAATAAGCATATAAAACTTACTCAAGGTGGTTCCAGCTTAAGGTGGGCTGAAATTGAATTAAGACTTGGAACTTTCAGGGTTGGTTTAAAAATGTGTAAAAATATGTATTCGTCGTGTGGCGAGGTTTCAAGATATTGACCGTTTTTACGTTATCAATTTCTTAAGTTGAGAAAAATACATGAGCGCTGACGGGAGTCCAGAAAAATAAAAATGGCACACAAGTAAATTATTATTTCTAGCCTCTGATTTAGTTTGAATGTTGGATGAAAAAAAGGAAGGAAAAAGAAACTTTCGTGTGGATAAGATTATTAGAGTCATTCTGGTGAAGTTTGCCGATTATTTACAGCTGGTTATTTTATAATACATGAAAAACATCAGCATTTTGATGAAAAATAGTCAATTAAGCAACTGTATGAAAGTTTACCATAAAAAAATCAACAAAAAACAATAAAAAACCTTGCTGTTAATAATAATTAAAAAAAATACAATGAGCCACGAGGTGATTTCTTGCCAAAACAAATACTTTTCTAAACTTGGAGATTTTAAAAATGTATTTTGGATTTTTCTTTGAACTATCGCTGGGACTATCCTGATTACTTTAAAATTTGTAATATATTGAAATCGATATCACCTGCTTACCGACATCGTATTTGAAAGCAGGCATTTCCTATACCTCGTGTTCCACCCTGGTTTATATTTCATTACATTACATGAGCTTTAACAACATAACTAACGAGCGCGTGGGCGGGATTATAACATGGGTCAGATCGCGCGTGCCCGTGCGGCGCTCCGCTTGGCTTTTCGACGTTGAGTGGAGTATGCAAGTGATGGAAAATTTCAATTTTAAAAACAGGGTTGGGTCAAAGAATTTTCCTACAAGTTTTTTTTTCTTTTTGTTGGAGGAGTATGATGACATGGGTTAACAAGGAGTAACTACATGGCCTGTACTAACGCGAGTGGAACCCCCATTATAAGCTGTGAGAGACTTTCTATAACCTTTTCTTTGCCTTATGTTTGCCATCAGTATGGCAAAGGTATATGGCTTCCTCTCATTTTTTCAAACCTTCATTACTTGAGAATGGAAGGAGATACAACAAAAGAGCACCAAATGGATTCGATGGATATTTGCTCTATCTGTCTACTTGATTGGATACTTTTTTATCGTATCTCTTCCCATTACGATCAAGTTAGAGAACATATGCCAGGGAGTCATACTTTTGCCACTGATAGTTCAATAATTTCGACGTTAAGCTTTGCGTGAATTTTCTCGTAAGTTATCCTTTCTTTCTGCGAAGGCCATCGGTTTCTTTATGCCACCATGGAGTCCTCCATGATGCCACCCCCCTTTTTTCCTTCCCATTTTATCCTGCGAACGCCCCTCCATTTAAATCTCCCAGTCTTTTATCGTTTCCATTATTCAACAGTACTTTTGTCCGATTTTCGTGACCAGATCATCCTATCTTCAAGTGTGACTCGCGCGTTGTCAGCCAGTAGTTTACCGGTAGATTGGCCTAGTTGATGGTGCATCGCGATAGGGAGGGAACCGTACCCGGATACCCGTCATGCGTACTTTTCCTGGGAGTTACCGCTTCTTGATATGGAGGTGTTGAGAGCTTTTGATAATCCGAGCATGCTAATGCCTTCGGTACCCGTAATCCAGCCCATAACCCATCCGCTTGTTTTATCTTTCCCCAGACATGGATGTGACGGTGAACGGACGGTATTGCCGCAGTAACACTTAACACAAGACTTGGGTCATTAACTGCACCGCGATCACTAATTCCGAGCAAGCCATGAAGACGCTAAAGTCCCTGTTCCGTAGGGGCCAGGGGCCTCCGACCACAAGCGGGGTGCGCGCCACCAAACGAGGGGGCAGCGCCCACGCCGATCAGCTGAGCCACGGGCCCTCCAGCTTGAATGGAATTCCCAACGCCGGCCTCGGCCCTGGTCAGCTTCAACATGGGGGTGACATGGTGGCCAGCAGGTCCACCTTTGGGTCGGCCGACCTCCCCAAACAAGTGGACCCGAGCTGCGAAGGGCCCGTCAGCTCGCTCAAAACTGCCGCCAGCGTTAGCAGTCTGGACAGCAAGCACCACAAGGTCCATCTGCCCAAGCAACTCCGCTCCAGCCGCTCCAGCTCTGGAGAAAAGTCACGGCCCCCAGGATCATCCGATTCCAGCGGCGGTGGCGCCCCGCACCCTGTCACAAACAATAACATTAGTAACAACAGTCACAAGAAACGGAAAGTGAGCGTCGGGGCGATGGATGCGGAGGTGGCGGTTCTCCAGGGAGAGCTGGAAAGGGTCTCCAAAGATAAGGAAGAACTGATAGCGAAGATAGCAGAGCTGACCAGCCAGCAAAGCGAGCTAGAGGCCTTAAGGGAGGAAGTCACTAGGCTTAGGGTAAGTTTCTTTCGCCACTTTCACTCTAACTTCGCGCTTTTGTAAAGAGGAATGTAAATTTGCGCACTGGAGTATCGGCGCTCCGAGTTTGTTTATATTCCGGGAGTAGCGACGTGTTGCAGAGGCGCGGCGGTCTCCCATAACGGAAATTACTCTACCGTTACCGCCGCTTTCCCTCGCATTTCAGGGCTCCTGCCACTTTTTCTTGTGCATTTTACCACATTGGAGGTTTAATTTGTCAGTTGGAAGTATTTTTTTGGGATCGATTTCCCGTCTAGTGAAGTGGTGTGTGCGTTTGCTTGTTGAGGTTATGAACGTCACGTCATGTTTACACCCGCTCCTATGTGAATGCCTACTTTCAAGTAGACAGTATTCGAGCGTTTGAAACGTTCAAAAGCTGTGAGTAGTTGCCTCTACCTGAGTCCAGCTTCTTCTATGTGAATGTATACTCCTATTTTGTGGAAAAGTAAATTGAGGTTAACGCCATAGCACCCAATTTTAGGTTAGGTGTGTCACGTAGTACTCTTGCATAGCTGTTTCCGACGACATGTTTGTGCGTTGGCGCTCTACATTAAATTTTACTCTAAAGTGAACGCTTGAGATACAAATTGGGTTTCATTGGTTGGCATAAGCAAGGTTGTTACATCGACATTGACATTAGCTTGTCTTGTTTGACGTAATAGCTTATCGTGAAAGTCCCGCGCCATTTTATGTTTTGAAAGTACCATGATTTTCTTTGCAATCAACGTCTGTCATGAAGGCTGCAAACTTCTTAAGGCACTGGTCACATTTGTTTCAGGAGAAGAGCAAAATGGAGGTTGAGCAGAGTATGCCAACCAGGCTAGCCCAAAACTCTGCTCTCTCTGACTCTGAAAAAGAGCAGATGTTGATGATGTCCTGTCAAAACCATACCCAGAATTCTGTGGTGAGTTCCCCTGGTGCATCCACTCAGCAACACCAGCATCACTCTTTAACTTTGTGACTTATGATCTATTTTGTTGTTTGTGGTATCATCCAGATGAATGACGTGACTACAAATGCAGCTGGGAATAATAGTCGAGCTGGAAGTGCAAGTGCAGGTAGTGATAAAGAACTACTGGATGCAACTTGTGTCACTCCAGAGCGTGATCGAGATTGGGATAAACTCTCTTGTAGTAGTTTGAGTGAAGTATCTGTAGCATGTCTGCAAGATCGGATAATGCAGATGGAGGAGACACACTACAGGTATGTGACTGGAGATTACCAAGGGTGCTGGGACAAAGTATTGACTTAGAAATGAACTGTTTTGTTTCCATTTTTTCAGTACAAATGAAGAACTACAGGCAACATTACAAGAACTAGCAGACTTACAGGCACAATTAACTGAGCTTCAAGCTGATAATGAAAGGCTGACAGAAGAGAAGAGTGTTTTATTAGAATCCTTATGTCGTCAAACTGAAAAACTAGAGGATTCCAGAACCAAAGTAGATACTCTGCAGGATTTACTTTTACGAGAGGGCCAGCCAGATGAATCTGGCACACCATTACCCGAGAGAGAGCAAAAATTAGTAGAGTTACTAAAGGTAAGTCTCCTAACCTGTGTGCAACAGAATTTTAACCAGACTTGCTAAGTGAAATTGTGTTCACACAAAAGTTCCATGAACTTCACTTTTCAAGACCAAATCCAATTGAGCTTTAGCATCCCTCTTTTGGCATAAAAAGGTTTTGATTATTTAAAAGCTAAAGCAATTCCTTTTTCTTTTTTTTTTTTCATGTGTAAAATTTATTTTGTTTTATTTTTTACATTTTTTTTTTTACAACATCTGCCTGCACTGAAATTAGATCAGTCTATACCATTTATATTCCTCTTGCACTAACATTTTTGGACCCTGTAAAACTAGCATTCAGCCAATAATCTATGCCAAATATTTTCTAAACATCAATATAATTGGATTGTCTTTTGACCTATACCAAAATTTCGAATTTAAAAGCTATTTTGACAGTTTGAAGCACCAAACCCTTGTATTGAAACACAATCTTGAGAAGGCTGTAAAGTACGTTCTTAAAGAATTGGCATGTCTTAAATCCATTTCAAAACCCCATTCTAAAGTCAAATATCTCTAAATGACAATCTTATTAACGTCTCATTCGCGGCACGAAGAGGGTTTTCACCTCAAGCCTTCTTTTTTTTTGTCCAAGATTCCAATTTCTAGTTGTTCCTAAAAAAAAAATATTAAAAAAAAATGCTCATGATAAAGAGTTGAGAAAAAAAAATAAAATTTGCCTATGTTAATGCATTGAAGTATTGTCAATGAGCAGAACTTCATTTTTGTAAAATTTTTCTAAATATCCTCCCCCCGATTCTTCGACTTATTTATATTGTCATTTTTTTCCAAGGCCCTGCTTGCTCATTTTAATTTTGAAAAATTAATATTAAAAATTTTGAAAATGCGGGTTTTTTTCCTCGAAATTGCTTAATGAGAGTATTTGTTTGTCAGAGTGGGCAAGAGGAGAGAGAAGCGCTGCTTCTGAAGCAAGAAGAGCTGTCGACCGAGGTGGTTGAGCTGCACACTGCCGCGGAGAGCCACGCGTCGGAGTGCACACGGCTCGCCGAGCGCGTGCGTCTGCTGGAGTCCACCGTGGACGCCACGCATGCCGAGCGCAAGGAGCTCGACCGGGAGCTGGCGCTGGCCAAAGAGGAGAGCTCCTCCAGGCACATCGAGATCTCCAGACTGTCGACCCTGCTGGAAAACGCCCGAGCTAAGGTTCGTATTTCCACTGCCTTGAAAAATGGGAACCACGACAATATTTCAGAGAATTTCTTCTGAATGTGGAGAACAATCAGAAAATGTCAGTTTTCACCCTAAGAATGCCAAATATTTTCAAATTTGTAAGCACGGAACTTGCGTAAGTGCGTAAGGGTATATTTTAAAGGGTGTGGCTATTGATCCGACATGCATTAATATACGGAGACTTGAAAGCACGGGACCCCACGTGATACACTTTTTAAATGGGAGGTGACTTGAACGCACGGAAACCAACCTAGTACATTTTAAATGGGGCAGTCGGGTCAATAGACACTCCCATATTAAAAACCTAGGTCAACTTAAGCGAGGAATGTTGCAAACGGAGGTCAACTTGAGCTAAGTATATCGGTTAACTGGGTTAACTTAACTCACTACCGCCCAGCGATGCCGTTCGGAAACAGAAAAAAAATATTTTAAAGGATCTTTTCAATTCAGTTTTCTCACAATTTAGAAAACGTTACCCTCTGGAAAATTTAATAATTTAAGCATTTTCCAAAGCTTAAAATTGTACAATTTAACGGGGAAAAGCCTCCAAATTTCTCTTAAACTAAATTTCACGCTAAATACTCTGGGCTGTTGTGGGTTAAGCGGAGTACATTGCGAACAAGGGTCAACATGAGCAGAAGTAATTTCGGCCTACTCTTATGTCAGGAAACGATGGCAAAGTCGTAATTTTCTGCTCTAAGACAAGAAACGGCTTAAAAAAGATGTGGGATGGAAAATCCAAAGTAAAATGTGGCATTTACTTCGACGGGCGTGTTGTGTGCAGATCGAGGAATTGGAGCAGACTCGCGAGCTGGGCGATCGGACCGAAGTGGAAGCCAGGCTGGACACCGTGCGACGGGAGAAAGACGTGCTGGAAGGCCAAGTGGCGAGTCTGCAGGAGCAGCTGTCCCGGTCTCAGTGCGAAGTCGCCAAATTGAGAGAGCAGCTCAGTACCTTGCAAGAAGAGTGTAAAGTAAGTTGCGTTTTTTCAATGTTGGCAATTTATACTGGATTGTTGCGTGCCTTGAAAACCTGAAAATAACTGAGGAGAACTTTTTTTCTGTAAATTCGGCGTACCTGCCGATTTAACCTCCGTTTTTTACCCAACTTATTTATTTATTAGCTTTTTGGTATGAAACGAAAACCTTTCATCCTAAACCGGTTCATTTAATTTTTCGGTTTTTTCAGTATAATAGTTTCAATTTTTGAGTTGTATCTCGATGTAAAACTGCTGTTTATATTGTTTTTGTAACCACATGTTCACTTCTTATTTTCTGATTTCTTTAGGCGCAGTCTCAGTTTGTTGCTATTCAAGCCTTTCAGACCGTGTAGACCTGTTTATCTGCAGTAGTTTGAAAGTCATAGCTTCGCTCTTGGGGGGAAAAACAAAAAGAATCTTGAGCATAACGTGACGTGCAGAGGTCAATCAGTTGGCTTAATGCGGAGAAAAGAGCGTTCTCTTATGTGGTTACGCGGTTTTAAGACATTTCGTCCATTGCATATCCACAAGTTTTTAGCCATTGTTTTTATTTTGTATGTTTAAAGATATGCCTTTTTTTTTTTTTAAAATAAGAAAAGCGCTCCAAGCCGTGACTGTAGAAATTCTTTGCTCTCTGATTAAAATTGACAAAGTAAAGTCGCTTTTGCGCGGTAAGCACCACGTTTGGGCAAGCGTCTCACACAACTTGCCTTACGGAACTCAAAACATGTGAACAAAATTTCATCCTCCCATCGGAACCGCATAGATGGCAAGGAATGTGTTTTCAACGATCAGTTAAGTTGAAAAACCTACCTCGCTGGAATACTCCCATGTCTTGTTAGAACATTCCACGTCCCTTATTAGCCAACCAGTTTTGAGCAAATATCGAATTTATCTGCAATGCCTTTTTTTCAGGTGATGCGGAACAATGCTAAGTCAGCGCGTAGCGATCTGGAGTACCAATGCGAACAGCTGAGGAAGGAGAAAAACTCGCTCTCGAGCGAAGTTCAGCAGCTGCAAGACTCGAATTCGCAGCTGCAGCTTCAGTGCCAGTGTCACCTAGAGGACAAGCGGCAGCTGAAAGCGGCGCTTTCGGAAACCCAGCGAACTTCAGCCGACTTGGAGAGGCGGCTCAACGCCGTGCAGGCGGACCTCACGGAGGAGAAAAGATTGCGGAAAGAGGAGGTAATCACTGGTCATGGCTTTTTACTCGGAATCTTATCGCGCTTCAGTGGCAATAGGGAGCTGTCACGAGCCTTAGTTCCAACTTTTCCCTCTAGGAGTTGGCTATCTAAAATACACGGCAGCTTACGGGGAATAGACGAATTTTCAGCTGTTTTGGAGTTAAAAATGCATCTATACTCTTTGGGCACACACTGAGTGATGGTTTAGACTCGAAGTTATCATCCAGTCGGTATACATGATTTCTTTCTTTCATAACAGCTGAAAATTCGTCGATCCTCCATGAGCCGCCATGTATTTTAGATAGCTAACTCCTAGCGGGAAAAGTGGGAACTAAGGCTCCTGACAGCTCCCCATTGTCTGAAGATTTTAGCTGGATCGAGGACGATTTAAATCGAAATATCAAATGGAGTGGTTCTGGTAGCTCAATGAGGCGAAGAGGAATATTTCATTTCTCAGATTGAATGAATCGAGGAATGTTCGTTAAGGGTATCTGGCAATCCTTGAAACCTTGAAAACCTGAAAAAAAGGCTTGAATGAGGATTGCCGTTGAAAAAGCCTTAAATTGGTTGAAATACCCTTAAAAAATCGACCTTTTTTCGAGTTATCTACAGAAAAATTACTGCGCGCGCTCCGTATGTTGGTTCAGATTGCCTCCCTCATAAAGAAGAAAATGCTCCCGATTAAGGGAATAACTACTTTTACTTCCATGTCAATGGAAGTATTGGCATCGTGCAAAAAATCGACTTCGAGATAAGACCGGATTTGGGATGTACAATCCCCAAAACGTCGAGAAAAGTGGTTTTGGACGATCCGTCTGTGTGTCTGTCTGTCTGTCCGTCTGTCTGTCTGTCTGTCTGGCCGTCTGTCTGTCTTGCTGTCGCTTTTCCCGCGAGCTCTCA
>Ga0058701_10002126_pt1 | contig 14772 bp, 13 predicted proteins | sample AgamicOrMae_FD_97039 | JGI IMG/M metagenome (GOLD analysis project Ga0058701, IMG submission 97039) | Agave microbial communities from Guanajuato, Mexico - Or.Ma.e | ecosystem: Host-associated > Plants > Phyllosphere > Phylloplane/Leaf | place: Guanajuato, Mexico | collected 2012-06-04
ATGACACGATTTAGAAGATCGACTTTGGGTTGGTCGACATTACCGCACTCTCGACAACCCATGGTCGACAGTACAGCACTGGCACCGGTCTGAGGTGGTCGACATTACAGCACTAGCACCAATTTCTTGAGATGATAGAATAGCATCACTTTAAAGGGTCCTGGTACAGTTATTAAAAACCACTTCTCTAAGTGAAAAAATGCTAATCATGTGAACTACTAAAATTATAAAATAACTGTCTGAGCTACTCATTAAATTCAATCTTCCAAAATAGCTAAATTAGAAGTAATAAATAAACTGCTTAGAACTACTGCAGAAAAATTACACTCCCAAGGAATTAACAAGAAGCCACCTTATCCACAGGACTGATAATTCACTAGAAATGATGATCAAAATTTTTAAAATATCAAAATTTTTTAGGTTTTTTAGTTTGTCACGTTTCTTTTCTTTTTATTTTATATGAGTGGTGCGGGCCATCTCCATTAACTATGCAAGACCATAGAAGAAAATAATAATCTCACCTAAAAAAAGAAAAGAAAAAAAATTAAATGGGGGAAAGACAGTGCAATGTGATGGCAATACAACTTCTTAAAATAGTTAGTCAGGCTTGAGAATGCACTGTCAAAGGCCATGTATACTTACATAGACATGCAATTACATTGACATTATATTAAAAAGAATTAAAAAAAAAAATTAAAAAAGAAAACCAACAGAAAATTACACATAAAATTTTCACTTTACTAATGGAGATTTGTAAAGCTCACAAAATGGGTAAAATGTTGTACACTGTCAAATAGAGTTACAATGGACTACTGCCAATTTTATTTATTTTTTAAATTTATTATTTTTTAATTTAGATATATGCATTTTTTGGAGATGGCCAGTGTAAAATTTCAGTGGAAGCTTCAAGCAAAGCAGACATATCAATAACCTGACATGCAGCATTTAGCCACAAACTACTTAAAGTGCCCTTCTTACTTACGGTTACTGAGGCTTGATCTTCTTAATTTTTACAGAGTTGAGTAAGGAGAAATGATGATGCTTACAAAAAGGGATAAAGGAGTCACTCACTTTCACCTCTCGATAGCTTCACAACATTTTTTCCATCACTCTTTCGCAGAGTAGAAATCAAAAATTCATAAATTGGCTGCTTCAATCACTCTCTTTAGGCGTTCAACATTATAGGTCAGTCTGTTAATGGCTACTTCAATTTCATGTTGCTTCTTTTCAATTTTCTTCAATTTTTCTGCATTTATTTCCATAATTCTAAGTAATGCTTCACCTCTTATTAAGTGACTCCTCAGAGTAACTCTTTCCAAACTCTTTTCTTGAGATGAACATTGCATTGCAGTCTAGACTCCAAGTCACCTTAGCACTACTCCAAAGTGCATGATCAAGGATCGGGAAGTAGAAGACATTTTCTTCCACCTTTTTGAGAAAACAAATAACATGGGCATATAAAATTTTGATGAAATATCACAACAGCTGTCTAGAAAATATCATTATTGTAGACTCGGAGCAGTTGGTTATGATGTTAAAGTCAAGGTATGAAAAATGACTAAAATAAGGACTGGTAAGTACAAGCTCCTAACAGATGCCTAGCAACCTTAAGCATTTTTGAGCTTCTTCAAACATCATTGGAATTCATCAAAAGCTAAATAAAGTGCAGTTGAATGTATGAGAAATCCCTGAGCTTCTGCTGCTTGACAGAGACTAAAATTAGTGTGTGTGCTCACTGTTAAGTCAATGAATACTGAAAATCACATAAATGTCAATACAGAAAAGTGCCCTTTCAAGAGGACTTGAAATGTTTGATTTAGTACAGCTCCTTACGTTGTTGCAGAGAAATTGGCAAGTGGATCCACTTTCAAAACATGTTGGAAGACCCTAAAGCCGTGTAACCTCTTCGAGTGGTCTTGTAAACAAAGCGCGATTCACTTCAAAAGTTAAATAGCGTTAAGTCACGTAAGGGGTGGAAGAACCTTGACGAAAACTTGCATTAAATACAATTAAACCGCAAGAAATACGTGAAATCGGTAGCGAAAATTCTTCCGGTAAGGGCCCTTGCTGACTCTACTGCAATAGTAGGCATTGCGCGATACGTCCAGTGTATCCTAAGCTTTGATAATCCCCTAAATTTGACTGGTAAGATGATAAGACCACCAATTAAAGGACATTACTTACTTTGACAACTTAAATGTACGGTAGATGTTTTAAAAACGAAGACGGGGACAAAGATAGGCTTCAGCGAAGCTTTCGTTCCGGACGTCACTGCACCATAACTCATGAAACATATCTTCCACTCTCTGCGCAAAACGGCAAATAGTAATTTTTGATAAATCCTACAGATACACTAAAAGGTAGTAAGGGTACTTTACGAATAAATGCCAACCCGAACCGAATCTTCTCAGCGTTTTGGGGGAAGTATGGTGTGTAAAGTAAGCAAATATGGCGTCGATCCCTCATACAGCACTGCCACACTACGAAGCATATTGTCAACCAAATTCAAGTGGCAAATAAGAAATATTCTTTTAAAATATCAGATCAATTTATTCAGAAAACTGTTTTAATTTAAATAAAATATACTCATTTCTTTGTAATCAATAGAAGTTGGTGGTAATATTAAACTATTTCTTTTTCGTAAGGTTGGCGCAAGAGAGCTAAAAAGATCTGAAGAAAAAGTATTTACTCCAGCCAATGACACTGCAGGAACGAGAAAGCTAGAATTTGGCGGGTTTTATGAAACACCTCAATATGAAACCCACTTTTTATTTACCTTAAAACCAAAACCTATGTTTTGTTTATATTTTCCTTCTACATCAGCTTTAGGTTTGAATATACAGTCTTGCATCGTTATAACGTAATCCCCGCAGCCGAAAAATTATTAAATTGCCTGACTCCCTGATCTTGTGTTGCTAGATGAGTAATTATTCGATGTAGCTGGCAGCTCATACCGTAAAGTGCCAGCCATATTCCAACCCTTAAGATTTCAGGGAATGAGTAAATAAAATAAGGTGGTTCAAATGTGCGCGCATTAGTCGACACTTGACGGTATGCTCCACGTGATACAGAAGTTTCCAATACAACCAGATTCGTTGTACCAGTAACGATGATACCTAAAAAAAAATGTTTTCAAAATCTTTCTCAACCGGCTCAAAACAATGAGATCGAGGTATAAGTAGGAAGTTGGAATAAGCAATAACTCGATCTCCTTTTGGCCTAAATTGTGCTTTATTCAATGGAACCGTTCACAACAAAATTGCTATTTTTGATCTACATTTGATTTTTAAAAAAATATACTTCACGGCGAATAAGAAGTACGTCTAATAATCTACCCGTCAGACGAGCGACCTGAAGATGGCACGAACTTGCCGGACCAATCGTTCCGCACAAACTGCACAATAAAAGAACACTTCAATCGAAAAGAAAATAGGAGAAACGGCCATCATATACCGCAATACTATTTACTCTACCTTCTCCTTGAAATACAGCAGCAAAGCACGTTTTTATTGTCATATCTGTTGATACTTGCGCAATCATTTTGCACAATATCGCTCACCGAATATTCCACATAATGATATTTTGACAAGAATGACACAAGCATGAATGTTTTCGAGGGGAAGGAGAAAATTAGAATGAATGCCCGACTAAAAATAATAATAATAATTTGCTTTCCTTCCCTAAAATGTTGGCTGCGAAACGGATCGGAACGAATAACTAACGAGTAACTGAATCTATTGGTCCGAGCAACAAGTGAGCAAAACTAAAATCAAGACATACTCAATACGAACAAGACATTTAAAAGAGGCGTGGCTGTTCGAGGAACGATGGGAACTGAAGATTGCATTTACACCCACGAGAAGTATTACTAAAACCAAAAGTATCGTAGGCCCCCTTTTACCTACCCCACCACCTCAAAGTGACATTTGGCTTTTTTCGGAAAGGGAAGTTTTCATAATTTAGCAAACAAGGAAGACGCTCGACTACAAAAATCCCAGTATTGTAAATCATTTCTAGTTTAATGTTCACGGCTTTCCTAAGGTGCCAAACCAGCTTCCAGTCTTCAACTGAGCGTTTGATAGTCACAGGATTTCTTAATAAAAAGTATTTCACAACGATAAATGGATTAGATTTTCTTAGACAACACAAAAAAAAGAAAAAAAAATTAAAGCTAAAATAAAGGCTCAGGGAAAAGCAAAAGAGCCTGTTCAATCTTCAAAGAAGGTCGAAAAAGTTTTCGAGGAGGTTTGCTCGTACAAACACTACTGTATCTACGCATGATTTTGCTAGCATACAGTAACCCAAAATAACACTTTTACATACAGGCAATGTAAGAATTCTGCAAATGCGCTCCATTTTGTAACTGTTTAAAATTACAAATCGGACTGGTTCACATCGAAATTGCTGTCCTACGGAAGGTGGCACAAGTTAAACCCGAACCATAAAAAGATCTTACTCGATTTCCATATCGATAGCACTGCGATTGAATGATTTCTCGTTGGTCGTGCAGATAAGATCCATTGCTTCCTTGGTCACTCATCACAATGTTAATGCAACACGCAAGAAACTGTCGAATACAATGTAGATTCTAAAACCATACACAAGACTGGCAGAATTTGACGGTAGCATTTATAATTTCAAACATACAAAAACAAAGTCCGCATTGACACCATATTGGTAAAATGTTCGGTTCTTAACCTAGAGTTCCTCCATACCCTACTATATACATAACTAGAAAGCACCTGTACCAATGCCCTAGCTCTCCCTGAGGCTTGTGACGCAAGAAATGCCAGGGCCGGATGCTCGGGACATAGGCTTTGCAGTACCATAAGAATGGTAACAAATGGTATGTAGTCCTGCATCAAAGGCCACCCTGAAATCTACAATTAGGGTAAGTACAAATGAATCAGGATACTTTTGACAACCACACTGGGCAGGCATTTCTGAGCATCTCTCCACATGCGGATACAGAAAGAACAAGCAGCTATATGGTCCAATACGAGGAGGGAACGAAGCGCAATAGGGTGACAAGGCGGTGGAGACGAAAGAGGCGACTTTGCCTGCAAAGTCACGTGTTGCTCGCCGGCCGTGCCACATCATCAGTTATGCAGTCAGTCGTGCTTCATACAAATGAGGTCTTTCCCCCACAATCACTATACGAAGTCACTACTTCACTTAGTCCTTTTCTTTTTGGGCTCCTTCAGCTACGCGAGATGCTGACGGTGGTAAAACCTGCAAAACCAAATCCAAATCAGCATTTTCCTAAAAAAAAACAGATATCGGCATGAAGCGGGGATAGAGTTTGACGGCAATGTTGCCGAATTTCGCGATTCTGTCAAATTTAACTGCGGATAACTCGATAATAGCGGTAAGCGTTGGATTGCTTTCGAGCTGAGCCCTCCAAAAGCGGGTTATTTACGAGGTTATCGCATATCGTTAACCGCATTCAAATGACGTAGCGAAATCTCGCAACACTGCTGCAGGAGTCAGTGTTCTAATTAAATCAGAAACAGGGTGCAGTCAAACCTGGATAAGGTGAATTGCTCGAAGTAGTAAAAAAATTTAACATGGTTAAGCAGGATGGGATGAAAGGAATAAGGATTCTCTAGATTACGAATAGAGGCACTCATTTTCCAGACTCTTCTGAACCAAAGAGCCAATATTTCCTGCTTTTATAAGCTATAGACATTCAAAAGGGGGAGTTAAAAGGCGCAGAATGAAACATTGGTTAGGATAATTGTTTTCCGATGACACCAAAATCCGCACGAGCAGCTTTGTAAGCCTAAAATTACTATTTCATAACACACTGTCCATTCAAATGGCCTTTTCCATGCTTCTAAATTTGTTAACCTATGAAGCGCTACTTCTACTAGGCTTGAGAAAAGAAAATGGAACCAAAATACGAAAATAAGAATATAAGACTGATTCTGCTCAACATCTAAATCGAAAAATTGACTCTCAAATGTTCATTTACCAGTCATCGAAGTAAATACTTTGACAAAGAACGAGACGACTTTGTTTTGGAAGAGAATAGTGAGAAAAATCACTTTTTGATCACGAAAACTCAAGCTGATCACTGAGTAAAAGTACGGTATCAACCTTGGGGACTAGACAACAAGAAAGAGGTTCAACGTTCATTCATATAATTTCCTGCCGACTCAACTTCCATTTCCCATTATTGACGGCTGAGTAAAAGATTTTTTTTCCCACCTCTTTTCCCAACGGGCATTCTGACTGCCCGCCATTTTTTTAAAAATTGTCGGGGAGCAGAATGGGTTTAGGACGGCGATTTGGTCTGCAAAGGTCTTGGAAAGGCAGAGGAATCCGGGTAAAGACACTCAACTACCTACCAATCCCTTCTCCTCTCTCCTTCCTGAATTTGCGCCAATTTTTGGTAGATGCCAATTTTGTACCAATAAAACAAATATACAGATAATGCGAATGCTCTACAGACTTAAGGTACATGCTTGCTCTACCGCGACGACATCTTATCCTGGAGTACACAAAATGTTAAAAACAAATTAAAAGACTGCACTATGAAAACATAACCGAATTACAGATGCGGGATATGTTTGAATGTTGGCCTACCTGTGCAGGAACGTTTTTACTATCTTCGCGTTCTTCCTTCTGCTTGCTTTGCTTCTCCAGGACGCGCTGGATCTGCTCTTCAACTAACAGCTGTTCTTCCCGTTTAAGAAGAAGAGCAAGCTCGTCTAACTGTTGCGGAGTCAACTTAACGTTTTCTTCGTGTCCGATAAGCTCAATCATCTACGAACCAAAAAGGAATAACGTCAGTGTATCCCTTCAAAAGAGCTATGTGGGATCACACACCACTTTCACTTTTCTTCTCAAGATCTCGCATGTTTTTAATCACTAGACGGGAACTAACTGACCTTCATGATATCTTCGACAGAAATAGCGCCGTCTTTGTCATCGTCCAACTTGGCCAAGGCCTCCATGAGTCGCTCTGCTCGCCCGTCAGGCACTTTCTGGATTTGCCGAATCAACGCAATCAGTTCGTCGATGCGAACCATTTCCTCCCTGCAAGAGGAAAAATTAAACCCATCAAGCTGATTCTGGCGCCAACTTCAAACCTACTCCATGACGGAATCGGCTAGCGAGAATTTCATGTGTCCAACTACGGCTGTTTTTTTTTAAAAAAAGCCGGCATTTAATGAAGAGTGAAACACAAGATCGATGCGTTTCACGGTAGCCAATCGGAAGAAAGATACTTACACAACTTTTTCGCGCTGTTCGAGGGCCTGTTGTTCAATGACCTTCTTTTCTTTTTCTTTCTTCTTCTCCAACTCGAGCACCGCCTTGTCCATCTTCTCAATCATCTTGTTCACCTTGCCGAACAGCCGCCTAGCAGCAACGGACTCCTTCACTTTGACGCCAGTGCTGGCTGCCTTTTGTACGACTTCCTGCAAATTCTGCACGTCCTGGAAGAGAAACAAGCATCTCAATGGGGGGGGGGGACGAAAAAAACCAACCTGTTTTCTTTTAAATAAATATTAAAATTTTTGCCAAAGGTTTTTTTCTTCCCTTAAAAATGGGTCACAAGTGTGCGGGATAATAAGTTCAGTCACTTATTTTTACTTGACTTTAAATTCAACTCGACGAAGTTTAGACTTGATTTAAGAGCCCGCCGAGGTCGGAGGGAGAGGCGCACATTTTGGATTCCACTTTTTGACAAGATAAACCGAAGAAATTAACGACCGACGACAGTAAACACCATTTTTAGTTCCTCTTAAACAATACCAACCATAGAATGTTAAAATTTTAACAAAAAGTTTTTGGCTCAAAATTTTTAAAAAAGCAAACCCTAGGTTTTTTTTTCAAATTTTTGGCTGAATTTTTTTTTATGAGATCTTTATTTTGACGATTGAATCTGATTGGGGGATACTAAAAATGGTTAGAACCGATGGCTGTTGCTCAATTAATCGGTTTTAAACGGACCGGAAGAGGGGGCAGTTTGCGGCCGGGAGGTTGGAGGAAAAGGCGTACATTTCAGATTCCACTTTCCGACAAGGTAAATTGAAGAAATTAACAACCGACGAGGGTAAACACATTTTTTAGTTACCCTTAAACAATTCCAACCATTAAACGTCAAAAATTGAACAAAATGTTTTTGGCTCAAAATTTAAAAAAAGGCAAGGGTTTTTTTTTCCAGAGTTTTGACCCGAAAATTTTTGGGTGGGATTTTTATTTTTTACGGCTGGATCTGATTGAGAGAAACTAAAAATGGCTAGAACCGCTGTCTGTCGCTCAATTTATCGATTGAAAGCGACGACGAGGATAATTAAATTCACACACACACAACCGAACTCGCAAGAAACTATAAAGCGCTTCTCTGGAGTGAGCAGGCTTTATAAAACAATTTTCGAATTTTTAAGCTCTCTAATTTTTACCTCTTGATAGTCCGCCAGCTCTTCTTTGAGATCCTGCAGCTCTTCTTTTTCGACAAGAAGTTCCTTCTTGCCAAGTTTATCCAAGGCATCTTCCAAAGTCTCGATATCCGAGGCCGTAATTTCCTTTTAAATAAATAAATAAAAAATAATGAAATCCAAGTTTTGCAAGAGCGGTAAAAGATGGCTAAAAATTTACTTACAGGTGCAGCTTCAGGTTTCTTATCGGTCGGCTGAATTAAATTAGGATCCGCAAATTTATCCAGGGATGGAGCAATGTCTTGCAAGACTTTGGCGGTATCAGCCAAAATCTCTTCCTCCTCCTGAGAATAATAGCGAAAATTATAAATATCCAGACAACGTTACTCGTGCAATTTTTCAGACAAAAATGTACCTTTGCTTTGCGCTCGATTTCTTCCTTGCGCTCTTGAAGTTCTTCTTGGATTCTTCTCTCTTCTTCCTTCAGGAGTTCGATTCTAGTAAGGTTATCAGTTTTACCTTCTCGTTCACCAATCACAGCCTTTGTTTGAGTTATCTGTAAAAGAAAAGGCAGTCGGTTGAAACCATGTAAACGTTGGCTGCTATAAACGAGACCTATATTTTTTTTCCACTTGTCCTTGTAGTATTCAAGCACTGTAACGACTGATAACGTGATAGTGCGATAAAGCCAGACAGAGAGTGCGTATTCCGCCTCTTGACGTTTATCCTCGTTCAACCTTCCTTGACATTCCGAGGATCATGGAGATGCGAACGGGAAGGTTGGCTACATTGGCTAGGCTAGCTTCGGTGCCCTGTTACCTGCTCCACTAGCTTAACGACGAAAGACAGAGGGAGAGAATGCAACCTTTAAAGCAGAGGTTGTTGGAGTAAAAATGTACGTACCACAGTGTCAGGTAGTGAAGACAGTGTTGCCTTTAGCTGGTCACCCGTGGGCATCGTTTCGGACAGCAGCAACGCACGCGACAACAGAAGCAGGGACGGGGGCACTTTTTCGTTCAAACTCAGGTCCAGCCACTGCTGCAACTGGTTTTTTAACCTAAATTCCGACATGCCATAGGCCCTCATTCCCCGGGCACGGCAAGCCTGCTGCAACTCCTGGATCGTCAGTGAGTCGACGCCCTCCGACTGAATAAGCTGAACGGGAGAAGAAACGTCCCGTTAAAAAACCGAAACCTCTTTCCGATGGATGCAGAAGGCAGCCGCTTTTCACATACCTTATCATCTGCCGCTAAACTGCGGAGCTTCATTCTCAACTGGAATGCCAAAAAGTTGCTTGTCCCTATTGGTCGGATCTCCAACACTCTGCACAGAGCTATTAACTGAGGTCTGGACAGGGAATCTAAAGTAATCTCATCTTCAAACAACTTGCAAAACTTTAGGATTTCGGCGTTAGAAATGGGTTCACCAGTGTCTCGGACCTAGAACATAATCAAAGTTCCAATGAGCATTTGAGGATTAACAAAGATTCAATTTTTAAAAAGTAACTTACTCTTTCGTAGAATTTGGCGAATTCTCTAGCAGCGTCCGATTTGTGACCGGAATCTTGGGTTTGCACGGCCATTTCATCTAGTGTCTTTTGCAAGAATTTTGCCATTTCTAGTTTAACTTTTAAGGATTTCTTCATTTTATCTTCCTGTAAAGCAGCGAAATATTAAAAAGAGTGAGACGACTGTTTCATGATTTATGTGAACTGAAAGAGAGATACTTACCTTTTCCGACGCTGTTTCGAACGTGGAAGGAAGCATTCCAGGGAAGAATTTTACAAAAAGAGGAAGTAAAAACTCCATAAAAGGTACGATAATGAATACGGAAAATGGAACTAATCGGAAAATATCACCCACAGTTCGGACCAACTGAAACAGACAAGACGCAAAGGTTAAAATAATCTGATTGGAAATTTTCAGGGAGCTTTTTAGAACGTCTAAAAAGAGAAAATTTAAAAATTTGACTTTATCGCGGAAACGACGAACACTACGATACCCCTAACATGCAGAGGTATCACGTGCTAAAGGTTTTCACGTTCTGTTAATCAGTTTACAAAGGTCAAATTACCAATCTGTGTTCTCTTCTCGTCAACGTGTTTCCCCGTAGAGCCTTCATTGCCAGCTTCCGGGATATATTAATGTCGATGAAGAGTAACCTAAAACCGTGGTAGTAGTGCTTAAGCTCGTCAATGACCCTCGTCGTGAGAGGCTTCTTTGGCGCCGGCACGACTTCCGTTTTCTTCTCGTCTTCTTTCACCTTATCTTTTAACAAATTGACTGTCTCTTCGACCTTCGAGGACGCTTTTTCCGGCTCCTTGTCCCGGAAACTCGCCGAAACATGGAAATTCCGGGCCATTAGGTGCTTCTGGGACACCATCCTGTAGCGGACGGTGTACGGTCGCGGAGTCAAACATGATGGCAAAATTTGTAGAGACTCTGTAGAAGAGATGTTACAGACTCCGAATCCAGCGAAGGATGACACGAAGCGAGTCGGTCTTAGCTTCGCCGGGTGACTGCTTGGCACTGTCGAGTGGCAACCATATATTCTGCTCGTCCGGTGACAAAAACAGTTATCTGCAAACGAAAAACGCATTTCAGAGAGTGTCTTAAGTATAAAAGCAGTCCGATTCATGTAAATTAGAGCAAGAATGGACACTTGACGTGCTACACCGAATTTTATCGGCAGCATGAATATGGGCGGAAATGCCAAAACAGGTGCAAATGGCAAGTGTCTGAACTTCCACGGGCGGCCAAATCGCAAACAGATGACGGCGCGGTTTAAGTTGGATGTTGGAAAACAGCCAAGTACAGTCCTTATAACAAACTATACAAGGCAGATCCTATCTTGGGGAAAAAATATGGAATTGATAATTATGAAAAACTTCTTCAATAAGAAAAAGATTGAAACCAACAATTGACCGATGCATTGTATGCTGCTGATGTAACCACACAGAGAAGAAATGTCATTACATTATTTCATAAATGAACTCATATTTAATACGGTGAAATACCTTTAACAACATGCAATAAATAAGTGAGAGAGAGCGATCTATGATAAATAGGGCACACTGATAAAAGTAAATTGTTTGGTTAATGGAGGAAGTCCAAACAAAATGTGATAACTGTCCAAAGGCAATCTACATGCCACATTATTCAACTAGATATTAATGATGCAAGTTATAAAAAGCATTAAGTAAGATTCCTCATTGCAAGGGAGAACTTTTATAAGTCCCGGAAAATGCGTGTATTGCGTCTTGTACGGGTGAAAAAACATGTACAGGGAATGAAGTACCACACTGACTGTCAATTAGGACTGTATTAGCACACGGAGTTTCAGGCGGAAGGATGGCAAGATTTCCGCATGATCTAGTTTTCTGATCCGTGTAACGGATCAGAAAAAGGTACCTGTCGGTTGCCAGAACTAATCAGCCTGGTATAACACAAAAAAAAAATTGGGCTTTCGTGGTATTAACATGGGCTGCGGGTCCACCTCAAGAAAACGTCCTCATTTATGTATTAGACAATGCAAGAAAAAAATCATCGGTGTCCCAAAAAGTAACAATATTACGCTTTTTACGGGTAACATGAAAGCGAATAGAAAAATATCATTGAATAATTGTGTAATTTTTCTGCTAGCAAACAGCTAACCTCCGATAATGTCTGAGTGTCCTAGAGGTTACTGGCACACTCTTCCGTGCGTTTTCGAACTGGTAGGAACGTCAACTCAGTCGTTCACGTTACTCTTAACTTACTTTTAACTAGGCATTTCGAAGTTTTCGCGAGCGTCCTGTGAGTATTAATCATGGATATCATTTTAACGAGCGATTGAAAGGCAGGTTACACACACCAGCCATTTGCCATTACACAGCATTACAGCCTTGTCAATGTCACGAGTCTGCCGCACGTTTTCTTCTGCTAGCAACACAAAAGTTGTTTTGACTTTTTTGGAAAAGGCGATGCAAGCAAAGTTGCCACTACGAGAAAAAGAAAAACTGATTACCTTCCTAGGGACTAATTTCTTCACCAAATATTCTGCGAGGTATAAAATTGATTGAGTTATTCAATTTCAAGTTTATTTTTATCATTTTGAAATTTTGGAAAGCGCAAAAATGAACTTCGGAACTAAAATAGTTTCCCCTAAATATGTTCACAGGTTGGTTAACATGTTAAAAGCCCCGGGCTTGTGTTCAAGTGCAGCGCGCAACAAGCAACGGCGCAAATAATAAATTACACGTTTGAATGTTGCTTTCAACAATTGATTTCACGATATCATCAGAATCAGTTCATAAAATTAAATCCCTAGAACGATTAGTAAAGCAAGGACGATACGTCGATAGCCGCATGGCGGTAAGATCAAAGAAGAAGAATAAACTTTTAACTTTTATCTCCTTTGGAATAGCCTATCACATGCAAGTCAAACTTAAAGCCAACATATTCGATTCTCTCGCGGTCAAAAAAAAATAATTAAACTGCTTTGCGGAAGTGGACAAGCGAATTTGTAAAAGCCCTAGTTTCGAAAGTTATCATCCATGGAATAAGACGCAACTTCACTGCCAAAATAAATAAAATCATCTTTATTTACAGAAACTTTGTTACAATAAAAATATAAACAATACTAGTTTTCAGCTGTACATATACAAGTCGTCATGTATAAATTTAATTTCATCCCGGAAAGGTAAAGGATGCGTATAGCCACGTTCTGACAAAGTTTCTTGCAAAGATGCAATCGCCTTTAGGATCTCCAACGACTGTTGCTTGCACAGAGCTGTCCGTTCAGTCAAGAGGTCACACTTCTTCTTGCGCTTATCTCTTGACCTCCGGGCAGCCAAATTGTTCTTGCTCCGTCTCTCTCGGTAAGCGGCGTCGCTCTCGTTGCCGTCCTTCTTGCCAGTCCCGCTGCACGTTGCACTCGATCCCTGGCGATGCCCCGGCCGCGGGGGACAGTCAATGTCTCCTATTAACTTCTTGGCAAGAATGTTGAAAGGTCTGGAAGCGCTCATGTAGCGTTTGTTTGGACCTTGTTTCTCCTGAAATACACAATAATAGCAGGTCAAAACCTAGCGAATCCTAACTGGAAACCAGCACGCAAGCTTTTAAGTACCCTGCTGGACCGAGAATCCAAAGCAAATCCACACATGGATTTCCGAAAATCCACGGATATCAACATGGATATCCATGATTTTTGGATGTCAGTCTTCAATTATCCATACAAGCGTGGATATTCACATTGATATCCAAGCACCGATATCCATGCAAGGACATTCCGCAATGGATATCCGCAAACAAGAAATGTCCATAAATGAATATCCATATTTTATGGATATCAGTCTTCAATTATCCATGCTTTTATGGATATCCTTGGATTTTTATGGATATCCATGAATTGACTTGCTGTGGATTCTCGATCCAGGGTACAGAAAACTTCCGAGTAACTAATAAATTGCGTTTGAAATGTTAAGATTCCACCACAGAAGCGTAACTCTGGTGAACGGACCAGGACGGGATACTCTAACCAAATGTAACGTTACGCAGATATCTGACGAGGTGATTTCACGCTTGTCTGTTTTTAAATAAAGTATTTTTTTTCCTGATTTATCTTTAAATAATATGAATTTCCTTATCAGAAGTAGGAATTTCAGTAAAAAAAAATGAATAACGCAAAAATCGCGAAAACCTAGAAGTCTTAATACTTTCATATTGACTCACCGTTGAAGAATCAAGTCCAGGTGACTGAATCAGTGGAGATACGGACTGAAGTCCTGATCGAGATCCAAGAGAATGGGTTGGACTGGAAAGCGTTTGTAAGCCAGGCGGTGAATACAGAGTCGGTGAGGTCATCGGGGACGCCAGTTTCACCCTCAAGTCACCCACTTCCTTAAACCGTGTATCGCCCACGAGAGGAGGTGATGACAGGGACCCGGGAGGAATCACTATCGGTTTGCTATCGAAATTAAGAGGAACATGTAAGGGGCGTGTCTCTGTGTCTATCGTAATCTACAACAGAAAAAAAAACGATAAAAAAATAAATGAAAAATTCAAAAACATAAACTATTACTCTAAAAATGCTAGAATGGTTTAAGCTTACCCCTCCGGAATAGATACTGAACATCTTTTGCATATCTGGCAACTGGCTCAGAGAAATCTCAGGTCGTTTTGGCGGTTCTTCTGAGGTAGTTTCACGTTTGAAAGTTGTCAAATCAATGGGACCCTGAAAAACATGACATGATCCTATTAAAAACTGTTTGACTCTCGCGGTGAATGAAATCGACTAATACGCGCCGATGTGATAGATGTGTTAAAGGAACCGCTTAGACGGTCATTCGGGCGACTTCGTTGACCGAATCAAATATTTCATAAAACTCGTGACAGGAACTAAGATA
>Ga0058701_10002127_pt1 | contig 14769 bp, 7 predicted proteins | sample AgamicOrMae_FD_97039 | JGI IMG/M metagenome (GOLD analysis project Ga0058701, IMG submission 97039) | Agave microbial communities from Guanajuato, Mexico - Or.Ma.e | ecosystem: Host-associated > Plants > Phyllosphere > Phylloplane/Leaf | place: Guanajuato, Mexico | collected 2012-06-04
TGTTCTGTGGGTGGTAAGTTAGAAGAAAACAAGAGGGGGGGCGTTTTTCGGGGGGGGAGGGGAAGGGGGGGGGGGGGAGTGCTGAGGTCAGCGAAATTACTCGTATTTTCACCTTAGCTTCCGAAAAGTAGGTGTTCAGTTGAAAGGAGGTTTTCATGCATTCAGAAAACTTTATCTCCCCTGTAAATGCTCCATACGGTATCTTAGACTCTTTAAAAGAGGTTTGAGAAAAAAAGTTTTGCGTCCTCTCAATTGCGTCGCGTTATAAACCGGGCATTGCATTTCATTTTTTAAAGAAATATATGGGAACGCAAACTACGCACAACTAACCGTCTTTAAAGATATTCCGATTTTTCCAACGGCTTTCAAAATAAGCTGTTTTAAGTAAAACGTAGGTATCTAATGGTTGTGGAACGTGTATTGATCTTCCTCGAGGTCGTTTAATCTGAGCCTTCGTATTTAGATGAGCGACAAGCTTTTATACCAAAAACCTTAGAAGTCCTTTGTAAGTTTTAAATGCAAGAGAAGAAAAAAATTCCAAAGAAAATCAGAAGTGTTGATGCAGGTTCTTACCGTGTGTTATGAATATTGCCATTGCCTGAGAATCAGCGTAAACAAGGATAGAAAATGATCTTCAGCCTCTGGCGAGAAGTCCATTGTGTAAGGATATTGAGTAAGCACTATCTTTTAAACAGCGCAGAAGCAACTTTTCGTTGTTTTTATTTGTGTTTAGAAATCTTTGAGAAATGTTTCTAAAAATTATCTCAAACGTTTCAAAACTATTTGGACTTTTCTGTGCTAATATTTATCCTTCAGAAAATTTCATATTTGAACAATTATCACGGAACGAAATCCCCGCTTCTTAAACTTCCTTGCCGGTTGTTCAGTCGAAACCAAATGAAGTGTAGAATTTTGGTCAGAAGGATATCTAGATTCGCGTCACCGAGCAATGTTTCGCAGAGTCAACTGTTTTAATTTGTGAAACACCGCAATCACCATCTCTTTCGGGTCTCCCACAGTTCGTCAGTGCTATTCAGACTACCGTACCAGTAACTTGAGGGGTTAAATCTCTCTGGGCCAGGGACCGTCTTCAGAAATTTACTTCCAAGTTAACCGGGGGCACTGGATTACCTAGGTTAGAAGAAATTATACTGAACAAATTTTATATACTAATAAAAAAGAACAACTCTTCTTGCTATTTTTTTAAGTAGTGCACGTAGACGCTGCCTGCACGGTAAAAATAGCTGTTAAGAAAAACACTCCAAAATCAAGCTCTAAATAGGTAATGCGAGCTTTACAATAAATTTACAACACAAAGTGTTTTACGGCGTTGCATCTAAAAACCAAGAACGCTTTTTTTTCAGTGTACTACATGGGAAAACTTGTAGGTGAATAGAATTCTATTAGGGATTAAAGCGAGGGTTGAACCCTGAACGTCAGTAGCTTCACAGGAAAAAGAAAAGGGAAGGACGAAAAGTAAGTGTTTGGGATGAAGACAAAATAGCCTCTCGACGAATTACCGTGAGAACTTAGGACTACCTAGAGACAGTGACCTCCTCGACTTGTTTCTCCGTAACGGGAACTCTTCTCACAAGTATTCAAGGCCGACTCACTACTCGCATTATCTCAAAATCAGCTTCTTTGAACTTCATTACTGATCCTTCTGTTACAAACATTTGTAAATTTCAAAGATTTAATTTTTTACCTCTTTTGTTGTATTATTCTCTGTAGCCCAGCCGAGAGCGACAGCATGGCGAGGCAAAGAGGACCCTACCTAAGTTAACCTAATTTATGTTCACTGAGGTTAACGTAACCTTACTTCGCCTAGTGATACCTTTGCCCGTATTTAGTAATATTCATTTTTTTCCTTTATAATAATTTAATTTTAGATAAATCCTCCAGATTTTTTTATATTATCGTCTTGTATCGTATTTTTTAGCATTTAGGAAATTGCCATCGGCACTTGTATTTATATAACGTCATCTAATAACGTCTTGTATCGTATTTTTGAGTATTTAGGAAATTGCCATACAGAAAGGGTTATGGGGTCTGGTCATTGTCCACATGTGGGGGGATATACGGGGTGTCAAAAATGCACAAAAACTCTCTCATGGGTTACCCATTTCACCCGAAACAGATTAAGATGGCCTAAAATAGGTGTATATTTTACGAGAGCAGCAATTGTAACAGAGGATTAGTTGTTTAACAATGGTTAACGATGAATGAGTTATTCTGCGGTTAAAGGCGAGTGTGGTTACGAATGTTCAAGAGACACTCGACTATGATTCACGGAGTATGTATTTAACGTGATGCCTCTTTAGAAGCATTCGTAAGACTCTCCTAAGATCCTGTTGCCAACATCCAAATGTGTTGAGATGTTTCGAAATTTTGGTTAGCTATTCAAATCAACAAGCTTGGGCTGGCTTATTTCAAGTTTACCTTAACAAGCCTGTATCGCTACAGTAGCGAGATCATTTTAAGGTCATACCGGTATTTCGTTAATTTTAAGTAAGGTAACCTTAAACTTTAGTTGGATTAGAGTTCAAATTAGAATAGCTGAAATTAAAGGTAAGGCTAACAAAGCTTAGATATATTTCGGAGCAGTAAGAGGGCGGGGGGCTGATTTGGATTATTGATTAAGTACCGTACTAAACTTTTGGGATATGTTAAACGTTGCTAAAGAGGCGTCCTATAGAAAACTCGGTTGCTCAGGCTTCCTCCCCGTTTAGCAAGGAGGGGCTTAAATGCAATCTACCCTGACCAATTCTTGAGTACAAACCCGTAATGTTTCAAATTAATATGAGTAGCTACCGTATTAGATTATCAGCACATCAATATACACAGTTTTCGTCAAGATCGAAATAATTCTGTTCAAAATGGAAAAAAAATATTTAACACTTGAGGTGTGTCTGAAGGAGGTACCCGTTGTCGAGCCGTTTTCCATAAAAAGGACAAAAAAAGTTCCTCTTGCTCCAAAGTATCTTGAATCATTAAATCGACGCTAACAATACGGCGATGCGGTCGATCAATCTCGTCCATTATAAATATTTAGGCTTATGCAACCGGCGATACTCCTATGGCAAGTAGGTTGCCTACCTGCGCGCTTACCTTTCACATTGGTTTTATTTCCAGGAAGATGGTATAACCATAACCTAACCACCGTGGCTATGTCGAGGTCTGAGATTGCGGAGAGAGACCAAGGGCACCAAATTTAACCCTCTACCGCCCAGCGATGCCGTTCGGCAACAGAAAACAATATTTTAGAGATTTTTTTTAGTTCAGTATTGTCACAATATAAAAAATATCACCCCTCTGGAGACCTGAAATTTAATTATTCAGGCATTTCCCAAAGCTTAAAATTGCGTATTTTAATGGAAAAAATCCTTTTAATTTCTCTTAAGCTGAATTTCACTCCAAATACTTCGGGCTGTTATGGGTTAACTTAGTCTACGCTGTTGTATATATGTGATTAATCCTCACAAGGATAAAAGTCTCATCCAGAGGTAGAAAAAACGAACTTTAAAACTTACCAGTGTGCTACACTGCTCACTCATTCGTCAAAGCAACGTCTAGACATTACTGAAACCCCTTCAGTCGCGCACCAAAGTCGATGTCTACAAAAAAGGTTCGTTTCATCAGGCCTGGAAACAATGTCTGCGAGGACAAAGACTTTTACCCCAATGCAAAACGCACGGACCCCGCCTTTGCGTATGAAAGCACACCGACGCGTCATTTTAGGGGGAAGATTATTCTACTTATGCGTTGGCGACGTGCTGTCACGGAATGAAAATGGCCCTGAGAACGCTACTCTTGTATTTTCCCGCCAAAACTCGGAACTCGGCGATGTCTTTCGGCATTTTTTTTTTTCATTTTTACGAAAGGTTAAACACGTACGAATATGTTGACTCGGCTAATAATTAGAACGCGGTCTCTGTTCCATGTTCTTATTACCGCGTCACGATCTTCACTAGTTTCATTAATCTCCCAGTCAGTCATGGCTCGACGTTTTGCCGTGTATATCTTCGTATTCGTAAGTCTGCTACCGTGCAGAATTGAGGAAAGAAACCACACTACGTTTTGGAGGTTAGATTTTTCATCTCTTGCATTTTTATTTCCGTCGCTAAGTCGGGCAGAACGAGGCACTAGATACGTAACCTAACTTATCAGCGTCCACGGTTGCCAACCGTAGACGCTGATTTCTTGGCAGCAGGAATTGCCGACTGCCGCCTAGTTTTCATACATGATGGATAACAAATCTGCTCCTATTTAACAGAACCAAACCTATATCAAACCTAAACCACAGAGGAAAAAACGTATGGGAGTTTGTTCCTCCATCCCTGAACACCTTACCTACTTAACCTACCTCTATCACACCTGAGTTTACAATCTGGCCATAATTTAGTTTTGAAAAATATGCGGAAAACAACATGATATTTAATCTAATTTTATTCAATTCGCGTAAAGCTATCTGGCCTATGAAAAGAAAACATACCAAAGAAAAAGAAAACAACAAATAAAAACGAAAAAAAAACAACTGACTCTGGAAAACAATCATAGGCAATCCCGCGATGGCCTGGTTTGATATCTGGCTTTTCGGGAAATAATTATTTTACAACGAGTTAATCCGGGAGCTACTATCAGCAACAGTTTATTTTTATAGTTTTCCAGCCATTATCGTAAAAGTAATCACTCGGCCTTGGTTGTTTTAGCCAACTTTAAAGAGTTAACAGGGGATTACAAAAAAAAGCAATTGTGTAATGTCAGCCGTCGAATTCAATGCTTTTATCTATGAATCAAAAGTAGAACAATCCTGCCTTTTTTGAGGTTATGATCGCTAGCAGAATTAAGCAAGAATTTATCTTTGTGGGCATTTTTACAAAACGCAATTTGATTCTCCGTGTTTAGCATAAGCGAGGATTGAGGAAGCTGTTATTATTATGTTGCAATTTGTACTCGTGTTTCTTGGCCTGAGATGGTAATATGAGAAGATATACTATATGGCTCTATGTTTATAAATAGATCTTAACATGTTTTCTCCCGCCAGGTGCGTTTCCTTTAATAAGGCAGAAGCAAGTGAAACGCTGTAAATTTTTAAACATAATAATTCGAAGTTCATAAATAATGTTTACATCTGAACAGATATTTTTGAGGTTGTATTTCCTACGTCTTTTGTATGAACTTTTGTCAGCAAGCTGAGCGGAGCGGGAGGGGAGCGACGCACAGGATATCTTACCTAACGTAATTTATCTCTATCCAGCCGTATTCGGCTGCTTGCTTCGGAGAGGTACTACGTGCCACGTGTAAATATCGTTCAACAATCGCGAAGCCTGATAGTAGATAGGGTTATGACAGGACGGGCACAACACCTAACCTAGCCTAGGTTTATTTTGCAACCTAATCTAACTTAGCCTAGGTTTATTTTGCAACCTAAGCTAAGTTAAGTTAGGTGCTGTGCCCGTTCTGTTATAGCCCTATCTGCTCCTGATGCCGCTTACATCTCGGGGTCAGTAACTTCGACCGAGGTGTAAGCGTTGGAAGGTTACAACGAAAGGAAGGGAAAGGTTGGGTTGGCAACGAAAGGTGGAACACAAGAGGTAGACAATCTACCTTCTATGCCGAAACTAACGCGGAAATACGGTTCGTACCTTTTACCTAAATCAGGTACTGAACTACCAAAACTCGGGTGTTTCTTTCCTCAGTACCCTAACCTTGAGCTGAATACCTTGGCATTGAATACGGTATGTAAGTACCTGTGTCAACACTTGAAATACCCGTGCGTCAAATTGGTGTTTAATCAGTAACTGTTAGTGTTATTTAAGATGTCGAGTAATTTGTGAAGATGAAAAGTTCCGTATTCGGTTTTGAAAACGTTAAGTCATCCGATGTACGTCACATTGATTCGCTTTTATATCGTCTATTTTTTATTTGAATTACTTTAGCACGGAACGTGCCACGAAAGTAGCTCTATTCGGAGCCTGCAATCAAATCTAACCTAAACATTTAACCTTACCAAACCTTAATCAAACCTAACAAAACCTAAATCTAACGAAACCAAACCTATACCTAACCTAACCAAACCTAACCAAAAATAACCATATACAACCATAAAAATAGAATATTTTGTGGAAAATTTTAGCGTAAATTGGCAAATACCTATGCAGAATTACTGAGCGACCTTTGCCCAAATAGAAGCGAATGTTACAAAACACGCAAAATATCGCCACATCCGGACACGCACAATGCAACGCGCATCGCACATCCGAGGTCTGTAAGACCACTCGCCAACAAAAATATTAAATGACCCATCCTCACCAAGCAAACGTATCATTAACATTTGTTAATTTTTCCATCCTACAAACTTTCATTTCCATCTCATTGTTGCTGCTCTGGCGAGTGGAACCTCTTAAGTTACGAATGGTCATTTTTAACATAATTGTCCTTGACATCGCTGACCATTATTTAAAAACAAGTTTCACCTTCAATAAGACGCAATTTTTGCATCATTTTTTACTTATGTATTTGTTCGGAAGGGATCGTGCATTTTCGACTGTCTTCGACAAATTCTAGGCGCGAAAAGGAGCATTAACTCGCGTTTGGGGCCATTAATAATTTAAGAGGAGGAGGGGGTCGATGAGCATCCTACTCTGCACACATGAGGTAAAGCGAAATTAGCTTATACTTAGAAGAAGGTTGGTTTAAAATCGCGAAATTGTTACTTTATTTATACGTATTAATAAAAATAATCCCTGCTTTGAGTAATCCCACACACCTGTTTTTAGAAGTATGAACACAGCGGCATGTCGTAGTTTGGTTGTAGATTTTGAGATAAACTTGGGGATATCCATATCAACGGAAGGCTTAAACTTTCCCTTCGTTTTTAATAGTTTAGCTGAAAAAGAAGCCATATAACGACTTATTCCGATTTCAACTTCACTTTCAAAAACAGCGAAAGAAAGAAATATAATTCCGAAAATTAGGGTAATTATCAGAGGTCAAGCAACATTAAAAAAAAACTAATTATTGCAGAGCGGAATATCGGAGAGAATGTAAAAGTTCGCTCATGTTACCGAGTTATAAGAAAAGCTGGAGATGTCTAATCGACGTCTGTTGGTTATGTGGGAAACCGTGTTTGAAAAATGAGAGTCTCTGCTCGGCGTCGTTTCCGAAGAGCTTAACCGCAAAACAGTCCTTGGCGCGACAGCACAGGTAGCTAGCTGCTTTTCAATCGAAGTACCCGTCAGACAGAGACAGAAGACGGCAACAGATGCTCATTTCCAAGTGATAAACAAAGATGAGCTTAAGACGACATTGACCCAAAAAAATGAGCCTTCACAAAATCCATGTTTACAACAAGGCTTCCCTATAATTCCTTTGATTAGTTTTTATCAAATTTCGTTGCTTATTAAACGTTCGGCCCATTCTTTATATGATTTTCTTTCATTAAATGGGAAATCGCCTTGCAGCATATAAGCTCCATAGTTTTGATGAAATGTTAATTTTTTCGTAACGATTAACATGGGACGGTCGACTTTGCTTATTGTTGGCATTACAGTACGGACTTTCTCTGACATTATCATTTCACGGATAAGTATACAGTGATCTAATTTTAATCCAAAAGTGCTCTACAAAATACCCTTTTATTTTATAATTTCTGGCACCTTCTAAATCATATAATCGAGCGTTATTTTGCTGGAAGATGTTAAGAAAATTGAATGCAGCATTTTTAGATGAGGTATCGTCGGCCTCGTGATCGTTGAAATCTTTGTTATTGTCTAGTTTAGAACATGTCAACCTCCCATCAAAGACAGAATTTTTTGAATCGTACGGATTTTTTTTCCTTTTTGTTCGAGTCAGTACTTCCATGTTTGTAGTTTCCCTTGTAACCTAACTGAATCCTCTAATTTTTGGAGGAAGTCCATAATTTTGATTGGTGATGAATCAGGCTTCTTAATCTCTATACAAAGTGCATTGTGAATGAATCATAAAAATAAATATCCCGTCGCAGACTTACACGTTCTGAGTGCATGCTTCTACCTCCTGGTTAACATTCACTATTTTTTGTCCTACGTTTGACGGATTTTATTATAACCAAACGGAGCTATCTCGGAACTCTTTATAACCTCGTCGTAATGATCAATAACCCTTTTAACGTTCGCGGAAATCAAAGTAAGTTATCTTCAAAGATATTTGTTATATCCTCTTCAACTACCGGTAATATCTTCGTATCCTTGACGGTTTTTATTTTTATTTTTTTATTTTATAAGTATACTACGTTTAAAATGATTTGATTGAGATTTGCATCACTTAAACATGACCCAAAATTATAAGAACTATATTTTAATTGTTGACGCAATGTTTTATGTTTACTTTGGCAGGGCTGCATCAAAAAAAAACTTTTCTCTTAAAAATGACCTCCTATAACTGGTTTATCGCTCTCAACTTACTGGTGAGTGGCAAGTCTTTGCTCTTACGGCTCAAAATTTTAATGCTTATTTAATTTTTGCAAGAACTAAAAGGTATCCGCAACGCACAGCAACAGTAGTCCTCCAATTTCCAGTCATTTTTGCAGACTGCCACCCCAATTATCCTCTCAACCCTTTTTGAATGCCTTTTATCCCCTCTCTTCCGGGATCCCTATTCCCCTCCGCCTAAGAGTGGTTGCAGTTCTTAGGACAAAGGGCTACTCATACACCGTTAAAAAGAAGTCTTGGCTACACTCTCGTTGCTAATCGTTAGATTTCGGATCTTATTTAACTTTAAAAAAAATATTAACTACACGCAATATGGTTTAATTAAGTCAAGTTGACCCAATGCACCTCGCTCCGCTTGTAAGTGCATTGTGCCTCGCTTCACTTTCGCTCCTGTGACCATAGCTTCCTTAAATTTATTCACTCCAGTAATCAAATGTTGTTTGGATGGTACAAGTTGGTAGTACTGAGCCCTAGCAGAAGATTTTGAGGTCACGTGACCGATAGTTCGGGGAGGGGGATTCGCCCCTAGGACTGTTGTTAACAGTCAAGCTTAACACACGTGAGGTGACGCACCCTGGGCTTGCCTCACACGTCTCAGCTAATCAAGGACTTTGGCGCGCTTTTTTTAATGGTGGCGGGCTTTTTAAATGTTGAGACGCCGCCGCGCCGCACCGGTTTAGCTGAATAACGGTAGTGAATGTCTGCGCGAGGCGAGTCGCGTCAAGATGCTCTTTAATTTCGGCCTTGATTCGCACTAAACGCCTCAAGAGGCCATTGATGCCTGCGTAAAACCTTTTTTTTATTTTTATTTTTTACCAGTGACTCATGATTCCACGCCGTAATCGTTGGTAACTTATTTGTTGCCATTATTCTGTGAAACTCTAGCTTTATGTTTACATAGAGAAAATGCACTGTCATGATGGTAAATGGTCCGAGTATAATTTTTTTGTGCCTAGAAAAAAGTTACTATTACGTATCTGAAAATAGTTCAAATTAAACTGCAAGGCAGAGTTAAGCTAATAAAGAAAACAAATTTTATTCTGATTCACTCTAAAATTTAGATGTTGAATTTTATTCCTTTATTTTCATACCAAGCCAAAGCGACAGCGGAGAAAGCACCTAAGAAAAACCAACCCAGTTCAACCTATTCTAACGATCTCCAACCCTATTGTGCGACCTTTTATTAGCTGCAGTTACTGCTGCCAAAAAAAGAAAAAACTCATCAGAAGGCTTCTGTTGAGTGGAGCGAGGCAGGAGGCAAATTACCTACATTAGCCAAATTTCTTCGTCACCATGCACAACGTAAAAATGGAACGCCTTTTTTAGGGACTTCTTTACCAGCTTTTCGTGTGAAAATAAAACAAGGGTAGTACGTATTTTGATTTTTTTTTTCAGGATAGACCTATGTTCAGCCATATCATTCTAAAGGTCTCAGCGAGAGCTTTCCATTGATGTGACTGAACTTAGGTATATGTTGAAAAAAATACCTGATACGCACTACCCACCGTTTTAGTTTCATACCCAAAACGGGTATAGCATTCCTAAATCGGGGGTTTGGTTTTTGCTGTGAGTGCTACCCTCGTTTTATTTTCACACCCAAAAACAAGTATATACTCCCTAAAACAGATGTTTTGTTTTAACTATGAACAAGCGGGAACGTCAACGAAGCAAACCTTGTAACTTAACCTACATTAACGTAAACTAGTCCTCCCAGTTGTGTATATTTAATCCTCATATATTAATGAAAGCGAAACTAGGGTTGAATATTAAACCTTTACAACCCAAAGTACTTGGAGTGAAATTTAGCTTAAGAGAAATTGTAAGGATTTTTTTTCTCTAAAATACGCAATTCTAAGCTTTTAAAATGCCTAAATTATAAAATTTAAGGTTTCGAGAGGGGTGATATTTTTTTAAATTGAGACAATACTGAACTGAAAAAGATCCTCAAAAATATTTTTTTCCTGTTGCCGAACGGCATCTCTGAGCGGTAAAGGGTTAATACAGCCTGTGTCGGGAAAAAAGAAATGGTCCAAGTTGAACTTTGTGGGCGTCCCATCGGGACTGCTCTCATTACGCAATGGCGGACGGTTAGGCTGGTACCTGGGTATCGACGTCACAAGGTCCGAGTACCTTGGCCGTCGCGTCACGAACACGCCGGCTGGGCGGCCACCACGGGGACCTGCAAAGCTGCTCTGCACAAACGCCGCCGCCACCGCTGCCGCCGCAACGCCGTGGCCGAGTGCATAAAGAAACGTTCAAACGGAAGATGAACGTGTGAATAAGGAAGAAATTACTCTTCGAACTGTCCAATAACTATCATGATAGTTTTACCTCTCGCCTTGAATTACATGCAAATTAGGCCATTTTCCAGATGGGTGCATCTCCGAGAGTTCCCCAGCTTGATTTACGGCGCGCATATATTTGAACCATATTGCGGTTGGTTGATTTGGAAGTGCTGTTTTTAGCAGTTTTGGGACCTGTTTACGCAGACTTTCTGTCAGTAATGTTTTTTTTTGTTTCTTCTTCACATCAGCGACAATCAAACCCACTCTTACTCTTATTTTACTCTTTCTCTTATTTTACTCTTACTCTTAATCAAACCAGCTCTTTTTCAAAGTGACCTGATCAGGAAAAAGCTAAACTTGCCTGACCTAACCTAACAGTCAAACTTAAAACATTTTTACCACACGACCAAATGTATCTAAAACATATCGTACATTACCTAGCAAAATGCATCGCAGAACTTGATGTAACCTAATCTTAAACGTAACCAACATATCTTACCTAATAACCTTATCTAAGCGAACTCAGATTTTCACCTAAAGCGTTACTTGGAACCTGACTGTAATCAAAAATTGTAGAACCTAATTTAAAACCAAATCTAACGTAATACTACATTGAATAAGAGCTTTTTTTCTGTATTCCGCGTTTTTATTCCAGAGAACATTGGTAAACATTAGTATCGTCACTAAACAAAAGTGAGTCATTCCTTAGCACTGTCGAGTATTCTCCAACAAAGCCGTGTTGACATGTGACCTAGGCGTAGACAAACCTGAACTTTGAGAAAAAATAGGTTGACATGATGTCAGGTATCTTGCGAAATGGTATCGTACCTCTAGACGTAGCAATTACATCTTCAAGATTGAACCGAACTACTGAATGTGGTCTAGAAGATGAGAGTCCAACGGAGTGAGAGGAGTAATGCTGATTCACTCAAAGAAAAAAAAATCATCGTCTGGCCGGCCGCCCAGTTGAGTAAATAAATATTGCACTATGAAAAACAAAAAAAAAGGAAAGGAACATAGGTGGACAGTTTCTTACCTCATGATGATGCCGCTGAAATTAAAGGAGGGGTCTTCAGGCTGGTAAAATATTTTGGCGTTCGATATCAGATCATCTTTATATTCCGCCAAAATATAAAATATAAGAATCGTCTTTTTTTTAAGACAAGTGCGCATACTATTTGTTTCAAGAAGTAAATGATCTTAGTATTCAAGTCTGATCGTCTTTATTTATTTGTTTTTATTTTTTTGATGTACCGTTAATCGGGAGGGGGGTTGTTTTTACCTCATGAAAAGCCACACCCCGTTTAGCGGTGAGGAGGGAGGGCGGGTCTGCCCTCTGCAACCGCCGTTACGAAACGATCAAATCTCGTTTTTGACTAAATGTTCATGTAAAGCTGTTTATTTAATCGTTGTGTATTTCTTACTTCGAAACGAATATATCTTCCAGTTTATATCGCTGATACCTCCGACGACCTCAGCTATCAGTCGGTTAGGTCAGCGTTTTCTTAATTAATTGCACGGCGGAGGGGGAGGAGAATCTGAAAATCAACTAGAATCCAACTTTTACAAGTATTAAATTAAGGTAACATTGAGTAATCGTAGTAGAAGACCCTAGTACAATTAATTGACAAACGTACTGAGTAGGTAACAAAACAGCTTGGAGTGTGGATCCTAAACTTTACAGTTCACATCTAAAGCAGGGGGTACTTTTCCTGGAAAAATGGCCTCACGTAATTTGTCCCATAATACTGAATGACCGTTTAACTACACTAATGCCAAATCCACACCGTGTTAATGCAAAAATGCCATTAAAAATAGATAAAACTGAGCTTTTGAGTTTGAGGTCTTTTTTTCTTTTTTTTTTGTTCTTCTTGATGATATAATAACAGTTGTAAATTTTAAGCTCTCATGAAAAATTTCTTCGAACTTTCCAGATTTTGCGGGAACGTAATTGCAATGTTTGTTTGAAGTTGTCTCCCTTATTTACACTAATGATTTCTTTTTTTTTTGTCAGTCCATTACCTGTTTTGGGACGTATGAAGGGCACAATTTTTTTTAGGTAGGCACATCAATAACCATGTCATTGGAAAAACTCTTGTCCTCTATTTTTCGTGCCAGCTAATACCTCTCGAAAAACAAATAAAATACATTTCATAGGCGAAGCAGTGTAATGACGGTAAAACTGGCTCCAGCTGTACCGTATTCATACCCACGGAAGATCGCGGGGTACGCGAAAAGTAAAACTAGTTTTGTGAGGGCACCCTAGTCCTCTCAGCCCCACATTCGAGCTCGGCTCAAGGTGGAACCCCGGCCCATATTCGCCCATCCGCCACCATTTTCAAAGGCAAAATGCTTCTAATGGTCGGCAGGGCATTTACCTTCTGCCACTGCAAGGACATTCGCCTGATGCAACCAAACTAGTCGTTATTAAAATTCCGTTTTCCTCTTCTAAGGACCCGTCCGGTCATTTTCGTGGCTCAACCTTTTCGTGTGAACGAACCTCGATCTCGCCTTGACAAATTTTCTGCACAAAATCGCGTGAACGTCTTCAAAAGGATCGTGCTGTTTGCACTTCGCGACCTGATTTTTGCACAGGGACCGATTGCGGGTTTGTACTCGCCAAAAAAAGGCCTTTATTGCTTGTTGAGCTTTTGACCAGAAAGTGACGGTGCTTTCCTGATTGGGAGAGTCCATTTTTTTTTTACTTTAAACCATCCCAGACTAGTAATCATAATTGAGGGTATGGGCACACTCGAGTTGTAGGGGATCAGCTTCCATCAATTAAAAGTTAATTTGGTTGAATATTTTTTTTAATGAACATTAAGCAAAATGCAAGGCTTTTTAGAAGTATTTTACTCTAGTGTCTTAATGATTGAAAGTTTGCGTGGCCTACAGTGTCTCAAATGAAGGGTAAAAACAAAGAGAAGATAGCCCTGATTACTGTAACTGTAAATTATTATATGTTGGGAGGTAAAGGTCAGTCAGGAGAAGGAGGTAGTTTGAGGCAGAGGGCCTTAGTGAACTTTCTGCGAGGAGGCTTTATTTTGGCAACTTTTGTTTTCAACATTTTATCAATTTTCCGCTATCATCGCAGAAATGTTGACTTAAAAAGCATTTAAGTTAACAAAAAATCCGAAAGTAAATTCAAAAGGCTTGCGTATCAACCCTGCTTGACGACGAAACATCAAAGATTACAGAGTATTTCCCGTTGTTTCCTATACTGTACCGTTCGGATGCTGTGAAATCTCATCGAGGTTAAGAGCGCTATGTGATTTAAATAAGTAAGTCAAAATAACAAGCAAAAACGTCTCGAATGAACTGTAAAACAAATTTGTGCACTGCAGTAGGTACACTAGTTAATTTGCCTTACCTTTAAAGCTCCACTGGGCCGATTTCAGGCCAACATCCAGTCAGCCAATCAGCGACTGGGGCCAAGTCCGCTACCCTCTCCTTTTAGGCCCTCTGGCTTGCGGCGTTCAATTCTGATTGGTGGTCAGAAAGGCAGGATCTGTCCCAGCGAGAGAGTTCGTAAAGATAATTTGATTTTGCACACTTAAATTTAATTACGCGTTCTACTCATAATAATTGTGTCACCACCTTACACGTAACTACCTTGATGGGATAATTTTGAACGATTCAATTAGCCAATAACGGGGCAGCCCGTTTCTCCACATCAGTCCTGACCTTGAACTCCCACCCGGAGAGGTATCAAAACTTCCTCACTCGAATATGTAAAAAAATCGACGAATCGAGTAAGCTACGTGACTTCCGCCTTCATACGTCAAAATAACGCTCGATATTAAATTCCGAAATTTCTTTTTAATTAAACTGACTAATCGAGGAAGATGCTTACAATCTTGTAAACTCATGAGATTGATTCTTTTGACCTCAACAAAATATGGCAGAAGAAACTTTGTCCGCTTTTGTGATAAATCATTAAAAGGGGTGTGCTTTATAGTAATTTGACAATGAATCAAATAGGAAGCTCTAAGCACTCGTGTAGTTTTAATAAA
>Ga0058701_10002128_pt1 | contig 14766 bp, 7 predicted proteins | sample AgamicOrMae_FD_97039 | JGI IMG/M metagenome (GOLD analysis project Ga0058701, IMG submission 97039) | Agave microbial communities from Guanajuato, Mexico - Or.Ma.e | ecosystem: Host-associated > Plants > Phyllosphere > Phylloplane/Leaf | place: Guanajuato, Mexico | collected 2012-06-04
AAAAAAACAACATTAATTTTTTTTTTGTAATTGTTTTCGAAATTATAGTAAACAATGCGACTTGTATTTATTTCCTCCTCCTTTGTGAGGAGCGGTATCTTTAACTATTTGACTACCTCACAAAGAGTCACACGACGGCAACACCGGTGTCACTTTACAAACAAAAAGAAGGGGGGGGGGATTTTGTATTTGCACTCTTCGTGATTGAGCTTAAATTTTCAACCGCCCATTTTTACCTGGCTCGAACTTTCCTCACCTTACAATAATAAACTACAGCTCGCGCGTAGGTTAGGTTGATTTTGGTTAAAGAACCTTTGTTAGGTTTACCGCTGGGAGATTTGGTTCGTCGCTTCGCTTTCGCTTCAAACGATGCCGCTTACTTCTCGGTGACAGACCGAAAAGAACGTGACATCAGGCTTGGCCACCTTTAGGTTATGTCAACCGACATTAAAGGAGGTACCCTGTGCCTCACTCCGCTGTCAGCTTGGTTAGCCGACTAAAGGCAGAATACAAGACATGGAAAATTCATATTTTTTAAAAATCCACAGCGTGATATTTTATTTGTATATTTAAACAATCGAGGAAATTTTGTGTTGTGTTCTACTTAAGGTGATACACAACACGTGTCCAAAAATGCGTTGCGCCTTATTTCATAGGCCCTTGAGGAGTCTAAGTGGGTATTTCCTTCAGATTGTTCTGTTTGGAAGCCTAAAACTGGTGTCTCTGTACGAAGGTTCAATGTCCTTTGAAAAGTTTTTGCTACACGAATACAGGTGAACTTAATCAATAGGAGTCGATGACCTTACCTGCCGTCACTAGGGCGAAGGAGGGAGGGTGGGGGATGAGGGGAGGGGGGCGGGCTAGCGCCATCAACGACATCACAACCAGAGAACTTTGTTTCAATTGACCGCGTTTGTCTCAGTGTTACCAACTTCTTCTATTCCAAAACAAGTTTGCCAATGTAAAAACGCTAAATACTTAAGCCCCTTTAGTCTTTCCTCGACCAGTCATTCTTAAAAACGGGACTAAGTGATATTTGACACGTGATCAGTTAAATGGAATAAATTTTGCTAAATCGCTTGGAGTTGGCGATTTTTGTTATGGACCTACAAGTAAATCCTTATTGATACCCGATTCAGGGCAACACATTGGTGTTCGTTTGGAACGTTTGCGTGCAACAATTTTACCGTTTAAAATGACATTGCGCTAGTACGGCACACTTTAAAGCAAAACAGACGTACTACCGAGAGAGTCCTCCTAGACAAGTCTATAAGAAGTCATTCTGGCTGATGGTAAAAGAGTAGAGTAAGACGTCATACACCATAATAGCGGTTATATCAAGAGACGATCTAACTGCGAAACTAAAGTACCCATTTTAGAAGAAATTTCATCCTGTAAGGATTTTTAAGGACAGTATATTTGTTCCTTTTTTGACAGAACAGTTTGCAATTGTAAGAAAAACTTCTTCTTGGGTAGATATTAAACCCTACTCAGGATGCTAAATGAAAGTTTTTCATTTGAATCGTAAACCTTTATTGAAAACCTTAAAAACCATCCGGAGTCACCCTTCATATGGACGTGTTCGAAAACGGCACCCGAGGATGTTCTATCGCTGTCTTACACATGGAGCTCTTATAAGAGAGAAAGACAGAATACCCTTCGGATGGTGTTTTCGAACGCACCCTATGTGGAGCTAACCGTCCAATTTTGCGCTTTATCATAAAAAGTTAGAAAGTACCTGATTTCCCGCCTAACTTTGCCATTGATTTAAAAACGTTGATAACGCAATTAACGAGCGCTGGGAGGCCCAAACTCGTAGGCGTTAGTGATTCCATTACCGGCCTAACCGTCATTATGACGTCACGAGGAAGGTGGGGTCATTCCCTTCGTGACGTCACTAATGCCGATTTTCAAAGAAGGAGAAAAGAAAGAAGGGATAGGTCAGATTGACGATTGGCAGTAAAGTTACTGAAGAGAGAAAAGTCCTTCCCCGAAAAAGATGTATCATATAAAAGCAAGAAATTGTGCGTTTTTAGCTCAACCAAGAACACCGAAAAAATTCTTTTTTAAATCCGGCGAATAAAGCCTAAACATTTTTTCAGAGCACGTGTGAATCAATGCTTGTACCCTTGAAAAGCACTGATTATTATTCATGCGGAGTTTTAGGACCGATCAAAAACGGAGCGGATGAATTGCAAGCCGGACGTTGCTCCCAAAGGCGGAAGTAAACAAAGAGGCTCCTCAGACTTCATCTTACTACAAAGTGCGAACATTTTCATTGATACTTTACTTCAAATTCTTGAGGGAAGGCCTTTAAACGCGAAAAAGACAATAATATGAATAATTCGCCCGGCTGTATCTTCCAAATCATTTCTGAGATTATCGGTGGGATTCTGGACTGCAAATTGTCGCAGTTTGGTCGGGCAGCTTCCCCCAAAAAGTGTAATTTGAAAATTAATTTCAAATTTAAATTGATTATAAAAGTGTTACCCTTGAAAATAAGAAGGTAGCCGTCCGACACAAGTTCTCTACACACGGTGGATTTCAAAGTTGGAATTTTCGATTATACAAAAAATTATAAGTATCTCTAAGGAAAAAACAAACAAAAAAAACTCTTATTCCCCATCAAGAATGGCCTTTATTTCGTGAAAAACTGAGGAGGAGTTCGGACAATGTTTCTAGCATGTATCAACTAGTGTCATGGAATCAAGAATTTTAATAGACAGTGGGTAGGAAGGTTTCGTGACACTAGAGCTAACCAAGAAAATGTCTCATGTAGAAGGAGGTTTGGAACTGACATGGGTTCGTCGACCGCCTCAATAAGTACTCGTTTAAAAATCTTAATCACAAGCTAGCGTTAAGTTACCATAGGGCTCGTCTTGACGCACTCTATGAAAAGAGATTGAATGTTGAATGCAAAAGAAAATCATTCTGCTCGACAAAACACGATCAGTGAACAATATTTCCTTGCCAGCAATGTTCCATCGGTAAAATCACGCCAGAATGGCACCCAAAACGGAAATTCAAAATGAGGTAAGCTCTTCCATTTCTTTCCGACCTGAAACTATAAAGAGGTTTTAGACCTTTTGGAAAAGACGTTCTGCCAAGGGAATTCTTGACAATATAGATTTATGATCAGTCGAATCAATGGCAATGTCATGCGAAGCCATCTCCATTCATCTCGGCAAGTATTTAACTAAACTAAACTACTTTTAAAGATCATCTCTCCATCCCTATTTCTAATTTGTACGTACACAAAACACCCTTCGCAAGTCAAACAACCTCCAAAATCAATATTGTCGTTCCCGCTTCGAACTGCTCGTCCAAAGTATCTGGGTACCCGTAGAAACACGCTAGATATCTGTGTCCCACATCAAATTTAAGTCTTCATAAGAAATTCAAATATCCCAAATTAAAATACAACAAAGTCGTCTCGATATTTTTTAAATATTAAAGTTATCTTTGCTAGTTCACGCGTACAGTCCGCATACATTTTCATCAAACTGCCCTACGAGTAATTTTGGCGCCGATCGCAATGTTATTTCATAACCAGCAGTTTATTGCTGTCCATGTTTCAAATTTTTAAAAAATACAGGCTGAGGAGAAATCGAAAGTAATCGGCTTTGTCGGCCACGTTTCTAGTATAGACGCCGAGTTAGTCCAGATTAGATTAGTCCAGGTTTTGGGTTAGACCGGATTTCGATTTAGTCGGGATTTTGAGTTAGCCCTGATTTGGGGTTAGTCCTGATTTTGGATGAGTCCTGATTTTGGATCAATCCTGATTTTGGGTCAGTCCGGAGTGTGCTTTAGTCCGAGTTTCGGTTTGGACCGGATTTCGGGTTAGTCCTTGTTTTGGATCAGTCCGGAGTGGACTATTCCGGTGTTCGGGTTAGTTCAGTTTGGGTTAGCTCGAGGTTCAGGGTACAGTGCGGAAGCTCAATGCAATCGGGAGGGTCCTCAAAACAGTTCCGGATCCTTCCGCCCAATTTCCTAGTTCGTCTTCATCCTTTTGTCGCCTTTTAAATGCTTGAATAACTCGGTACTCTTACTTTTTTCCTTTTCGTTTGAAGGATTTTTACCAGGAAAAGGAACTTAACTTCCACGGTGACCATCTCCAATTCTTTCTGGACAGCTGAATGCATCTGTTCTGCTCCTGTTTGAGAATAGGGTGTTGTTATTTACCCGACATGCATTTAATATAGGGAGACCTAAGCCCACTGAACTCAACCTAATACAGTTTAAATGGGGCACTCGGGTCAATAGACCCTTGAAAATATGGCATTTGTTAGGATTGATGTCGGCGGGATGAAATCTCTTGTCTGGCCAAACAAAGTAAATAAACACAAATGTGAAACGTACAGAAATAATAGTAACACACCTAAAAAGTATGTAAACGTAGAAAAATTCCCATCATGAAACGCGAAGGAAAACGAACAGGATGTGAGGAATCAAGAAAAAAACAAGATACAAATGAAAAAAAAACATACGTGAATAAACTATAATAAACAAAAATGGAAAACGAAGGAATAATGTGTAAGACACAAAATAATGAAAAACAAACGTTTTAGCAGAAAAAGATGATTTAGAAATGAGGGAGGAACGTGAAAAACAACTGTTATCAACGAACATTCAAACGCGATGATCAATCCAACGATGCCTTTCAGTGCATCGTTAACCCGGAAGAAGGCAGGACTATCCCTGTCGAAACGTTGGTCTGTTTTTAGTTTTAATTTTTACGACATGTGGCTAAACCGAAACTATCATCAAACAACGCCACCACGATCTACTGAACAATGCCATATTGCTGTTAAAGTATCTCCGATTTGCGAGTAACCACTGACCGTCTCCACAGAGCAATCCCTTAATTATTAGTTGGCAGGGCGTTATCGTTTCCCCACTTCCGCCCCCCTCCCCCAGGCACCGGTCTCACCTGTTCCGTTCTCAGTGAAACGTCCTTGCACGTAACTGGCTGCAGACGCACGGCGTAGTGTCCTTGCGATATCAGAAGCGGAAGTAAGTCTATCGTTGTGTAGACTAGACTCTAGACAAGCCTGGCTGGAAAAGGCGGAAGAATCACGGCGCGAAGAAAGAGTCATTCTATGATGAGAAGCGTCGTTTGGATTTGCCACTGCTTCCTTGCTTTCCTATCCGCGCGACGGGCTCCAATTTCATCCGTCAACAAACTCTGAATTCGGAAGGTTGGATTTTCCAACGTTTCGTCCCAAAGACGAGCTTCAGTGGGCACCCAATTCAATCTAACCTTACTTAACGGTACCCAAGCTTGACGCTGCTTATTTTTCTGTGGCTTGCGGCAGTAAACTACGGCAGAGAAGTAAGCGGTAACAAGATTGGGGACAGATGAGAGGAGTGAAAGTGAAGCGAGGCACACAACTCCGTAACTTAATGTCCAGCGGTTAACCTTACCTAACCTACTGAAGGGGTGGGGTTGATCCCACTCTCCAACGTCAAATGGCCCATGGTGTCCAAACCAACCGGCTTTTTGATCATTTCAGAGCAATTTTAGCATTGGCGTCAAAATGGTGGTTGGCGGAAGAATATGGTACTTTATAAGCAAGTCTAATGATCTTATTTGTCAATGTAGTGGCGAGAGTTTGTTCGTCTAGGCAGGCGATCATGACTCATAGAAGACGTAAAACCGAGCGTTTAAAAGGTCATAAGTGCGGCTTTATACGAAAACATAACCTCGAATCAAATACCCCCCATTTTAGCTTTCGCGTCCGAAATAGTCGAGTCGATAGGGCGTCTGCCCGTAGTCCCAGCGGACGCAGGTTCGAGTCCCGATTTAGCGTTTCTTTAATTCTCCTTCTTCGAGTATTTCCACTGATGGTTCGGCTAAATAAAGCAATTTCGTTTGAAAAGATGTGACTCACTTCTCCTCCGTCGCAAATAAAAAGAGAAAGAAATCTCTGGTTGGCCTAGGATCTCTTCCGGAAGCCTTGGCGGCTGGTAGCATCAGGCCACGCCGCGTTGCGCCGCGCTCTCTGCGGTGGCTATGGCCCCAGGGCAGGCACCGGAAGACACCAAGTAACGCCTACTGAGGATCCCGCTAGACCTTGGGAGGGCCTTGAATAAGCTTCTCACAAAATAATAAAACAATCTTTGATAATGATTTATTTACTGAGCTTGATTATCGGAGAAAAGAAGAATGTGCTTTGTTACAAGGCTGTGCGCGCACACAGTAAGAAAAAACACAAAAACAAAAAACACCCGTTTCAGGGAGTTACATACCTGTTATGGGTGTGAAACTAAAACGGAGTTTGTACGTATTTTGGTTATTTTTTAAGATAGACCTGCGTTCAGCCACATCAATGGAAAGCTCTCGCCGAGACCTTGTAAATGATGTTGCTGAACATAGGTCTATCTTAAAAAAATGACCAAAATTTCGTAATACCCCCTTTTTAGTTTCACACCCAAAACAGGTATAGCAATCCCTAAAACGGGTGTTTATTTTTTACTGTGTAGTAAAGGAGGATTGTATCATTTTTGAGTCGATGTAGTTTTAATAATTTTGTAGCGCGATTTGATAATTTGGTGTCAGAAAGCATTTTTGCCTTTTAAAATTAGACTTAATCAGAGGTTTTGCGAACGCAGTACTTGATATTGAAATCACAGTTTCCGCAAAAAACTAACTTTTTTCGCCAAGAACATACTTTTAGTTTAAAATACTGGGATGTCTTCCGGTAATGTCATTGACAGATTTCCCCTCTTCGATCACTGCGCGTAACATATAGACTGCTCCTCATTCTATGAGAATTTTTGAAAATTCTTCAACTCCGAGCCAGGCAGTTTGGCGGGGTATAAGACACTTTCAGCTGGCAAGCTTGGATATGTGTTCCACCTTAGTTCAACCGTTAGGATAGTTTGATGAACAACAAACAACCTCATACGTTACCTCAGGTTAGGTTAAAGTCGTTGTGTCTCGATTCGCTATCGCTCGAGTGCCCTTGGCGACGGAAGGTAGAACACAAGAGGAAAATTCAACCTTTCATCAAAAAAAATATTTTACTGCAATCCGACACCTTGAAAACTGTAAGCTCTCAGCTAATCAGGTGGACTACCTTGGCGACATTAAATCTAGTAAAGCGTGTTGGCTATCCATATTATCGACTTTATTAGCTTCTTGTGGGCAGGAATCTGCTAAACTAACAACTCTCACAAACTTATTCTGATAAGGTTGCGATTCCCGGGTTGAAGTATCCATGCAATGTCCATAGTAATATCCATGCCAAAAAATTAATTCATCTTAAAATACTCGAATGGACATCCCGTGGTGCATGGATATAGCATAGATACATGGATACCCACTTGTATATTTTCAATAAATAGATAATTCGGAATGGATATTTCATGGGCACTTCCACCCGGGGGAAAAGTAGGGTTGGTAAAAGTTTAAACAAGAATGCGCGTGAAATATAGAGAAAGTTCTGCGTTTTTGTGTTTTAACCTTATTCGCACGCGAAAGGCAGCAAAACTTGCTGGTGGACGGAAATTTGGTTTTATGAATTTTATATTTTTTTAATGTCTTACTCAAGACAGAACTAATACGCGTCTCTAATTGTAAGCTTGATTTTTCCTATCGGCTCTAAGTTAGGCGACTTTTCGTTCGGTTAACAAAATTTTTGTTAGGTTGAGTGCTCAAGCTTCCCCTGTTGCTATCCTCTCGGCTTATTGGCAACGAAAAGTGGATAAAAGAGGGTGGAAAGTTTCACCACGCCAATTTAAATTGTAGGTTTAAAATTTGAAAGATAACACAGACATCGCTGCGAAAAACTACAACAGAGCTCGAAAGAGGCGATAATGGGCTGACTGTGAGTGGAACCCGAATCTAAAAGTAGGTCAAGCTGTTGAAAGTGGGCCACTGCCACGACCTTGTGGCCGAGCCAAGCCGAGGCAAGCCGAACCGAGCCGAGAGGAGAGGACGTCGACGCAATGCTTGTTGCACACTTAATTCACAACAATTATACACCCTGGTGACCATCAATCAGGGTTTAATACCTCATAAAAAGTCCAATTTTACTCTTTAATGCCCGAAATATTTTGTGTGAAATTTTCCTTTTGAGAATTTTTGCGAGCATTAATTTCTTTCATTGAAAATGGGTGAATCGGACGATTCGCATATCAATAAATATTGAATTAAATGTCACCGAGTCGTGATATCTATTAAAATCCTCGCAATATTATGCGTGAGAATTTTCTTTTGGGGCAAATTTTGCTGTTTCTGAAAGAGCTGGGCGCTATCAGAATCCTGTAACTTATTTACATCCTTATTATTAGAGAGTTTAGTGAACATTCCTGTGCGGATACCCATATGAATGTTTGAAGACATTCCTGTTGAATGCGTGAATCTGTGAACATCAGTGGGCAATTCTTACTGTTATGGATACACTCCATAATGGATTGTGATGATGGATGAATAATACATGGATTATTGATATACTGTGTATGCCTAAAGTACCGGTAGTTTTATCGTTAAAAGACTTCGCAAAAACATGACATAATGTCTTAACGGAAAACGTCTTTATCTTTTACATAAAAAAAACTAAGATACACAAAGTCTGAAAAAATTGAAACGGCAAAAAAATTAACATCTACCTCTAAATAATAGTTAAAGTAGAAAACACCAAAAATAGTGACACTTATCAAAGTCAATTTCTAAGTTTTACTTGTTTTAGACTACGAGTATTTTCTACCTGTAATTTCCGAGCTGTATCTTGTATACTGCGTTTCATAGTAAAAAAAATCATTTTTTTTCTGCCCTCTGTGTTATTGGATTTTAGATCATTTCGGAAATTTCTAACCCTAATCAGATTTCGAAGCCTCGGAGAGGACTTTAAAACATGCAAAACATCGTTAAAGACAGCGATGAAATTCCCGACTAAAACTCTGAATGATTAAAGGAAGGCTAGTGCATGAAGCATATCCGCTTTATTTGTCAAAACTAGCAAGAGTATCGCTTGGCAGTTCTCTGGTCTTAGGCGTAATTAGGTCAAGTGCATTTTCTTTATACTGATAACTTAATCTGCCTGTAATTATTTTGCCGAGTGAGTCTATCCTTCTCCTGGTCACTTGCTGATTTGCGCATTGTTTCTCTCATTGGCCGATGTATACTTGTGCAAAAAAAAACAAAAAAACAGTAGACTCAAAGTTTTGAGGATTCGATTTGCTACCTCGACGCTTTCACGGAAAAAAATGGTTTTGTTACAGCAACAAAATTATGAACCACAATTTTTTTTGTTACTGCAACCAAAATTTTGGCTGCAGCAACCAAACGTTTTTGTTGATGGAACTAAATATTTTGTTGTTGTAACAAAATATTTTTGCTATCCCAATTTCACAAATGATTTTGTTGGTATAACAAAACCTTTTATTCCGTGTTTGTGGCCAAGCGAAGAAAACAGAAGCACAAAGGCACCGTAAAGAGGCTAATTCGACTTATCCTTAAGTCTGATGCCCCTTACTTTTCGGCGACAGGCTACTTTCGCCAAGAAGTAAGCGGCATCAGGCTTGGCGACCAAGTCAACCTGAGAAATGTTAGGTTAAGTGCTTTGTTGTGCCTCGCTTCGATGCACCTGCTATGATAGGTGGTAGATTGAGAGCCGAAATCTTCAACTTTTTCGATTCATGGCACAAGTTTCTCTTAAATGCTAACGCTTTAGTCTTGAAATCCGAATGGGGTCGTTTTTAGAATCTCTAACTGAAAAAGATGGATGTATCTAGTTGTGAGCGGTATTGTTAGCTGCCCAGCTGACCTTGGCAGCTGGAGATACCCTTATCCTGTGGCTTAATTAACAGGTTTCTGCAACCAGCATTTTTGAAATGCCCGCGTATATCAAATGTCGATTCACCCGTCCGAAACGCTTGACCCGAAGTAACCTTTCCCCTAAGCTAGTACGTCCTTTGATGCTTCAACCCCCTCCCACTCTTTACCCCCTCCATAAACATTTCTTTCCGTCTTTACTTTCCTGATTCAGGGTTGATGCCTCTCTGGACCGGTTGGTCATAATTGTGACCGCCCAACCTTTGCTTAAGTTTCCATGCGAAACATTTTTGAAACAAACATTTTTTTAATTGGTAACAAACAATGCCATGAATCAGTTTTGAAGATTATATTTTGACCCTTCGTTCGACTCTTGATGACCATTCATGACATCGCGGCGGTTGAAGACATACAACTGTACAACTGCGATGTTAGGCCAACGTAGCTTAGATCAAAAGATCGATCCAGGTTCAGTTTCGTGTCTTTGACCTCGCTTCGCTATCGATCCGCTAAAGATCCGCTAACGTACCGCTAACGTCCCGCTAACGTTCCGCTAACGTACGGCTAACGTTTCTACTAACGCTCCGCCAACGCTCCGTCAACGCTCCGCTAACACTTTGCTGACTCCGCTAACTGTCCGCTAAGGGTCCGCTAACGCTCCGCTCAGCCATTACCGATACGTAGATGCCGCTGACTCCTCGATGATGGAATCATTCGAGACGTTCAGGTTAGTGCTATGCCTCGCTAAGCTGTCAGTTCCTTTCTGACTTGACAACAAAAGGCGACAATGTCCTTTTCAACTTAGAAGAAGACACGTTCCTCCCCAGGATTACCTTATAAAAACGAGTTAGAAGCAGGATTACACTTGCTTGAACTATGTTTTCCATTTCACGCAGGTTCGTCCCCGACGCTGCCCTTGCTCTCAAGATTTCTTCATTACTGCTGATAATTTATAGGTAAGTAGAACTCGTAAAACTCTTGTGATTACTCGTGATACAATTAACCTTTTGATAGTTAATATTGCTCGAGCTGTAAGTGCAAGAAGTTCTTTTTCCTGGCCATTGAACATGCTTTAAAGGTGATATTGACCATGAGATTGTCAGGAGTGTTCGTCTCGTGTATTGACAGGACTCAATTGTACCTCAGCTCCCGAGATAGTTCCGGGTTTGATTGGTTAGGCCTCTTTCACGTGAACTATCGGCGTTGTTCGATCTACTCAAGGGAGTGCTGCCTCGCTACCACAGCGGACTAGCGCTTACAAAATGTTAGTTTCGGGGACTCCATATGTAGGCATCTCTTTAAAACACCGGTTGGCTGTATGCTTAAGATCTTAATTTTTGAGGTTAATTTGAAAAATATTAGTTTAACCTAAGCATCTGAAACATACCGTACGTATATCGAGGGAGCAGAATTGCCCTAAAATATACTCTGTTATTTATTTTTAAATGTTTTTTTTTTAGATTTTATTTTTCTTAATTTTTTTTTTAACATTAATTTTTTTTAAAGTTTTATTTTTTAAAAATTTGTAATTTTAATTCAAAGCTGTTTATCTTATATTTGAGACTCAGAGAGATTTTTATTAAAGTTTTCAATTTCGTCAATTGTTATTCTTTTCGGTAAATGTTTTTAGTTTTCTTCTTTATCTTCACGATCTTTAACAAAAACTACTTCAATTCATGTTCGATACTAGAGATTTCTGCATAGAAATAAAAACAATAATTGCTGAAAACGACTCGCTTTGAAAGACCAAATTGCAAAATTATAACGACCTCCTTTTTTCCTCACCGATTGGGGATATCCGCTCTGTAAAATTACTGCAACTCTAATTACAGTACACTAAAAAAAATCCTAACGCTCCATGTTGCGACATTCAAGAAACCATGTTCGAAAAATCTCCCGACTCCCCAGCTGCTGTAGGAGCTTCAAGCTAATTATTATTACTCAATAGTATTTGTGGTCACTTCGATATGTGCTTACATGAATTACTCTCATTGTCAGTACCTCCGAATTTTCATTTCAACCATTTTCGGATGGGATTGTCAGATGTGCTCAGTGACATTTACTGAATTTACGACTGGATAACCACTCATCCGCTCTCTCTCTTCAGTTGAATACACAGCTTATCCGTAGAAAGTACTCCTTGCCGATGCTATCAATAAAACATATGGCACCTCAGTACACATTTTGAAAATGTGAACGCGCAGCACTGAAAACTAATCGATTTACTTCGACGGTACCCGTTCTTCCTGGTGCCGGCTTTTGTTGATATTTTTACTCTTGGAGTGAAGAAGTCTTGTGGCGCATCCCTTTTACTGGTCTGCGAGACTCGTAAAATACTCAACGTAGGGTAAATTTTAAAAAGTCGAAATTTCCACGTTTTTGTGTTTTACCTTTAGAGGCTAAGCCGTGCGGAGCGAAGCTCAAGTTACTTATTAACCTATCCTAACCTAACTTAACGTAACCTAACTTAAAGTATTCTAACCTAACTTAACGTAATCTAACCTAACTTAACGTAACCTAACTTAACGTAATGTAACCTGGACCTTATGTAACGATCGCGAAGTCTGAAGACGCTTACCTCTTGGCGGAAGTGAGGAAACCACATCGGTTTTAGCGACAGTTCAGCTAAGTGGGAGGGAGATGGCGGATCCGAGATACGTATCTAAACCCAACGGAATTTAACCTAATCTGGGTAAGTCTAATCTATGTTAACATTAATCCAGGATAACCCAAAGTTTATCTACAAACTATGTTCCCCTTTAGTGCACTTCACCACCCTAGATGGTTGGTTGTGTTCATTCTCTTTCAATGTAATGGAAGAAAGGCCAGAACACGGGAGGAAAAAAGTGCAGTATTAGAAACTTCGATTGTTTAAATAAACAACAGAAAGGGATCAACTTTCAGCGCCGGAGAAGAAAATCTCACCATCCCTATGTTTAGCAGAGTAGTATCTCACGAAATGACAATAGTTAATCTCATGTGTGGGCGAAATAATGTTCCATAAAGTCTTCCACGAGCACTGCAGTATTTCCCAGAATCCGTGCCCGTTCCCTGGACTTTGTTGACCTCCCCCCTTCTCTCTTGCTCATATGACATTTCGCACCGTCTCTCCTCCCAACTGAACTGACCCTTGAGCGAGCAGAGCACTTTCTTTGCCTCGTCTCCTCGAAATCCTTTCACTCTTACACCGGGCCGGGACTGCAGCCTGCTGTGCCGGCCTGACCGAGCCGCCAGCCCGGGCCGGCCGGCCGAGCAGCCGGCCCGGGCGCCGCCTGCTGATGGGGTCAACGACCGATGTTTGCCCTCCTGACCTTCCGCAAGGCAACAACGGCCGCTACTCGCAGTTCGCACCCCCCCCCCACCCCCAGAGGAACTAAGGCGCGTGCCTCCCGTCTCTTTGTATTCTCTTTCCTCGTCTCTCGACTACGGTTGTGCGGATTTCAAATTTGACGCTCCTCTTTTTCGGCGGGGGTGAGCTGATGCGGAGCCAGAGGACGTAAAACAATTGGACACACAGGGGGCGAAACCGTCAATATTTCGTTGACGTATTTAGTCGACGAAGCCTTTACTTATTTTTGTGGAAATGTCGTGGGACCGGAGTGCCGTAAAGTCAAAGTAAAAACGAAACACTTGTGTTATGGAGTTCTATACCTGTTCCGGGTTAGAAACCAAGATCAAATCGTATTTTGGTTATTTATCAAGGTAGACCTATGTTCAGCCATATCATTAAAATGGTCTCGGCGAGATCTTTCCATTGATGTGGCTGAACATGGTCAATCTTGAAAAATAAGGGAGTAGTGCGTAATTTCATCATTTTTGAAAATATACCTATGTTCAGCCATATCATTCCAATGGTCTCAGCGAGAGCTCTCCATTGATGTGGCTGAACATAGGTCAATCTTGAAAAATAAGGGAGTAGTGCGTATTTTCACCTTTTTTGAAAATATACCTATGTTCAGCCATATCATTCAAATGGTCTCGGCGAGAGCTTTCCATTTATGTGGCTGAACATAGGTCAATCTTGAAAAAAACAACAAAAAAAGCGTGCAACCGCCGTTTTAATTTCATACCCCAAACAGTAGGTATAGCATATATTCCCTGAAACGAGTTTTGAATTTTTCTCTATGAGAGAGGGCCGCGGTTTACGAGGGGATCTACACGATTTGTCGTAAACGATTACCAAACTGAATATTGATCTTAAGGCATGGAAGAAGCTGCCTGTTTTGGGTCGATATATTTTTAGGGACGTCTGCTCAAAAGGTCTCCTGTTCAGTTGCGCATCTTGACAAAAGGTATACAGTGCAGTAAAAAAGTGACCAGCCAACTCAGTGTAATATCTCATAAAATAAATCTCTTTGCAGTAATTACAAGATGGAATATAATTTTGCTCAAAAAGTCCTTTACCGTCCTTTGTAAGAACTGGACACAAGGCATAGTTTGTTCAGGGAGCATCCAAAGAGGGAATTTATAGATATGTTAATGCCGTTTTAGCGAGCTGAACATCCACTTTAGAGTGCATAGACACATTTTATTTTATATTTTTACAAGATGATACCAATTCAGTTTCTTCTCACTTAAAAAGTAAACAGCGTTTAAAACTGAAGGGGAGTATTTTCGGGGTGTAGATCACGACCCACCCGTTCCTCCCACGCATTGCAATCGTTCCTTAAGAGATAAAGGCCGCTCTCCTGGGTTCGGTTGCGTAGGTAGTTTATTGACTGCCCTAATATTAGACACCGAAGCGGGATGGTGTATTTTCTATTCGGCCGCGACGCGACGTGTGTCTCAAGCACGGAATCTTGAACCGCTTTGGGAGGACTTTACCCGTAGAGCGAGGTTCCATCTTTTTCGTAATAGTAACAGACTAACTTACAGGTAGTCGTTTTAGGCATTCGATCAATTTAGACCAGTTAAAAATAATGCTTAGAGTTTTGAACAGGAGAGTGTAAGAGTAAAAAATCCTTTTTTTTTAAATAAATATTTTTTAT
>Ga0058701_10002131_pt1 | contig 14758 bp, 14 predicted proteins | sample AgamicOrMae_FD_97039 | JGI IMG/M metagenome (GOLD analysis project Ga0058701, IMG submission 97039) | Agave microbial communities from Guanajuato, Mexico - Or.Ma.e | ecosystem: Host-associated > Plants > Phyllosphere > Phylloplane/Leaf | place: Guanajuato, Mexico | collected 2012-06-04
CCTGCTGTTGGACCTCAGAGCTCTCCCGAACAGGCGCCCATGTAGTAGGTCAAGTCGGTGTACGAGAGCCCCAAGGAGGTGAGGGGAAGAGGAGAGACGGAAATTAATAAGAAAACATAAACGAAAGGAAAAAAGGGGGGGAAAGGAGATAAAAGAAAAAACGTACAGCTCAGATATTGGGGGAGGAAAAATGCCGAGATGTTTCAGCTCAGAAAACAGTGTTGTTTGAGCTTACCTGATCTTCGTTGTAAATTACGAGGGGTCCTTTACGCTGAATACGCCGGCGATTTCGCATTTTACCCTTACCAGCACGGAATCTCTTTGACTTGTACACCTAAAAGCAGAAGACAAAATGAATATTTGCTCATATTTTGAGCATTATTACCAAAAAGATATACAAGACTGTTTGAGATCTTGCCCCCATGTTCATTTAGTCAATGAACAGGGAATGCCTCTAGAAGAAAACAATTTTTCTTGCACCAATACATGTACTTTCACATAAGCAAAAGCACAATAAAAGTGTAGGTGCTAGTAAACAATATGAAGAAAACTGTCTGAAGTCATGCCCCCTATGCAACTAAAAAGATGCATAGGGAATGCCTAGAGAAAACAGATTTATCTCGCACATCTCGCGAAGTTTATACCAATAAGTAAAAACATGGATTATCAGTGCTTAGCTTCACATTTTGATACAGAAAATCACAAGTGTACGATTCCCTTGACACCCTTTATGACAACAAGCCACAAAGGAACCTTGAGAACGGTTTATCTAGCACAAAGTGTTGCTCTACACCGAGGGTGCAGAGCGGATGACCTATTGTGCAAGTAATTTGGCATAAACTTACTTTTTGTACATCTGCCCAGGCCTTGATGCGTCTCAAGAAAACTACTGCCTGCTTGGTTTTGTTGAATTCCTGGATCTTGTCACTGACAACCAGGGGCATTTCGGGGATGTTGTCAACAACGTGTCCTGCAAATAATGAAAATTAAAAAGGCGGAAATAAGCAGGCAAAAAGTTTGTGCAAATCATTACTAACCCTTGGACTGGACGAGTGCGGGTACACCAGTAGCAGCAATGGCAGAGACCAACGCGTATCGCTTCTGGTTAACATTGATGTTTCTGTGCCAACGGCGCCAGATCTTGGTGGGTCCGAACATGCGACCACCTCGACACATGTTACCGAAAGCACCCTGGCCAGAGCGGTGAGTACCACCACCGCGGACACGAGGAATACGGGCTACGGCACGTCCGGTACCCCATGATTCGGCACTCGTCTGGTGACCTGTGAAGATAATTCAATTAGGAATATTGTCTCCTGCTTCACTCAAAAATTAGAGCATTCATTTTGTTATCAGAAAGTGTCAACGTGTAAAATATCATGGTTAATCAGAGCTCAGTGCTCTATATAAATTTCATCATATAACAATCTTTGAGGAGGGTGTGTACTAATGAATACAGCAAAACCACTTAGTAGTCTGCCCAAAATCTGTGTGATCATCAGAAATATGTCAACGTGTAAAATATCATGGTTAATCAGAGCTCAGTGCTCTATTAAATTTCATCACAAAATCACACTTTGGGCATTTGGGCAAAGATAAAGACTAATAAACCACATTATTTGGAAAAGGAGGTTAGACTACACTGGTACCACATTTACGTCATATTAGACATTACTCAAATGCGACTAAGACTAAATATACAACTGTTTAAAAAGTTTACAAGGACTTCTTGCTCATTTTGTACAGCAAGCAAAAAACAGATTTATTTACTAGGCTGTCAGACCTGTGTGTGAATCACGCTTAAAATATATATTTAAAAAAAAGCACTTAAGTTCTGCTTATCACGATCCGCATCTAGGACTTGAAAGATTCAGTAGAACAAAGTCAGTCTTAAACAATTGTAATGATATAACACATGCACCGGGGTATAGCTTGCTTTGATAAGAAACAGTGCACCAGCTTTTAAGACATGGCTGGGAGAAACTAATTTCAATCTTTCATCACACATTGATAAAACGCTGTTGGGTACTCACCAGCTTCATCGCTCACGGCATATGGCTGGCGATGGTTCTTGCTCATGCTCTGATGAACGAAGTTCACGACATCTGGTCGGATTGGGGCTTTGAAAACAGCGGGCAGGGCAAGGGTGCTACCAGTTGCCTCATTTTTGTCGTTATAAACACTAATTACGGGGCGGGCTATGGAAAGTGCCTGAAAGTCACAATACACATTAGAAGGAACACTACACGTCTGCTGACATAAAAGATGTGAAACGACATGTTTCCACAAATACGAGACGCACAGGCCGTCTAAGCTCAAGGGAGAAATAACCGCTATGTCATAAGGGCTTTCGCCAAAATCCAAACAATGCTAGCATCAACAAATGCAAGAGTACAATTAAGTGTTACAAGTTGAGCAACCGGTTCCAAGTCACGCCCGGCGGGTATTTGGACGTGCATTAATGAGACTCAAAACGACACAAACATGGAGAAGTTCATAAGAAATAAAATGTACTTGATGAAACAGTGCTGTGAGCACGTTAAGAATCTGTTCAACTTGGTCGTGTAGTGTATCATAACGTAACACGTGCAAAAGTAACCTGCTTGAACGCCACGCATATTCCTAATGAAGATAAATCACCAGTCGATATCGAACACTAAAGTACTTGTCAGAATATTTATCCACGCGGTAAGGATCGTTGGACAAATACGGCGAGAAGGGGATAATTACCATTTTGAACGTAAAAACTATAGACACCTATCACCAACACCACATTCACCACTCCGCCATTCCATAAAGACGGAGAGAAACACTGTGAGACACGTTGTTCCGCAGGCACTCTATTGCGCAGAAGCACCAACCTTATAAAGAAAAAAAAATCCTCCAACGAAAGAAATTGTAATATATAAGATGCTTAAAATCTCGTAAGGAAGTGATTAAAAAATAATTCCAAATAATAAAAAGGCTTATCTGCACTTTCGAGATTTTTTTACTGTATGTAAAATACGTAAATAGTCCTCGGAGTTACAGACGGAAAGGGGAATTTTTACATCGCCGCACCACTAATGTTGGAGTTCTGTTCAAAAGAGGATGTTCCTCTTCCAGGGGTCTCACATCCGGTTTCACGGACTCCTCTTTGGCGGAGTTTTCAAAATCTGTGGTCCGGGTATGAGAGACATGGTCCGGGACAAGCGCGAGCGCCAGAGGGATTATCTGGGAGAAAGAAACATTTTTCTCGTCTCCAAGTCGGATTAGGCGTAGCAAAGTTCAAAATTAAATTACGCTTGTATTTTTCCTGCATTATACATTGCGAGCTTTCGGTTGTTTGCACGGAGGAGGATAATGCGGGACAACCTGTCAGACATGAGAGGGCAGTCTCCTGTCATTATTTCAGTAGACATGGAAGTTTGGAATTTACTTCAACAAGAATAACAGCAATAATATGTGAATGTATGGCCTTAAAATTGTTCATACATCATGCCCTCCGCGGATACACATAGCGTTTCAAACATAACACCCAGCCGACAAACACCATCTACGAACTTAACAGAATTTAGGTTTCATCAGCACTATGTGATTTTCTTCTACGCGATAACACACTTTTAAGAAATGAAAATTCAGTCATGACAGGAGAACCTCTCAAGATTTACTATAATGAAACAAGCGCTACTTCCATCAAATCAAAAGTTAATAACTTTCTTGGAGTAGCTAACATAACTTAAAGCAGCACTGGAAAAGTACTATGAGTTGGGTCCAATCTCCAAAATAAATAAATAATTTTAAAAAAAGCACAAAAGAAGAGGATTATTTGAATGAGTTACACAGATAAGCGCATTTTCATTAATTCCATTTATTTGAGTGGCACTATCTATCTCTGCCATAAACAACTTAAAATGCGACGTATTCATCCGGCATCGTCGAAACGGAGGCTGCTGGTTTCCGCACCTCGCCCTTGTCTTTCCTTCCCACTGAAACCAAAACGGTAGCGATGATTAAGATAAAGAAATTCAAAACTGGAAAATATAGAACTTACATTTAAGTTTCTGATGTTTCCCAAATTTGATGTCAGGGACTGCTGGCAGGGATAACTCTTCTCCAGACGCAGTGTTCTGTAATGCACCAAGCTTCTTTGCTTCGTTCAATTTGAGGATCTTCTCCTTTTTCACCACTGGACAGAAAGAAGGAAAAAAAAAATTAAAACTTGTTTTTAAAACATTTGAAAATTTAGCTTACTCTAAGATGCAACATTCTACTCACAAGCTTTCAGTTTCCTATGTTCCTCCCATTCCTTTTGATAGAGATTGTAAAGCTGCATCGTGGCCTTGGCATCCTCAATGGAGCTATGCTCTCCATCCTGAATTTTAACTCCTAAAATTTTCTCAGCAAGCTTCCTCAATGCAGGGATTCTTCCATCAAACATATCTTTAAATGGTCTGAATTTTGATGTGTCTCTTATCATGTGAGGTGGATGGGAAAGAAAAAGTACCTTCAAATCATGGCTGATGGCATGTCCAACAAGGATTCGTCCTTCAACAATCTTTGCTACATCCTTCTGAACGGTTTCCAATTCCTCTCCTAAAGCTAAGTCTCCAGGCCTCACACCACTGACTTTGGTCCGGTAATCAGCCACATCTTCTTTGGGCTTTACAAATTTGTCATACAAACACACTCCATGTTGGTTTACCAGTGAGACTCTGGCAAGTGCACTCTCCTTTCCATCACCTACTCCAACCATTTCACAATCAATAGCTATACATTTTGTCAATCCTTTTAAAGATTTTTCATCAGGAGCAACCAGATTTCTGACGTATGAATCTTCTATATCAATACAGTCATTGGGATCTCTTTCCATATCACCAGATTCTTTAAGTTCAGTAGTACTACCAGAAGCTAACATTTTTCTTTTCTTCCTAAACAGTCCCTTGAATTCAGACTTTGATTTGGGCTTGGGTTTGGACTGGGTTAAATGGAGTCCATTATCCTTAAACGCAGCCCAATTGCTTGACACTTTATCCTTAGGAGGTTTGACATTTGCCACAGCTCTTATAACTTCTTTAGTCACTGCTGCAGGTTTCGCTACTTCAATAGGAGTAACTTTTCCTTTTATCAGCACTTCTGATGTTCCATCTTTGGTTTTGGAAAATATCTTCCTGTGCATCTTTGATTTCTTCTTGGAATGTTTCTCAATAGTCTTGGAAGAATTTCTTGTTCCACTAACAACACTTGCATGTTTTTTTTGCGACTTAGTGTTTTTCATAGCTTTTGCTGTGCCTATAACAAAAATAAGATGTAATGCGATCATGTTAATAAACCACACAAAAACAAACAAATGTCTTAGTTGTGATGAGGGAGGAGAAAACTCTCTTTCACGATGAAGAAGGATGATACCCTTGCCAAATAACAATATGACAAACAAATATGAACTCTGCTATCAGAGGTACAGTCGCAGTTCACAAAACATGCTGCCTAGAGGAAAAAATTAAACAATACAAAATTAAATAATAAAACTAAAAGCGATAAAGGAAATGACACACAAGTTTAAAATTACTGAAAACTCTTTGTTTATCCATACATATGCAGAAGTCTGACCTGAGTCTACCCTACCCACAACTTGTAGACAACCCACAAAACCAAAATACTTACTGTAATATGACGATATTTCAAACAATCTAATTAAACGTAAAAGTGGTGTTCAATATTACTAAGTTAATACTCATAAAAAATAAATTGGATAAACACACAATGACCATACGAAAACATAACCTTACAAAAGCATGGACGGTCACGGTCAGTGAGATTCCGAGGATGTCATCCTTGATTTTGGGGTGCTGGTCCCAAAGATTATGGCTGGTCCTGCAACCGGTGGAAAAAAAAAAAGATTAAAAAATGTTAAACTTAAGAAAAATTAACAGAGACCTTGTAATCAAATTCCATTAATAGAGCTACACTATTTTTGTTTCTTTTTTTTCCACTCGTTGAGTGAAACCAGAGATTTGAAACCTTTGGTGTAAAACAGAGATTAAAACGTTCCCTGTTGTGCTCAGGTAATGATGAGCAAGGCTGTAATTCTAAAGAACAAACGTCATATCCGGCAACCCGGTGTGGTGTGTGATGAGCCCTCAGTCAAGCGTGGTTCGGATCGCATAAACATTGTTTATGCGGCAAATTTAAGTTTTCTCAACAACTTAACCAGCATTGAAAATGTTGGCTTTGTTTGAAACCCCGGCGGGGTACGCCATTTTCAAGGTAGGTCAAGTTTTCGATCATTAGTTTATTCTGCTTTTATAACCTCTTGGCACCTCGTGGTATGTTTACGTTTGTCAGCGACGATTCAACGGAAGAGTATTTTTACAAGATTTTGATTTTTATTACCTCAGAATAATTGATATATTTACAGGGTAATGTAGATTAACTTGACCCGTTCAACAAAACATAGCTTTAGAGAATTTTCTGAGGCGGTTCACACACATTACATGCTTCCCATCTTGCTTTATCCAATTTTCCATTCCATTAAATTTCCCGTTATTCTCGCTAACTTTTCTCTTTATCGAAGGAAATAACGCCACGGAGATTTTATATTTAGTTTTCATCCCGTGAGTATGTTTACCAACAAGTGCTGTTGCTCTAATTGCATGGTGTTTATTTCATGTTTCAGTTGCTGGATGAAAAGAAATTAAGTCAAACTGAAAACCTGTACAATGACTTCAGAACACCTGAATCTGCATCCAAAGTGTGAGTACTACATTTTCTCTCATTTCAACAAGCTATTTGGCATCTACAATCTACTTCAATGACTGTGCTGCTAATCGTGCAGTTATATGCTCTCAGTCTTTTGAGCGTTGCCAGTATTTCAGTTGCTTCAAGAATTGTTTGGTTGTTTTCAGGGTTAAGCTCAAACACTTTGAGAAATTCCAAGACACAACTGAAGCCTTGGCTGCCACCACAGCTACTGTTGAAGGCAAATTATCCAAAATGCTCAAGAAGGTCATTAAAAAGGTAACATTCATAGGATGTTGTTCTCTGTCTGTTTCAAAGTTTAAATCTTATATTTGTAGATGTAGGTTGTATGTATGTATGCTCAAAGTAATTATGTCCTTTTTCAGCATGTAGCCAGTGAAGAGGTACAAAGCCAATTGCTGGTAGCTGATGCCAAATTAGGGAATGCCATTAAAGATAAGTTCCAAGTGTCATGTGTGTCCAACTCAGCAGTCCAAGAGTTAATGAGATGTATTCGGTATCAGCTGGAAGGCTTGCTTGCTGGTCTACCCAAGAAGGACATGACAGCTATGGCCTTAGGTTTAGCTCACAGGTATCTAATGTTCCGATTTCCCCTTGCACCCTAATTTCATTCATACGTGAACTAATGATCTAAACTTTGGTTTCCAGTCTCTCGCGGTACAAGCTTAAATTTTCTCCAGACAAGGTGGACACCATGATTGTTCAAGCTGTTTGCCTGTTGGACGACTTAGATAAGGAACTTAATAACTATGTAATGAGATGCCGAGAATGGTATGGATGGCATTTTCCTGAGTTGGGAAAAATTGTCACGGACAACACAGCATTTATTAATACAGTCAAACTTATTGGTAAGTGAACCTTGCTTGAAGTTCATCTTCCCAAACTTTGACTTGTCTTTTTTTTTTTTTTTTCTCCTTTCATTCTGCCACAACATGCTATTTTACTGTGTTCGTTTTCAGGTACACGAGAAAATACCGCAAACACTGACCTGTCAGACATCCTCCCAGAAGATATTGAAGAAAGAGTGAAGGAGGCTGCAGAAATTTCCATGGGAACTGAAATTTCAGATGATGATATTCAAAACATCCTGCAACTATGCGATCAGGTATTGTATCTGTTTTGTTTGAAGAAACTCTTTTTTCCATCTTTTTATTTATTTTATCTTTTCATTTTTCCCTCCACAGATTTCCGAAATGTCAGCTTATCGGACACAACTTTTCGACTACTTGTCGGCGAGAATGATGGCCATGGCTCCCAACCTGACTACTTTAGTGGGAGAACTGGTGGGCGCCAGGCTTATTTCCAAGTCAGGTTCATTAATTAATTTAGCGAAAGCTCCTGCATCGACTCTTCAAATTTTAGGAGCAGAAAAGGCTTTGTTCCGTGCCTTGAAGACGAAGAAAGATACGCCTAAGTACGGTTTAATCTACCATTCAGCGCTGGTTACTGCAGCAAGTACGAAGAACAAGGGAAAGGTAAGCGAAGTAGACAGATCTACCGAAAAACTGTATCATCTAAGCACTTTTTTATTCGCGAAATTTTTGATTTTTTTAAGTTGCTATTGATCATTAAAATTCGCGAGAGGCAAAGCAAAAAAGTTAGATTACACTTGAAATGTTGACACTATTAGTTCGAGTTTTTTGAAGTTGTAATTACCCTGCCTTAATCCAAAATATGATTTTCCGCATTTAGTAAAAACTACATCATTTGACTTGTGAAGCAAATTTTTAGCGTGCCTCATTCGATCTTAAACACCAATTTGAACCAACTTCTTCCTGTAGGAGTCGCGAAAAGTTCGCACTGTTTCTCAATTTTTTTCGTTCAATCCCCCACCTTTCAGAACGAATATTTATTCCGATCTTGTTTGTAATTCACCTCATGTACTGTGCTTAGGTCTCAAGAATGTTAGCGACCAAGGCATCCCTGTGCACGCGTTTGGATGCTATGGGGGAAGACAACACTTTCGACTTGGGCGCCGAGCATAAAGTGAAACTGGAGGCCAGGCTCCGCCTGCTGGAAGAAGGTAATCTACGCCGCCTCTCTGGAACCGGCAAAGCGAAGGCTCGATTCGAGAAATACCACGGCAAGAGCGAAATCCACCAGTACCCGACCGCCGCCGACAGCACTCTACCCACAAAACGCAAGCACAGCGAAAGCGAGGACAAGAAACCGCTCATTGAAGAACTCAGCCCGGAAACCAGTCACAAGAGCAAGAAAATGAAGAAGGAAGCTGGTTTCGAGACCCCAGTTAAAGTCAAGCAGGAAGAGGACGACGGTGAAGGTGGGTTTGTCTATTTTAACGGTTTCATTGTCCACCTCTTAGGTAGGAAGCTTCGTCCTGATGTTCTAACGGCCAAGAGCGGCACTAGGCGTCGTGACAGCGAGGCAAGGACACCTAACGCACGCGATAGTTCGTGTAATGTGATCGAATGTAGGACAAGGATGGAGCAGAAGAGATTGACATTGCAACCGTTTGACGGAGGGAACATTTTCACATCGTTTAATATGAGATTGTACTTACACGAATTCGATATGTTGCAGGTGACCAAACATCTTCAAAGAAGAAGAAGAAAAAGAAGAAGGTGAAGGAAGAAGTTGAAGAAACTCCAGAGCCAGAAGTCACGGGTGAGTTACTTCAGATCTTTTGTCTTAGAGTACCTGACATGTGTAATGATGAGAACTTTTGTCAGTGAAAACTGTAATTATGTGCATAGCCAAAAGGATTCTGAAACATGCCAGGGAAGTATGGAAAATGTCTAGACTGTTTGATAACTGTGTGATGGGAACTTTGGAAGCGATTTTGACCAAAAAAGACCTTAGCAACCTTTTGACTAAGTGTGGTCAAGGTTTGCCTCTGAGGTAGCGCTTTACAACCCCTTTATCACACTGAAGTAGCAATTAAGTAGAAAACTTTAAAAAGAAAATCGTAGTCTTTTCCGTCCGATAAAGGTACAAAATGATGAGAAAATTCTTGCGCGAAAGGCGAAGCCACTATGTGTATAGCCAAAAGGATTCTGACTAATTATCTGGCGGATATACTTTAATTAAGAATACGCAACTTGAGACTATGATGAGAAATTTTTGACGCGAACAGCATAGCTGCTGTGTGTATAGCCAAAAGGATTCTGAGCAAGGGATTGAAGCTTTTACCCAGTAAGAGGAAAACAATCATTTTAAGTGATGAGAAATCCTGAAGTGAAAGGCTAGGCCTCTGTGTATGTAGCCAAAAGGATTCTGATATTTTAAACTCTCCACGGAAGATGTCTTATTTAATTTATTCGTAATGATGAGAAAATCCTATCGCGAAGGGCATAGCCTCTGTGTGCCTAGCCATAAGGATTCTGATATTTTGAGATTTTCTATTGAATTTTGACCTAAACATGATGAGAAAATCCTATCGTGAAAGGCGTAGCCTCTGTGTGCCTAGCCAAAAGGATTCTGATATTTTGAGAATTTCTATTGAATTTTGACCTAAACATGATGAGAAAATCCTATCGTGAAAGGCGTAGCCTCTGTGTGCCTAGCCAAAAGGATTCTGATAATAATATTGGCTTAGCGGTTGACGTTATACTTGGTTGATATTGTTTTAATTTTCTTTTTGATTTGTACAGAATCGGGTAAAAAGAAAAAGAAGAGAAAGCAGGAAGAAGCAGCAATGGAAGAAGTTGAAACCGAAGTAACACCGACACCAGAGAAGAAAAAGAAAAAGAAGAAGAAGTCCGTTTCGGAAGAGTGATTACGTTTTGCGTTTCGCTTTTACTGAGTTCTTTCTTTTTACTATGTCGAGACCGTTACAAGATTTCTGTTAATTGAGGATTCGGTATTGGTGCTTTTTTTTTTGTTTTTATTTTTTTTTTTGGATTGTGATGAAATTTGTTTTAATGAATTAGACTGCCAGTGTTTCCCGTTAAGATAACGGATGGTGAGAATGTGGACGAATGTTTTTTTCTTTGGTTCAATTTTAAGCATCCATATTCCATTTACAGTGTAGCTTCTGATATATTCACTGTGTGTCCTCAATAAAAAAAAAAAAACTTACTTGTTAACCACGCATGATATTATTTTCGTAATCCTGTAAAAGCGATCTTGACTAATAACTACTCATTTTGCAATTTTGAAGGTTTTGCATCAGTATTTTCACAATGCTGAGTATGAAAGATAAAATGAATTCTCAGCTACGTATAACATGAAACAAATTTATTGTTTTTCACAGTATTGCACATATTCTAAAACAGTAAGATATCGTAGTCACAGACTATTGGCCTTAATGTATCACTTCTCACTACGGCACGAAATTACTGCGAACTGTTACTATGAGAAACAGGATCAAAAATTTTAATACTCGCTTTTAGATTGATTCATATCTATTTTGAAATTTTTTACTACCGTCTTCTATCAATCCAAAAAATCTTTGCTGCTTTCCCGAAAAAAAAGAAAGAAAAGAATTGGAAATGTCCAGTAATTTTCGCTAAACAAGGTTTCGCCGCAGCCAAATATCGTCATGCATCGAAAAGTTGTAATAATTTCAATCTTTCGTGAGGCTTAGAGCCGTTAAAATTCGGTGTTCAAGTTCTCTTTCGAGTTCAATCACTCAGGAAACACCGGTCGGTTATTTTGACTGCTCGCGAAAATCATACGTTAAAAAGTCGTTTGATAAAATAAAACTTTCACAAATCAGAACTTACAAGATATTGCAAATCCGCCGATGCTTGTGTCGTTAGCTGAAGAAGGTGCCATCAACTTTTCGTGAATACCCGGCATTAGTTTGGGACACGTGATTGCCGGAAATGGCAAGTTTGACACTATGAGGGCTCAACTTGTCCGTCAGACCTCCGTACCGGAGCGGGTGGTCACGGTCCCCCCTCGGCGGGGGCGGCTCTGGGAGAGTGGTTACCGTTGTTCGACGCGCTAACGACGTGGACGCGATCTGAGCGAAGGGCAGCCGGGGCTCTTCGTACAACGGCGCCCCTATGGGCCCCCCTGGGGCTCCCGGAGGCGCCGATTTAGGCGCGTACGGCGACGGTGACATGACCTCCTCTGGCTGTTTCAACCTGGCGTTGCGGAAGACCTTCCAGGTCGGGAGGCCGACCGTCTCCGGTTGCAGCACCACTCCTGCCGCATCGGCCCACATGGTCCGGCTGTGGTCGTATACACTATTAAGCACGAATTCCAACTCTGACTGAATAACAAACGGCCTATACATCAAAGCGTGATTCCGCACTGAGTTGAGAGTGTGGTGGGTAGCCAGTCGGTCCCATGGGCTCATTCGGGCGCTCCAGGTCGGCGATGTGAATGGGTCCGGTTTTGGGGGAGTTTGTCGTACCCGGGGCTGGACTTGCGGTTCTTGACCTTGACGCTGCGATTCTGGACGTTGCGCTTCTTGATGAGCTTCGTGATGGTGGTGTGTCTTACTCCGGGGCCCCAGGGGTACGATCGGCGCTCGCTGCAAGTCCAGCTGCTGGCGGAGGCGTATGATGGCTTCCAGCTGTTCGTCGCTGAGGATGACATCGGAGCAGGGTGAAGGCGTTGACGCCTGTTGTTGGCCCGGGTCACTTTCGGCAGGGGGCTTCGTGGGGAGGCTGGGCTTCTCGACGTGCGGCTTGCTGCGGATCCGTACGCGTTCGGGCGAAGGGTCCACGAAGCCGCCCTCGGACTGGATGAACGGGAAGGGCCCTTGGTTGCGGACGAGCCGGCACCCGGAGGGGGCCACGGCGGCGGCAGCCATGGCGGGGCGTCGGGCGCGTTGTGGCGGGCGGCCCAGCCGGCGCGGCGTCGCGCGATGCGCTGTGCTACGCCCCCTGCTACGCCCGCTGCGCCCTGCCCGCCAAACAATGCAGCATCGACCAGTGCGGCGGCGCAGTGCAGCGCAGTGGCGCCAAGTGCCGCTCAAGTAGTCGTCTGCGCCTTGTTTTTGTTTGGTGCCTGGCGGCAACAGGGACAGAGGCGGGCTGCGGGCAGAGCCCCCTCCGCGGCCGCCGCGCCGCCGCAAGGCGTTAATACGCTCCATCGAGGGCGCGTGTCTGTCTAAGGCCAATCCCCTCTCAGAAAGTGACAAACCCTTCGAATCCGTAGGAATATTCAAGAGCAGCGCCAGATATCCGCCGTTACTTGATATTCAACATAACCTTATAAAAACTCGTGTTTCTAAAAGCCAGTGTTGCCAAAATAAGCGATTTTTAAAATTCTGTGCTCAAATATCTTCTAAACTATTCCGGATAGTAGGTAATTTGAGTTCAGCAGGTAATTTGTAAGTCTTAGCTGGTTCTACCCCCACTTTTTTTTCTAATTGCAAGTCTGCAATATTTGTATTTACAGAAATACGTAAAAAGTTCTCAAATCGCAAGATCTGGCAACACTGCAAACCGCATCGAAAAGCTTAGGGGTTAAATGATATGAATCATTAACGTGTTATTTTCCACCGAACCTCATAGAGGCATGGCTAATCGTCTGAAGCTATTCAACGTCATTCCTTGACACGATTCGCAGTCATTTACATGCACCATCAAGGCGCAATCGAAAAAAAAGGCTTTCGCTCGGGAATACGAATAATAAACTTAAATCAACGATACTTCCAAAACAACAAAAAATCGTTTTAGGACGTAAATGGTCACTTCATTGAGTTAAACGATTCATACTGTAATGAGTGATGCGTATTTACCAGCGGTACTTTCGATCAAAAGAATTTTATTAAAGTATCGAATTTACAGATAGCGCCGGCTCTTCCCGCTGTCAACCGAGGCAACCGCACTTAAAGAGGGGATATGCAACCAGCACATCAGCCATGAGGAGCGTGTTGCCTAACCGTCAAAAAAGTGCCCGCGTGAAATCCCTCCTCTACCTCAATAAGCGAACGACTTTATTTCATTGTTTAACACTTGAGACAGGAATAATAAAAACGCCTCCGTTTGCGTGTCTCCAAAGTTACCCCCTTTAAAGTGTCTGCAATTAATGGTTTTGGAGTCCCGAAGTTGGTTGACAACAGAAAGGAGCTGCTGATAACTTCGGTGATCACGCGATCCAACGGATGTACTCTGAAATAGCCCGCGTAAAATTTCTTCACTTAGAGGGGAACTTCCCCTTTAAACTAGCGCGCTATCTAACAGTCTAAAGCAAAATTATTCGTAACTTTTGATCTCAATTGTGTGCGTTTGCTTGAGAACAAACTTTCAAGATAAAGATTAGAAAAAAAATAGGCAGCTATTAACGATTCATCCATGTCCAACGCCTATTAAAAATCTGCGAATGATGTTTTTTCAAAGACGATTTTTTAAACACGTACCGGTATTTTATTACTAGGTGAGGGGTAGTTGTCACAATCCAATCGGTATATTTAAAGTTCAATTGTCGTATCAACTTTTTTTATTTTTTAAATTTGGGTAAGAAGCTGTATTTTTAGCTCTAATAACCGAGTACCGGCAGTACAGTACATTATACCAGTTAGTTTCAAAATTCAAAAGAAAAAAAAAGGCGCGTATTCCTGTTGACCTCTTGGTTGCAAATGGGAAAGAAGAAAAAATGGCGGAACTTAGATGTCACACTATAATGAATTACACTAGATAAAATCTATTTAAAAAAAAAACATATTTTCTAACTTGAAATGTTTTGTTTGCTGTTGTTTCTCATGTTCTCAACTTTCTGAAATTCTCCAATTTCATCTTGAAACTCGGCTTGAGAATCGGCATAGGGAAAACACGCAAGGAAAAGCAGGTCGTATAAAATCTACCGAAGGGATTACTCTACACATCCTGACATTCCGGGTGTGAATTCTTTCAACCCTGAAAAAATTCTGGGCAAGAAGAAATCAAGTTTGGTCGCTCTGTAAGTGATAAACGCAGAAACGTCTGCGTACTTCACGTAATCCTACCATTCTTTTTATCGGCTTTTCTAGCCCCCGCAGCTTCGAGGATCGACATGAAGTTAGCCATAAGCCCAGCCATAACTCCAACCGTGCTTGGAAGTTAGCCATAAGGACTAGCCATAGACAAGCCAAATCCGCAGTGCTGCCAACATGATTCCAAAG
>Ga0058701_10002132_pt1 | contig 14753 bp, 16 predicted proteins | sample AgamicOrMae_FD_97039 | JGI IMG/M metagenome (GOLD analysis project Ga0058701, IMG submission 97039) | Agave microbial communities from Guanajuato, Mexico - Or.Ma.e | ecosystem: Host-associated > Plants > Phyllosphere > Phylloplane/Leaf | place: Guanajuato, Mexico | collected 2012-06-04
AAAAAGAAAACGGTATTTGGAAGTTATACCTGTGTGATGTGATAAAATAGGTAACATTTGGGAAAACATGGGTACACGCGAGAAAACATACAAAAGATGGTATACGAGTCGGTTTATATCTTTATAGGAAAGGTCGTATACGTGGGGTCAATACAAAACCCAGTGTTGAGACAAACGGTGATAACGTTTTAATTTTGAAATAGTATAAAACTCAAAGATTTTGCTGTAAATTATACGGCACAACTGTCCCCTCTCATTGTTTGTTTTCTATATTCTATCAGCAACTACCGTAAAAATACCATTGATTCAGAGATTATTAAATATGGAAGATTAATGTATTCTGCCATTCGGACATGGAATTACAAGAAACGTCTTGGGTGGTATTACTTGTAATGGTTCTTTTAAGACAAATCATAAAAACCCAAATAAAATACGAGGCCTATTTTACATGTGTTCACCCAAAAGTACGGTATCTTTGGACACATTGGAGATTCGTTATTCTTTATAAGTAATACTTCGTTTTGTTATCATATCACTATGTGATTTTACTTTTGATATATCGTGTAGCATATACTCGTGGTATGTTGGTAAAGTTAAGTCATATCACTAGCTTAGACCTTTGCGAATACCTAGAAAAATATACCTGTATTGTAGTCAATTCATATCCTACCCTGTGCAAGTCCTGTGTAGACTGTAAACCATGTACATACTTCATGCATAACCAAGCCGTTGGATCTGTGTAGTTGCCGACGGTTTTGTTTAACTTATCAAAACTGTTGAAAATACTTTTTGTATCATGACACATTTATTTATGTGAATAAATTTTGTTTGCGTAAATGAGGATTGTCTACTGAATGTAAATAGAACATTTTATTGAACTATGTGGGCTGTTTTCATTAATATTCCTAGTTCCTTCTCTGTACTAATTACGTAATAATCACAAGGATCACTCGTGTGATATATACCCAAGAGACTACTGAGTTGCATGAGTATACACAGAACGTAAGGCAACGTATTTAATACGAGTAAGAGTGCTCGTTGGATCTATGATTGCATTTTTTTTTTCAAAGAACAGCATTTGTGAAATCAATCTCGTGATTAGTGGAAAGCCTCCACGTACTTATCTTGTACTTGTGTTCTTTGATTTTGTCCATTACCATTACAGTTAGGGGAGGTTTGGTCGTGCGGGTTGCCTACATCTCCTGTCGGTCTTTTTTTAATTTTTTTTTTTAGTTTAATGTATTGAAATCCATTCCAGAGCTCGAAGATAAAATGTCTTTAAACGACTACTGTGGTTGGCGAAAATACGGTGTAAATAACATTTACGTGTTTCGCAAGAACAGTGAAATAATATTACTTCACTACAGAATAACGAAAAGTGCATTGTATCTTTAGAAATCATTAATTTTGTCTGCGCTCCAGGTTAGAAGTAACGAAAGAGTAAAAAAAAAACCCACTCCATTTTTTGCCCATTTTTGTCCAATTTTGCCGATTTTTTAAAAAAATATTTTTTTTGTTGAATATATCAACCCTATTTCCAAAAGTACCGGTACAGATACAACGCTTGGTTAGGGAAAATGGCACAAAAAGATTGAGACAACAGAGCCAAAATGCGGAGGTTGGGTTGAATAATCAAAGGTGTGTATTTGCTCAAAAATTTATACAATTTACAGTAGAAATGAGCTCTTTTGAGGCTGTCAGCGACAAAACACGTGGTCACATCAATGATACATACATTTACATACATACAGTACATACACACATACGTATATATAATGACTTTTTACCCTGTTACATAAACACAGACCACTTTCGAGCGCCTTTAGTTACAGCCGTCCGAGGTAGGAACAAATATACCGCAGCTGAAATATAAATTAAATAGAACCTCTTCATTAGTCGATAAAAAAAATAAGAAGAAACAGTAAATTGTTTGAAATAAGGGTTTCAAACGATAGTATATCACATTTACAACTAATTTACATATAAGCCATTGCACTAAACATGAACTATTTTTCTTGTCTTTGCATCGGAAGGTAATTTGAACGTCAGTCAACGGGCATTGTGCGACTTTTCGTCGAAGCCCCAATTGGCGTCAAGGAATGATTTCATTATGGCAAAAAATTTATACGTTTCAACAGTCTCTTCTCGTATACTGTACTTGAAAGTATACATGCAATACCAAACTCTTCCTAAAACAATGATATATCAACAAAACCTGAGCGTTAAATTTGCAAAAATTGGCTTTGCCCTGGTCCGTGCGTATAACAAAAAAAGGAAAACTGCTTTAAAACCCGAAAAAAGGTTAAAACTTCAAAACGATTATGAATAGACATCCTCGTGTTTGGAAGACCGCTCAGCTTAGCTAATGATGTAGATGAATTTATCTTAGGTTATTTGTACGGTACTTTGTCCCATAACCTAGGTTACGTTCAACTACGTGCTTCGATAAACTGCCGCGGAAATCTAATAGGCATCTATTTTTGGAAGGTAAATTGCTTAAGGAGGACGAACAAGTACAGACAGCTCAATGTAAAAACCAAAGTACATTTACTTTTATTAAATCTACATATGTATTTTTATGTACTTTACATTTGTGTTTGGAGGCGCGTCTTACCAGGACAAACAATCCTGGGTAGACCACACCATTCGATCTAATCTTCACAATACAGGAAAATACTTCTAAAATCCATCTTGGATGCGTATACAAGAACAATTTCAGTTCCTTTTACATATACTGTTTTCCTGATATTTGAGGAAATATCTCACTACCCACTAGGAAAAAACATGTACGGTTGGCTATCACAGAAAACTATTTGAATCTTAAAACTGGGATAGCGAGCCGCCAATGCGTATCTCACCGAGAAAACGAGTCAGCAATTCCTATTAAAACGTTCCCGCTCAACGCTTACGTGTCCTGTGTAATATTTTCAGCTTCTCGTAAGGTGGCACGAGCGGGATAGATTCAGCCGGAAGTGCGATTCGATTTTGTAGAGCTGTTCCAAATTTGAGGGAGAGATCAGCATCGTAAATGATATGATTGTTTGGGTCCACAACTTCGGAATTCGGAACCTGGACATTCGCACCTCTTACTATTTATACGTCACACACCAGGACTACAAGACCCACCAGAGGTCTCAGAGTCTAGTCTATATCGTATCTTGCCCTCGTCAACAAGAAGGAATTACTCGAGTAAGAATTCCCGGTCGTTCTCGAGGGCAGCCAACCATGAAAGAAGACTAGTATAGCGCGCGTGGTGGGTCCTGTCATTTACGGGAGTCGGACACTTGGTAGCGCGCACCCACACGGAAAGAAGACGGCCAGGATTGTCGAACATCTGCCTTCCCTGTGGTTTTCCTTGCAAGAAATCTAACCTCTAGTCAGATTGGGAAGTAATATTTTCTAGTTATTTGGTACTGGGCTGAGGAACTTAAAGTCATGGGTGGGCAGCACAGGAGACGCTGGCCGCATCCCGGGCCCTTGGCTAGGGCGATATGTGGAGGGCAGGTAGCTAGGGATACTCAACGGGGTCCTGACTGGGACCCCGGGGGCGCCGGGCTATCTGGGGTGCTGGCTGCCCAGGAGGTCCAGCGGGTAGTCGCCTGCGTCGGGTACCATACCGGGTACGTCCAATTTGATCCTCTTCTCCTTCTGGCGTCTGCAACAAGAGCAGAGGGACTTAGAGCGCTCTCGAGTTCACACTTGGAAACAGTCAACTATGATACCGCAGGAAGTGTCATCTGTTCCGCAAGGGGTACGAGTCTACCACCTCAGGCGATATTGACTTGTTTTCGAAGCGAGTCTTTACCAGGCGAATCACCTGGTGAAGACTTGCTTCCCCTCGCGGAAATGTTATGTGGAGAGGGTCTCACCTATTACAGAACCAGACTCGCACCACTTCCTTCTCCATCCCGAGGTTATCCGCTAACATAGAAATCTCCTCCGACGTCGGCTTTGGGTTGGCCATAAAACCCTTCTCCAAAGCCACTCTGACGTTGGTCTCAATGGAGGTCCTCTTTTTCCTTCGGCGCCCAATGGCCTCCGGAGTCGTCATCGGGTTGCTCAGGGAGTTTGGGTTTGTGAGGGAGTTATCGGCGTCCTCTAGCCATTTTTGAAGAAGTGGTTTTAATTTACACATATTTTTGAAAGAAAGGTTTAGTGCTTCGAACCTTGAGATCGTGGTTTGAGAAAAGTCGTTTCCGTATAGTTTACCCATAGCTAGGCCCACGTCACCTTGAGTGAAACCTGCAAGGAAACCGTACATGTAAAAGAAGCAACGCAAGACTACTGAATCCACGTTCGTGGTGAACGACACTTACCAAGTTTGATTCTACGTTGTTTGAACGTTTTCGCAAACTGCTCAAGTTCCTCCAAATCGGTTGTCTCTTCCAACGCCGCTTCTAGAGCCCTTGGAGCTACGGATTTTCCAGCACTTCGATCTCCTAGGGGAGTAAGTTGGCCTCGTAGCTGCTGTAGCTGCAGTTGTTGTAACGCAGCTGCCGTGGTGGGAGGACTACCATCTCTCCCACTTCCCGAACTCCCGCTTCCCCCGCTCCCAGCGCTCCCAGAACTTAGTCTGGCAGCGGTCACTGAGGGAAGTGGCGACTGCTGCTGGATATGAACTTGTTTTTGGAGAGCCTGTAGTTGCTGCGCTGCTTGCGCCACAGCCTGTTGCATCTATCACACACAAAAAAAAAGAAATTCTCACGTTACACCTGTAAGCTACGCCATGGCTGCCAGATAATACAATCAATGACTTCAGCTTACCTGATTTTGCAAGAAAAACTGGGCTTGCGGTGACATCGACTGCCCGCTCGTCTGCTGGAATAACATCAGTTGCTGTAGCTGGTGTTGCAGTTGCTGATGATGTTGCTGGATCGCCTGCTGGATATCCTGGGGTCCCAAGCGGCCTAAGCCCGCGGGAGGAGAAGCTGAAGAGCCGGCGGCAGCAGCCGCAGCGGCAGCCAGCTGGTTCTGGAGAAGTAGCTGAGGCCCTTGCTGGCTTAGGCCCATAACCTGTAAAACTGGCTGTAATGAGTAATTTGATACTTTGAATAGTTTCGCTATAGCATAAATCTAGAAGTTCACCTGATTAAGCGATAGTTGGCTGGCTTGTAAAGCTGCTAGGACGCTTGCACTAGATGGAACTGTTCCGCCAACCCCAGGAATACTAGTTCCACCCGCTCCTCCTGCAGGACTTCCTCCTAGGCTACTAGCGACATGACTACTAACTCCAGAGGACGGGCTAGTAGACGGACGGCCTCCTGATGCAGTTGTCCCTGCCCCTCCTGCTCTTTCGCCGCTGCCTCCTCCACCCACGGTACTTTCCAAAACGCTATCCACTCGGCTGCTGCTCGTCTGTTTGACAAAAATCGGGAGATGCATGTTCAGAAGCTTCCCATCAAAGGTTGGAGTGAACGGAAAAAAACTGCTTTTGATGTCAATGTTTTTCATCTATTTTGATATTTTTTTTTAATCTACGGATCTTTGCTTAGGAAGGTTGAATCCACCCACCTATCTTTTTTTTAAATGCTTTTATTTTTTTATGGTGTTTGATCCATTTTTTTTCCTGATATTGCCGCAGCCTCTGGTCTGCGGACGCATCAGGCATGGCAACCACTGTTGCCCGATTTCGCGTTTTTCATCTTTAATTTTGCTTAACTCTAAAATTATTGAAGCTTGCAAAGCATGTAGGATATTGCTTGGATCGCTCTTACCTTCAGCAAACCATACATATGGTGCTATTCCCAAGTTTCTCATGAACGGTCGGTCGCTAATCACGCTTCAATATTACCGAGTCGCGAAACCTGGCAACATGGTTCTCTGCAGCGTCGCGCCGCTCATTGGCACCATACACTGCACAGTATGCCATGCCTATTGTCCTTCCCTCTTCTCCGACTGACCCAGGGTCACCCCACACATCACATCAGACCTTCTGTATGGAGATGCTTGTTGATTGCATTCAGAGAGTTGAGGGGGACCCTCTCCTTCGCCCTCTTAAAGCACTTGATAAATCTGATTTTTCCATTGGAGTAAGTTAGGGGCGGACTGTCCAGTGCGATATATATATTACCAGTGGACCCTTTTGTCACCAACCCCGGTTATTCTCGGGTCCATTTGTCTTGGCGCCACTTGGGACGCAGCTTTTTTCTCTTTGCATCCCCATCAACAGTGGACTGGACACGTTTATCACGAGCCTCAATGGACTCGCCTATTGGACTGATATGCCTAGTCTACTGAAATTGAATTGCCACAGTTCCGTGAAATAAAACTTGGTGGGACTACTTACAACATCCAAAGGCCCACGAGAATCGCCTTCGTGGTGACTCTCATCCGGGACTTCATTTTGAATATCGCTCCCAACGCTGCGGTCGTCATCTTCGCTGAGGGCGTCACCGTTGTCAAGACGATCTGTTAACAAAAAAACAAACAGAATCTTCTTATTTAACTGACTTTGCAACTGAGAATGCATTGGGTTTCCATTATTTCTTGCAAGTAAGTAAGCTCTGATGTTACTGAAAAGTGAAAGCGAACTTCATTCTATAAAAGGAGGACATAACGAGGAAATCTTCCTTTCCGAGAGTTTGCACCTCGAGAATTTTTAGACTTAATCTTCCTTTTTTTAAAATGTAAACTTTATCGTGAGAGACACTGTTGTAAGAAGCTCCCTCATATGGTTTGGTAAAATATTTTTCCAACTCATTTTCTTTGGATCAAGCTTAAAATATTTTGATTAAAAGTTTGACCTTTTTTTAAATAGGTGTGTATTTTACTTATGTGCGATAAATGAATTAACACAATCCAAAACACATTGAAAAATGTTTAACTGAAGCTTTTTCACACAAATCTCATGTAGGTAGTGCATGTAAATTGTGGTTAAAGAGGCACTGGTCTGTAAGTGATATTGTATTATTTACAGGTGAGCTACCTCCTGAATATATAATTCAGATGGAAGACTTGAGCTTTCAGTTCAGAATTAGCCTTGTCTTCTTTAATGACAATGGAGCATTACCCTGTTAATTGCGCTTGAAAAGGGGGGGAATGATCTGCGAAAGTAGAAATCCTACAGGAATGAAGTTCGGAAAATAAAACGGTATCAAAGCTAAATTTTCAAACGGTACAACGATTACGACCGTTTTCCTCAGTTAAAATGAGTCAAACGGCGTCACTTGTAAGTGCATACAAGCACAATCGGAGAAAGGCGGAAAAGAGAAAAATGCAAGGGATAACAAATTGGATATGCTAACCGATTGGAAGATACCCCGTTGAAAAATTTACTTCATGTGCAATATTCCTTTCTGAAGCGGAGTCCTGCTGGACTTCTAGTTTCGGAGAACATTCGCTCCCCGATTTACTGCGTTCTCACAAACAGAGAAAAGCTTCATTCAACGCTCCGGAGCGATTTGCTCGCTTAAACGCGTCACATATAGGCGAAAAAAAGTAGTGACGATGAAGCTTATGCAAGGAATTGGACCGACAATAAGCAATGTATTAGAAAGAGAAAGAAGAAGTCGTTAAGGTTGATTGCGGCCACTTCGGAGGTCTCTTGTTTTTTGGGCGTTCGTTCTTATCTCCTAATTAGTCTCAGACTGTCATTAATTGGCCATCTGCATATGCAGCGTGATAGCCCATCTTTATTGTACCGACGCCGACAGTAATTTCGGCCGTTGGATGCGGGAACTTTAAGGCGACTCAGAATTGCACGATACATAGCCGTACAACGTCTAAAATGACAGCGGTTATACATTGATAAAAAGTTTTTATTTTGTCCTTTTTGTAAAGAATTCCGGACAGAGTTTCAGTCTCCTTCAAACACTTTCTAAGCGCAAAGCGATATTCTATTATTTATAAGAGTTTCCGTTTTTCTCTTTAAAAAAATGAAGAAAAGTCGAATTTTGCACCAGCCCACCGCTTGTCCCATCTCTGATCCCCTCCGATCCTCGCGGCCCCACGCCTTTTGGTGGAGATTCGGTGTCGGGTGGTGTCATTGCCGCACCGGTCAACTTATTCTTAGTTCAAGATTGGGCACCTTTTTGGAATGTTCTCTGCCCGCTGTCCCTTCCCCCTTTTCCCTCCCGGAGCCCTCGCGCTCGCGCTGATGCGACGTGCAGACTTGAGCTGACAGACGTCACGCTGATTTACTCGAAAATTCCCGAGACCGGTAGAACCCGGAAGTTCTGTGAAGTGCTTCAGTGAGCGTTTGTTATTATTTCAAGTCATTTAAGTGTGTGTTTCGTCTCATCTACAAGGAAACTCCAGCAAGCACGATAAGCCAATCTCTCCCTGCGTTGACCAATTTGACTGCGTTCAGTGTGGCATTGCTTTTATTGCCTTTCAGAGAAATCTTGAGGCCCTGTAGTGGGCCTGGTTTATTAACGACCGTGGGCAAAGCTAATTATTCATGACCACGGTTTTAAAAAAATAACCCTTTCATTTAGAAAATCTCTATTCGTTAAATTGATTTACCAGTACAGTACGTGGCTCCCGTTGTTTTGCAGTCCTTGCCAAACGGAGATGCGATTAAGCCCGATTTTTGCTTGTTTGATTAGCTTTCTCTTTGTAAAATGGCAATACAGGACTTCACCCAAACGGGTCATGTGACCGATGTTGCGCTAGCGGAAGTAAACAAACCCCCACCACCCCTCGTAGCAGACGAGCAGATGCAAAGCCGCGAAACGCACAATTTGCAATCAAGAAGTTTTGTTCGTAATGTTGTGGATCAATTTTTTTATCAAAGATTTGGCGTTCTTTATCTATTTTATGTTGTTGTTTTACCACCGAATTACATTTTTTGCGCTGCCTGCAACTTGAAAAGTAAGTGATAAATGTGAAGTCATAACCTATGTGTTTGTTTTCCCGCATTAAAAATGCCAACTCTGGGGCGTCTTTTTTATATTCAGTGTTACAGTAAACAGGGGAAATCAGTCAGCAACGAAAGGGAAAACAAACTTACAGGTTATGACTTTACATCTAACATTAACTTTCCAAGTTCAAGGCGGCGCAGGAATGTCATATGTAGGTAAAACAAAAACAAAAACCAACAAAAAAGATAAAAAAACGCGTACGCCCAATAAGAAGAGATTATATGCACCCAACTATCCAAAACATTAGAAACAAAACACCTTGCTTTGCTTGCAAATGTTGCGGTTCGCGGCTTCGTGTCTGCTCGTCTCCTACGAGTGGTGGTGGGAGTTTGTTTACCTCCGCTACCGCAACATTGGTCACGTGATCCGTTTGGGTTAAGTCCTCTATACCTTCATGATAATCATGCATGTACTTAGCAGGATCATTATTAATTTTACTGTGATTCCTCGCTTCCTCAGTCATCCTTTGTTTCCCTGATTTAATCGAGGTTCCGAACGTTTTTCCCGGCTGATGGCAGAGTGAAGTGAGGAATTTTGCTCGACCGAATAACATCAACAACAAAAGGCCGGCTCGCCGCCACGACCACGCCGCGCAGTTGTGACGTGCGGCTGCAAGCGCGGCCAGTTCACCGAACTTCATCAACTTCATCAGGTCAGTGCATTTTCAACAAAAAAGTCTAATTTGTTGAGTATGTTTAAAATCACGTGATCTCATGCCATCATTTTTTTTTACCGAAGAAAAATGAACAGCACTGCCGTTGCACAATAACCCGTAGACATTGTCAACAGTAACCGGACCGCTTTGGCGGAAGGACTCGCGGCTTGTTTTTTTTGTTTTTTTTTTGTTTTTTGGTTGAGCGGAATATCTAATTTTTAAGATCACCATGTATTGGGGAGATTTGGACATGCCCGCTTAACTATGAGCCCAACAGTTTCATGGCTCGCTAATTAAGGTGGCCCTACCGTTAAATGTATACTGTATAGTTTTTTACGAGTTGATCGTCCTTGGTGACACGTGTTATACTATGATATCTGTTAGTGGAAACTCCTCGATCGAATGTATGTATTTCAAAGAAATTCATCGATAGACCATAGTTTTCACGATAGTACAATTGTTTAGACTGTCTTGATTCGGTGGGGACTCACATAAGCGTACAAGTTTTATTTTTAACCTTACGGTTTTACGGTGGAAAAACTGTTTTTAGACCAAAAGAGTTGCTTTTTTTTATGAACCACTGTACCAAAAAAAGTTTATCACATGATGTTGACCGATAGATATTTGTTTAATGAATTAATATTTTTGTGAAAATGCAAAGATTGCAAAGTTCCGCCCTTCATTCTGCTGAAGTGATATACGAGCTCACAGAAAGTTTCAGGGGCGGCATTGTCAAAGTTTGGATTTTACATTTGCCAAGCAGCGATCTTTTCGTGGAGGTCGTCGTTTTCTTAAAATATTGTAGAAAATGTTTTATTCTATACAACAGACGTATTGTTGTGGGTAGGCTAGGTTATCAAGAGACGATTAAAGATTTAAAAAAAGACAGTATGTTTGATAAGTGGACATTTTTTTTCAACAGGTACACTCGTAATTAAGAATCTTGCGTAAATGACAAACATCCTGGCTAATTTCACATGTATTTTCCGTGTTGCGGTTTGTTAATTTTACAGCAGAGCCGAATAGTAGTCGTGTGCGTACGACGCAGGCACTGCGCTGTCTCTCATGGCCCAATTGAATCGAATCCGTCCGGCGTGTGCCGATTAAAAGATGGGGAAGTTCCCCCCATAAACTCTATCACAATCCGGAAATAAGGCGAATGCATTTACACACCTTGGGTTTGGCCGCGTGGCTATTGTCATGTCTTAAGGGGTGGCGCGCCTTAGGAGCGGGCAATCCGAGGACCACGCTTTGGATAGGTTAGGGGAGATTCGAGATGGGAAGGTTTCGCGTGCAATCCACGGGTCGCGGAAACAATGCCAAGGTGATGATAAATCCTCAGGTGTGTGCATTGTAGTTTTAAATGATTGCGTTTTCTATTTCTTGTGTTTCACCTTTCGTCACTTAAGGTGAGTGGAGCCAAAGCGGAGCGAAGCTAAAGACACTTAAATCAAAATCAACGTAGCCTAAAGACAATATGAGGCTTGGAGACAACCGTGCGTAGTGACAGCAGAGCACAATGTCTAAACCAAATCTAGGTTTAATCAACGTACGCATTTGCATTTATAATCTTAATAAAATTGGGCCAGATTCTGAAAAGAAAATTTGTTTCTCAATTTTTCTATAGGATATGTTAATTGCATTGCTTTGGCTAGATGCCAAATTTCCGAATAAAAGGGGGGGGGGATGTTATTGACTCTTATGTAATGGCAAAACTTTTTAAGTTAAATATTGTAAGATCTTAATTAATAATGGCCGTCAAAAATTTAGGGACCACTTTCCTGGCTTTATCTTTTTCAAAAGCCTTTAACTTAAGTCCTGTTATAGGTTATGCATAAGACCCTTGCATTTATTCATCAGAGTTGAGAATCGTTGGAAGAAAAACGTCGTCCGACATTTTGTCGGCGTGACTAACGAATCCGTCATCCGTCGAATCGTTAAAATGGCGGATCAAAAATCCCGAAACGCTTTATTATAATTTCAGGGATGAGTGCACAGCTCGCCGCAAGGCACTGCATCGATATTCTCCTATAAAGAGATTTTGTTTTCATCCAAAGTTTCTTCCTCCCTTCAAGACGCACACCTGCCAGAGCTTCGCGCGAACTTGTTATTCCAGAAAGTATTTCCCTACCCTCAACCAAACGAACCAAACAACGGTCAACATAACCTAATAAATTTTATGTGAAGGACAAAAAATCTACATAAGATTGGATTTGAGTGGCTTAGCTGCTGCATTAATTTCAGAAAGTAGGTCTACACGGACATCATCTGAGATACTACTTGAAAAGAACATTCGGTGATCTCTGCATTTCGAAACTTTGATTGTTCTAAACGGCCGAAAAGATCGTGAAGGCTGCACTAGTTTAGTTTGGAGATGTGTCAAAAGGTGGCAGTAGCTTCGCAGCAACCCCCGCCTAACAAGGAAATGATAGCCCAGGAATAGGGCGAATCCCAAGGCATAAATATCCTTGGCTCGTCCACAGAATAATGATTATCTATGTGGCAAGACGGCCGGCCAGGCGATCCACGAGTCCCCTTGGGACCTGGGGAGCCTTCGCTTCGACGTCCTGGGCGTCCTCCTCGACGTCCCAGATACCACACATATCAATAAAGAGGCCCAAAGAGGCTCGTAGCTGACCAGGAGATGGACTCCTCCCCTAGAACCTCTACATCACGATCGCCTTTTACAAATCGCCGATGAATTCCGAAGCAGACAGGGGATTGGCTACATACACAAAATAAACGCCACAGTCCGTGCAATGTTAGACATGCTTAGACATGAAGTAGCAAGTGTCGAATCAGACCACTGACCAGCAAGTTGGTTGATATTTCGTGAAAGGGAACTAAAAGCTGCTGCGAACCTGATAAACTATTAAGCAAGGCTATTCAGCAGCATTGAGGCTTTTGAATCAATCCTTGTATGACATCTGTTGGTATATTAATTTTCGGTTTTGTTCAAAATTTAGAAATATCATGAAAGTCGTAAAATGAAAGGTACTTCATTATCATAACATCAAAATGCGTAAGTAATAATGATGTTAACAATAATAAAAAATAGAAAGTGGGTTAAATTAATCCCCAGGCGTGTGAATTTACTCGTTATAGAAGGTAAGCTTGGAGTACATACAAAAAAAAGGAGGTTCCGTGTTCTGAGTTAACCTGTGTTGGAAAATTGAAGCCATGTTAATGTGTACGTACATTTGACGAATCGCGAATGAGCTGAGAGTAAATAATGAGGAATTGGTGCGCAGAATGGAAGGAAGGGGTAACTTGACAGACCCAATCGTCTGACGAGGAAAGGGGGTGGGTTACCATGACAACCTCAGTGCCGACCGCCCGCCCGCATCCCCTGGCCTTGACAAGCCAATATACATATTTGGACGTCACCTCGTAGAAACCCACTTATGTCCAACCAAATCTTACTCAGTCTGTCGCGAGTTCTTCGGATTCAATAAAATCTTGGCGTGCATAGAAGTTGGTTTAAACTCGAGATGTATTTCTAGAAGCGGTGGATTGACCCTCGACTGAGGAAGCTGGCGAGGATCATCGCCATGGGAGTCGTCCTCTCCGCGGGCCGTCCTCTCGACGGCCTCCACGATTTGCCATCATTTTAATCCAAAAGGGAAACTTCATCTCTGTGAGCTTTGCTTAGAATATAAAAGTAGGGACGTTTGTGTCGAATGTTAAGCCAATTGTGGTTGAATTGGAGATGATATTGATTTTTTCGCAGCTACGAGAAGACGAGACGTCAATAACTCCACTGGTGAGGCAATTCATAGGGTGTAGTACAGTATATAGTCTCGATTTTAAATGTATTTTCTACTTTCGTGATACACATTGGTTCAATTTTCATTACATAATTACTATTAATTAACACAAAACTACCTAGTTTAGATTGGGATAACCTACGTTGAGTGTCGTGAGGTCGGGACGGAGGAAAGTGTTTGACACGGAAATAGTCCGACAGGGAGGGACGATGTCGAACTGTTCGTTAGGTTGGGTGTTCAGGTCATCGACGACATTGTCGAAGAGTTTCCTTGTCGAACATTTTCCCACATTTTGTGTGGACCGGTGTCGCTTACCTCGGAAAAGCCGCGTCTCATGCCTCGCTTTGCTTGCGCTCCGCTCAGCTGTTGTCAAGCTTCATGCCGATTACTTCTTTTTGACAGTACCACTTCCGAGTAAAAAGGGATCATCGAGCTTTGTAACCGATGGGTTCGGTTGACAAAGTTTAAGTTAGGTTAAGTAGCTTGCACTTCGAAGAGCTGCTGCTCTACTCTAGCGACGGAGGGTGGGACACAAAAGGTGGACAGTTCAACCTTACAAAAATTACAGCACATATATTAATAAATGACGTCTTAGTCTTTTGACAATGCTATTAAAATAATATAATGCAAACATTTGAAAGTGCTTTCAAATAATAAAATTTTAGTGCCAAAAAATTATAATTTACTGTAGCTTAGACTGTTTTTCTAAGAATAGTAAAAAAAGGGTTTTTCTTTCTAAGTAACGAATTAAAAAGATGGCGAAATTCTCATCAAGTCTTTCCAAACACTGATTATGTTTACACAGTAAGTCAGATTATATTCATTTCTTTAATTATCAATTTGATTCAATTATTTATCATTTGAGTGCAAATAAAGCTATTCGTTTATCCAAAGTTACATTTTCTTTTTGACCTTTACAAGAGAAAGTTTCTTGCAAATCAGCAATCGTCTACTTTATGACACTTCATTGTTTCGGCTATTTTTATTAATATATTTATCAAAAATTCTAATGTGATAAACTGTGGTGAAATGAGGTCAGGCGGTGCAAGGCAGGCGGCAGTCTGAGCTACGTCGGCTTCAGACCGGCAAACGTTCTCAAGGTGTTCCGAACTTCAAAATGGAAACCAGTAATTATGATCTTTCGTACGCGTAATCCGCAATCGGTTTTTCGGTCAAAGGGACATCGTTTTTACGCCACAATTTGGACACGTTTATTGGTCTAAATTAGAACGCAGCGTGAGCGCTGTTCTGCGGTCTTAAAAGGGGCGGGGAGGTTGCTCCAATAGCACTTGATTAGAGAAGTCAATTCCCGTGGCTTCATATTAATCTAGTAACTAAGACTCATTCGGCAGCCTTTGCTCAATGTTAGGCCACTTTTCTAAAAACAAAAAAAAAAAAAATCCTTAAAAAACCCAAAAAAAAGAAGGCCTCTCCTCAAATAAAAATAACAATCAAACAACACAAAACAAT
>Ga0058701_10002133_pt1 | contig 14751 bp, 11 predicted proteins | sample AgamicOrMae_FD_97039 | JGI IMG/M metagenome (GOLD analysis project Ga0058701, IMG submission 97039) | Agave microbial communities from Guanajuato, Mexico - Or.Ma.e | ecosystem: Host-associated > Plants > Phyllosphere > Phylloplane/Leaf | place: Guanajuato, Mexico | collected 2012-06-04
GTAGTCGAACATCTGGGCCGAGCAACAGGCGACCGCTCCGAACAGGCAGACGATAGCAACCAGTGTTCTTTGTTGTTGGGCCATTTTGTTGGATTTCTTCTATTGGATTGCGAATTCGACTTTACGAGAAGATACTAGAGGCGAGATCTTTGGGCTTTCTTGCTTTTGACCGTTGGCTAATGCTTTTGTTTTTGGACTTTGCTAACAACTGGAGAGCTCGAGTGATTATGATTGATCGGCGCTAAGGGCCGGCCTTTTATAGCAAATTTGCGCTCACCAACAAGCTGGCCAGCGGCGAACGTGAGGCAAGGGTGCTCAGCAAAGGGCAAAGGGCTGCCCAAAATGCAGGTCACCCCTTGGGACCGAAAGAATGCCAAATCGGAGGGTGACAGATTGAATTATCGCCTAGTCATCGGGCGGCCATCGGGCAGTGCGTGGCAACAGTGGCCCGTGTGGATCTGTGGTAGATCAAAAAGAAAAGGTGGCAAAAAAGTGCTCCATCACGGTGACTGTGGGCGAGCTTGGCGGCGACGGCCCTCAGGTCAGCCGGGCGGCGAGCGAGCCCTCGCAACGAGATTGTAACGGGGCTGCGTGTTTGCATTGGGCAGTGGTGGGCGAGGCCGCGCACTTGCGGCCGAGGACTGTGTGCGGCGGCCGCACAGTGCACTCTGCTTTCTGCGTTCTGCATTGTGCACTGCGGCCCAAAAGTGTGCAGTGGGCGAGTGTGCGGCCAGCGCAGTGCAGACTGTGTGCAGCGGCCCTGTTTGCCTATGGACTTTGCCTGGCGCCACAATGGCTCTCGGGCCGCTCGCAGCTTTGGCCGAAACTCTTTTCCACTTGTTTGTCAAAGCTAATCACCTTTGCTCGGCGCGCTCACATTCCCCGCTGCTCATTTGGCATTCCCTCGGCCAGGGCGGCGAGATCAAAACAAGCCCCACACGGCGCCATATTGCTCGTCGGGCTGAATTTTAACTAGACGCCTTCGTTTCGGACGAGGCTCCCAAAAGAGAGCAATCAAGCGAGCCGCCGCCAACTTCCTGCCGCCACCACAGCCCTGTAAAGGCAGTCCCTCTTGATATTAGTTGCGTTGGTGGCTGTGATTTGGCCAAATTGGTCCACTGGCCTGCACTATAAGCGCCGCCAAGTGCTCAGACTGCCCCGCAAAGACCCCCTGCAGTGTGGCTCTTCGCGCCTCACTGCATGCGCTCAGCCATCGCCCAGGGCCACCCTCGAAGGCCCCAAGACGGTGGGCGTCGAGCCGCAGACGGAGGGCGCCGCCGGAAGCGCCAGATTAGCGCCACCGGAGCGCACTAATGGGAGTATCGTGCGGGTCATTAGGGCGAGTTGGCGTGCGGCCGAGGCGCGAGGCGCGAGGTGCGAGTCACGAGCGTGTGCTCGTGAGCGCAGCTTGTTGCCTGCAGCTTGTTGCTGGCAGCACGCAGGGCAGCACAGCGCACGACGCACTGCAGTCTGCACTGCACTGCAGACAGTCTCAGGCCGCTCTGCACACAGAGGCCGCCCGCAACAGGTCCTCTTTCGGCCGGAAGGAGGAGACCAATCTCGGGCCGGAATCTCATTCACGGCGGCCCGAGATTACCGGCGGCACATTCTCGGCCGAGTGTTTGCAGGCCGCATTCAAGCGCCAAGTGGCCGAGAATTTCCCCTTCCCTCTCGGGCGCTTTCCAGGGGCAATTCCGGCGGCAAAGGAGCGCAAAGTGCAGCTAAGAGCAAATGCCTGGCCGGAGACAGTCTGCAGGCCGCCGAGCAGGCCCACAGACGGTCTGAAACTGGCTGAGAGCGTGCACAGTGGCCCTCGGAGGCGCCTCAGTGGCCACAACTGAGCCCACGCTCGCCCGTTCCGACGGCGCGCCGGATTAGACGCTCCATTGGATTGGCTGCGGGCCCCAGTGGCTGGCGCGCGCTCGACGGCCAGGCGGCAAGTGGCAAAGGGTTTGGGCAAAATCAGAAGTCAAACTGTTGATTGTTTGTCATTGATGAGCGTCGGCGGCGCGTCCAGTCGGCTGGCTCGGCTTGCTCGTCTCTCGGCCCTCAGCTTCGCTTCTCAACGCGACGCCCAAGTCAATGAAGGGCCATCAGCGATCTCTCGGCACGCCAGAGCCAATCACCACCAATGCGGCCGTCAAAGTGGCCCTCAGTTTGCCAGAAGTGCGCTTTGTGTGCACATAATTGACCAGATTAGGGCCCACAGACTGGCAGCCGCATTTGCAGTCAAGCTGCCAGTGTTTGTTTGTGTCTGTGTTGCGGCCGCGCGGGCGGCGGGAACGCGTCGGTCGCGCCATCTGACAGGCGCGGGCGGCGGCCCGCCGAACTTGCCACTGAAAGGCGCATGTGGCGCCGCGCAGTGTCCGCGCCGCACACCTGCCGACCCGCAGCGGCCCGCGCGCGTGCTCCTGTCTGCAGCCCGTGCCAGCCCGCACAGTGTGCGTCGAAAATAGGGTTACATTTGTGCGCAGCATGGCACAGAACTTTATCATCATACTTCTGGCGGATAGTGCGCACTGCAGGCCGGCGCTGGCGCCCCGCCGACTAGCGCGCTCTCAAGTCAGCCTGCAGACTGGGCCAAGTCTCGCCGCCCACAGGCCGCCTTCCGGCTCGCCGTCTCCAGACCTTGGCCTCTCGCGGGCCCGCCCACCGTCGTCTCGAGCGGGTTCAAGTTCAAGCCCAGGTTCACGCGCCCAATCGGGCTCGACGAGCGGCTGGCAAGACGCTGCTCGGCCTCGTGCAGCCTGGAGGCTGCAAATTGGCTCGGATGCGTTGGCGCTGGATCAGTGGCTTGAGGAAGCCAGTAGGAAACTCCGGTTTCTCGCTCGTGGGCTCCACTTGGCGCTAGCCCGCCAGCAATCTTGAGCAACAGGTCGCACCATTATCTCCGCCGCCGAGCAGGCAGCCTGCTGATCTCTAGTGCACTCACAAGTGCAGTTTGCAGTTGTGCCTGTTTTTAGGCTTGGGTGTTGCGCTGGCGGAGGCGAAAAGCAGACTGCAAGTGGTGGCATTTTTGTCAGTTTATTCAATTTATAGCAACGCATTTATAGCCAGCCAGACAAACTGGTGGTTTGTCTTGCCAGCGAGACAGAGACAGAGACAGAGGAGAGCAGTTTGGGTTGCGAAAGGCAGTCACCACGTCACAGAGTGCCAGTTGCTTGCAGGCAGCGCAGTGCAGCAAACGCCATTCACTGCACACAGTCCCAAGCGGCTGCTCTATTCTGTGCATGTGACTGCCTGCGTTCACGCGCGCCTGTCTCGCAGGCAGTGGCAGGCGGCCGGATTGAGCTAACGGTACTTAGGCTCAGGTGCCAGGCGAGCACTTTGGCGAGGGGAACACTTTCAATTTCGATTCCATTCCATTCTATTCCAATTGCAATTGTCTGAATGGAAAGCATTTTTGAGGGTGAGATTTGAAAGCAGGCTGGCTGCTTTTAAATTTGCCACCCAGACGGAAGGCCAACCCAGCCAAGCCTTGCCACTGGGGCGGCCTGAGTGGCTTCCAGAAACTGCTCGAGCCAGCGAATCGGAAGCTGAACAACAACAACAACAACTCTGACAAAATGCAAAACAAACGCGCCCCAAGCACGCACTTGGACGCCGCTTCCGTCTGAGCTTGGCGCCACGAGCAGGCGCGCCGAGCTGAGCAGACTCGCCAAGTTCAGCCAGCCCATCGAACAGCAGGTGCCAGCAGCCAGTTGGTTTAGGTAGACGCAGAGAATAGGCTTTGTGGTTGCGGCCCTTCGCTTTGCCAACAGTTTGGGACCAACTTTGGCTGCGTTTGGCGCACGGTGGGCGTGACTAAAGAGACTAAACTTTCGCCTCTTCTTTCGGGTTCCATTCCCTCTCAGAGTGCACGAGTTGCCATTAGGAAGGGAGCTCATTTGTCTTGGCTGGCTCGATATCGCGAGAAAGGTGCTGCAAAACACTGTCTTGCCAGCAGCTCCCTGAGACTGGCAGAAACCGCCCCCGAAGGCCTTCCTAAGGTAACCTGCTGGCACCTTAGCCTCTCGAGCTCGGGCCCAAGTCCATCGGAGTTGTCTCGTTGGCGCACCAACGAGAGTCTGTGACAGAATCCACCATTGCGGCAAGCGAAGAGAAACAAATAAGAACAACTGAGCACTGCTTGCGGCCTCTCGTCATCATCGGCAGCGTTGGCGTCACTATCTCAGTCCTCGTCATCATCACCTCCACGAGCCAGCGGCAAGACAGTGCCACACACTTGAGCCTGGGCAATCTGGAGGCGCTGCCGTAAGAAGCAGCAAGACAGACAGAGAGACAGACAGACTAGAACGAGCTGCACAAGTGTGCGCCGGCGCCAAGCTAGCGAGCTAGAGAGAGTGTGAGTGAGGCTGGAGCAAGGCCAGGCGGCTGGATTGGTGTCTGTGTGTGTTAACAAGCGTCTCGCATGAACAGGCGCCAGCAAATCTCACTCCCCGCTCGCAAGCATCGCCCATGAGGCGCTTTGTTGTTCATTACAGACCAATGCTCGGAGGCAAATTTGTGAAAATTTTCATAATAATTATTCATATTGTTAGCATTCTATCCACAATTACAACCACCTGAACTCATAGAACAACACCATCCAAGGCCAAATCAAGTCCCTCTCTTACCTTGCAGTCTCTAGCAATGTCCATCATCATGATACCAAAAATGAGCGCCCAATCAGAAAAATAACAACCCGAAGCTCATCAAGTCTAATGGAGTTGTCTTTGTCCTCATGTGGACGATCTCTGCTTATTAGTGAATCACTTTATTGTTATTTGTTGTTATTTGTTTTCGTTTATCCCTCAAACATCTAAAGTTTGAACCACGCACCCTCATTGCTGCCCAACCAAATCAGCTGTCCATTTAGAAAAAGCTTCACAGGTAGTCTTAAGATTAGCCCTCAATTATTGGTTCGGGCGGCATTTATTAGCGGCAATTGGAAATGATGGACAACCATTATCAGCAACAGCCACACCATCTGGCCATTCAAAAGACCAAATCCACCGCCCTTAGAACTTTGATGATAGAATTCAAGAGCCTACAAGAGGATCCCGTTGAAGGCTTTAGAGTTAAGATAGTCAATGAAGATAACTTATTCGAATGGGAGGTGGCCTTGTTTGGACCACCAAGGACACTGTATGAAGGCGGCTATTTCAAGGCCGGAATGAAATTCCCACACGATTATCCTTATTCACCTCCGAGTGTTAAATTTCTAACCAAAGTATGGCACCCAAATGTTTACGAAAACGGGGATCTTTGTATATCTATTCTTCATCCACCAATTGATGATCCACAAAGTGGTGAACTGCCCTGTGAACGATGGAATCCAACACAAAATGTCAGGACTATCCTCTTGAGCGTGATCTCTCTCCTAAATGAACCAAACACATTCTCACCAGCAAATGTTGATGCCTCAGTTATGTATAGGAAATGGCGAGAGTCAGGAGGAAAGGACAAGGAGTATGAAAATATAGTGAGACGCCAGGTTCATGCTAGTAGAATTGAGGCTGAAAAAGATAATGTCATTGTTCCAACCACTTTGGAGGAGTATTGTATAAAGCACAAAACAAAGCAGAATAATGATTTTGATGATTTGAATGACTTTTATGATGATGATATGTGCTATATGAACGATGACGACGATGAAGATGAAGACTTTGAGGACAATTTGGATGAGGATGAGAACGGCAATAGGAAACTATGATGACTGGACCGAGTGAGGGTTCACCAGGATTGATGATAATGTTAGGCAATAGAAGGAGAAAGAGGGACAGAGAGAGAGAGAGAGTAGTAGAATTTTCAATTGGTGGTTCCATGATAAGTGATCGTCCGATATCATGGAACTGCTAACCTCATAAGAACAAAAACTTCCATAAAGAAACTTGGCCGAGCATAAGTTTTTATCTAGATCCCGTCTTTTTATACTTTTAATATAGATGTATCGATATTGTGCATAATTGATAGCAGGGCAAATGTCTAATATAGAATTGCTAGTAAAGATTAGATGGGTTCTTTCTTCACAAAGTGACTGATTCACCTCAAACATTTCGTAACCTTGATCCTGAACATTACTATGACCCCTTATGAATAGCTCTCAAAGTTTAATGGTTTGCCAAATAGGGCTGCCTGAAGACATGATTTAGCCATATATGTCCTGGAGATGCGCCAAAGATTTTTTTTAAAGCTATGGTGAAAACTTCAAGATAGATGGAAAGAGTTCCTTCCTTCTTCTCCAGAAATACGCAACTTTTCGCGCATTATTTCACTCGAGGTGTACTCAGGTAGCTTGAGATAATTGACACAGGTCATGACACTGGGCAAGAAATGGTCCGGATTTTGTCCTGGCTCAAGAGTCTTGCGAACAATTGTTAGGGGAGGCGACAAACTCTTCAAACCACCATAAGGTAAACGTGGAGAGCCTGTGACAAACTGCAAGAACTTCCTCTGTTCGTCAGCATTATATGAGCTAAGTATTTCAAATAGATATTTGATTTGAATACTTTCATGGGTAAACCCGTGATCTGTCTTGCATGCATCCATAAGCATACGCACATCCCAGCCTTGGAATCCAGTTCCGCAAAATAGTGAATCCAGCTCCTCCGGATAGAATATCCTAAGGTAGTGCAATGGCACTATAGATTCAAAGCCCGCTTTGAAGGCTTCCATTTGACGTCTAACACCTTCGGACAAAGTCCAATGTCTCAGCAGTTTGACATACTGGTCCAAATTGTCCAACTTTGTCTGTATGTATTTACCCCCTTTCTTTAGTTCAATCGAAGAGTAACCTGGAAGAGTAAAATCCAAATTCAGATCCTCTATGGGACATCCATCTAGCGTAAGTACCTCTGGACTGATGTTGGCAAATATGTCTTCGGAGCTGATGAGTGTTTGAGAGCCGGCTTGCTGGCCAACTTGCTGGCGCAGCTTGTCCATACTTTTTGCAGTTGTTATGACTCCTCTGGAGGGCCCCTCGCTTTGACTGTGGCCAGGCCGATTGCGATCACCAGAGCTTGATCCGAAACTTTGTTTCGCCTTGTGCGAGACCATGATGTTGTAAAGTTGAGCAATCCTATGCATTTGAAATAATGATCTTGACATAGTTGGATCAATATCAACCATATCAGCCAGATCCAAAGTGGCCTCCTGTGATAGGAGCCACTTGTAGAATGGCAAACTGAAATTTATATCAATCATTCTGGAATCCATCAAAGCTTTTGCCATAAATTTTCCCAACAACTTGTATCTGTTGCGAATCCTTGACACATTACCTAATTTGGTATTCCTTGCTAGAGGCATTGGGAATAGGCCGCTCTGAGAGTACATGTATTTTTTCGACGGCTCTGCTAATGATTGAGGAACCTCAGTTGGTATAATGGTAGATAATTTTGACTGGTGCTTGTGATTTTGGGTTGATGCTCCTCTGTTCAATTTGTTTGGCCCGCTCTTTGAATAGATGTTGTTATTATTTGCTGTGTTATTGCGCGGAATAGAATCTGGTAGAGTGCTCTCCTCCATACACACAAAGCTGTCACTCTTTTTCCAATCATCTTGAAATGAATCACTTCCAATTATCGAGGTAGAGGCTTGATCTTTCATATTTGAGTGATCATCTGGTGGCATTAAAGGCTGCGAGGCCGGAACTGGTTCCCCTCGCCACATTTCCAAGTCAGCGCATTGCATCTCGCGAGATACAAGAGCGTAAAACTCCAATGTTGGACCCAAACCAGTTCCCACCTCATTTTCATATTGTATTTCTAGCACAGTCTTGGAGTTTGTCAACTCGTTCAAAATTATTTCTGCTTGCCTAAAGAGATCTTCTCGATTCACTGTCTTCTTGCGTTTCTCCAATCTTGGCGCAACTCGCTCTTCCGAGTTGTTTAATTCAGGTGTAGTGTCCAATAGTCTTTGTAGAGCTCTATCACGATCGAAACAGGTTACATAGAATAGTAGTTGACGCGTGTCAAAGGGGATTAAAAAGGGACAAGCGTACGCCAACTGCGGTAGCCAACTAGGCAGATTTCCGGTCATTATCACGAGAGGGTCCTGCAATTGACGTGTGGCCTTTGCCGCCAATTTGGTATTGATGAATTCTGCGTTACCTATCACGCGTCGTGTGTTGAAACTGATATAGTCCCGATAGAACCAAGACCAATGGCGATTCAATCCAAATATAGCACGCAATAGGACAATAATCTCCATAGAAGGGTCCTTAAGCGTGACAGATTGCGAAAGCTTCGGTGTAAGGTATGTATCTAGAGGGCATGCGACTGGAGGCACACGCCCTTCCGCCCATAGATCGTCAACTTTCCTACGAACAGCAGGTGCACGGTTGTGGTGAGAAGAGTAAAGTGAAGAGGATGAGTTCCTAGTGTTGTAACGGCGACCCGAAGTTGCCTGCTGATTACCAGCTGAAGTGGGAGCATTCTTCGTGCTGCAGCTTGGATCAGCTTTCGATGAATCCGGATGCATACCAACGTTAACACGGAGATCCGACGCTCCTGATGGGGCAGCACTGGTTGAGCTAATTGGATTCGATGCTGCAGTTTGGGATCTTGATGTTCTCTTTGTTGAATATAGTTGGGTGGAAGACGATGCCGCGGCTAGCGACGACATGTTGGATCCACCAGACGAAGAGGTTCCCAATTGGGGCTCTACGTAAGGCCTATAGTAAACTGTATGAGTCTCAGTCCACATGTTCGAGCTGCCGACCACTTGGAGGTCATTCTCCTCACTCTCTAGACCACCATACAGCGAGGGGGAATTGCTAAATTGCCTGATAGCCTGGTAGACAGTCATATTGTAAGGCAGTACCTGATCGCCAATTGATAGCTGCAATCTATGGCGCCCAGTTGATTGCATCATCATGTTCATACTGTCGTCCATGTCATCACCCGAATTATCGTCCGAGTTATCGGCACTGTCCCGTATTTTTGCGTAACCCCGAACAGTGAGATACTTCTCAATTGCTTGAACTACTGCTAGTGGGTCTATCTTAACAGGTCCGCCCTTCCATTGTCTCAGATTGGAGCAGGAGGGATGCCGCTGTAGGTTACACTTCAACTGGTGAGTATTGAAGAATTTCAATGCCGATGCACCGCGAGCGCTCCCTCCACCGAGTCCCACGAAGTCATGAACCCGAACTGGAAATTGTTCTAGTTGCGAGATGCACGCATTTAGTTTGTTGACCAATGTTAGCATTGGCACCGGGTCCAACTTCAATTCGTATTCATTCAATAATAGGAGCAGGTGTCTTGGATCTTGAGGTAGACCTAAGAAGGCGGAGAGGAAGCCACGAATCCTGTTGTCACGTCCATCCGTGGAGTCTCCCTCGACGTGGGTGAGAAATTTCGTCAACTTTGATACCATACCACTATGGATTAGCTCAAAGGAGGATATGTCTCCATCTGCCAGGACCATCTTTAGTTGTTGCAGAGCTTCGGGCATGTGATCATCAAGCATCTCGAGAGCGCAAGTTAAACGGCTAAGAACATCCATCGATTCTCGAGAGTTGGTGGCAACGGTGCTGTTGGACTTGCTTTCAAACAATTGAGCTTGCTTAGCCATCCATTCTCTTATTTCCTGCTTCTGGTTTGGGGATGAAGTTGAGGTTGAAGCACTGGCGTTCTTGTTAGCTAGTTTCTTGAATTGGTGCATAACACCTTCTCTTCGGAAGTATACCGAAAAGATATCCGGCAGTTTCTCCATCAATATGGATGCCATCTGAATGGCACCAACTAGTATGCGTTGATCGGTTGATCCAAGCATGGCAGCGATGTGACTTGAGACTGGATGATCCTTCAGGATCCGGTGTAACGAATCAACTGGACTGTAGTAGATTATTCTCAGTAGAGCGGTCAAACATTTATGACGTACAGATGGGCCCGCGGAGCTGCTATAGATTTCATACAATACACCAAACAATGATGAAATGAAATTTTCCAGAACGTTAGGATTCTTCGTTAAATATTCAGCTCTTGGATCTGTGGACTGTTTTGATTGCTCAAGGTCGGCTGATGTCTCGTTCGAAGTGCTTTGCGAATGATTCACAACCCTCTGAACTGGACGAGATAGTTCTGTTTCCTCATTAATCTGCTGCATGGTTATGAAGTCAATGGTGTACGTCTTGCCCATTGTTATCAGAGTAATTTCCTCCTCACCAGCCCTATGGGCATTCTCAATTATCTTGTTATCAGCCGAATTATACCTGTGCCAGTTTCCTCTATCGTCACGCCATGACCAAGTGACAGATTCCTGTTGTAAGGCTGATTCGCGTGAAATCAGTTTGTTGACCGAGAAAATACCTGTACTCGGAAGACACGGCACTAGTTCAGCTATAAGCGATGTCAACTCGAATAACTCTTGTGGCGTCCTATTCAATAGCTCAACACTCTCGTTCAATTTGCAGGCCGAAGAAGAGTTTGATGAATTCGTATCGTTCAGAGAAGTAGATGATGCATTGATGGTGCAGTTCTGAGATGACATCTCATTGCTCATGGACTTATTCATCGATTGGTTGTTGCTGGATGATTTCTGGCCGACCAATAGATATCGTATTGTTGAGATTATGTCAGATGACAATAATCTTACTGCCAACTCTGGACAGCTTTGGCACATAAGCGCCATCATCCTAATGATCATCACAAACGTATTGATACTTATCACTGAAGGTGTAGCCAGCAATAATTGCGTCAAGTTATCTAGCAGGTTATCACCAGCGACCTCCATCAGGATAGAGGGTTCGTTCTGGAAATGTTCGACCATACGCGAGAAAGCCAAAACTATGCTTTCTATGCATTTCTTGTCAGTAGATGTAAGGTGTGAGCTCAGTGTGACTAGTGAATCTTGAATATACTTGAACTCCTCCGATGTTATATTTTGACAGCAATTTGCAGCGATAGTTAGAGCAGATCTTTGAGCATTGATAGAGAAGAAGTCAAGGTAGGTTAAACATGCCGGAACACCACGGGCATGCAAGATGGCACGGCTATGGCGTCTTGAGAGCATCTCCAGAGCTGTTAACGATTGCTCAGCTACGTCCATACATTGAATAACTTGTAGTTTCTGCAAGAAACTAGGAACTGCGTCAACTACGACCGATGCTGATCTAGGCAGTGATTCCATCATGTAAGTCAGGGCTCTGCATGCATGGTTCATGATGTCAAAATTGTGCTCCATATTGAGAAGTTGAATTAGATTTGGTACGACCAATTTGACTGGGAAACCAGCGAGAGAGTCTTCATTACCCATGACTAATATTTGACACATTTCCATCACCGTCTGTAATTGCTGGCCCTCATCTCCGTGAGCCTTGAGGCCTTGAACTAGTTGGTGGGCTTTACTAGATGAACTAGAGCCTATGGTTCTATGCAATAGTGTCTGAACACGAGGTGCAAGAGCCCCCAAGAGGTGTGATGGCACTCCCCGGGCCTCTAGCATGGCTTGGAGACGGCTCATCTCTACTTCATCTTGTTCGGTGTCGCTGGTAACCATCGAAACAGCGGCGAAAGACGGTATATTACTCATACCCGAGGTTGCATCGACTGGATTGCTATTGCCTAAGTTTGCATTTGCTGATGAGCTCGATCCGCTCGACTGTTCGCTACCTGTGGCAGCTGAGATGGTAACAGAGTTGGGATTGCTTGTGATAGGATTACCACCAGACTGCAGGCCAACATTGTTTGAGGATGATGAAGAGGGCTGCTGGCCATGATTAGTGTGATGATGGGCTGGTTGACGGTTATGCCTCCTAAACCATGACCAAGGCGGTGCGGTCGAACTGGTAGCAGAAACAGGGTTCGCCTGAGATGAAATTTGAGGCTGGTGATTGTGAGAGGAAGTCACAGGTGACACCCCGGCGGTGGTTGCAGATGATGGCGGTGGTTGTTGAACTGAAGTTGAACTAGTTTTATCATCTTTGTTGCTACCCTTTTCATTACCACCAATCATGCTGCTTGATGAAGTTGGTTGATTAGAAGTATGCTGTTGATCACGGGACCTCTTACGTGGCGGCTCTTGTGAGTTGAGATTGATATTCATGTGAGGATGTCTATTCTCTATTTTAGATATGTGTGAGATATAAAATATGAGTTAACATATGTCCATGTGTTTTTTGAGAAGTTACAAGGCGATGGTGAAATATAATAAGTTGTTGTTTTATGAGGACTACGGTGAGAGTAAGGTGGTTCACTAGAAGTTTGTGTCTCTAGTTAAAGTGCGGATAAGATTGCACAAAACAGCAGCACTGAAACAAATTATTATGAAATTTTTTTTTCACTCAATCGCCCACGCTTGTAGTTGAGGATCCCGAAGACGTTGTTTTCTTCCTGCTTAGGCCCGTGTTGTGTGTTCATAGACAAACTATTTTGGTGATAAGTGAGGAACCAATTTTTCCAGAATCTTGCTTCCCTTGGTGAGCGAACCTTGGGGTTACCGATGTGACTGTGTAAATGATGGTTATTCGATTATCAGAATGAACTATGTAACCTGCTGCTAAGAGAAACAATATCAGTACATTCGATGGTTCTTATTTGGAAGCTCTCGTAAATGAAGAGCTCGGGATCTTCTAGATGATAGTTTTAGTATGAGGTTTTAGCATCAACAATAAGAGAGTTGTGTTTGCAGATGAGAAATCCAAATTGCCCCCTCTCATATGCTGTTGGTTAGTTCTTGCTCGCTTGCTCTCTCCTCTCTCTCTCTCTCTCTCCGTTGTCGTCGACGTCGTCGCGTCGCAGAGTCGTAGTTTGTGTGTTGTTGGCTGTATGGTGATTGTGGCCGCGCGAGTGGGGTTGGCCGTGCGTCTAGTACTGCTCACAAAGAGCGTACGAGGAGCAGCAGCAGCGCACTTGGGAAAAATACAGCAGCACTCACTCCCTGGCTCGCGGATGATAGAAACCAAAAACGCACAATTCCAGCAATTTGACTCATATTCGCTCGCAAACGTACACTCGAGCGAAATGAACGAAAGGGACACACACGCACACACACACACACACACACACAAAGCCGCTGGAAAAGGTTCGACCAGCGAAGTTAAAGCCCTAGGGGAAAGCAACAGCGCAACAACAACAAGCGCCCGCAATCGCCATCCAAGTTTTCGGCTTGCAACAACATTGCGATCGAACTTGTCCTTCGGTTCTTTCACTCTCGCACAATTTTCATACGCGCAGAATCTAATGCGCGCAAACTTGGCGCAGACAATTAAGGCGTGCACGATCCTGTCTAATAAAAAATAGCCGATTTCCTCAGGATCAAACTATCTCTTAGGACATCATAGATATATTTATTTACCAACATGCTCTCACTTGCCCGACAAACATCGAGATTGACTAGGAATCTCAGCCTGGTCGGTATTCGTAAAAAGAACCTACATACAACAATACCTCGACTTTCCACCGCTGTTGTAGCTAAGCCCAATCAGTGCATATTGAATGTCCCCGAGACAAAAGTTACCGAACTTGAAAATGGTATGAGGGTTGCCTCTGAGGATTCTGGACTAGAAACTTGCACAGTAGGAGTTTGGATAGATGCCGGATCCCGTTACGAAAAGCCCGAAACAAATGGAGTGGCCCATTTCCTCGAGCATATGGCCTTCAAGGGCACAACGAAAAGATCACAAACACAGCTAGAGCTTGAAATAGAGAACATGGGCGCTCATGTCAACGCCTATACATCGCGTGAGCAGACAGTCTATTATGCCAAATGTTTGAGCAAGGATGTAGAGCAAGCAGTCGAGATCCTTTCCGATATTCTTCTGAACTCTCGCCTCGGAGAGGAGGAGATTGAACGTGAGCGTGGCGTCATACTCAGGGAGATGCAGGAGGTGGAGCAGAATCTTCAGGAAGTCGTTTTCGATCACCTACACTCGTGTGCCTTCCAAGGTACTCCCTTAGGTATGACAATTCTTGGTCCTACAAAAAATATCAAGTCTATCAAACGTGATCACCTGCTCGAATACATCAAAACACATTACAAAGCACCGAGAATGGTGCTCGCAGGAGCTGGAGGAGTGGATCATCAACAGCTCGTTGATTTAGGTCAGAAGTATTTTTCAGGCGTGTCTACAGACTACGAGGGAGTGGAGATACCTGACCTAGCTGGTCCATGCCGCTTTACCGGTAGTGAAATTAGAGTTCGCGATGACGCGATGCCCTTGGCACACATAGCCATAGCTGTTGAGGGTCCAGGTTGGAAAGATCCCGACAACATACCCTTGATGGTCGCCAACATAATAGTTGGTTCTTGGGATCGCTCACATGGTGCAGGTGTCAATTCGGGCAACATCCTGGCTTCAACTTGTTCAGAAAAAGAGGGGATTCATAGCTACACGTCCTTCAACACTTGTTACTCTGATACTGGCTTGTGGGGATGCTACTACATCACCGAGCGCTTAAGCATCGAGGAAATGACATTCTTTCTCCAGGAAACATGGATGAGGCTTTGCAGTTCTATAACTAAGGCAGATGTGGTTAGAGCCAAGAATGAATTGAAGACGAACATGTTTCTACAATTGGACGGATCAACACCAATCTGTGAAGATATCGGGCGGCAGATGCTCACTTATGGTCGCAGAATACCACTCAATGAGCTCGAGGCAAGGATAGATGCGGTAGATGTTGATACCGTAAAGAGGGTCTGTTCGAAATACATCTACAACAGGTGCCCAGCCGTCGCCGCAGTCGGACCAGTTGAGCAGCTACCCGACTATGCTCGTATTAGGTCTAGTATGTACTGGCTGAGAGTCTAGGTTTTAGTCAAATTTGA
>Ga0058701_10002134_pt1 | contig 14750 bp, 13 predicted proteins | sample AgamicOrMae_FD_97039 | JGI IMG/M metagenome (GOLD analysis project Ga0058701, IMG submission 97039) | Agave microbial communities from Guanajuato, Mexico - Or.Ma.e | ecosystem: Host-associated > Plants > Phyllosphere > Phylloplane/Leaf | place: Guanajuato, Mexico | collected 2012-06-04
GAGTGTAGATTTACTGGGAAGTGTGGTCAAGTTTTTTATTGTCATTGTTTGGCTATCTTGAGAGAAATACTGTAAAAAGAAAAAAAATGCAGATTGTTATAAGCTGGAATTGTATGTGCGTTTATCTCCATAGAAACTTTCTTTTTCTTGTGTTGGAATCGCTGTGAAGTATTTTTTGCTGCACTTCCTCTAATGATTACAAAACACAGCATATCCTGGATACAAAAATACAATCTGACCTAAATGACACATTTTTAAGAGCAATTCGTTTATGTAATCTCATCTAATTTTCGATTCCGCGGCGAGGGAAGATAAATGAGCATTTGTTGTGGCTTGACTCTGTTCCAAATTCCCTCATTTAACCCAAAGAATACATTGTAATTCGCCAGACATTTTTGGCAAGCAGTGCCATCGACAAAACACGTCACAAACGCAGCGATTTCAACTACCCCGTCAACAAACTTGAGAAAGTGTCGACATCTGGTGTCATGTTTTGGGACTTGTCCAGCTGGGTAAGAGATCACAGTCTCGCACTTTCACCCTGGCATACGATTTCCAATTCGTGCCGAAATGGGTGCACTCATGGGAGTAATTGGATGCAACTTTCCCGCTGCAAAGAAAATTCGCAAACACCTCAACAGGTGGGACTTTAGGAGCAGGTGAACACAAGCTTTGACTTTGCACTCAATCTCCTGGCCTCCCACTTCGTTTTTCGTTTATGTATAAAGTGCGAAATCATTTTTCTGTCAAGTAATTGCGTCATGTTTGTCAACTTTGCGGTGTACAGTCACAGGTGCACTGTCTTTTTAAATCCATAGCCCCCTCCAGGTTCCTCCAAACTTCAGATACATCGGTCTCCGACGCCACAATATATGTACTATAATTGAAGGTTTGCCCTTATCGATACCTTTGATCCGAAAGGTCATTACTGAGAAACCCAGTGCTGTAGGGTCATAACTTTTAAGCCAAAAATTTAGTGCTTTTGGAATTTTAATTTCTACGCCTGCGGGCTTATTTCGGTATAAATGTAATGTTGGAAGCCTTCTTTGGTATGTAAATTTTTACTTGGTAGAAAAAAATGCCGGAAAATTTATCCGCGAGCGTAGAAACCAGAAATCTAAAAGCGCTAAATTTTAGGCGGTAGGTCATGACCTTGGCACTGGGTTTTTCGGTTATGACCTTACAGCCCTGGGTTTTTCATTCGTGACCTGGAGGTTTCGTTATTCAAAACATGTCATTCTACTGTTGCTACCAAAGTTTGATAAACTTCGAAACTCATTAATCCGTGTTAACCTACCCTAACTGCTGCAAAAAATCCTTATTAACACGTCATGTGAACAGTCACCGCCTGGACAAAACGGAATCGCGAAATGGACCATGACTAGCGGGAGGATCTTACGCACTAAACTCGATAGAATCAAATTCTTATCAAAGCCAAATCTACCAATTCATCGATATTAGCGTTCCGACACATCTAGAGTGTCATGTGCCCTAGAATTAAAAGAAGTAATGTTTTATTGATTGTTCATGTAAGCGTCATCATTTAGCTGCTTAAAGCTCAAAATCTTTGCTTCTAGACGAGCATTAGTTAGTTTACGTCGAGCGTAGGTACTGGTCAAGCCTGTAGCTGCCATCAGGCCAGATAATGGGGTATTTTACCCTCTAACATCCCAAGTTAATCGACGGACTCTCTCTACTTATGCTAAACTAGGTTCAATTGACCCCAACTTTACTAAGTGCACCTCACTTCCACAACCCACTGACCCCAATGATAACATCTAGCAGATGTACTCGACTTAGAAACAGCCCTGTGTCTGCGCAAATGGCTTTGACGTGGGATGAGTAAAGCTATTTACAATGCATTACGCATGTATTCCAAGTAAACTCAAGAAGTGGAATAGTTTCTGGTAACCGTTTATAAAGAAAAGGAATTGAGGAAAAATTGTTCCTATGCAGCGGATGGCGCTAGGGACAAGAGTGAAGCGACTCGGACGTAAAAAGATAAAAGAAGAGCAATCGAAAACTCGGAAAGGAATACCGAATGAAAGAAAAAGACTTGGGACAAGGTTTATGGGAAGGCTCTCGCAAAGTCCTTGAAGTTTTCTCTGTGGACCCACCTGGTCTTCTGCTGCCCTGATATTTATATTTGTCTTTACGTCGCTGTTATTTACACTTCAGAGTTCTGACTGTGTCATTTGTCATGCTGGACATCCAGTGTAGAAAAGCAAGCGACTATTTTTTAAAAATAAAATCCAGTGGTTTCTAGGTGTCGGAAAGAAACCTTATGTACGAGTGTCTAGTGTGAGAAGTCTGTTCTTTTGTTGGGAGACCCCAAAGTGGAGAGTTAGTCTTTATCCCGATATGGCCGATTCTTTCAGGTCGTCCTGAACTACCGTTCTGTAGGGGGTTTCCTTTTCAATCTTTTGATTGACTCGTCCAGACCGTTATATTTAATTATGTGAGAATACCTTTGAAGGTAACACACAGCATGACTCATAACTATTAACATTTTCGGAAGAATTTCCTCTGGTCTTTGTGGGTCCGACCATACAAGACATGCAAGTCAGTCAGAGGAAGTGAGGCATCTTGGGGAATCAGCCATATCACCTCCTTGCCCCGTCTGCAACCAATCAAGAAAAGGAGTATACATTCTTGGTCATACTACAGAGAACTGCGTCAACTATATGACAACAGCCTATTTATTCGAATGAACGCTGTTGTATTTGGAGCGACAAAACCACATAACAAAAACAAAACACTCTATTAACTCGTCCACGAAACCGAAATACAGAATGTGTCAACTTTTTATTCAGATGTGCCTTCAACTGAGCAACTTCCTTTGTTGTGTCAAAACTTTCATGTCTACAACTTTTTTTTCGAAGTTGAGAATATTTCTCGGTGAAAAGGTTGCCTTTTTTCCCTTCTTTTTTTGACAATCAAAGACATTCAAAGCAATAACTTACGTATTGATTTCTCTGTTGCAGGTAATGCAGACCTAAACTTGCATCATATACGTAAGTTGCGACACCATGTAAGTTAATGAATGATCTCGACCACTTATTCACATTCGAAACTTTGTTCATGAAAGTGTGGACCAGTTGAGGCCATTTTTGAAAGTGTCAATGATTTGACACCCTCTTTCAAATTATGCTCACAGGTCGATTTTCCAAGCCTTTTTTAGTGTTTCCGCCGTGAAGGATTTTTCCTTTTTAAGAAGTTCTTAATTTTATTATTTATCCACGAAAAAAGAGAACCCTCCAACGCAAGTAGTTTTTTCCCGCTTTAGAATTGCCATTAAAAAGTTTTTATAAAATTAACTATTTGGTAATATACTTCCAGTCGTCTCTAAAAGGAGTAATAATTAAGAAGTCAGTCCGAACAAAGATTTCTGATATTGTCAAAAGCACATCGGAGATGTTTTTGGAATCCGCTGTTGAGGGGTTACATCTGATCTCCTCAGCAAGCATTATGATAGTTCCTATAAAAGTAACACCTGGCCGGGCTGGCGCTTGTGCAAGATATTTAGTCCCGTAGAGGTTTCCCATCCCTCACTCAAGACGGACCGACAAACATTATTTTAGGCGAAACACTCCGGCCCGAGAATGAAGCGGGCCGTGAGCACTTTTGGCGAGTAACCAACACTACTTCCCTGAATAGTCGATGCATTTCAGACTTAGAGGAAGCAGCAACTTTACCGGAAAGGCCAACTAGAGAAAATCTATGGTAATTCTCTATGCCAATCCAAGGAGCGGTCAATAAATAAGAGCAGGCCCGTTCATCCCCCTTCCATGGTCCCGTTCTTGACCCAGACTGTACTTGCTATCACTCCCCTCTGTTTAAGCACACCTAATTTATTTCACACGATTCAAGGACGGCCAAGGTAATTGTGTTTGTTTGCCCAACACATTAACTATTACATCAAATTTTGGCAAAAGTTATTCCTCGATTTGTTGCGCTGTTTTTTTTAAAAAAAAAAACTTTGTTTTTGATCAATTAACTTCACTTATCCTTTCAATGTAGAGGTAAATGTTTTCATACAATGCTCACTGGATATGAACAGAGGACTTCTGAAACGTCATCATTCAAATGAAGAATACTGTACGTTGGTTGATTTATTATCTCCAAACGCATTCGATGCAATTAAATTACAACGCATCAATATTTCAATACCTTTTAATCAATGATTGGTGTTCTCTTTGAAATCACTGAAATCGTTTTCATTCTTTTCTTGTTCGTATGCAGGCTATGCATGGCACTGGAATAATGGGTCGCATGACTCGTCCTCTGCTTTCGTTGTGGTTATTCGAGGTAGTCATTTTAATTAATTCATCAGCGTAGCTGGAAAAAGCCTATCTTATTCACGCAGTCTTGCAAATGAAATTCCACATGCCTGTTTACAATGGGAATCATCACATATCATCAAGATGACGTGGTCCTTGCTCCTAATTTAAAAAGAGGAACCAAAAAATAATCCGGATATGTGAGATGCATTGTCCCCACCTTTTCTTTTCTCTTTTCCAAGGCAGAGAGGATTTCGCTTCCGGAATTCATATCTTCCCCTTCCATAAACACATGGAAAATATAAACCGCGTCTTAATCATATACATACATCAGCGTATTATTTCTCCTCGCTCTTTTCGTCTGAACGGAGGAATAGGCCTAAATAAGATTCTAGACGTGACTACTCTTAGCCTTGCCTACTTCTTTTTAATTACGCTTTAGATTTAGGCAAACAAGGACTTGTCAGAATGTTGATTAGTAAATACAGACGAATGCCTGTCCAGCGAGTGTCTAGGCGATATTACTCTGCAACTGCGTTGGGAAGTCTTTGTACGCAAAATATTTATAAGAAAACCGTCTAGATCTTTCTGCTTGTTGAAAAACCAACCATTTTAGCTGGTTTTCAAAGCGATCAATAGTGTTGCGCAGTTTTTGGTCTTAAAAACAGATCGTATTATTTGACAGGTGTATGACTCATTGACTTTTTTGTATGCAACCTAAAGGTTTATTTCACAAATTTGTTTGGATGGACCTTAGTTGGTGACAGATTTTCAGATTACAAATTTTGTTATCTGTTATATTTCGGGATTTCATATTTTGTGTTTGATACAGAAAACTGAATGAGACTTGAATGAAAATGAAAGAAAACTGGTAGTACCCAATCAGTTGTTTCTTGAACTGGCAAAACCCACCGGTATTGATTTTTTTTGAACTTGCAAAAACAATGGGCAGTTCTTGCTTGGATGCATCGAATTTAATCTGTCTCATGTTGTGAATTTTTGTGTAAATATACATTTACTTAACTGAACCTGATCTGAAAAAGGCGCCTTGAAAGTGTTATTGGGGATGGAAATGTCTAAGTCGACGGACAGATGAACTGTACCTTTAGACGAGATGAATACATAAACGTAGGTTATGTTGGTGTTGTGGAACCTGGACGGGTGTCATCTGTAAGAAGGGTCTTGGAGGAAATAGCTGGTTTGAGATGGAACTAGACAAAGAAGAATCTGAATAGAGAGGTCTGCGGACGTCAGGACATCTGAAAAGGTGGATAAAAATCAATGAGCAGCCTGATTAGGTGATTCCAATTAAAAGGTAAGAAGGTCAACCCAGACTCTGCATCATTCTTCATCTACTGTTTTGATTGTGTCTCTTATGATGTTTGGAAGTATTTTGGAATCATAGCTAACGTGTCTCTAATTAAAGAGAAAAGCCATTGAAGCTCGTGAGACCGCTGTCGGGAAATCTCGTACAGAGTCAAAGCGAAGCGAACTTCAAACGAATTCTCTATAGGTAATTTGTGTGGGTTCGAGCATGATCATCAGACATTAGAAAAAAAAAGTTTGACAAAAAAGGAATTGTGTTACTGTGTGACTCTTGCCGGAGTGTGGTAGCCCTATCGGATGACTGGGGTTCGTCGGTGTATCTTCTATTTCTCATAAAAAAATTCACCAGTGAACGTTGTGCATTTGAGCCATCGTTGTGAAAGGATTTTTAGGAAAGTCAAATCTCCTTGAGTAACGAACATTTTCTTCTTACTGCCTTTGTGATCTGAAGATCTGTCATCAACTTCTGTTCATCCGACCAATTGGGCGAATCCGTATCACATTGCGGTCACGATTGAGTAATCTCGACGCTTGACTCTGTCTTTGGGAGGATTTGCTGAAGGAAAATTTATCATTACTGTCGTATGTCAAATGTGCGTTCTCGTGAGACACGCCGTATCAATTTGCACAATACGCACTAGCAGAATTAACTGAATATTAGCAAGAAAACACTGATAAGTAATTATCTAATCAAAGAACTAACCCAAAAAGTGGCAGTATATTTTTTGCTGGTTCTCGAAGTCGTTCATAGTTTCAGATCGAGAGAGTTGAACCAAATATTCAAATAAGCCTTATGGAAAGAAATTAAAAAAAAATATATTATTCGACAAATGTCCCTATACGCAACACATAATAAAAATATTCCAGTGTTTTCTCTCCCCCCAAAAAAAACAAAAAAAAAACAGTGTTATACTGTTCTATGTCGAATTATTAATCGAATAAATAGCTTACATTGCTATCCACCGTTAACTTTACTTAAGGAAAAAGTCGAAGAAATAGTCGATTACGTATGCATGCCTTAGGTGTCTAAGACGAAAATTGTAAGTTGCAGGATATCGAGGAAATAAGAAATTTTTTTTTCGACATCATCGGCGTGTCCATCTAAATTGAGAGTCTCTGAAATAATCAAAAACTCTGCAGTTGGTAAGCTTGGGCTCTTTTTTCCCGCAAACGGAATACCAATGAAATCAATTATTCAAAAAACATCTTTACCGTCGCACCGCCAAATTTGATTTCTCGACCCGGTTTCCCTTCCTCGCCGTCTTTCTTTTCTGTTAAGTTTTCCCCTAGTAGTGTTTGTAGAGAGCATTTGGGCAGATTGAAGTCTGACGTAAAGCCTCACAGGGTTTAATACGATGTCAAATGCAAAGCTTTCAAGTCACATTTACATCCGCCTCCATCAGAATTATAGATGGGCATTTCGAGAAACTTGGATTTTATCGTGGATCGGAGAGGTGATTTCACAACGACGATTATGTTTCCAGCAAACTCCTCTTACATATTGCATAGTTTCGCGACCAGCGCATATACCTATTATTTAGCGATGTACGCGTCATTTTCTATGATATCCTCTTTGTATACTTGCGGTATACATTTTTACTTATTTTGGTACTATCTTAACAGTCCCTGGTTACTTTGTTGGCATTCTCTCTTCTGACAGTAAAGAAATGTTTGTAAAGGGATTTAAGGATATCAAGGCTAGTTTTTATACAATGAATCTGTAATATAAGAGGTGCCTTGTTTTTATTTTTTCCATTCTTCCTTATGTGCCCTTTTGTATCTTCCTCATCGTCCTGAAGCATCATGCCACTTCTCAGGTTAAGTCGTGTACCGTGTGCCCCGCTCAGCCGCCGCTTCACTTCCATCATATAGAACACAAGGTTCAAAGTGCATTCTTCAATATTGATATTGCGGACTCGGGAGTAGAAAGTAGTATATGCTTTCAGAAAGAGCCACTAGGCTCTTTAGTTAGGGGTAGCATAACATAAGATACGCTTTGGAATGGCTTGCTTTACGTCAGACTCGACATGTGTACAGGCATAAATAGATTAATACCTACAACCATCCTAACCTTGCCCAACCATCACCAAATATGCAGGATCGCCAGCCCCTGCCCTCCATGCACTAATGGGTAGCTGACTCTCTAAAGACAGCGAAGTGCCATGTCAGCAAGAGTTACCTCTCCTTCCCCTTTTGTACCGTGCGGGTTGCTCCCTTGCAGGAGCCGCTGAGCGGAGTTAGTGCCCACCACCGCTTTCCCTTTCTTCCTCGAGCTTTCCAACAGTTCCCCCTCCCTATTCTATCACTCTTAAAGTGTGCACGCTTGTTTCGTTCTTGCTTTGTTCATTTAAACGCTCTTTATTCCTCCTCCATCGCTTCCGTACTTGGATTTAGTTGTCAGAGTATACACACAAAAACTTCTTGTGCCGCTAAGGACGAAGATGAATTGTTACTCGTCATTTTTTGTTTATGAAAAGAAGGCTCTTCTTTTCTGATATTGGATTCAGTGTTTGCAATAGGCGTTCACAGGGAGCAGGGCTTTCAGAAAGTCACGTATCCTTAGAAGTTCTGATTTATACACTTTCAAATGTTACCCATGCCATAGACTTGGATTTTTCTCGGAGTATCGCCAGTGTGCAAAGACTTTTTTTTCTTTGTCTTATTCTTTGCCAACTTTTTTTCTTTTGAAGTACACAGTAATGCGGACATTGATAATGTCCTCTGTAATGTTACTTGCAATGCATGTCAGACGAAAAAAAAAAGAAACACATTTTTTCTACAAACAAGAAGTAATGCATTATTGCCAAGAGAAACGATTAAAAACAAGGAGTCTAGAGACTTTTTCATCAGTCTGATATCGTATTTGCTGTTACGCCCCCAAAAAAATGCTGTAATTCGCGGGCTTTTGAGAACTCTTAGTGGAGTTATTCAAGGATATCCCTCGGATATGAGTTGTTATTTTCAAATTATGTCCACTGAAGTCAATCTGTTGCATTGACTCAATGTGCGCCGGTTTCAAAACTACCCAGGAAACGAGTCACAACTATTTTTTTTAATTTTTTTAGTAAAACAGAGAAAACTGTGAGCGGGAATGAAAAATATGTACCTCTATGTCTAATGCAAGAACCACGATCCCTTCACACGAACCAAAATAAGCCTTGAACTCAGTTAAGTTTTTTTTTTAAAAAAAAGGGAATTTGAGAAGCTGGGAACGGAGCAGGTGCGGACCAAGTAATAAAACAAATGCTTTCTGATTGCTCTTTTATTTTTGAAGTGGCAGCGGGAAACAGGAAAGTAATAAAACGAAGGACAGGTACGTCGGAGAATGAGTCAGACAGAGACAGAAGATGTGGAAAGTTTGAATGTCTCGGCAGGAAGAGGGAAGTCATGGAGGCTTGACTAAAGGAGGAGGACTGTTGACCGAGACAGCCCTCGGCCCTGGCATAGTGTTTTATACACCAGCGCAACTCGGAACTTGCAGTCCTATGGAATACTTGTTGGAAAAGTGTTGATGAACAGTACGCAGTTGCCTTAACTTTTGCTTCTTCCCTTTGTAAATATTTTCCACAAGACCGTCGTCACGGAATAATTTAATCGGCAACGTGATTGGAGATCTTATTACTTGTATGGACTTTGTTAATTTCATTTGAATATTCTAAATGGGACCTTTTTGTGTCAGGGCTTTTCTTTTTCGTTTTCCTCAACTTTGATGTCTTCAAAATCGGCATCCGGGTTCATCGAGGAGTCATTACTTTATCCAGAAAAGCCCTGTGTGTCTGTTTACATACTCAAATGGGAAAGAGTAAACCATTCCATGAAAGTTTCTCTGTTATTACTCTCCAGAATCATGAGACTATAAAACGAGTACATTACATAACTATTTCATTGTTGACTTTTTTAGTATTAGACCAAACAGTCCGTGTCAAAAGAGAGGGGCTTAACGACAGATTTTTATTGATATGGCAAATGTTAGGACTCTTTCAAAAACAAGAGTTTTTTTTTTTCATTGGCTCAATGTGATCAGAGAACTCCAATTTCTTTTCATATTACAGTAAAATATTCATTCGACCACTTAAAATAGTGTTCGTATGTCTTATGAACGCTGATTTATACAGGTATGCATTTTTTTACCTACACGAATAATTTGTAGCTGAGCGCAAGTATAATCTCCTCTCGCTCTCGCGAATCGCAAAGATTAGACAGCCGTAACGTAACTTTTGTTGATTTGCGAGAATGAGCCTTAATTTTTTTAAAACTCATGAGCCATTTTTTTCAGGCAACATTATTCTCTTGGCTTGTTAGACCGCTAAAATTTCGTCTGGAATAAATAGTGAACCGTCAGTGAAAGTGTCCTTCAAAGCTTCAATAAAAAGCCAGACTGATTATGAGCATACCGGTAACGTGTCAAACAATCGCTGAACTGGACAAGAGGGTTCTATTTTTCGTATAACTCGTTTCGGGGAATCACCAGTAGGTTTCAGCTAATGGACGATTCAAATGTAGGTAACTGGTAAGCCCCGATGACGAGTGGAAGGGTGTCATAAAAGCTCCCTGATGGTGAGCTTAAATGACCCCTGGCAAGCAAAACGACCAACAAACTGGAAAGTCACGGGTCTTAATCGTTGTTCATGCTACGTGTATAATGATCCGTGAAAATGTTATCTTCATTAGACCTTAACATGGTTGGGGAATCTAGACTGTTTAATATTTGGTTGTCAAAGTTTTCGTAGAGCAACAGCGTTCACGGCATTGTCTGACAGTTCAAATCAAGGTTGTTGTCTTTTTACTTCCTCCTTGATGTCAAACTTTCTCACATCTTTAAGGTTTGTTGTCCCTTCTTGTCGATGCAGGATGATCAAGGATCAAACTTGGTCCGAGACTTTTTGGGACTTGACTTTGGGCTGCATGATGGTCAACGCATATCCCAACCAGTGCTCAGCATATGTGAACAAAACCTTTCCTTGGCTTTTCTTGAACTCTTTGTGAAGTTTTAGCGTTCTTCAACTACCGTAAAAAGAATCTAGAAACCGCTTGTCTCTTGAAGTAACCAGGTCAGTTCACTGATAGAAAACTTAGCCGCGAAGTAGTATGGTTCGATTCCAGGCAATGGGAATTGGATGTGGTGCCATGAGGTTCAGTTAGGCTAATTGTCAGCTCACTACAGAGGTTTTGCAGGGTCAGATTGGTTTTGGAGTAAGAAAAAGGATACGTGGAGCCATTCCAGACCGGCGCGCGTTGTGCACTTATGCAAAATACAAACCGATCTCTGAGGTGCAAGTGCATCCAAAGCGAGGCATGTTGAAGCATATGCAGCCGGATCTTAATAAACTTATCTCGATGTGCACGCGTTGTTTGGAAGCTGCGGTCATCTAAAGAAACAAGGTCTTGCGCAGAAAATTGTGTCGAAAGAGACGGAGTTGCCATCACGCAGAATTTCTGTGTTGATTCCGGCTTCAGATGCAGCTGCGAGAGGGCGGCAACTTTGGCGGCGAGGCGACATTCGCAGCTGTTTCGTTGGTGATGCCGCTCAACACAGTTTCTAGTAATTACGATTTAGAACTGTGTCCAATTGGGGAGTTGAGCTTCCAGATGCTAGGTTTTACTGCAAATGTGTTCCTTCCTATACTTGGAGAAATTCACTTGCGGAAACTTCGGAAGTCTGAGTACATGCATGCCAAGTCTCTGGGTTTTGTTTTTGTGTAATGTTTTGTGGAAAATACATGGAACGCATTTTGTTTGAGGAGTTATCGTCGTGGGGTGATTTCTGCCGCAGGATATTGAAGGAGGGTTTTCGAACCAGAAATGTGTCATTTTCGTGGAAAAGATGAACGGTTCCGTACCTCAAGTATGCCAATGGATCTTCCTGCGTTCCCATGGATTACAATTCCCTCATCGTAAGACAGATTTTAGGAGAGACTTTTTTTGTTTTTGTTTTTTTCCCTCGCCGATCAGGCTCTGTTCTTTTTTTCCTGGCTATCGAACAAGTTGTATTGTCGTTAGGAAAAAAGGGCTCTGTCTGAACTCACTACTGTCCGAAAAAAAAACGATCTTTAGTTTTATTTTCCGAGATTTCGTTTTTAGGAAGCACCTTTTTTGTGATTGAACAAAAACGGATAATATTATGAGCCAAGGCTGTCACCCTCTGCGGGTGGTGTGGTTCAATGTAAGGTACACATTGAACCTCCAAAAAGTCTGGGTCGCAATCTACACGCTAACTTTAATTAGATTTTTGGTCAATTTGAACGTCGTGAGGGTTTAGTAAATAACAGTATGTAGCCCATCGCGCCCGTCTTCTAGGGAATCCTCTACATTATCCCGAGGCACGGAATGGGCTTTCCTCATGCCTACTTAACCGTCGGCCTAGGCCGTCCGGTGAACAATTTAGACCAGATGCTCGGTCCAAGAAAGAAGAATGGGACTCTGAAATGGGGCAGTGGAAGGTTAAGTGACTTCCGGATTGGAAGGAAGTGACGTTCCTGTAGGCGGAAGACTGCCTTAGCGTGTATGGAACGGGGCTCTCATGCCCCATGGCTCTCTTAACCTGCAAAGTGAAGGTGTTTGCTGCCCGTCCGCACCACCCATATTGTGACCAACAGCCGCGAGCTTCTTTAAAAGCTGGTCGGGAGCTCTTCCAAACATTACTGCTGGAAGTAAGGCAGGATGCACGCCGTGCCTGAAGTATTCCAGCGAAGGACTCGCCTCTTGTTTTTAGCCACGCATTTGGGCTGAAAATGACGCTCGGCTGTTTTCTGGTAAGGGAATGCTTAAATCTGCCACGGCGCACTTAATTTATGCAGACTTCTCTCCCGCATAGCTCACCATAACTAACCCTCAACCTCGCCGTCCAGAGGATTATCAACACTCTTGTCAGATCGATGTGCAACCGATCTTCTCAAGATTTATTCTAAACAAGCCTGACCTAGTCTTAGGAACGTCTTCCAAGTTTATTGCATCAACGTAAAAGTGATTACCAAGAAAAACTCACAAGGGTTGGTTTTCATATATTTGATCATGAATCGAATATTTATTTTGCTTTATATAAAGAATATTGCTATAAACGAATCCTTCTTAAGTAGGCTATTGAATATTTACCTTTAAATGAGGTATATTTTTTTGAACTTCGATGATTTCACTTCAGGCCTTAGAAAGAGGCTCCAAAGATTTTTTCCTTCTTCTTCTCCTTTTCGGTCCTTGAAGTATAGTGAAGTTCTCCATCTTAGTTTAATCGCTTATGGAAATAAGCTGTGCGTTGCAGTAACCATTTTGCAGAGTCATTATAACAGCGAGCTCATGTCCATTACGGTCATAATACTTGCCATTTAGTCTGCTGGGCAGCCTATTATACTCCTAGAGCATGGTTACCAGAGGTTGAGTCCTCTTTACACTTGTGCCTCAACTAGCGCGGACTTGTTTGCTTTTGACGAAGGACCCAAAGTGCGTGACTCGTCTCAACTAGGTTTTGAATCCCTTTAGAAGGTCACTGCGGATGTAATGACTTATTGTTTTCATAGACTATCCTGTGATTTTCTATGGATTTATTACTAACTTCCTGGACAAGTGTGACCTTTGAAACCTCTTTCATTATCAGGAAAGTGAAGAAATTTGTGAACTAATAAGACCGAAGTAGGAATAATTGGGATTTTCCTGTGCAATAGGCATCGCGATGATATTCCTTTAGTTATTGAAATGTGCACCTCGAAAGGAAATCGGTAGAATCTTCTCTAAAATATGAAATAAAAACCCGGGTGATAGGGATCTCTTTCGGTTATACATCAATATTTACTTATTATTGTAACATGCGCTGAGCAAATTTTCTTGCAGGATGAAACGGGTACTTGGATCTGTACCTTTTTGTAGGATGCTTTTTTCGTACTCCCTGACGACATCAACATTTTTTCTTCTCGTTAAAATATGTGTCAGGGTTTTATACACCCTGAGCAGAATACTTTATATGACCCAAAAAAAAACATTTTATCAGTACCCTATCATATTTGTTCTTTCGCATGTGTACCATCCAATAACGCCTATATACCCTTAAAAAATTCTCTCTCGTTAGCCCTCGTTTGGTGAAATGCCTTCGCTATCACTGCGATTGACACCCACCAAGCCAAACGCTTGTAGCAAGTTGCATCTGCCGAGAAGTACCTATTATGTCTGGGACAAGAACCTGATGATAAATCCTTTCGACTTGAAAACGACAGGTAAAACACAATATTCAACCGAACAGGAAGCTCGACCTTTAGAATCCGCAGTGCGAGTTTCTCAACTGATCCAGATCTAAAGTGAATAGGGCAGGACTTTTGCGGGGAGAGTGATCAAAGCTGTCAGACCTTCTCCCAATCTTTCTAATGATGTTGACGGCGCCCGTTCCGCATCGAAATCTCATTTACTGTCGAACAGCTCTCTACTTCCTTGTTGATCATTCCTTCGTATTGAGGCACCGCATACAGCACAAGAGCTTCCACGTCACCGATATAATTCTTCAGCTGAGATAATAATTTATGAAGCTCCCATCCCCATAATATGCCCACCGCCTTTCACATTGTCTTTTAACAGATCGTCTCTATTGTTGACCACACTGCGCCAAGCCGCTAAACTTCTTTTGTGAAATTTGGCTGCACGTGACTTCATACATAAACCCTTAATATCATTAACAAGGAGAGCTTGGGATTTTGGACCTCGGTGGTGGACGGACTTTGTCCGTAAATTCGTTCTTCCAGAGATATATTGTTCCAGGTTTTCGTCTAAAACTCCGAAAGACGCTTTATGCATCCATTTTTATCAGAAAGAAAACTGAGGCGACTAAAAAGGACGTGTTATCAGACATTTTTTTTATGAATCTATTTTTTTAAGAGAAAAAAATTGGTCCGGCTATAACAAGCTAAGAAAATTTAAGCTGAAGACTTACAAGTTATTTCCAACAAAATAAAGAAAATCATCCTATTCTCGAAAGAAAAAAAAGGTGTCCAATTTGAGAGCTTTACAACGACATACATTTTCCTTCTTTTTTTTTTTTTAAAAAAAAATATTTAAAAAATTTTGAATTGAGAGCTTAAAATAACATTCTGCTTTCTTTACCTAAAACTTTTCTTTTTCCTTTAATTTTAAACCCTATTTCAACTTTTGTTTACGTTATAGGCGACC
>Ga0058701_10002135_pt1 | contig 14749 bp, 15 predicted proteins | sample AgamicOrMae_FD_97039 | JGI IMG/M metagenome (GOLD analysis project Ga0058701, IMG submission 97039) | Agave microbial communities from Guanajuato, Mexico - Or.Ma.e | ecosystem: Host-associated > Plants > Phyllosphere > Phylloplane/Leaf | place: Guanajuato, Mexico | collected 2012-06-04
ATAACATACTTTACGCTTGCATTTCCCTACAATATTTGAATCAATTACTTAATTGAAGGGGTAAATAGGAATAGCCTAGGTAAAGTGCCTAAACCGTGGCCGAGGGACTTCATGAGACACAGATACAAATATGGGAGTACTTCGGCCAGACATTCCACGAGTGTTCTAAGAGCACCTTATAGGAATCACAGGCCAAATTAGACTGCGATTGAGGCACTATCTGTCCAATTAGGCGAGACTAATTATCTCAACCCTCGTCGAAGTGATCGTCATGGGTAATGACGGGCCTTCTCGTCCATGAGGTGCCCCTCTCATTTGTCAGTCATCTTTGCCAAAAACTGACGCTTCCTGACATAAAAGCGGAGAGCAGCTCAAGAGACTTTTGCTTCCACGTTACGTACCGGTACTGAGGCTGATTCTCTTGTCAAGAAATATTTGCCCGATTCAGCAGGCCTCCTGTTCTTTGCCTAATGTACTATCATTCCTAAAAATATTGTCAGGTTCTGGTCGCGCAGGAAGGCTCCGCCTTATGGGGAAATACATTGGACACAGCTTTGTTACAAGACCAGAAGGACAATACCTTTCGGACTGGATAGTACAGCCGAAATGAAGTGCTGATATCTCTATGGGCTTGGCACTATTTACACTTGTACTCGTGAACATGGACTTTCGAGCTTTGGTAATTTTTTGTTGGTATACAGCATTTTGCATCACTCGGATATTGAACCCCCGCGACCTCAAACATAACATGGATGACGGAAAATCCTTTGGAATGAGCCATGCATACATTTTTGAAATGCCGCAGTCCCTGCATTTAATTGCGGTAAAACGATCAAGTACTTATTCGAAACAAAGAAAAATAAAAAAATCTCTCGTGTGCAGTGACGCCGCTGCGCCAAGGCCGCGCCTTGTCTGGGCATTATGCGTAAAAAGGCTCACTTCCTCCCCTTGCGCCGCCGTCGCCGCCGCCGCAGCCGCAACTGCTGCCGCGGTTTCTCAGCCGCCTCACGCGGAATCATTCTGATTTATACAGCGCAAAAACCGGAAACCATTTATGTGATTATGAAAGCACTTTGTTAGTGAAATAATTCTTCTCCCGACGTTCCAATCGTATTTTTTTGCGCTCCGATCTAAATTACTCTCTTTTGTCACTTCGACTAACACTCCGCTAACTCAAAATACGTTCCGCTCTTGGTATCCCACTTGGATAATCATATTTAGACTTTCAACCTGCACTCTAAATTTGTATCAGTGAGAGATTCATTGAAATTTCACTGAATTTGAGTCATAATAGCACCACTGAATTTTCTCACCACTGAAAAAATTCAGTGGTGCTATTGACTGAAATTCAGTGTATTTTTATTGATTCTCACTGATACAAATTTAGAGTGTAGGGCTTTCCAGCAACCACTTTTAACAACGGCTGTTCACTCGTACAGTAGTTAATTAACTATAGGTCTACCTTTGGAATTCCGTTTGAAAATTTGTTTAAGAACACTAATTTCAGAATTTCATGTGGCAGGAACTTTCACCCGACGTATGAATTGTGCGCTGTACAATTGATTGCGAATGTTAACCTAGCACTACAATTCATGATTATCTTGAGGGATTTGGCTCCTCCTAAAATTGATACTACAAAAGGCTCCGTATTTTTGACCGACTTATGAGGGTGGAAAAGGATCGAATCGGTATGGCAACCTTCTAGCCGAATCACTCAACGTCCTGGTAAATTATTAAGGCTGACGGCGTTGTCACGTCGTTTCAGAAGGAAAGATATTTTGCTCCTTAAATAAAGTATTCCGCAAAGCCACTTACTGCCGTAATTAGCACGTCAGCTCATTCGCATTTGGACAAAAGCCGCGGAGATGGGCCTCATGTGAAAGGTATGTTGCAGTCAGAATGCACTCGCAATCATCTTCATTATAAGCCGAAAATATTTCGAAGGAATGACAGAAAAAATGTGTTTAAAACGTGAGAAAGATCGAACCTGAGGAATGCAACGCACAGCGGCGAGGATGGAGCTGCGACGGCCTGGTGCTGGGGCCGGGGCCGGGGCCGAGTCGGTGCCTGCCCGATCTTCACCAGGAAAATTAACCATGTCACGACACCGGCGGTGCTGTGCGCCGGAGCGGCGTCACGCAACGCTTTTTTTCCCGGCGAAACGGGCGTCGCGCCGCGCCGCGCTGCGCCGCGCGTGCGTGTGTCTCGAGTGCTAGTATGCGCCCGTGCGGGCCAATCACTGCTCCAGCGCCGCCGTCGCCGCCGCGCCGCATGCGAGTCACCGGAGGGACGTCATCGGCTACCTCCCGGGGATGAGTGACTCATGAGGCTGCATTCCGCAAGGCATATCACCTCTAATTTGTATCAGTTGCATGATATGCGATTTGAGATTCTTTAACCCACTACCGCCCAGCGATATGCCGTTCGGAAACAGAAAAAAATATTTTAGAGGATCTTTCCGGTTCAGTATTGTCAAAATTTTAAAAAATCACCTCTCTGGAAACCTGAAGTTTTTTAATTTAGGCATTTTTCAAAGCTTCAAAATTTGCATTTTAATGGACAAAATTCTTGCGATTTCTCTTCAGCTAAACACTCTAAATACCTTGGGCTGTTGAGGGTTAATTCTGCGTTTTCATTCGATACCGGCCGCGTTCCGGATATGAGACCCGGAATAAACGTCGATGCTGGAATGGGAAACCTCTAACTACTTCCCTAAACAGCGGACAAAGCACTCGAAATTCGAATCAGAGATGAATCTCTGAGAATCATAGAAAATTCACGGAATTTCGGTCAATATAGCACTATTGATTTTTTTTCAGTGGTGCTATGCTGAAAAAAAATTCCATTGAATTTCTACTGAATCTCAGAGACTGTCACTGATTCAAAAGGGTGAAGTTAAAAGACGTCCGCTGTTGTGAGAGCGCGGCCAGTTTACCTCCAGAACGAGTTCGCAATGACAGCAAATCCACCAATACTAACTGAAGTGATTGCGACCTCGCATTCTGCGTGCAAACAAAAGGGTAATTTCGGGTCTCCATTTTGGCCGTGAAAGAGTGTTTAGGAGGCGAGCATGCACGCCTCTTTTTTTTTGACACTGCTATGATGGACAGCAAAATTGGGGAGCCAAGCGACTCCCAAGGAGAGAGCGCGTGACTCTAGGAGATGCTGCTGGTTGACAGTTTTGTCCAAATTACAGGATCGCTAAACGATTAGGTCCTCAATCAGACCCTTGGGCCCAGCAATCCGGGGCCCTGGGCCCAGCGGGCCATTGATTGGACACAAGCTTGAAAGGGATGCATTTAACGCGTGGGACCCTGTCAATGGAGACACGGAAATATCTTATAATAACTTGCTTCGCATGGATTCTTCGGGTCATGCGACCAGGGAACAATCCTTTAACAGCATCCTTCATCAGACGCAACAAAAATACGTCGTGGGATAATATGGATTGGTATCATTTTGTGAAATATTATTTGGATTTCGTATTCTTTGGTTCAAATATCCGTTAAGGATTCATATGTAAAGGATACTCTTAATGGATATCTATACTTGGAGCAGAAATATTAGAAAATTCGGTGGCTGAGTGCAGGACAGTCGCTGTCGAAATCATGCCTGTGTAGAGTGGTTACCCCTGTGTATAAGCATAGGGATAACGACTGTACCGTACAGTACACAGTGGTGCGATCTCGATAGCGACAGTCTTGCACTCAGCCACCGAATTGGTATCCATGCGCGGACGCTGATTGTCAGGAAGTCCTGCAACTGGTTCACCTTAAAAATCGAGGGATTTGTAAAAAAAAATCTTAATCCACTTGTCAAAACGCCGGGAGCACGGAAATAAGTTCCCAGCTGAAAATACCCCGTGATAGCAGTATTAAGAGTGATAGCAGTATTGGCGACAGATTAATTTCTTGAGATATTTCGGTAGAATCCAAAAGTTTTAAAAGTATAACCTTCAACACATCAATTTAATGTTAACTAAATGCAAAAACGTAAGCGCCTTGCGCCTCGCTTCGTTACCGCTTCGCTCACTTGTCAGCTTGGTAAAAAACAAGGTGCAAGGAATAGAAAATGCAACTCTTTAAAGACGAATTAGAAGAAATCTATTGATTCTCAGTGAATATCGAATCACTGATTCATTTTAATGGTTTTATTTTGATTGAAATTTAGTGGATATCTACTGAGAACCAGTAGATTTCGTCTGATTCTAGTTTAGAGCGAACTCTAATAAAAATTGAGAGTATTCCCCCCCCAAAAAAAGCATCGTTTTACCGGTGCATATTCTTTTCAGGGTATAGGCTATGGAGATCGGTTCTGACATAGACGTGAAGTCTGTCAAAGCATTGCATGCTGTGATTGTGGTCCGTCATCCAAGCCGGTTTAAGGTGATCGGAGCAGCGCAGCACAGCACAGCGCTGGGCTCACCACCCACGAGGGACTCGGGGAGATTGGCGAAAGGGGAAAGGCAGAAAAAGAAGTCACGGAAACTGAGATTCGTGACCGCCTCCAGCGGGTAGCCAATGGCAAACGGTGGCTCACCGGAGGAACACAGCCTCGCCGCTCCGCCATCGAATCCGCCGCTGACTTTGGTGGGGACTCACTCACGACTCCAATCCAACGAAATTATGGTAGACAACGCCGATGGAACATTCGCGTTGCCACACGACAGAGTCGCTGAAATGGGCTGCGATCGTTTTCACATCCAGAGCGCGGCATGTTTTAAATGCCTTGTGAAAGAGTTGAACCCTCATACTCCCTTCTTCGTGCCTCGCTCCGTTTAAGAGTCGCTGTCCCTCCGCTGTCCCTCCGCTGTCCTTCCGCTGTCCTCCCGCCGTCCCTCTGCTGTCCCTCTGCTGCCCCTCCGCTGTCTCTCCGCTGTCCTTCTGCTACCCCACCGCTGTCTCTCCGCTGTCCCTCCGCTGTCCCTCTGCTACCCCACCGCTGTCCCTCTACTGTCCCTCCGCTGTCCCTCTACTGTCCCTCCACTGTCCCTCAGCTGCTCCTCCGCTGTCCCTTCACTCCAGTGATGAGAGGTAGAACGCAACAGGTGGGAACATCTACCATGCAAAGCGACAGTGTTGGGGCTATTCGCGGCATAACGAGGCTAACCGAGAAATTTAAATTGATAGATGGCGGAGGAGGTGTTGCGGCGGAGGTGGTGCGGCCGAGCGCGAAGATGTCGTGACCGACGCTCGTTGCTCGACGGCGGCGGCGGCAACGACTTGAAGACGTTGCTCAGCTCAGACTCCGCCCACGATTGGCTCCTCCTTCTCCGGCAACCGAATTTTTTTCCCAACAATTATTTCTAATAATTGAGCGAAAACCAGCTCTCCAAATAAAAAACGAATACTTTCCTTCCAACAATTAAAGTAAGACCTCTTAATTATCAGGTGACGTCGCACTTAAAATCCTAAATTTTCAGAGGAAAATGGCTGATTTACAAGAGTTGCCACTGTGCATTGTTGGCCGGTACTTTACCGGCTCCGCCCGGTCCCGTGTAAACACAAGAAAATGACAACAAAAATATTTGAAATCCATTAGAATCATTTGAAAAATGAAGAAAAGGAATTTCTCATTGTGTCACCAAAACCCTTTCGAATTTTACTTGTAAGTATATTTATCTGATGATTTTTCAGATACTGCTTTTGAACATTTCCATTTTTTTTTCGTAGCGTGAAAAATTTTGGCTACAAATTAGTGTTGACACATTTCGCGACTATGTCAATTTTAAACGCGGTCTAACTTATAACCGGTAAAGATAACCTTATATTCAACCCCATTTTCGGGTTGCTCAACTCGAGAGCAATCCAAACCATGTCCGAAATGCTAGGTTATCTCTAAAGGTTCTAGAATTAATCACGGTTAAAATTTATCCGCATGCACAATCTCGCAACACTGCGAAATTCGTTAATTCAAAAGGATATTATTTCTGTTCCAATTTGTTTTCTAAAATCATCCTTGTTGACTAACTTCACAAACTGAATGGGAGTAAAATTGAACTGCCATGAAACGTTTTGAAAGTATTTCCATTGTGAGTTGCTGAATACCAAAAATTATCTCGAATTCAGTTATCCCAATCTCTGACTTTTCCAGCCCGACACACTCCATTGATTTCGGAAACGGGCGAAAAACGCTACAAAACAATTCCTTCATGAAGTACCCCTGAAGATCTTCGACACCCCTCAACCTCGTCCAGCCGAAACTTCCTAGCACTCTCCAGGTACTGTACGATCAATGACTGATAGTCTTACTGCTTCGGTTTTCAATTGCCATTGTCGTTTGCAGGCATCATGTCGACGGAGGTGTATAACCAGATCTGGCGGGACGCCCAACAGACGCTCCGCGGCCTGATCGCCAAGGACGAGAAGTTGGGCAGGAAAGATCGCGACATCGACAAACAGCGCTCGCTGCAATGGGTGCTACGCCTCTACGCCGACTACATCAGAATCGTGAGACGCTTCGACGAATGCTACGACCAGATCGTCCAGCCTCAGAAACGAATACTCATCAAGAAAATTTTGGAAGGCTGTATTGGGCGCCTGCTCGAGCTGAAACACGAGCTGGTTTCGGAGTTGGAGATGTCGCATTACAGGTAAAGTCTCAAATAGAGAGGTTTTCTCGTTGGAGTCGTTAAAAAACGATTCCAAGTCAAAACTGCACGTGAGACAGCGTTGACCAGAATATTCCCCGGTGTTCGAGTCCTGTCTTGCCGATGTTGAAAGAAAGATGCAGAGTATCGCTACGTCATCAAAGAGTTTACTGAGGAGTCACCAACGATGGTTGACAATATGCCCCATTCTGATGGAATTTGCATAACTGAGAAATTCTTGTCTGAACGGTTGACAGCTACTTTGACGATTTGATGATTGAGCGAGGACTTTCGCCAGACGATCTCGAAATACCGTCTCCGCGGTGCTTCTACCGAGAACGAGAAATCGAGCTTTCCGAACGCAGGATTTTCATCCAACAAATGATACGTAAGTACTTAAGAAAAGGGCGCCCCAACGAGTAAATCCACCCTAAGTTCCGAAGGTTCCATTTCATTTTTGTTGATAAGCCGAGCTATAGACGAGGCACACTACAACCTAATTGGACCGAGGCTAATAGCGACGTAGTTTTAGGTCATGATAACTTAACGACTTCCTCCCCTTGGCTAACGGACGAAGGATACAACAGGGGTAGACAAGGTTTCCTGAGAGGCTACAAAGAAAGAGCTGTTTCGAATTGGGTGTTGCAGAAACGGCGCGCGAGCAAGTGGAAGCCGAAGCCGAGGAACTGGAAACGTTGGAGAAAACTTTGGAAAAACAATTAGAAAGAAAAGAGCAGGCGAAGAGTGACCCCAGTCCGTCATCGCGGCCCGTAGAACACGAAGAGCTGGTGGTCGATCCTGGAGAGCTGAAGAGGAGGCAGTTTCAGGCGGAGCGCATTCGGGCGCTGGCGGATGCTGGGCCCGGATTCCCCGAGTTTGGTCCAGCGGGACCCCCCGTGGACGCGGCCATGGCGGACGCGGCTGGAGTCGCCATCCCGAGGCCCAAGCAGCTTCCGACCGAAATGGACCTTACGGAGGCTGTTCACTTGATTCAGATTCACGAGCGCGCGCGACAAAGTCGCAGGGATGCGTTCAACAGTAAGTTTCGAGTTCACTTTGGAGTAGATGGTGTCCCGTTTGCTCAAATAAGCCTTTTTGGTTGAGTTGAATTATACACATAGATCAATGCAATTAGATTTGGTGAAATGCGGATTGGTTTCGTTTGGACATGCTACAATGCACTAATAACTGAAAAACAGTAAAATTCCCAGATTTTAAGTGAAATCTTAGGGATTGCGTAAAAGAAGTACCCACCTTTAAATATCAAACAAAAGTCAATAAATATATCAACGACAATATTTAACTGAAAAATATTTACTTTTAGCTACGAAGGGCTTGTTCTCAAAATTCAGTTATTTATTTTTTTACTGAAATTCCAGTGCGATTAATCAGTTAACTGATTGATCCGTCGGACTTTTACCCCAGAGTTTCAAGGGTTTTCAGGCAATTAAGAATCACAGTTTTAATCAGTGAAAATCTCATTGATTTAAATCAATAGATAATTTCTAGGTTAGTCTAATTTAAGTTATTATTGGTTTTGGTAAGATCAGATTTAGTTGGGCTCGGGAAGGCAGCGAGTTGTTGGGCTGGGATCTTTCACTCCCACAATTCACGGAGTGGTCCGAGCATTATCAGTCCAATCCTTCTATTAAAAAAAAGGAATCTAAAAAAGAACAGTGATTAATTTCGAGCACAAAGGCATAATACTTTCCAAATAAATCTCCTTCCAGGGCAGACGGCCATTGCGAAAAGTAAACGAGAACAGGGAGTCCGGAGGAAAAGGCGAAAAGAAGGTAAGACGATGGAGAGCCAATTCCTGGCAAACTTCGTCCACGAAACCCACGGCGCGAGGGTCATCCAGAAAGCGTGGCGCGCCTATGCCGCTGAGAAGCGCCGCGCCAACAGGCAGCTCCGCGAGGACATCGTCCTCGGCATTGTCCCCAAGCCTTTCATCGACTACTCCTACCGGGTACACTCAATCACTTTCACTCCTAGCAGACAATGGAAGTGAAACTCCATTCGCGACCTCCTGTCATTTTTTATTTTATTTAACAGGACAGGTTGCTTGAAGTGCAGCGACTGCGGCGGGAACGACAGCGAGAGCTGCAAAAGGAGTACGAGGACGATATCATGACGGAGAGAGAATTCGCATACCACGTTCTGGGTCCTCAGTTCTTTGAGGACATCGGAGACGAGATGAGGGAGTGGATACGATCATGGTACTACATGATATTCAAATTGCCCAAATATCCGGACGAGGACGAAGTGAAGATCAAGAATACTCTAATGGGTCTTCCAAAAGGAACTCCAGATGGACTGTTTCCAGAGATCGAACCGGAAATTCCAGGAATCGCTGGTATGTTGTGACGAAAAGGAATCGGTTTTACGGGAAACTTATACTGGGTATTGTTCACAGCGCGGAAACTCGGTGGTTCCAATCTTATCACGGCTGGGTTCTGGGCGTCGGCGAAGGAGTTCTTGCAGGCGCAAGAGGCGGTAGCGAAGCAGAAGAAAGGGGAAAAGGGCAAGAAGGGTAAAATGAGCAAAGAGGAGAAGGCGGCGGCAAAGCTGAAGGAGAAACAGGCGAAGAAGGCGGAGAAAGAACGGCTCCTCGCGGAAAAGCGACGCGGATTCCAACTCGATCCCTCCAACGTGATGCCCGCTCTCAAAGTAGCGGAAAGAGAGTACAAACAGGTAACCGTCACTCACGAACTCACACCGCTATACGGTAAGTTGAGCACGTTGAATTTCCGTCTCTGGTGGAACATTTCGTCACCGAACTAGAGGCGAACCTCGCCGATGCGGTTGTGTACCGTTGATAGTCAAAGCGTAAGGAAATGTTTAGCAAGGGTGGAATACCCAACCTTTACGAAAAACCTCTGCATAATAAAACATACCGAAGAGAAGAAAACATACTGTGAACATCTGTTCTGTTTTGTGCTAGGAATGGGAATATTTGCGACCGGATGACGAGAACCTTAGTGATAAACCTTACATTGATTTGATCCGGAGGGATGAAGCGTTCGAGCATCAGAACCAAGTCCGACTGGCCGTCGACGACCTCATGCGCACCGAGCTGGAGTTGTTGCTCGACGCAGAGTGGAGAGAAAAGATGAAACGTTAGGAACATAGGCATCTATCTCTTCAGACCCTCTTCGCTGACCTTGTTCTTAAGAGGCATGAATGTTTACAGATAAGAAGAAGAAAAAGAAACGCAAAGCAACCAAGAAGAAGAAAAAGAAGAAAGGCAAGAAAAACAAGAAAGATCCTACCGGGGATCGAACCACAGCCGAACTCTTAGCAGAGTTGGTCCAAGCAGGGATCGTCAGGAACTACCGATACTCCCACATGGAAGAGTACATCGGCGAGTATGGTTACGGTCATTTTGAGGAACGCCAGCAGTTTAGAGAGCCCTTGCCCACCTGGGCGGACATTAGACTGGTGAGTTGTGTCTTTTACTAACAAAAGCTTAAAGCCCCTGATTTTCCAAGCGAGATTAGCCTACTGTTTTTGAAAGTTTCTTTAGTAGAAGGTACGCCACCCGCTCTCCAAGCTGTCTAGTGAGTTGCCTACCTTTGGGCGTTCTGACTGTGTCTTGTCTTTCCGACTTTCCCCTCCCTTATTTTGTTAAGATTTTACTTGTTTGTCCAGCAGTTGGCGCTGTACGCTAATTGGTTTCTTGTCTAGTCATTAATGAAACAGAAGTCAGTCGTCGGTTAAATGCAGCGCGATGCGTATCCTCATTTACCCTTTAAGTCACCGGCAGTCTCACAATCAGTTCAGTTTGGTAATTCTGAACACCTACAGTCATGAAACGAGAAAACATGTTTTCTCCTTCGTGTTTATCTTTTTCAACAAATAAGAGAAAAAAAAAGCAGAATTTTATTAGTTTGAAACATTGTTTGGGTAAACGAATAAAGCTTGATGTGGTCTAGGCCACAAACCATTGGCTTCTAGGCTTTCGATAAACCAAAGAAGCATTACTGTATTTCACGCTCACTTTTAAGATAGTTGTAAGTAAGATTTGGTCCATTCAATACCGATATTTAGGAAACGTTAGGTCATATCTATTGAAACCATGGCAAAATTAGCTTAAACCAATTAAAAACCTAGGACCGATTGGCCAAATTCACTAATGTATAACAGCATCAGCAAACATTATTTGATGGATAGAAAAATAAATTCAACACAGCAACACTTTTTGAAAGATCTATTGTTACTAAAAAGGTCTTTATGTCGCGAAGGTGATTCGGGAATACTGCATTTTGCCGCTGGGCTTCGAGCGAGTTCACCAGCTGGCCCCTGCGGCCAAGTCGGTCCTGATCGCGGGCCCCTCGGGCACGGGCAAGAGCCTCCTCGTCGACATCATATGCACCGAGACGGGAGCCCTCCTCATCGACCTGAGCGTCGAGGCCGTCGCCGGCCGCTACCCCGGCAAGCAGGGCATCAAGATGCTCTCGCACCTCGTCAACAAAGTCGGGCGCCTCCTCAAACCCACCATCATCCTCCTCGACAACGTTCACCGCGATTTTTACAAAAAGGTTTAGATATATTCGCATATTTCGAAGGTGGCATTTCCTAATGCCACCATCAAAATTTGATGGCTGGCAGACGGGATCTTTTTCTGAACAAAAGCTGCTGCAGGTTCCGAAAGACGAGAAATTCTTGGATTCGAGACGGATGGGGAAACAACTCAAGAAACTAGTGAAGGGAATCAAACCAGGTGACCAGATGATGGTCGTCGGAACCAGCAACGCGCCATGGCTCGCTAAGAGAGGCAAGTTCCTAAAGTCATTCCAGACGCACATTTATATTCCTCCAATGGAATACGGAACCAGGTCCTTTGTGTGGAACAAAACTATCATGGAGATCAACGGGGTGGACCGGCGATTTGAGGTAAGTTGCCTTCCAAAGATTTCTGATCATTTTAAGTTTAATAGATTGCATTGTATATTTTACTTGTGTTACATCCTCGTTCAACCTTTCGTACTGTTATGTGGATTAAAATAATTATTGCCACGTAGGTTAATGATTGGTTATTTGCCTCGCGCCTTTGCATCACTCGAGTTTGCGATTGGTGATAGGACAAGTGCAACGTTTAAGATTCGTGTCCGTCCAGGTAACTCCTCTGGCCCATATGACGGAATGGACCACCCTGGACACGATGAGGACAGCAGTGGCGACGGTCATGACAGTGCCCCGGATCACCCTGCTGGCGAGGGAGCCGCTCAAGCACAGGGAGGTCCTCGAAGTCCTCGAGGACATGGAGCCGCCGCCGGCTCAAAAAGAGCGCAACAAGTGGGAGAAGTTCTACAGTAAACTACCCCTGGTTAAGGCCAGGCAGAAGCTCGTGGAGGAGTGGGCCAAAGCAGCTAAGGCCGTATCGGACAAAAAGAAAAAAGGGAAATAAACCTACGACTTTCGAGACATCCACACTGACCTAATCGTCCTTTTTTGTGGCAAGTTCCTCCGATCAAGACACACTATCAGGTCCGGCTTTCCCTTTGCGTCCGACGAAAAAAATCCAGTAGACGGGCCGAAACGGTGATTGGTCGAAGCCGGCCATTAGTCCGCACCCACCCACATCATTTCCATAAATTCCCCATCACGATCCGTCAGAGAAAAAGAAAACAATATTTAAACTGCAATCAAAGCGATCGCGATAATTGCATTGTAGTTGATAAGAAATAGGATACAATGCAATCGCCTCGAACCTAAACATTAAGACGGTACATTAGGTTATCTATCGAGGAATCGAGAAGGAGCTCGTGTGTCCATCGCATTGTCCACGCGTGGCCGCGAGCGCCTCGCCGCCTCGCCGCCTCGCCGCCCCGCCGCCTCGCTGGGTGCGCGGGGCGCGCGCGCGAGCGGTCCATTGTGTGGCTGGAGGCACGGCACCGGCCTCACTAGTCGCCTTTGGTCGTTTGCAATATTCCTGATCCGATGGTCAGGAACTGTTAATAGCCGGGGGGCTGCCCTTCCACCTACCCGCTCACAAATACGCTTTGTTTACAAATCCTGCCAAGACTCGTCGAATCTTCTTCAACTCTATTATTAAAGTGATGCAACCATTTTTCGTGATTTTCGCACATTGAGAGAAGAACGGTTTTCAGAAAGACTATAAGCCGGATACATACTTTTGACGAAACGCGCCAACAATAAGGTATCTGGAGCAGAGGATATTAACGCGTAACAGCCCGAAGTATTTCGAGTGAAATTTAGCTTACGAGAAATTCGAAAGATTTTTCCCATTAAATAACGCAATTTTAAGCTTTGGAAAATGCCTGAATTATTAAGTTTCCGGTTTCCAGAGAGGTTGTATTTTTTTAAATCGTGACAATACTGAGCTAAAAATGTCCGCTCAATCTTTTTCTTCTGTTTCCCGAACGGTATCGCTGGGCGGTAGTAGGTTAACGGTGGGTTTTGAGAAGGTATGGGCTATTTGCTAGAATGCATTCTAAAGATGAAACACCAGAGGTAAAAATTAAACCCTTCAAGTTAGCGCAAGAATTCAATAAAAAATAAAACAAGCACCAGTAAAAACTTTTAGACACTACCTGAGCATGCCTGTCGGTTTCAGTTTTATTCAGAATAACGATTTATTGCAATAAAGATTTTGAGACATTATACGCAACAGAGCAGAACGAGCTATTCGGCAGCCTTCGGCGGCATTCGGCGATGAGAAACGACGACTTGAAAAGTGGAGCCGCCTCCGTTGGATCATTCAGCAAATCTCTTAATAATTGTTGTGATTGCTGATAATGACGCATCGTCATTACTGCATGGCTATTTATACCGATCCTTAAGTAGTGCAAGGATTGTAACAGATCACTTTTCAATTCATTCAGTACACAGTAGAATATATTTTCATTTAAAGCAGCTTTTCCGATCATACGGCAGGTCTTAAAGTCTCGACACTAAGAGATCAATTCTGATAGACAACACAAACTGCGAACAAAATTTCGAATTACATAAAATGTATACGTTCCGAAGATGAAAAAAAAAAACGATTAGATAATAGATCCTTGTTTCCGCGTAATTTTTTTGACAAGTTGAATGAATTTTTAATAGGTAAGATGCGTTGTCAAAATAAAGGAGAGAGTATTCAACAAAAAAGCCCTTTTGGAAACCACCAAAACTTGAAAGAAGAAAAAAAAGAACCCAACACAACCGATAAGACTCGGGGAATCACCGCTCATCGTCGCTAAAAAAAACCTATAAGATGTGTAATCACAGGAAAATGTCCTATTTATTTCGATCACGATAAAACACATTTTAAAATTCATTTCGCAAGTATCATGAATTAGAAAAATGTTAGTGGTTGCTCAAGAGCATGGACGATTTCATGATGGCGTTAATGTCCTCCATGAATGATCCCATTGGTAAATAAGCGGAATTTATGACTCGTTTGAAAATAACGTAATAAGTAGGAACGTGGCTTGCTTGGATTGTTGGCACTTTTGCTAAACAAATGATTGTGGGGTCTCTTCATGGGAACTCACTACTTTCCATCGCACTCTGCGGAGAAGGCGCTTCAAAAATGAATAAACCGCTCTTAAAGACAGCTATTTTCAACGCGCCAAAAACTACCGCTATCCTATCGCCCCGAGTAAAGGGGAAGGACTTAAGGACCTTTCCTGCGTTTCACACCGTTCCAACCTTTCATTTTTTATGTGGATTAACGATATTGCTTTGGCTTAGGTGAAGTAATGTCCCTGCTCAGCTTTCGCCCCGTTCGGGAGTATCTTGTGATCAGCATCGCTATCCGCCCGACTGTCGCCTGCTAGCTTAGGTTAACCTAAGCTAGGTTACGCGCCTTGTGTCTCCCTCAAGCGAGGAAAGGTTTAACACAAAAGGACGAAATCCCACCTTGCCAACGTACAGTGTATGCGGACTTCCGAGTAAGCTAGAAACTTGTAGCTTTCCGAGAAAAATAAGCAGCCTGCTGAATAATAAAATCGCCGAAAAGTAAGTTAGCTTATTTTCCGTAAAAAAGAAAGGTTGCTGTATATTTTGAGCGGCAAATTTGAATTTCAGATATTAAAGACACAACACCTGGATTTGAACTCGGCGAACGGAGAAATGGAGAACAGCGCCCGGGGCGATTCAAGGGGTTGCTCGCTTTTCGGGGGGGGGGGGGGGGGGAGGGGACGGCCCACC
>Ga0058701_10002136_pt1 | contig 14745 bp, 7 predicted proteins | sample AgamicOrMae_FD_97039 | JGI IMG/M metagenome (GOLD analysis project Ga0058701, IMG submission 97039) | Agave microbial communities from Guanajuato, Mexico - Or.Ma.e | ecosystem: Host-associated > Plants > Phyllosphere > Phylloplane/Leaf | place: Guanajuato, Mexico | collected 2012-06-04
ATGAATAAACATGCTTGAAGGAACCTTGGGCCGACAGACTCCGATATTTTTACTGGAGCGGGCTCACTTCCTGCCCAGCAGGAGCGGAAAATATTCATTTCGTCCGTGTTTTGTGAAACATTTTTGAAAGAATAGATTTAATCCGTGTTAGGCCTGTATGCGAAGCTGTCATGGAAATGCAGCTCGTAGAAGAATTTCCCTGAACTATCTTTACGATGAAATGGCTTTAAAAACGGTCTTTCAGCACGAGTGTGACGGAGAAGAAAATACGAAAGCGAGATCGTAGTTGCGAATCCATTTGAGCTCATGTCTTGAGTGCAGGTGGTCATAAAAACCGCGAAAAGTACTTAGTGAAGAAGTGGAGACTTTCTCGCCGCCCTTAAACTATCGCATAGAAGTTTGAGCAACATTCAACAACCTTTGTGGGCCCGTTCGGATCTCCTTGAGGAAACGACAGTTGCGAGGAAGGTATATTATTTCTCGGCTCAATTTTAAGCACTACCGCTTTTTTTTGACCGGGGGGGGGGGATTGCTACGTTTATTTTGAGGACCGCTTTTTGTTTGAAAATTACCCCTTCTTTCCATAAAAATCTTCTCTCGTAGAAATCTTTCATAACAAATTTTCACAAAACGAACAATCGGATATAACAAACACAGTTAACCCCTCAGTCGGTTTCGTACCAGTGCCTAAATGCACAAGACAAGCATCGGCTATAGTGAACATATCGCCATAACGAAAAAAAAGGGTACCTTAAAGTTTATCATAAACGATTTCTACCCTTACTTAATCTTACACAGTGAAAAATAAGCCCTGTTTTAAGTAGTCCCACACCTGTTCCGCGTGTGAAAGTGAAACAAACGAAGTTTGGATATTTTTGAATATAAACCTATCAACAACCATGCCAATGGAAAGGTCTCGTCGAGAGTTTTCTATTGGTTACGATCATTAATAGTGGTATATTTAAAAATAACCAAATTACGCTCTTCCCCTGTTTTACCTATACCTAAATCAGGGGTCGGTTTTTACTGCGTAATAATTTAATTCTGTCTTCTAGCACCACTCCCTCTTTTATTTTTCATCAGCTTTATTAGAATACACTCGAGTTTCATGAATATCTTGCAACCTCTTACGACTTCGTTTTTCTTTTAAAAATAATCTTAGTTTGAAACCCTCTTTGCTTCTCAAGAGCAGCCTGCCTTTTCAAAAACACCTCTCATATTCAAAGAACCAGCAGGTCCACGTCGAAAACTTTACGTTTTCAGGAACTAAAGCACTTTCAAAAACCACCGCTTTTATGAAGATCTACCCAAGTTTTACACGATACAAGTCTTCCCCCTCCCGTAAAAACATCTGTCTTAGATATAATAATTTCAAGAGGCATTGTTCCTACGCATGGTACAGTGCCACCTGAGGAGTCAAGTTGAAAGATGTCGAGCGACGTCCCAGTTTTCAAAGTAACTGATAGTGGCTATCAGAGATTCAAATCTTCCCAATGTATCAAAGTTTGGAAGAAAAACTGCGAGGATTCTGCGTTCCCTACTCTTCCACCGAATTTATAACTGTTCCACAGGGGACCATTACGTATCGTATGCAAAGCAACCCTTTTTTCCCTGTCATAATTGAAAGTTTTGTTCTGCTGCAGGTAATCCTGTTTATCCATTCGTTCGTCAAAGTAAGTTCACAAAAAAAAGAAACATTTTTATAGACACACTTTTACTTATTTTCAGTTGATGCATCCTAGTTAATGTGTCAAAAGTTTCATTTAAATGTTTTTTTATTACGCTGGCTCCGGGCTGGACTGGCGCTAGCGAAAACTTGCCCCCGTGAACAGTCGTTACCGAATTCCGCGCGACGTGAACAGTCGTTGCTGCGAACGCGCCCCCGTGAAGAGTCGCTAAACTTGGACAGTTGTCCGGGTTTAGCGACTCTTCACTGGGGCGCGTTCGCAGCAACCATGAGAGACTCTCATGCAGCAACGACTGTTCACGTCGCGCGGAATTCGGTAACGACTGTTCACGGGGGCAAGTTTTCGCTAGCGCCAGTCCAGCCCGAAGCCAGCGATTAGTACTGAGGAAACACCATCGGCTTTTGATGCAAGTCAGAAGATCAATTGCAGGGTGTAAACATGGATTTTGTCAAAGTTCAACTCCAAAATTTTTTATCACAACGTATAAAAACCTTACTAAACCTTGCTAAAACTTAAAAAAAATCAATAAAATTTTTATATTAAATTATTATATTAAATAAATTTTTAAAATATTTTTTATATCATTACTTTGGTTTTTTGGATCGATTACTTCAAAGAAGTCGGGATGAGCTTGTTTTACTTAAACACTTTAAAAATATTTGGGGTTGTCTTTAAAGAGAATGGTAAGCATTGTGTTTTATTTCCAACTGAAATGATTGTCGAGCTAAAGTACCTTCCTTTTCAAAAAACTGTGAGTTGATTCAAAGTACTTTGCAGATTTATTCGAAGCCGACATATTAAAATCTTCCAGTGAAACAAAAAGTAAGATCTGCCCTTGACATCTTTGTGACAGGCCTTTTAAGTCGCAATTCACACACGGCACATTCTCGACACCTATTCAATTACTTAATGCGCTGAATGCATTGAGTTTTTCCAAGCATTATTACTATATACAGTGTCTGTTGCTATTTCAATAAATTGATTCCTACAAAAAAAAAGGTTAAGTGGGAGGGCGTGTTTGAAAAATCAGTCAACTGCACTGTAAATAAAAAGTAGTGGATCAATTTTTTGAACTATTCGTTTGATCGTTTTTTGAAACAAGTATTTTTAGGTGATCGAAATTCGATTGAAGGCATGTATATACACTACATGAATTTCTCAAGATAACAGTAAAAATGTTAGCATCTTTTTGATGTCATACGTTGAACTTTCAATCACAAATCTTTGTAACTTTGTTTCAAATGACAGACACGAGCGGTGAAATCGACATGCTTTCTTCTCAAGTAAGCCTGATCCAACGGACCTTTTTTTTTAGGAAACAAAAACAACTAAAAAAAACAGAAAAAAACATATGGTTTAGGTTTGCCACCATGCTAAATGGCATTGGTCCCCATTTAAATAACAGCCATTGTGTTTCTGCAAAGCAGGCGGGAATCAGGCTCTGATCCGGAAAGCGCTGAAAACTAAGCGATCCGGAGAGTGCGGTTGTTGTTGGAATGGGTCTATTGTCAGAGGACTATAGCGATGCGGGCGCCCTCTAACGGCATGCCCCCGCGATCAATCAGTTTGGTCCGTCCGACGTAATTTGACTTCGTTTTTGATTTGCATTCGGTACTATTGCTTTGGTAGGACCTCCGTTAGCCACATCTGGAATTCTTTGAAAAAGACATATTAGCAATAAATAGCAGGGGACTACCTAATACTTCTATGGTCGTTGTTGTACGCGTGGACGCTCCGTCATACCGCTAATATATTTTATAAAAATGTTTTTGCTGTAGGTCGGGGAGACTGCTTCAGTGACGTACTAAGTGGAGAGCAGATATTTCGAATTAATATATCGCTACTGGTCTGCGCCGGCTAACGCACGCTGCTCCATTATTTGTTTCCAGCTTTTTTTCCAATCTACAAAAGCCCTCCTAATCAAAGTTAGATAACTATAGAATATTCTATAAGCCCAATGAAGATTAGCTCAGGTTAGCGAGTAAGGTTAAAAGACGATAAAACCTTGGCGTTAATTCAAGCTGAATATTCCTGGAGTTACAGCAAGTATGCTGCTGATACGTGTCATAAAATTCCTGTACTGCTCTTCCACAAATCTTACCAGATTTATAGTCCCCAGAATGGCATACTGTATGCTAGAGGGCTTATGTTGACCAGAAGTCACCAGAAGTTTATTGAAAATTTACTTGAAACTAGGCACATTATTTACAGGAAAGTCAGTGAAATGTTACACCTGCACTGGTTCTCCCGGAAAATCTCACTGACCTTCCCTCAGAAAGTCACTAAAATTTCGTGAAATTTTACTGGAACTTGCTCTAGAATGTTCCTTTATAAACTTACTTTAGGGACCAATTGCCTTTCGAGCTCGCGTAGAAACACTCGTAAAATTTCATGGGTAAATCTCTTTAGTTCAAATGTACAGCTTCGGCTATTTTTCCCTCATCTGTAATCTACCAGTCTAACAATGAAAAGAAAACTTTTTTCAAAAGAATAAAGCTCTTTTTGATGCGTGCTCCATACAGTTTTCTCGCTTAGCTTTTCTTTTTAAGAGTGAGATTTAGCCGTGTTTGATTAGGCAGGCTTTCTAAGGCAGTAATTAAAACTCCGCTACAGGCCATTAATTGGTCGTAAGGTTGGCTAACTATGAAAGAAACCACCACCTTTGATGAGTAGCAAATGGTGAGAATTCAAACCAAAGCCTTCAATGATATCATAATGAAGCGACTTTTCAAAAGCACCAAAATTACCAGCAAAAAGCTCCTATTTTTCGGTCTTACCTAGCGAGTGTTTAGCGGAGTTAAAAATACGTCAGTAGCACAAACTCTCCTTTTCAGTGTTCTGACGTTCTCGACCCAGTTCATGAGAGAGAAAATTTTGTAGAGTGGAGGCATCACAGGAGGTCTTTAGCGGGAATTTCTACGGGAATTGGAGATTGAATTCAACTTACAAAGTCTGCTGTGGTAATGACATGAAGGGGAAAGTCAAGCGTACGTCATAGAAAAAAATAAAATATCATGAAATAATGGTCGATGTGAGACGCGCATATCCCTGATCTTGTAGACCACAGAGCAGCAAAAATCTGGCATGTAAATGGTGCTCTTCATCCTGCATTTCCGCCAGGGCTCTTCTTACCGCTTCAATACACCCAAATAATTTATTCTGGCGTAAAGACAAAATATGTCTCAAGTTATGTCGATAATGACAAGTACTTTTAGCTCTTTCTATTTGCAAAATGTCCCGGTGTCCAACCGTACTTCTAGGGGCAGTGACTAATTAAGTATCCGTAAGTACCGCTGTTACTATGTAAAAAAAATATCATTTTATTTTGTAGCAAGAAAAGTTTAGTAAATCCGATAAAAAGTGGGCGTACAACTTACCTTAACATTTGTCGAAAAAGGGCTTTGCTAAATTCTTAACCTGCTGCCCCCTGATGAATCACCTAAAATAGGTTTGCGCTGATACGTTGGTTTAGCTAATTACAGATTATTATAGTTTAACTGGTGTGATAATGCCTTATGGTATAAGCTTCCCGCTCAGTAATCCTTGTGAATAGTTTTGAACAGATGTTTCCGTTTATCGTAATCTGCTATAAGCATAGAAAGAATAGAAATGATAACCATTAACTTAAAACAATATACCCCCCATCCAATGGAATATAAACTGTTAAGATTAATTGATAATCTCGATTATGTCTCATTGCTGAATTTCAAACAAAAAATTACTTTTACGCACAAGTGGTATCGCATTGTGAAAATCTGATGGGATTGAGCAGAACGTAGTGGTTTTCAGTGAAGTTCGATGAAGTTCTCACAATCCCAGCCCCAGGATCATTCCTACTCCTACTCCATGAAATTTTCCCCTCATGCCAAGTTAGGGGGTGAACCACTTTTCTGCAAACGAAATTTGGAAAAGGAACTTTTGAAGAGGAACTGCATTCGAAAGGTTGACTGTTTCTCTACTTATTGTGTTCTACATTTCGACGTCAAGCCACGCAAACGAGACATAATAGGCACGGACCTAACCTCACGGTTATCATGCGTCTGATAGCGGTCACCAAGCCCGATGCTTCTTACTTCTCGGTAACAGGACTTCTGCAGAGAAGTGAGCGGCATCAGGCTTGGCGACTGGGCAGGTTAGTAGCGTTACCAGCCACAAGACATAACCTAGCTGTAGCAGGCGGCATAAGGCTTGGTAACGATAAATAATGAGGTTATGTTGTGGGATAGTATTGGTTATGGTTCTCACTTTGCACGACATGTTTACAAAAGGTAGAATTCCGGAGGAAGAAAATGCAAGCCTTTGAATTTGCATTATATGGCTCCCAATGCATGGCTCTCTGCATTATACGACTCAGGCAGTAAGTAGGCAACCACCACACACTAATACTGTGGAGGTTGCCTATTCTGAACTTGTAAGGGGCCCTCTTCTTTTGAATGATTTTCATTGCTTTTTGAGATCTGTGATATTTGCCTGATAAGGCATGTTCCTTGGGACATACCTTATGCGCCTTTTACTGTTCCAAGGTGTGTGGGATGGTTCATCTGATGACGCCATAAGATTGGCTTTTAAACCACACCTGCCCTGTTTTTATTGCTAGCGAACAACATGGTATGAAGCTATGATGCGGGTACAGTAAAAACGCCTGAAATTGCCAATTTAAAATTTATCTGGGCGTAATTGTTATACGCGTACGGCATGCTAATTTTCGCCGAACGCTCTGTCCAGAACCGCCGTAAAAGCAAAATGAGGAACCCTGCGGGGCCACTGGATTCGGCCTTCAATTTTATCCAATCACCGAAATGTAAAATCAGGCTTTTGAAGTGTAGGATACGGTCGCACGATACGGAAGTTTTTCGTAGCATTTTTCTCCCTATTCAGCCAAAGGTCTTTATCTCGTGTTGGATCACTGATGAAAAATAATTACTGGTTTAGGAACACCTATACCCATTTTGGGGCAAAGCGAGACCATGTCGGTTTTTTCATTATATATCGAGATAGGCCCACCAACAGCCATATCAATGGAAAGCTCTCGCCGAGCCCTTTCCGTTGGTATGGCTATTTGGTGGGCCTATATTGAAATGTTATGAAAACACGATATTGTCCCGTTTTACATTCACCCCAAAATGGGTATAGGTGTTTCTAAATCAGGAATCATTGTCATCAGTGATGCCGCAAGTACAGATACAGAAGTCAATTAGGAGCAGCAGCTTCGTTCGGCTATGTCTGGACCTTATCCCTGTTGCTGATTGGTTGCCTTGGATGCTCGACTCATTGTCACCAAATCCTCAAACACGAGTACTTTGTTTGAACTGTCTACATGATCTCAACTTGTCCCACTTTACGTAGCCTGCCCAAACCAAACCTTATCTTCTCTCCCGTCTGATCAGTTGTACAACCCTGCCTTCTTCAACCACCTCATCCTCCTCCAACTTCACCTTCAACCACTCCATCTCCAACCTCAATCCTCATACATTCCGTCAGCTCTTACCTTCTCAAATAGTTTTCGAGAATGGAACTTAAAGCTGTGAACCAGTCAGCACGAGTATAGTTTAAACGCTGAATATGCAAGTAGACAATAGACCCGGGCTTCCCTTAGAATTCCCCAGCAGGAAAAGGAACTTGGTTCAAAACAAAAGACGAAACTGAAAAGCGACGAGGATCGTCGTCAAACAACGCGTCCTCAGCAAAAAGTACTCCGAGTAATCCATTATTTTATCCACCGGGATTAAAAACGACGAACCCGTTGAGAAAACTTAGTACCTTGTTTATGAATGATCTCCGCTTGGCAGATGGCGCCTAAGAAGAATAGTTCCTTTCCGAGTAGTAAATGAAGTATTCAGAGGAGAGAGACGTCTGTTCCTAAGAAATAGGTTTTGACTGAAAGAATTAAAATACTTTACCACATTTTCTCGCGAAGATATCAGCAATCAGCAGTACGGGTGGGTGGTTAGCCCATTTTAAGTTGTTCTGAAGTCCGATTCCGTTAGCCGTTACATTGCATAATGGTAGCTTTGATGAAGTTAGCTTTGGGTAGCTTGGACAAGGTTTAGAGTACCTTAAGGGATCGTAGAATCGGTTAAAGCAACTCTACTTAGTGGTATTAAATATTCTTTTAACGCTACTGAATCTGCTGTCTTTTGACGACCGTCACGAAATGCGCTCGAGAGCTTGTGGTGGCCCGGCTATGTTACTCGTAATACGCATCTCAAAATTAACCTCAGCTGAAGTGAGAGAAAATCCGTACATTTTCCAACACCTACGTTTGTCTAGAGTGGTTCTTGAGGACGATTTTGTAATCAACCTTCGTTGTGAGGTGTTGTTCAATATCACATGGTATTTACACGTTTGTATTTTCAGCGCGCTTATGGTTTCCTAGTAGATCCAGTTTCGTCACGCAAACATTTTTTTTACAACTTTGTCCGGAACAGTCATCACTTTACTGCCGCCTCACGTTTTAACTCGGGAAACATTTTAAAAAAGTGATGGACAAAAAGTTGTCCGTGGTCGCCGCATCATCTCCTAACCCATTAAGTTAGTCGCTGTAGAAAAAGTGATGAGAAATTGAGCCTCTGCCTCAGGTGCAAAAACGACCCGAAATCCTTTTCACAAGCGGTGCCTCAAGCGATCCCGCTGGGAAGGGATCCCCCTGCAAAGGGATGCCCCACTCTGCCCCTCCTGGGGCCCCCCTACCGGGTCCCCGCTCCGGGAAGGGACCCCAAACGTGGATCTTTCCTCTCGGGAGTTTGAAGTACCTCCAAGAGGGATTTGCTTGAAAACTTACTTAAATATAATCGAGTTTTTTTCTTTTTTTTCGAAAACTACTTTTAATTAGTATGCAAGACCTCGAGATGTTAGCCGACGAAGAAACAACAAACAGCTGATCTGTAATACTGGTTAATTTTTACAAACAGAGAAAAAACTAACCCCTGTTTTGGGCATGAAGGTAAAACAGGGAAAGATCTTAATTTAGTTATTTTTGACGATACCCCTATGAATAACCATGTGAATACGGTAGAGACTTCTCGACGAGACCTTTGCATTGTTACAGTTTTTGATAATTTTACATGCAAAAATAACTCGAATACGCCCTCTCTCGTTTAACCTTCGTACCTATAACAAGTGTAGGACTATATCTAAAACAGGGGTTAATTTTTCTGTGAAGCGGTCTCCGAAAATCAGTTAAGTGTAACTCGGTGTAGAAAAACCCTCATTTCCTATTTTATACTTGCGATTTCGTAGAAAAGAATCGCGCATTATGACATCTGAAAATGATAGAAAAGTAGTGTTAAATTGAATAAAGTCGAAATAAAAATTCGTGTTGCGTTCGAATGTGACATTTAGTTTTTCGGAAATCGTGCTAGTAATACTAATGCATTCAAATACGGGGGATCTTTAGCACGGTAAGCTCTCTTCACTGGTGTTGCTAACGTCAATTTCTACAAACATGTCATTTGATTTGAATGCGATCCGACTTTTGAACGCCTGTGTATGACTTTAGATTTAAGTGCACATTAAAAAAAGGAAAAAAAAATGAGTCCAAACCAATTTGTGCAAATACTTTTATCAAGTTAGTTTAAATTCTGTGGTCAAGTGAGCTCAGACTAAGCTAGCTAATGCGCTGACGTCAATAATAATTTATGAAACTAAATATAACTCGTTGGCTGAGATCATAGCGTCAGCTGAGGTCAATGAAGCCTAGATAAAGTTAGCTCACGTCAAGATAATCTAGGTTAAATATGACGCCAAACACAGTAAAATACCCGTTTGAAAAAACCATTGTTGGAAGGGAACTACAATCCAGTATGCGGGTCAGGGTTGACACGGGAACGTTGAGCTTCGTCCAGCCTTCATTTCTGGGATGAAGGCCAGGACTCGCAACGAAGATAAAAGGTAGACAGTAGAGTTGAACAAGAGGGACTTTCAGACCGTAACAGACGTCTATTTTGCGAAAGGGTACAACAGAAAACAGGCCTCTTTGTCAGATCCCTTTTCGTGGTAGAGATGTAGGGGTCCCAGAGGAGAAAGGTTAGGACGTAAGTTGCAATTCTGCTCCAGCCAATCAAGAGGGTCCGTCTCACGTGACCAGTGGTCCTTTTCCCGCTCGTTTTTGAATTCCCTTGCCGGAAGCACAATCGATGAACTGCAGCCCGTTTACCACCTTTGCCATCCAACCGGAAAGCTTTTTGCGCTACACTCACTTCCGGCCGATGGATATTGAAATGAACCACGGGAAAAAGCGGGAGCCCGGAAATACGACCTTATTATGACACCTTCCGATATACATACAGTTTGGAATGCCTGATTTGCACTGGAAATCGCCCTTTCCTTCCCCTCCACGTTTCTTTGCGGACAGATGAATCCTGTTTTTGTTATCGTTAACATTATCTTATTTTGTTTTTCTAAGTGACGTTTCACACGCCACCCCATTTGAAATGTTTTAGGTTGGTTTCTGTGCTTTCAAGTCTCTTTTGTTTTAACATAGGAGTGCGAATAGAACTAATCTTTGTTTTTTAACCTTGGTTGCTGAGCCGAGCGAGGCAACAGCGCGGCAAGCACAGTGCTCCCCTGCTGCAGTTATGAGCCTCGAGAACTTAATCCAACTTATTAACCGAGGCGTTTGTGTGTAATTCACTCTCATAATGTGATTAAAAAATTGAATCAGGGCAGAATTCAAGGATATAAAACGCAAAGGGAACTTACTGCACCTGCTTTTCAGACACCCAGAATGACGGCTTAATTACCTTGAATTAACCCATTTGTTATTACTAATTTTTATTGAGGCTCCATTATGTGGGCCTTGCGGTAATTCACTACCGCATTGTAGGCTCCAGGGCTTTTCTCCAAGATGATTCGTTTTTAATGGTCAGGATGATGTTAAATGTTTTGCGATATCGATGGTTCCCGTGCAAAAAGACAGGTACGCGTGGCCTCGACAACTGTACTTGCCGCGCAACTATCCCATCAAAATCCTTGTTTCTCATAGGACGATACGCACGCATCGGCGTCAAAGATAAAAAACTATTTTTTTAGAATCCCCAAGAAAAATAAACTTTAATATAAATATTAGGCTATTTTTTACCCGGCGCAAAAAAAATACACAGTAGCTTTCAGTACAGGATCTGGAGATCCACTGGCATTTGCTCAAAAATCTCTTGTGTTGAGAAATATTTAGGGGAACGGAATCTATGGCAAGAATAAGGCATGCAGATTAACGACCTGCTTTCCTTAAGCTAAAATATATTTCAAAAACTTTCTGAGATGCACACGTGTTTCTAAATAAATAAGTATGACCAATAGATAATGAATGGAGTTTAGATTGAGGTGCTGCTGATTGGTCGGTATGAATGAAGTGAAGAGTTTCAATTATCAGCTGTTATTGATCGGGAGATCAGCTGACGCCTGATCGATGGCAGGGACCGGCTGCAAGCAACAGAGCCCATTATTTCCAAGAATCAGCTGATAGCAGCGCTATTTTTCACTACACCTTTAAGTAAACTACCTGACGTGTGTGACGCACCAATTGATTTTATGAGAAACGTTTCGTGGACAGGACTCGAAAAGAGGCTGCGGAAGCCAGGAGTTATTTATATACTTTTCTTTTCTCTGTGTCTACCGGATTTCGTTGATACCACGGCGGAAAAGTTTTGCAGTTGATAGGTTACACTGTGAATTGGAACTGTGGCATTTTCTCTACTAGTGCTTCACCCGGCTTCGATCTTTCATGTTATGAGGATGAACGACGTACAACCTTGTAGATTATGTTAGCCTAGGTTAGGTCAATGTCACGTGGCTCGCTACGGCATGCTCGGATATGTCACCCAGTGTGACGTCGGTTATATCTCGTTTGCAGTAAAACTACCGAATCGATAGAATTAAGCTTAATGACCAACGTTAAGTTATGTTAAGATGGGCACCTTGTTCTTCGTACCGCTCGCACAGTAGAAACTAATCCGTTTTCACGAAGATAAAACAGGAAAAGAACGTAATTTGTTTATTTTTAAAGACAGACTAATTATATCAACAAAGAGCTCTCAACGAGACGTTTTTATTGATATGGTTGTTGATGGGTTCATCCTCAAAAATAACGAATATACGCTTTCCCCCTGTTTCACCATAATACTAAATAGGGGGTAGCTTTTACTGTGCGGAATATATTTTTGTAACCTAGGTTATGTTGGTTTAGGTTACCGGCCTTGCACCTTGCTGTTTTGCGGCGCCGCTTAGCTTACCATGGCGAAAGAGTGAACACAGTATTTTGGAAATTCGACATTTTTTTGAAGTTTGATGTATTTTGTTTCAATTTTTTTAGTGCAAGCGTTTTCGGTACGTGTGGGAGGAAGCGAACCTTTCGATTTCGCATATCGGAGAGCGGGGAGCCTTGTCTGAGCAAAATAATCCAACTTGGCTAAAAAAAAGAAAAAAAAATGTCTGGCGGGATTCACGCTCCGGTGAAAAATTATTCCCAACTTGGCTTTTTACTCCCTCTTAATCCGGCTTGTATGCTTTGACGTATAGCCGCAGCACTTTAAACTTTCCGCTGCGGCTCGCTTCTGCCGCTTCATAACTGCAGCTTTTAAAAAAACTTTAGAACTCTTTCCCTACTTCCCTCTTTGTGACTTTTGTAGACCGATCTCTGCCCAGAGTGTGACTGTGCAGATGATATAAGGCACGTAATATCAATGGTAAGTTACTTTTAAACGAGCTGGTTGAGTTAATTTAGGTGTTGTTGTTGAAGGTAGGCAGCGCTGACATTGTGTCTTGCGGAGTGTTCAATGCGCTTCCTTGGCTTGATGTAATCTGGACAGCGGGTTGTTGACGCGAAGAATCTGGACAACGAGGACGAAGAGAATCTGTGCTGGCGGCCTTTGGACAGATGAATCTTGACAAAGAATATCTGGTATGAGGAAATCTGCGGACAAAAGGAGTGTGGACAGAGAGAATCTCGACTGAGAGATTCTTGGTAATCTGCACTGCACCGGCGAAATCTAGTCAGGGGTGATCTGGACAGGTGAAATCGGGACAAGTGAAATTGGGACAGATTGATTCTGGAGAGGTGGAATCTGGACAGGTGAGATCTAGGTGGAATCTGGACGTAGTATGCAATCCGGACAGCTGATGTCTGCGACAGTTGGGATGTGGACGTGGAAAATCTGGACTACTTGTTTGATCTGGAAACACGGGATCTCGACAAGTGGGATCTAGAATGATAGAATCTGAAACAGTGCGATCGAAACGGTTGGGATCTGCTCGGGATATGAACAGGGGAATCCTGACCTGTGATTCGGAAAAGAGGGGTATCTGGACAATTGAGGTCTATATGAAACATTTGGGGCACTTCCTACACAATCAAACTAGGCTGAGATATGTCATTATCACCCTACTATTATTATCTTAGACGTGAAAAGTGAGTCTAGCCCGACGCTTCCAGCCAACAGTCTCTTCTATTGTCTCATCGTTCATGAGTAATGTGATGGCGGGATGGCGGGTGTAGACATAAAGGCGTCGAACTCCTGAGCCTGAACGCCTTTTTTTCTTTTTATGTGAAGGCGATGCAAGAGCAAACAAGAAGAACAAAACCATCCGAGTCGAAAAATAGCCTGATTAAGACTCTAAAATGCTACTTTAGTGCCAAAATCAGGTCTTATCGGTGCATATGCATAGGCAAGAGGGGTTTTTATTCAGGCCTTATGAAGCCCTGATTAAGACCCCCACTTCCCTATGCTTATGCACAAGTAAGATCTGATTTTGGGACAAAACAGCATTTTGGGGTCTTAATCAGCCTTTATTTTTCAACTCGGGAGGAGGGCGAATGCGGCGAAACTGACAAACAACTTTATCTTTATAACAACGATACTCTTCGGGACTAATTTCCTGACAACTTTCCAAGCAGTGGAGAATATAGCCACACTGCCGCCGGTTCAGAAAATTCTTTTGTCGTGTAAAGGGGCTGATTCCCGATTTTGGTATTCATTTATTGGAATATTGGTACTTCAACTATGAACTACCTCCATCCGAAGTTGGACGTTAATCGGTAAAAACTTTTTCTATCGCACGGCATCTTGAACATCCTCCGTTTTATTTAGAACTCGTGTTCAATTTACTCTCCGAAAACTTGGAGATTAACCAATAACTCTTTTGCAGAGAGATGAAGTTTCTACTTCCATTAATTACTGCTTCGCTAAAGATGCGTTTCCTTTTTCATTGGTTCCAGCTGTGAGCGCTTGGCCTATTCCTGTCAACTCCAAAGAAAGGGACGTATGAATGGATCTAGCTTGTAATTAAAGGTAGAAGGATGCGTTGTGCGGTGTCGTCCCATTGTGGCTTTGTTAGCACAACAGTGAAATATTTGCGACATCCTTGACAAGGAACACATTGTCGGATTCATTAGGACGGGATTTCAACAAACACGGCCGCCGCCAAAACGCACTCCAGGAGGTACCCACCACAATCACGACTAATGCGCCATTTTGACGGCATGAAATCCTGCTTCATCTCACACACGGATTCTCGAGAAATTCTTACACGAAGCGGATTCATTATGCCATCTCCAAACAAAGCATGATGGACGAGGAGCTCTAGTCATGCCGATGAACAAGAAGGAAAACAGTATTAGTTTTACACAACTTGCGATAACGTAAAGGTCAGGAAATCCTCGAGATAATACTCGCCGCGATTGACAGCCAACATATTGACAGGCGATATATGTACATGCAGTACCTACTGTGGGACAGGTAGTTGATACCAATATCTGTGAACAGTTGGTACTCACTTGCAAAAGTACTGCTCTCTCTTGTATATTTTGAACCTCTTTAATTTAAAAACGGAAAGAGATACAAAAAAAATCTTTTAGGTCGATGGATAGAGCAATTATCTATCGAATTCATTTCGTGCTTATTCCTTGTATCTCTTTTCATTCCTAAATTATGATAAAGGTCTGAAAAAATCGGAGGGAGCAATACCTTAGCCACGTGACACCTGTCTATGTAAACTCTTTGCACCTGTATCAGGACAACTGGTATTCGGACATTCTATTATATCTGGACCGTAGATATGGGAC
>Ga0058701_10002137_pt1 | contig 14742 bp, 6 predicted proteins | sample AgamicOrMae_FD_97039 | JGI IMG/M metagenome (GOLD analysis project Ga0058701, IMG submission 97039) | Agave microbial communities from Guanajuato, Mexico - Or.Ma.e | ecosystem: Host-associated > Plants > Phyllosphere > Phylloplane/Leaf | place: Guanajuato, Mexico | collected 2012-06-04
CTCCTATTCTCTAAAAAAAAAAAAAAGCATTGAGGTAAATTCATAAGGACGATTTCATTAATTTCAACGCCAAAATTTCTAAATGTTTTAGAATTTTACAAATTCTAACGCAAGCAAGATATATAGATAGATTTTGCTGTATTTTCCGTGAGATAATTTAGGTTTTCAAAGTATTTAAAGGTGATGAGAGCCTATAAATTCATAGAAATGCACACCTGCACAAGCTCAATAAGAGATACTCCAAATATTTCGAGCAGTATGGAAATATACGAATCAGTATTGCGAAAACTCTGAATTGGGCGTAAGTGAGGGTCCCAGGAGGTGTGAATAGAACGGGAAAAGACCGTCGATGTAAAATAGATTTTCCTTGAGGGAAACTTTATACGTAGCACTTTTATTTGATAGAAAAAGTTAGATTCAGTGCGGCGGTGGCACCAAACAAAAGCGGGAAAACTAATGTTAGCAATATAATTTGGATCGCAGGTGGGCAGGGGGGGGGGACGGCGCGACACTGGAATTGCAATTAGACGCCTCCAATAAGTTTGTCACCAGGCCGAGCGCTTCAATTGATGGGAAATCGTGCCCTTCTGATTAACATTTCAGCGACGGTATTTTAGACATTGCCGTGTTGCATCCGGAAAAGGACTTTTGTAAGCCTAACCTATTAACTAACGCTACATAGCGAGGGGGCATCTCTTTTGGGGCTGGTACTATCATAAACAGAGAAAACGTTCCCCCCTACAACCACCTAGACATCGGTGCGTTGCAGTTGCCTACCTTAGCTCGGAATCAGACATGTGATTGGTGCCGATCTAAGGTAGGCAACCGCAACGCACCGGTGTCCAGGTGGTTGCAGGGGGGACGTTTTTCTGTGATAGTACACCGAATTTCAGAATTACAGGGTTTTCATAGGTCGGATTGAGGAGATTTTAAGGAATTAAGGACGTATTTCGAACGTCATAATTCAAAGATTTAAAAAAAATAAAGTCGAAAAAAAAAACAATTGAAAAAATTGTTAAATACGAAGTGATGCTAAAAAATCGCACCATATCTGTTGAATCCGTTCCATTTCCCATTGTCATCCCAGATCGCCATAAATTACCGGCAATCGTTGTTAACGATGTCCACTAACTTTATTCCTTTCCCTTTCAACGCTTGTTCCCAGTGTCTACATTCGGAATATTTCGTATTCCAGCGCTTGCTGAATAATCAAAGGACTCTGCGCTCCTACTTTTATCGTTACGAGTGCTCACCTGAGTTTTCAACAGGCGCACCAGACTCCTATTTTTAAAGAGGAGGGACCAACAGAATAGAGTCCCGTTCAATAAACCTAAAACTGTTTTGCAAGAGCAGCCGAAATTACCCGATCGTCCCCGAGGGCCGGCGCGTTCGTGCCACGAATCACTAATAATCAAAACACAAACCGCTGACATTTGTGTCTTAACATCTGAGCGGCCGGGCCTCAAGGTGGCTCCAACTTCAGCCTTGAAACGTTATTTAGTTGAGATTTGAGCGGTTGATGCGTTGCTTCTTTTCATAAAAAGAGAAACCGTAGTTAACGTCTGGAATTGCGTCACACTGTAAAGTTGAAAGGTTGCTTATTTTTTTATCTCATGTGCTGTACCGAACGTCACCGATTCGATGGAGCGAAAAGTCTGAATGTCATCTAGGTTATCCTCGCCTAACCTAACTTAACCCATAACAGCCCGAAGTATTTGGAGTGAAATGTAGATCAAGAGAAATTGGAAGGAATTTTTTCGCGAAAATACGCAATTTTAAGCTTTGGATAATGCCTAAATTATTAAATTTGAGGTTTCCAGAGGGGTGATATTTTTTTTAATTTTGACAATACCGAAGAAGAAAGATCCTCTAGAATGTTTTTTTTCCGAACGGCATCGCTGGGCGGTAGTGGGTTAAACTTGGAAAAAAATGAAAGGAGTGAAGCATAGGGCATCAAAGCTTACCAAATCGCCATCAACCCTCGATCCGTTTACTCTGAAGGACAGTGCTATTCGCACGCCTACGTTCATACAAAGGAGACTTGAACGAACGCAAACCAACCTAATGCATCTCAAATGGGAGGTGACTTGATCGCACGGAAACGAACCTAATACATTTTAAATGGAGCAGCGTGTGAATAGTCACTTCGTACTTTGAGTGCGCTTAACCATCGTACCTCTCAGCACCACGTTTGACAACCTCACCTAACCTCACCTAACCTCACCCAAAGTCTCCCAACGCTCTTCTCACCTCCCCTAACGTAACCTCACCTAACCTAACTTAACATAACCTAACTTAACATAACCTAACACCTAACGTCACCTAAGCCCCACTCAACCTCCCCGCATTTCCGCTCAATCTCCATCACCCCTAAAGCCCACCTCATCTTCTCCGCCCATCCAGCTTGTGCCTCAGTTTATCACATCGCTGTGGCGACGCAAGGTGCCTTACAAGATATATAAATAACGCAACCTTTTCAATGCCTGTAAAGATGAGCTCTTCACTTGAAGAGTTCGAAGAAGACTGGGATGAATAGTGCCCCATAATTAACTTCCGAAACTTGGGCTAATACACAAGATCGTGTTTCGAGTTGTCTTTGGGCGGAAAGGGAGGCGCCAGGTGAAGAATGAAGAATTCAAGTGTTGGCAACCCTCGCCGTCGAGCGCGCGCATTAAAAGCACCCCTTGCTGGCTCCGGGGGCCGGGAAGGGGCGCCGGGGGGGGGGGCGCCAACGGCTACCGGCGCAGCAGCAGAGTCCGTGGCCGTCGCTAGCTCGTCGCTAGGGGCTCTCCTCTCCGGCAGAGGGACGCGAAATGCGCGCGCAGCGAATGCCGACACAGCGGAGGGACTAGGGACGCTAGGGTTACGCCTAACCGCGACTTATTTGTTGAATCATTTATTTTCGAAACAAGAGAGCGGCTACGTGTCGAAAGAATTGACCGGGCGACACAACGGCGCCCCTATGCTCGGTCCAGTGTAGCGTTGCACGTGCTCACTGGAGACACCTCCAACGCAGTGTGCGTTTTGTGATCAAGTTGGTTGGGTACAGGTGAGGTTTGGTGAGGTTAGGTGAGGTGGAGGTGAGGCTGGGTAGGCGGAGAAGAAGATTAGGCGGGCTTTAGGGGTGATGGAGATTGAGATTGAGCGGAGATGCGGGGAGGTGGAGTGGGGCTTAGGTGACGTTAGGTTAAGTTAGGTTAGGATAAGTTATGTTAAGCTAGTTTAAGTTAGGTTAGGTGAGGTTCCGTTAGGGGAGGTGAGAAGAGCGTTGGGAGACTTTGGGTGAGGTTAGGTGATGTTAGGTAATGTTAAGTGAGGTTAGGTGACGTTAGGTGACGTTAGGTGACGTTAGGTGACGTTAGGTGACGTTAGGTGAGGTTAGGTGAGGTAAGGTGAGGTAAGGTGAGGTTAGGTGAGGTTAGGTGAGGTAAGGTGAGGTTAGGTGAGGTTTGAGGTTAGGTGAGGTTAGGTGACGGTACGTTGGGTGAGGTGAGGAGAAGTTGGGTGTTGTTAGGTGGAACGCGGTGCGGTGAGCAGTTGGGGATTCTTGTTTGAAAAACGCAACAACTTCAAACCGAATACTTTTCATTTCATATACATAAAAAGGAGGATGGCACCCCTAATCATCCATTAAAGTACAGGGGTAATCTCTAGCCCAATTGCCACGATGAATTAAGGACTATTTCCGCCAGTTGACACAGGAAGGCGTTTTACCTGTTATCTAACAGTAAACACGTCTTCAAACAGAGAACCAAAACATTTTATCAAGCCGAGAGGCCGTTGCCGACCCCTGGAAAATATAGCAAACATGGATGACACTGATCACCGGCCAACAAAACAAAATACGGTGGTGTCATCACGGTAATGGCGCGAAATTTCAGTTTGCAATAAGACTGCATTCTGTCCGGATCAATATCGAGAAAAACCTTTTTTTTTACCAAAACGTTTGTCGCTCGCCTTACGGTTAACGATAACTTGTGAACATGTTAACCATCGCGCTGAATTTTTCAGGGTACTTTTATTTGTGGAAAAACACGAGGCCTATAGTTTTAGATACGATCGGGGCAAATCAATCCCTGGGAAAGTTTTCTTTATTTGAGGCGAAATAGGTCATATCGCACAAGAGTTCTCAATAAAGTACTTTATTGAGAACTCTATATCGCACCAACGGTTCGAGTCAGTCATCGGGAAGTCGAAGGAAACCCTTTCGAAAGGTTTTACGGCCTAACTTTGCTTCTGATAAAAGTTTTAATACCCTAACAGTCCCGGAAAAAATATCGGTTCTTAAGCGCCAAAAATCTTGGTTTTCTCAAGTATACATAGCATCCAATTATTATAATGACAAAATAAATTGGAATCAATCGAGCAAATTTGCTTGTAAGTGATATTTCGGTATCACGGATGGTTTCGAGATAATCGATAGAACGTCTTTTTAATCGCCGTAAGATCGTTGTCTTCCAGATCGATGTACTGAACAATAGTTATCGCTCAGAATTAATATGTTTATTGTAAAATCGTTCACTGGAGATATCCCACGACTTTTGAATTTGAATGTACCCAGAGGATTTTTTCGAGGACACTCTCCGAAGATGCGCCCACCAAATGTATACGTCTTTTGCGGATAAGGCAATCTTATATACTATTTCAGCACATCGCTTTTAATGTGACTCACAGGCTAACCATTTCCGGACAGCTGGAGTTGCATAAAACACATCTGTAATATATGCTTTTTTATAGTATCCACGATAAAAAAGATTATTTTAGTGCGTTGAAACATCCATCTTTCGAGATTTATGCTGGAATGCGCTAAAATGCGCTTACTCGTAAATACTCTGAAATCAGCTGAAATTCGCAACCATACTTGCTGAAGCCTCCCCACCTTCGTTACAGATAACCATGACTTCTAACAACAAAAATCTCCAGAGTACCTGAAGCCACGAAATCCTTGCTACGGGACACACCTATAGCGAAAACCACCCACGCATTCGAATTCAGCAAACCATTCGTTTGAAATGGGTCTGCTTTTGTATCTTTAAAATCGCATGGCCGTCTTATTTTATATGTGAAACGCTAAAATATCTTTCATAAAGCAAGGAACCCGTGCATAACATTGTCGAAATGTGGTCGTGGTTCATGACTGATCGTGCTCAAAATATGAATAACAATTGACTTCCTATTTTGTTGTGATTGAAACCCAGTTTGCGAACGAAACAAGCGCGCATTTTAAACAGGGGCTAAAATATTGTCTTTTTTTCTGAAAATCACATTGTTTTCATTGTTGACCTTCTTAAAGTAATAGAGGATTAAACCTAGGCGAGGAACGTTAGAAAATTCTGCTTTCGAAATTTGCTGTGTGCTCGTACGAGCGAAAATTCTCGGAGACTCAAACCTTGTGTACTAAAATATGCGCCGGATGAAGCGACTAAGTTCACGGCCACTACCAAAGATGACCCGAAATTCTTTTGACAACGTGTTTGACCCATTTTCGGCGCTGTTCAAATTTCCGAAACGAGAGATTCAGTTTCGATTGAAGGAAATAAACTCAAGGTAAACGGCAAAGACTTCATTTTCACATCGGCAGCCGCTGATCTTATGTTGTCATCTAGTATCCTTCCCCGTACGTCAGAGATTGGTCAAATGCAACCTTGTTGTTCTGCGTAGTCTTCGATCCTAATGCCTCAGGAATATGCCCAGTCGCAGTTTGGTCCCAGACGTCTTTGCAAAGTTAACTTCGTTGTGAACAGTCCCTAAAGTTTAGAGTTCCAGCTACATGTACGAAAGGATGTCCAAACTTGTTTGTTAGGTGTGTTCAGCACGGAAAAAGTACACTCACTAGACCGCGAAACTCAAGACGAACCGGTACTTCTCCAAAAGAAATACAAACAAAAGATAACGCACAACAATTTTACGTGTCTTTTTTGGTTAAATAAAGGCGGCCTTTGTCAAAGACCCGCCCCTTTCAGATCATTTATTGTCTGACTAGAACTTAATGCTCTTAAGTCTGCATTTTATCTCTCTTGTACTGTAGCCTGAACCAGTCTCTTATTACGGTGGACGACATTCAGTAAATCGCACAGGCTAGGTTCCTCGTGACTAACTTCGTCCTCACTTTGCCGATTAAGTATATGAGGAATAAGACTGGACCCTTAAAATTAAGTCTCATCATGCTAATAGGGTTCGGGTCCACGTCTACTATTTCTTGAAGACCCATTCAACCGCACAGGTTTTTTGGGTAATTGTGTAATGAACGTAGACTTACTCTGACTGCGATGTTTCGGCTTTAACTTGCTACTGCTCTTCCCCATGGTTGTGCAGGTTTAGACACTTCACAAACGATTTTTCACAGCACTCACACGCATGGTTAATTCGACACTCCTTAATCAAAACACAGTTTCCACTCGAATAAAACACCAACACGCCCAGCGAAATACGATGAGCACACGCCGTCGAGGTGCGCCGGTGAGCCACAGAGAGGTACGACCTGCTCCACGTCTCGCCACTAACTGACTGAGACGCGGCGGCGCGGCGGGGAGAAGTGCCTTTCACCGGCAACCAGAGGGCGCTCCGCGTACACATCGCGTAAAAAGAGCGCGTATTTTTTTGTGTTTGCTTTCATACCTAAAGTGCACCGGTACCTTGAGGTGTTTGTAAAGGGATATAACTTGTTTCCTAGAGTGCATAACGTATTGGTAGAAGGTTGACAGATTTACTTACTTAGACGCATACTTAAGAGTTCTGGGAGGGAACACTAGGGCTTCAAAAGATGTACCGGTATTTTTATCAAATGATCATGAGGAACGAGAACGATTTTTCTCTTTATTGCGGTATCGATTTTTTGGTCATGTTTGGCGAGTTTGTGTTTTTGATTATTTGACGAAATCCGATAGATAAAGACCTGCGGTTAATATCGACTTACCGGTAATTAGCTTTTCATGGACCTTCGAAAATACCTACGTTACTATACATGGAACATATAGAATTTGCCGGTTATTTCATGTAAGAGAGACAAAGTTCGTCTCACATGATTTTCGTAAGTAAAACTTTGTCCTACTTACCGGGTCGAAGTGTTCCAATGCGATATCCATGCCGATTTAGCCATTTATTGAAAATGTACACATGGATATCCATATATCTGTGCTATATCCATGAACCAGGGATGCCTCTTCGAGTATTTTTAAGTGAATGGATTTTTCAGTATGGATATCACCATGGACATTGCATGGATTCTTCAACCTGGTTTTCTCAAGTTACGTTTAGTTCGAAACCTAATTAACCATATTACATGGAGCGCACCGTTAATGCGATTTTTGTGAGCATAGTAAGCGCATGTGAGTGTAAAGTACCCGGGTGGTTAAGAAAATAGGTGTCCACGAACAAAAAGAAAAAAAAACGTATAACAAAAAACGAACGAAAGGGTAGCTGTCATAAACGCCAAAAACCACAAGCGCCAACGCCGCAAGCGCCAATCCGTAACCACCAAACGAGAAAAGTCACAAACGCCAAAGATCTTAACCGCAATACTAACCTTACCTAACCTAACTTGACCTAACCGAACCTATACGAACTTTGGCGTTTGCGACTTTTCTAGTTTGGCGGTTACGGACTAGCGCTTGCGGCGTTGGCGCTTGTGGTTTTTGGCGCTATCGAATGCCCCCCGAACGAAACACAGAGCTCTTCAATCCATGCTCCAATATCTTTGATTCAATCAAAGTTTTACAAACGTATGGTTTCCCTTGCAAAGAACTACTCGCTGGGCTTATAAGGACTGCGGATTGAGTTAACAGATTCAGTTTGCCGCTTACTTACGTTAATCTTTGTTAGCTCGAGATGGCAAGCCGCGTAGTGCTTGCCGACTTCAACGCGCACGACCGGCCTACTTATCCAAGAAAAAGGTTATCTTGGGGGACATTACGTGCCCGCCGAGCTCTCAGCCCTGCGAATGGATTTGGTGGCGCCATGTCACATGGTTACACTGACAGTGAGTAGGAGTGCTTTTGCCGGAGTAAGTCGACAAGCTGGAAATCTCGAGACGAAAAACCGTTGGACGGGGAACTATCTTACCTCCAATTAACCTTTCTTTGGAGCAAACGCTGGAATCTTCTATGACGACGATCTCTATGTCACTGCCTTTTAATACCGGTAATTGATTAAAGGACTGCGTCATCAATATTGCTCACGTGCTAGCTTACGGTTCGATTAAAGATAAGATTTTAGCGACGACGCAACAGGGCTTATTGGTTGTGACAGCAGATGCCATACAGTATAGCTAGTCGTCGAAAAATTGACGGAAATGTAGCCTTTTATTGAGAATTGAATGCTATTTAATATTACGGGTTATTTGGAAATCATTTCCTCGGAATTCGAAAAGATAAAAATTTCAGCGACGATAAAGTTTAAAAAACTTTTTTCATAAATTTTCCACTTTTGCATCCTGCGTCTGATAATAATTGGTCTGCTTCGGACATTTTCTCGGTGTAACAGTTTTTTGAACTAATTCTAAGCATAGTTTCCGAATTGATACAGCGAAAAAATCGTGCGGCTCCAGTTGGCTCTTATACATGCGGTACGAAATAAATGGTACAACCCGAAGAAGACTAGCCAGATAGTGTACTTTAAAAGAAAGTCTGTTCTTCGCGACGTATTACCGTAAATCTTGATCGGACTGATAAATATCATTTGGGGGTAGAGGTAGGTTCTTGAGAAAGAAAAAGCACAAGGTTCATAAAATTTTCGATTTTGTTTTATTGGAGAAAATGACTGTGGAGAAGAGTTATTAGTGATCCACATACATAAAATATATTTATTTATATTTGTATACATATACACCCATATACATGCATGTATATGTATAAATATATATGTATATATTCCTCTATAGTAGTGTATATGCTCTCTTAGGTGAGCATCACAACGGCTCGGCAACGCATGGCCGACCCTCTTTTTTTTCTTTTTATATTTAAGTCTTTGTTGGATATGAAAACTAATTTAGAGTTTCAATTGAATTCGCTCACCACTGTAAAAATATACCTCAATCTTTTAACAGTAACTATCATTTACAATAAAAGCAGATTACATCCTCTCGTACATTCAGCCTCCGATCTACAACACACCGAGCGGTACTGTACGCAAAGCGACCAATCAGAGCTCTCTTCAGCCTCTCAACCACCGCGCCGGCACCGACCGACCCTTCGGGCCGACCTTCGGGTCGGAACCTTCGGTTCACACCCTTCCAAAACAAGTTCTTCCGACGAAGAAGGAAGATCATCCAGAGGAAAGGAGCAAGAGAGAACGCACGAGATGTCTGCCCTGAACTATGGAATGCCATCACATGCTGTCCCATTGGGTGTACATATGTATACCTTTTATGTACAGAGTCATGTATACAATATACACAGACAATTCCTTACAAAGTGATAACTGATTCCCACATAAATAATTTAATGCCTCGATAACCATAATGTAAATATTGTGATTATGTACACAACTCATTGACTCACTGAGGCAATTAATTGATCCAGTGCCGCCTTGCCCGGAGCGGAGAAGCCCGGGTATATGCCTCCTCGAGCGGTGCCCGCACGGGCGACCGCCCTGCCCAGAAGTTTATCTAATTAAAAGACGCTTGCGCGCAACTTTCCTCTCCCGTAAACGTCCGCCTCTGTGATCGCGGTGAGCGAGCTCGAGTTAAACTAACCTCAAAAGTTAGCCAACAGTGGTAAATACCAGCCGTTTTACAGTCTGTTTCAAGAGTTTCTAAAGCATATGGCTTAGGGCTAATATTCCGCACTGTAGGCTAAATTTATTTTGAAGGTAGTTTAATTGGACTTCACCGACCGGATCATAAAGCAGTAATTTGGAAACAACGCAAATTTCGTTCGTTAAACTGCGAATTTTACAGGCAAATAATCTTAAAAGAGTAAAAATGAACAAATGTCTGTTTCCGAAAGATCAGTAAAAAGCTATTTATCAATGTTCCAGAGCGACTTTTTGATGTGTGTGTTACTTGTTCAATTATCAAAAGGAAATGTAAACCACAAGAAGAATTTCGTTGCTTTTTCCCCGAGGCCTAAAAAATAAACATATCTGACGCGCGCAAGTTTCCCTTACTTGATACATCCAACAAAATGTATAGCCCATGTTGATCCGAGCTTATCTTTTCTTAAGCTAAGCTAAGGCTCACTCAGGAAGCCGTTCGAGCCAACCTGGCTGAACAGTGGAGTTCAGTTGCGAACTAGTTTGAGCCTGGAAAACTCCTCAATTGACATCCGGTAATAATTCAATCATTTTGCGTCCAATTTTCCCGCTACAACAAAACGATCGCAACCCCAACTAAAAGTAATCATGTAAAAAACATTTGTGGCGAATGACAATTTGCTTAGTAAATCTAAGTAATTGGATAATCACATGTTGTAAGAGGCCATTGGAAAGTCCCAATCAATTGGGGGATTTACAATATCACACTGAATTTACCTGACCTTGTGTCATGTTTAAGGGACAACGCTTTAATAAGCCGTGCATTTAAGATCTGTCACGTCGATCTCATGAATACTGTATCCTGCCAACATTATCATTATGTTATACCTTGTTTCAAGAACTTCCCCTCCATCGCGACAGGGGAGGTGACTTGGCCCTACGTCCAGTTCGAACGCCACCTCGGGAACCAAGTGTAGCGATTAGTGTGGATGCACTTCCCAGCACTACGTAACAAATGTTTCGTCCTTGTCCTCCCCCTGTTTCGTTCTCTCTCTCAACCACATAAAATTATTAGATAAGTTGACAAACGTTTAGATAAATCCTGCGATCAAAGATTGTACTCAACCTCTCAGGTACAATTACATAATCAAGTTAAGGCCAATACGGATTTAAAAATAACAAAATAAGCTATACTTCTGCGACCACTTTCGCTCGAGATATGAAAGCATTGCGGTTTAGTTACTTGTACTAGAATTATGCTTAAAATGTAGATTTGCTTCACTGGGTCAGAGCAACACCTCCAAAAGGAAAAAAAAAATAATAAAAAACCACGTAATTTCCCAATATAAGTATGTTTCGATATAAGCATTGGTTACGGACAACATATTTGACAGAAATTAAAATTCTAAGCAAACCTAATAACTAACAAATAAGTGCATCTTAAACAGATCTAAAATTCCAAGATGAATAACAAAAAAGACAACTATTTAACATAATAACTGAGGCTAGCTCTCGTGGTACCATTAAAAATCTCAATTTCAAAACTATCATTAAAAAATGCATACGACGAATATGTCACCACAAAACCTGCGTAGGCCATCGATTGGACAAAAAAGGAAATTTTCTTTTACCACGGAATGGCGAAGGAAAAAAGAGATGATTTCAATGTATATGTCCACAATCAGTTCTATCGAGACATCTGGGCTAGGGACGTTTCTCATAGGATATTTAGTTCTTTGCTTGTAAAATTGTTCGTGCAATCAATGAAACTTTTACTTCTGACGTAACCACTCAATAAACTCTCTGAGTCTTGTCTTCCAAGTAATATTAATAGTTATTACAATAATAGTTATAAAAAAATTGCATTGGAAATGTGTAAATGATGTAAGAAAAATTAACCATGTGCAGGACAACCTGAGCAAAATAAGAAGTATAATAATATTATTCCTGAAAATAGATAGATCTAAAACATTACCCTTTGCTAAGCTTGAACTATGTAAAATAAATGCGGGTCATTAATATCCAACACCACAGGGTGGCAACCCTGAAGTAGAGCCCTGAAAAGTAGAGAAGAGCGAATGGCGACCCCTGCCGTGGGAGCCGCCATGATCGGTCCAATGAATTCTTTACGGGAAAACAGGGCTCTGCATGGCGGCCGTGGGTTTCATTTGCGCCTCTCTACTCTTCAGGGCTCTACACTCAAGTGGCTAGATTACACCGCAGGGGTGCCACTCAACGCCACGAGGTGGAGATGTGTTGACATACACAACATACAAAAATCACCTCAACATTCACACAATCACAGACAAACATAATGCACCAAAATATTAAAACATCTTAAGATAAAATTCCCGTCTTTCTAAAGATTCAGAATCGATAGTATGCCAGCTCCACCCCGATACACTGCAAATGTTGAAGTTGGAATATTTTACCTCTTTCACCTTACGTTATCGCGCGGAGCGACGCGCAGGATCGAACCTAACCTAACCTTGTCAACCTCATGCGGTTGACAACGTCCAGGTTATGGGCCTAATCCATCGCTTCGCTGCCAAGTCTGATGCAGCTTACATATCGGCGGCAGTAAATGCCGTCGAGAAGTGTGCCGCATCAAGCTTGGAACCGATAGGTTAGGTTAAGTGCCTTACGTGTCGCTCCGCTCGGCATGCAGGCGAAAGGTGGAACACAAGAGGTGGAGAATTTCATCTTCCACTTTACAGTTTGGTTACTTGATTTGAACAGATGCCGAGAGGTGGAACGAATTGAACGAAAGGACTTTCTACAAGGAAATCCACTGATTTGCGAAAAGTACCGAATTACACTGACGAAATCAGATTTCTCTTCAACCTCAGACCGCTTTTGTTAATCAGAACACCATGAAAAGGTGCTAGGCCCATATCTTGCAACCAGGTTATACACGGTACGTCCAACAGTAATAAAATCATCTCCCGTGTGGTGAACAGGCAAGCTGGCAGAGATAGCTTAGGAATACAACAGCTTTAAATTCAATGATAAGAAAGTTGAGAGAAGATAAACAAATCTTGGTCCATCATTAACAATAACATTACATACTTCCTTCGCGTTCTGTTATTAAAAAAAATATTTTTCCCACAAAAACTAATACTCGGGAAAACTGATTTGGTAAGCAGTATAGTTTATGAGTTCACTGAAGAATTCATAATAATAGGTCAGTGTTCATAATTCATGAATATTTTTTAACAGATTTTAAGTAACACCGAACTCAAATCCTGATAATTTACTAAAGATTGGTAACTTTAGTGTGCACAGCAGAAAAGTACCAGATGGAACAAATATAAAGGCATTTTTAAAAGCACACAACATAATCACGGAAGCAAACCTCGGCTGACTTTCTAAGAAGGCGTGGAACCAGTCCGTGATCCAAGTTTACTCAAACTTAAAGTACCGATAAATAACATTTTTTGATGGCAACTTCAAATTAAGCTTTAATAACGACACAGTTTGGCAACTGCTATTCATATTTTAGACAAACTAATGTTCAACCAAAGGCATTGACTAGCATTTGCACTAATATTCCAACACGATTTTTTCATTAAATTAGTAAATAGCGAGCTGACAACTTCAGGTTTGAGTAAACATGACCAGAATGTATAAAAAGGAAACATATAACATACGTATATATATTGAACACACACAAAAATATATATCTATGTACAAAAGAAAAGTGAATCATGAAAAGGGCATCTTGGAAAGACCCAAGCCACGTTTCCGACAGAAAAAAATCAACTTGCGCAGATAGCAACGTTAAAGTCGCACGATAGTGGCGGATTGTTTGTGAATTGGAATGGTCTAGAGCAATGCCACAACTCCTCGGCAAACGAGTTATTAAAATCAATACAAATAAAGCTATAACAACAAATATTAAACTAATGGCATTATCTTAAAATCGACTGGTCAGCAATAAACACCTTTAAATTTACTATAGAAGTCTACAGAGAAAAAGACTTAGGACTCGATAAAAATCTTACAAATTAGGAGAAAATTCTGGAAACTGTACTATTTTAACAATCAAAATATATTTCTATTGAAGCAAAATCTTTCGTCGCACTCATGTTTCTTACAATGGTCTCTTGAGCATTTATCTTCCGACCCATCTCCCTAAATGAGGACATCCATCAACAACAAGGACATAATTCCGATAAAACAGTACCACACAGCATATACAGAATCTCAAAAAATATTAACAAGTGCCCTCTGAAAATAACCCATCAACAACAGCGGTATTCGCTACCAGTAACTCGCGGAAAAACACCCATTTCTAAGAACACTTCAATTCGTGTACGAGAAAAAGAGGCAAGGGTTCTTTAACTCGGCAAAAATAAACATTTTTCGATATTCTGTACCCCTGTATGTCAACACATTTCGCAGCCGCAGGCTAACGCTGTTTCGTAGGTGAACTCGAGTCAGATTGAGCGAGCGCCGAGTGAAATGGCGTACGAAATTGTCCGTAGCTCATTTCAGCTCGGCGCCCCTCGCTGAAGTAGGAACGCTGAATTCACCGCAAAGATTGGGTTACAAAATGATGCATGACTTGAAAGAAATGGACCAGTCAGTCAGGAGCATGGACACAGCCTAGGAACAAGCCAATCAGAAATGAGGACACACACTGAGCTGACATAACAGGTGGGGCGGGTAGCGGGCCACCACAGTCGCAGCGGCCGCGCGGCACGCAACGGCCTTACATTGGTTCAGTTACTATTCCAGTACGTTATGAACAACTACTGCCACCAAAATGGCGAACAGACTGAAGATTCCTAGGATTATCGCTGCCCATTGCTGGTCTGATATGGGTTTAGGACGTTTCACCTGAAACACAAACCCATAGTTAGGTTTACCCAAGTCCAGAAAGGGGGGCATTCGATAGCGCCAAAAACCACAAGCGCCAACGCCGCAAGCGCCAGTCCGTAACCGCCAAACGAGGAAAGTCGCAAACGCCAAAGGTCTTAACCGCAATACTAACCTTACCTAACCTTGCCTAACTTAACCTAACTTAGCCTAACCTAATTTGACCTAACC
>Ga0058701_10002138_pt1 | contig 14741 bp, 8 predicted proteins | sample AgamicOrMae_FD_97039 | JGI IMG/M metagenome (GOLD analysis project Ga0058701, IMG submission 97039) | Agave microbial communities from Guanajuato, Mexico - Or.Ma.e | ecosystem: Host-associated > Plants > Phyllosphere > Phylloplane/Leaf | place: Guanajuato, Mexico | collected 2012-06-04
GTTCCTGAATTTTTAATTGATTTAATTGATGAATTGCTGCATGCTATTAATGTTTGGAGGGTGATATTTATTCTTCCTGATGAGCCGCAGATTGCTAAGCTTTCGTTTTATCATCAGCCGTTAAAGCAGAAGTGGCACTGGCTAAATTAAGTTCGAAAAAATAGCGTGGCAGATGGAGATCTCATTTTTTTAGGACATCTGCAGGAAAGCCTTGATGCTTCATTCTAAGACCATTTCAGTTCGTCCCCTTCAACTCTCTCACAGTCCTCACTACTTGAACTTCTACTTCTTACAAATTAGAATCGATATAATGTTATGGTATGCCCCTTAAAAGAATATTATGATGGCTCTGGAAGTCTTAAAAATAAGTGAATAGACTTTATTCGGTGCTTACAACTGATTGCTTGTAGTTTTTTACATCTCTATTAATCTTGTATATCTTTCCGGTATCTTTTCAATGTTTGAATACCAAGGACCAAAAAACGTGTTGAAAGATAATGCGAATACAAATTGTGAGCGGGCACGAATATACCAATAATTTCGACCTATCTTACCACATGACGGAGAAAAAAATAGCCCCACAAACGAACTTTGAAAACAGATATTCTTGCTTCAGGATAAGCTTTTATCTGCAGTAAACATACCGGTATGCCCACACTTTGTACTTGAAGCCAATGTATCTTATCTCATGTAAAATTTTAAAGATAGCCTTGCAAACTCGTAAATGGAGTATTCCATGAGACTAGTCTCACGAGTATTTTGATATGGAAAGTCCTTCTCCATGGAGAAGTCATGAAATCATGCATGATCCGAAGCTAGATTTTTTAAGGATTCACAAAATTAAGAAAATGGTATTACCTGCGTGGGGAACATAATGCAGCGTATTTGGCGTTGATGAAACAGTTTCTCCGAACGCATCTCTTGTTCTTATGAGTCTCTCGAAATACTCGAAATTCGTTGGTTTCCTTGAGCCAGAGTTTTCTACGATCTGAGGCGTTGATGCTGTTTCCTTCAGTGTTTGCATTGTCAGGAACCGAAGTCGAAGAGCCGTTCTTAGCTTCGGTAACCTAGCTTTATGACGAATTATACACTCATACAGCTAGATAACCAAAGAAAAAATCAACTCGCGTGATGAAAAGGATCGGTGATGATGGCTTCAAGTTGATTGATGATGGTTTCGATGAAGTGACGGATGATTCCAACGCCCACAAAGGTCATCATCAGTTCGCTGTAGAAAAAAGTCAGGTTGGGAACAACGAGTAACGTGCCACATGCTATCCTAGTGATGTTACTTCCTAATCAATCGAACACATAATTCAAGGCGTCTTCGGGCAAACTTTAACTCTTCGGTAAACAATGAGAAAATCCTTCTAAGTTGTTACCATGGAAATTGAGGTTTTAATGCTGCTTAGAGGAAACAAGGTTTACTACACTTCAAAAGTGAGGTTAGCGTACGTAAAAAGTGAGGGGCTTTGCACAGGAGAAAAGTGAGGTTAGGTTACCGTCCGCCATGACAGTTTAGCAATGACGCTTGGAGGTTATGTCCGTCTGAATGGTGTCAACGTGCTGCAAGCTGAGACTGAAATGCGCGGTAAACACCCTTCACTTTTCGCTGGCGAGGATAAAAAAGAAAAGAAAATCGTGCGAGACCGTTAGCATCGTCATCACCCGACTTATCCTCTGACGCAATGCGCGCCTTCCACAAGGTCACCGAGCGCGTTCGCGCCAAACTTCGGCGCTGCCAACCGCCCAGCAAATATGGCGTTCATTGTCCCCTTGCAAGTCACTCAACCCGCTAAAAGTCATGTTGGGAGGCCTGCTTGATCCGAAGGTCGCACGCCGAGCCGGATGTGGGATCTAATCCTTTTTCGGACTGCGAAATTCGGCGACGTTTCAAAACCGTTTGCAGAAATACGATCAAAGAAAAAACTAAATGAACTTCCAAAACAACACCCTTTTTACTTTTACACTCCAAATACCGAATTTTTTCAGCGGGAGCTTATAAAAACACCAGCTTAAATCGTTGAGTTTTATTTCTGATATAGTTTTCTTCTCAATATAGGCCTATTGTGACATTTTTATTATTGTTTCTTGTTTTAAAATAAAGTTTTAGTGGTCAGAATACAATCAAGTTTAGATATGTTCTACTTGTTTTTAATTTCATAAAATACGGTTTTGTATCTAACCGCTTTTGACTGATAATTCCTTCAAGAACCGGACCTGTTCCTTTCAGCGAGGAGAATTAATAGCTTTTGCGACGGAAGTCTGAGAGCCAATCAGCGGCCAGCTCAATGGGAAAAAAGCGTTCTGATTGGTTGACTCAAATGTAAAAGAGGCGGAGCCTAAGTACCGTATTAGGAAGAAAGCGAGACTCTTTTGTCAGCGCCAACTTAATTCACGGTCCTAAAATTCACCCGTAAAAATACTTGTTTTCGGATCGGCAAGCAGAAAGTGAGGCTAGTTTTTTTTTGGTGTAGTATGAGAAACTACGATCAATTAGACATCTTGGGAAGACACGACTAGTCTAAACTTCTGAGAAGGCCAGACAGGTCCGACTGTCTGCCACTCCTTCTCAAGTTGCAATTTTACTCAGAAGAGATAAGTAAGTTAACTCGAAACCATCTGCGCCCTCAAGTCATCAAAAAATCGCAAAATAACAGAGAGTAACATTCTCTGTGGGATGAGGGCCATAACCTCTATGTTGTCAAGGAGTAAAATCCAAATTTTGCATCATAGGCCTTTCCCAGAATAAGTGGCTCATCTAGAAGTGGATATCCGAATTTTCGCAGATTTGATGATGAATAGCGGAATTCTGAGTGGATGATGTTCTCTTTAAGTCTGCTGATACAGCGTAATACATTCCTTCAAGGATGAATTCTGAACGGTATCGCAAGTCAGCAATGGGTTTAATATGCTATACTTAGATTTTACCGCGTTGCAATTCTAGATAGCAATTAAGATATCTTTCGCTTAACGAGCTTTTAAATTATGATTTCATAAGTATTTATCTACTCTATTGAAGTAAACAAAGAATTCGTTCGCGTGCAGAGTTTTTAAGTACTATTTATATGTGCAAACATTTTGCTTCTTTTTTTACATCAATTAGAAATATGAGAAATAAAATCGTTTTTCATTTTAAAAGGACAATTTTTAAATGACTGGACAGAACTTTTCTGTGCATGTATGTTAGCGTCCTTAAAGAAGAAAAAGGTTTTAACAGAACGAAATCTTTGCAAATTTTAATAAGTCGTTTTACGAATTATTTTATTGATAAGATCCCTTAAATTTATTTATGTGGCATCTCGAAGAAAATTCACATTTCTCCATTTCATTTCGGAATCGAGCTGTACTAAATATACCCTAACGAAACATAAATAAGGAGTCATTTCTTAAACCTATTACAGAAAATTCGTGATTACTGTTAGTTTAATTACTAGCTCTAAGTAGGTAATTGACCAAAGAACGACAAACAAATCCGGAAATGGCCACGCGCCCGGAAAAGACTCATTTCCGGCGAGTAGCACGCGCCGAGGGTGGGAAACTGTTTCAGATGGTTGACCACGGCTTATTATCACAGGTATAACCAAGTACCCGTTACAAATATGCACGATGTTATCAGTCGTATCTCAGTTACTTATTTTACAGCCACTTTCATGCTTTGACGCGTTTAGCCACGTGGATGCAACAGGGAGACCGATTTGCGCGGGATTGAGACGAACATGGCGGCCCTTCCCCTCCGCGCGGAGGGGAAGGGCAGGGCTCGCCTTGCCTAAGGATATTGCCTAAAAAAGGACAAGTTTTCAAAAGCGGCTTAAAATATATTTTAAAAAAACGCTCTTATTGTTTCATTTATGTATTTACACGGGGTTTCTAGCTTGTTTTTGCCTTGATATACTGTTGACGATTCAATCAAGATTTAACCTGAATTTATGTGGTTAATTACTCTTGGATAATTTAAGACATAACTTTTAACCCATGACAGCCCAAAGCATTTGGAGTGAAGTATAGCTTAAATTCGAAAGGTTTTTCCCATTAAATTACGCAATTTTAAGCTTTGGGAAATGCCTAAATTATTAAATTTCAGGTTTTCAGAGGGGAGATATCTTTTAAATTGTGACAATACTGAACTGAAAAGATCCTCTGAAATAAATTTTCCTGTTGCCGAACGGCATCGCTGGGCGGGTGGGTTAAGGAAAAGTTGGTCAGGTTTAAAACGATAAGAATCGTCGCAAAGGTTATGTTAAGTTAGGTTGGTAGCGGATTTGAAATATGGCGTTTATGATAGCTACCCGTGTTACTGTAAACAGAACTCCTTGTGTTTTGAAACCAAATTCTATTTGCGCTTTTGCGATTTCTGGAAATTGAATCCGTTTGAGAGCGCTTGACGACTGGAAATTTTTATTCGGAGAGAAAAGCTTAGTGGCGACCTTTTCAAGCGGAGTATGTGACTCGCATGAAACCCGATGTCTCGTTCGTCTGCCCCCCATAAGAGCACGTGCAAAGCTCCCGGCGACGATATTTTTTATTTCGAAATCTCCTTGAATACACAAAGAGCCTTGAAAAGTGGAACCGTGAGGAAAAATGGATGATCCAGCTCCGACCCAAAACCTTATTCTGATACAAAAATTCCGTATTGAAAATGTAAACGTGATCTTTTTTAACTCCTCTACAGAGAAAGAGCGTCAAACTTTAATTCAAAACAATTTCGCAAAGAAAATGTCAAAATTTAAACCATGATACCACGGTAAAAAGTGTTATATAAATCATACTAAGCGAAGAATGTTTCGAATATAGTACAAGCAAGTTGAGGTCATTTGAATTAAACGTTCAATTGATCGGGGAAAAGATCCTTTGTTCTTATTTTTTTACGAGTATTTTTTTTAATTCCTTCTTCTTCAAATGTTCTTGTAATCTACATTTCTTCTTCGATAGCTATAACTGTTTATCAAAAACAGCAAACCAGAAAATAACTCAATAGGACTTACGTACACTGAAGACCATATGAAAAGTCATTCTCTTTGTTTCAAAAAACTTTCTAACGAGAATAAATCGCAAGCAGGGTCACGCAACTTGAATACATTATCGGTACCGGGTACTGAGCGGGTATTGGCAGATTAATATCAACAAATTGTAAGTTGTCAGCGGGGAGGCTGGGCAGGGTGTGCCAGCTCGAGCTTTCTAAGCGGCCACGTGGTGCCAACGTTACGAAACGAAAAGTTGCGCAAAGGGAAATCAACTTCACTGCTCTGTTTTCAAAAGGCGCGTCTGGAAATGGTGGCCCCCCTGCATGAAAGGGGGAACTTCAAGTCGGTTAGGAAACATTTCAAAAATCTTAGCGATATATCCATATCGATAACTCAAATGTCTGTTTCAATTAAGGTTTTTTAATCGGCAAGATACTTGATTTTTGTAAATTTTGTAGCTCAGCGTAAAATAGATCGTTTAAGATAATCCAATCTATAAAATTATTATTATTATAAGGGCAATTTAACATTTATGAGTACAAATTTTAAAATTGTGTAAGGCGTGGGATTTCATATTAGGACTAATTAGGTGTAAAACTTTTAGGTTTTAGTTAAAAGTTGGGATCTTATTGAGACTTGGGGATAAATATTTTTTATGGGCACGTGGTCTATTGAAGATGAGAGGGTTGGACGCTGTGGGTTGAGTAAAATCGGGGTTTTGGAAAACGGAGCAAAACCTCTCGATCCTAAAGAAAACGCTCGCGAAATCTGGGTTTTTGGTTCTTAGAGAGACCATCTGTGTCGGTAGCATAATAGGCACTCTGTCGTGCAGGTATTTTGCGTAATTTGGCGAATTGCCTTCGCGGCGACGTGTTAACGAAATTTTAACACTTGCTTTGGCAAACAATCCGAAATCTCTGGACAAACAGAATCAAGCTGAAGGTCTCCCCAGGCGAATTCAACTTTTCTCGCGGTTAATTGGCAAAGTTTTCCGCCTTAAAAAAAAGAAAAAAAACTATTTTATAAAAAGGAATCAGCAGTAACAGGGCTTCTTAATTGATGGAAATCTCGGAAAGCACGACTCAAATTCATTCAATATGAGCTCGAAACCAAAATCCTGTTGTCTTCCGGGGCGGGAAACATACTTTTCTTGAGCTAATTACCAGATACATATATGAAACTTTACATTTTCAAAAAAAAATGAAATGATGGAAATGAAGGGGAAAAGGGTTCTTGGGAGATTCCAAGAAACCTTCGGCGCAAACTCTACCGAAATGATTCACGAACGAAGGCTACTCGAAATTGGCGTGTTCATAAGGCAGACCACGTGCCCAGAACCCTTGGCGCATGAAAAATTAGATACGAGCTTTTACGACTCGGAACTACTCTTAGGGAATGAAAAAAACTGGGGACAAATCAGGAACACCCTACGCTTCGACTGACCCCTATGTGACGCCTAAGGTGAACCAAAGAACGATTGGGAACGAAATTTGCTGGCCCTTACCGTTGGTTTGTGTAAGAATTACTCTAGGCAATGAAACTTGAACCAAATGCGTGCATCAGAAATACGGAAACCCTAAGTAACAAAGAACCCGGGTCTGACGGAGGCCAAGACGCAAAAACCGTTTTCATCAGTAATCTCAAAAATCGTTCCGAGATATCGGAAATTCTATAGCTTTCAAATTTCCTTGCCGGTAAGCTTTTCCCTATTTTCGATTACTGCAAGCGTTGACGAGAAGCCTTAACGAGATAAGAGTGGTTAGATCCTATCCACTTATGGGGTTATGTCTTTCCTGATCTGCACCAACAATAGACCACGTGTCCTTATGTTGAAGATTTCCTGGAAGTTGGAAGGCAATCCGGTAACTTTTATTCGAGTTATCGTTGCTCATAGAATAACAGACATACAGGCGTTCTGCTAAAATTCGGTTTTGTGGACGTTTTGAAGGGTGTAAGATTTTGGTCTAATACGCCTTTCTGCGCCTTTAGTTAAACTTCCATTCACATGGGAAAAAAACCCTCTAGAAAGCGACGCGCTACTGAACCGGGGGTGGCTTGATATTCCATGGTAAATTTTTTAAGGGTGATGCTATTGACCCGACATTCACCAATATAGGGAGACTTGAGCGCACGTACCCAATCTAAGGCATTTTAAATGGGAGGTGACTTGAACGCACGGAACCCAACCTAATACATCTCAAAGGGTGCAGTTGGGTTAAAGACACTCCTAAATTCTTAACAGCTATCGTTACTTAGGAATTTGATTCAATTTCAAGAATATTCTTGACCACTTATCGCTCTTAATTCCAAAGAGGAATTCTCAACCCTTAGTTCAAAAGCTCAAAATTGTCTCCAGGGAGACAATTTTCAGATCATGAATAGCGTATGGCGCCACAGTGTGAAGAAAAACCGTATGAAGGATAAATTTTAATCGTACGCGTGATTGAATTATATAGCCCGAAATGTCTAAGTTAGCACGTGGCACAACGTGTTCCCTCCCTGAGAACTTACCTCGGCGTCGTGGCAGGCCGCATCAGGAAAGTCGCTTTTCACAGCGTGAGATCCAGCAGGCTTATTAAGCACACACTCGTTTGCACTCAAACACAGTCAGTAATGTCGCGAAGTGACTCTTGGCCTCGGCCAGGAATCCGAAGTGAGCCGAAGTTGGCCCGAGTTCGGCAGTGTTCGCGCTTCGCGGGACGGAGGGAGGACTGAGGACTGCCCGCCCAACCTGTTGGACCACCGATCCGAAAATGACTGCTGCGGCAGATCGGCCCGCTCTGCTCACCGAGCCTCGTTCCCCCACCTTCCTCTTTTTCTTCTTCCACCTGAAGCGAGAGCAGCGAGAGCCTGTCCTTCCCCTCTCTTGGGCTCCGCGGCCTGCCCAGCCTGCCCTCGTGGGCCCCCTGCATACCTGATCCAACCGTCCTCTCCTCCTTTTTTCCGGAGGGGTAACCTGCGAACCCCCAGCCATGGTGGAAACTGTTAGCTCGTATTATAATTGAATATCGCTGAAACCGTCGTTTGTAAATCATTGTGAAACGCAACATGGAAATTGTCACGTGACGCGATGTTTGGCGCCATTTATAGATCGGGGTGACCTTGGGATTTATTTAGAGGAATGCTGGATAGTTTGCCGCCAGTTTTTCAGACCGATGGCTTTATTTTAGGTCATGGACTAATAGCGTCAGATTCAAGAAAGATTTCTTTAAACTGTATTAACGTTGCAATTTTTAGCCGCCTTTTCTTTTTAAGTCGACAGCTTAGCGAGACTCCAGGACAGTCAGTCCTAACGAGGGAGTACCACAACTGCCTGCCCCCGATTTTCTTGAAACTTCCCGTACTTCAAGATAGCGGCGTAGAAAAATAGCCAAGCCCGAAATTTTCGGCCTAAAGTTATTGTTTTTATGACCTGAAAAAATGCGTTTAAAATTGAAATCTATCCCCCTAAATTTGAGCTATCCACAGCAAATATTAACTCTCAAGAAGAAATCTGAATTTTTGAGAAAACGAACTCGGACTCCTTGTGTTCATCCAAAGCTCAACTCTGTAAAATCTTACGAAGTAGCTAGCTATTCGCACGTCTGCCCCATATAAAATTTTTAGGCTGGGTTCCGAGCGTTCAAGTCACTTCCACGAAGTGGTTATTCGCACGCCTGTCCCATATGAAATGTATTTGGTTGGGTCCCGTGCGTTTAAGTCACCTCCCATTTAAAATGCATTATATTGGTTTACGTGCGTTCGCGTTTCCCTATCTTTGCAATGGCTTTAGAATAGCCTCGACCAAAATCTTAACATTCGTCAGATTTCAGATTAAAGAGTTCACTTCGATTCAGCTTTGGTGGTGTATATCCCTCTCCTGGTAAAGTATGCTTTTTGTGGAACCATGAGCCACTCATAAAAAACATATTCGAGGGTCTCAGGGACATTTTGAGCTACTGAACGGTATCTTATTTGCGCAGGAGTAACGAAAAAGCACTTATTGAGGTACAAACAGTGCATTGTGGTCGCCGGACGCGTTTATCAATCTGATAAGGGACTTATTTTGGTCAGCGTCGCGCATCAGTGCCAAAAAAAAAACGTCTTCCAATAACGGTCGTAGCCCCACGATACGCAGCAATTTCGCCGGTTTTTAGACTAATTATATAAACACAATATAACATCGCGAAATTCATGAACACAAAAAATAAATGATGCAACCACATTATGCTAAACTGCGTTGAGCTTATGGATAGTTTTGGATTAGGTTGCTGTCCTGCCTAAATAAAGTGCAAACCACGAAAAATTTAGCTGAAAACCCGTAGAAATAGACTTTATAAAGTTCAAATTCAACAGTGCTCCAGGAAAAAAACATAAATTTTAACTTTCAGTTTTTTAGAACCGTCTCTCAAAAATGAGCAATTACCACCAATGAACTATGAATTACCAAATGAATTACCACCAATGAACTATGAATTACCAAAAATGAACAAAAGCAATTAACATGCTTCTTTCAGTTAAATAATACCTTAGGCTAGGTTAACTTAGGTTAGGTTAATGTGGGTAAGGTTAACTTAAGTTAAGTTAATTTGGGTCAGGTTAACTTAACTTAATTGAGGTTAACTGAGGTTAGGTTAACTTAATTTAGGTTACTTTGGTGAAGGACCCCGCTCCGCTCATTTTTGTAGCGTCAACGGAAGACTGGACACACGTAATAAATAAAAATCAATCTCTTAAATTGTTCAATTTCTCAAGGGTGGCTTTTTTTGCGAACGGTCGCCGTGGGCCTCCTTGCGGACGATTTCAGACGATATCCCCTCATCGTGTGGTTTTCCCCGCTGCGCTGCTCGGATCGGCAGCCCGCATGGCACGTCGCGCCGCGCTGCGTCGTGCCGATTAGGCAATGCCGCATTGCGACCGGCGACTGACATTTGAACGTCGTTGCATAATTGCCGAAGCCTTCCACTGCACAATTGCAGCAATACACTTCATTTCGCCGGTACACACCGTATGCAATCTCAAACTTTTACTCTACATATTCACCTGGGCCGTTAATCAAACTTTTGATGGGAGCACCTGAAACTTTTAGCAGTTTCTCTGTAATTTCCTGAGGGGAAAAAAATGCCTCCTGATCACATCTGAAAAAAATAATGAAATACATTCGCACGCCTAATACAAAGGAGACTTGAACGCACCGGGACCAACCTAATGCATTTAAAATGGGAGGTGACTTGAACGTACGGAAACCAACCTAAAACATTTTAAATGAAGCAGCTTGTGAATAGTCACTCCAAAAAAATTATTTACTGAAAAATGTCCGTCCAGTATTTCTGACCGAAATTCGACTGAAACAAAAGATGTGACGAACGCATATTTTTCGGTGTAAATCGCGGAAGACTTCCCTATTTTCTTATAAAATGCAATTTAAAAGCTGCCTTCTGAACGAGTTAAACAAATCTTTGCCATGAAACATCAAAATTTAATAAAACTGATGAAAAAGGGCTGTTCCTTTTTGTCTTAAAATTTATAATAATAATGATTTTGAACCAAGCAAATTCTTAGTTTCAAGTGGAGATACCTTGTGTCTGTTCCGTTTGAGACAGCAATGCAAGGTGGAACTCCATGGAAAATTCTATCAACTTTGCAACCGCGAATCAGCTGTTTCTGATAAGCGAAGGTGATCACGAATACTCGCTATTGTATGTAGGTACTATTAGCTAGATACTTCACGCTAGCGTATTACCGCTAGCGTTAGCTAGCTGCCTGCTAGCAAGGCTGGCCGTGACCGTGGCCAAGGTTTAAGCTGTTGCCACGTGGTCTGGGGGCCGAGGCGGGCCTCGGCTAGGCTCGTTCCTTCCCCATCGCTCGACTCGCACCCGAGGGACGCCACGCCGAGGACGCTTCAAAGAGGGAAGCACCACGTGGTGACGACCTCCACACTACGGAAACGTCCTGAACCTAACTCAACCCGGAATAGCTTATGGAGACTTCAACGCAAGGGACTCCAGTCTTCGGTTGAACTTACCGGTCTTGGGCCTTAGCTAATCTAAAGCCTGTCTAGCCTCAACGGCTTAACTAGTTACCCTGTAAATTTCGGTTCGCCTAATCGAAAAGCTTACGTTAATTAACCTGATCAAACTGAAAATGGCGGTGAATTGGAGACTTTAACGCAGGATGTCTTTTATCGGCCGGTTTGTGAAGAGATTGCTCAAAACGAGGAGCACATTTTTTAATGCGGAATGCATGCATGGGAAACTTAACTCTTTACCACCCAGCGATGCCGTTCGGGAACAGACAAAAATATTTTAGAGGATCTTTTTAGTTCAGTATTTTTACCATTTAAAAAACATCACCCCCCTGGAAACCTGAAATTTTAGAAAATAAGCATTTTCCAAAACTTAAAATAGCGTGTTTTAATGGGAAAAAATCATCCTAACAAGCTTAATTTCACTCCAAATACTTTGGGCTGTTAAGGGTTAAACGCACGGCGTTTCAGGTCCTACAGATCCTTTGCTCCTTATTGTAATTTGGTCTCTCTGCAACGTTATTATTGTGTAATGATCAGTAGTTTCTTCCTTGTGGAAGGATTTTATCAAGAAAGATCACTGCTTCCAAAACTTACGTTGTCGAAAACGCACTCTCAAAAATTTGGGAATGTCTGTTATTGACCCGACTGCCCCATTTAAAATTTATTAGGTTGGGTTCCGTGCGTTCAAGTCACCTCCCATCTAAATGCATTAGGGTGGTTACGTGCGTTCAAGTCTCCCTATATAAACCCATAACAGCCCAAAGGATTTTGAGTGAAATTTAGCTTGAGAAATTCAAAGGATTTTTCCCATTAAATTAGGCAATTTCAAGCTTTGGAAATTACCTAACTGATTAAATTTCAGGTTTTCAGAGGGTTGATATCTTTATAATTTTGACAATACTGAACTAAAGAGATCCTCTATGATAAATTCTTGTTTCCGAACGTCATTGCTGGGCGGGTGAATTCATGTCGGGTCAACAAATTTGGCGAGAAGAGCCAAAACATGAAACTTCTTTCCTTTCTTATTTCAAAAATACTGATTGCACATAGGTGAAATCACAATAGGTCACATGAGAAACTACCTCCTCGTTGTCGTGGAACCCTTTACGTTGTCTCTCACGCTTTCCTTTCCGTCTACTCAAGTCCTGTCGTTCCGTTGGGGTTGTGAAACTCAAAATGCGGCATTTGAAAGACGTTTCCTCGTCGGGTTTAACGGCTTCCTCGGCCTGTCTCCAAGGAGCGCCGATTTCAGCCATCACCTGGGCGACCATGCGGCCCAGGTAGACGAAGTCTCCCCCCCCCCCCCCGTCCCACCGAACTGTCCGTCCGGTGGACCATCCCAAGGAGCGAGTCCAGTTCAGGCTCCCCTTCCTTCCCTGCCTCGTATTATTATCACAATACGTTTTCTCCCGATGCCGAATCGCTCGGTGCTGAAACCTTGGTGAGCATTGGCGCGAGGGGGGAGAGGGGGGGTTCGCGCCATCCTGCCTTCTCGCTCGCCGCTTTCCCGCGCTTTTGCCCCCCTACCCGCGTCACTCGAGACTGCCAACATTTTTGCAAACGGATTTGCAAATAGGAAGTCGAGAAGAAAAGTGGAGTTTTGCGAGATTTTTTTGCGCACATCGAAGCAAAGCATTTCAACCCGGATTTATCACTGTGTGAAACGGCTGTAAACCCATAACAGCCCAAAGTATTTGGCGTGAAATTTAGCTTAAGAGGAATTCAAAGGATTTTTCCTATTATAATACGCAATTTTAAGCTTTAGAAAATGCCTAAATTATTGAATTTCAAGTCTCCAGGGGGGTGATATTTTTTCAGTTGTGACGATACTGAACTGGAAATATCCTCTAAAATATTTTTTTCTGCTTCCGAACGGCATCGCTGGGCGATAGCGGGTTAAGTTCGCGTTGTCTATTAAGAATTGCTTTTCTTTTGGAAGCTAATTTCAACGAAAGAAAGGCAAGTGCAGAAAACAAGTCTGTTTTGTTTTTTTTTTGTTTTTTTTTTAGACATTTAGATTCTCCCGCCCCAAGCTGAAATCACAGTTTTCCCATAAAGGAATGAACACATACGGGATGTGTATACGGATCTTATAAACTTATAAAAGGCCGTAGTAACATATTTTAAAGGTGTTGTATGCGACATTGTATTCTGTAACTGCTCAAGAACACATTTTTAAATTTATTTTTTAAAATAAAATTATTTTTTATTTTCTTAACACTATTCTCATTCGACTACATTAGATATTATACTTCCTCTCGAGAGCTTTGACGACAAGATTAAATCAACCTTCAATAACATCAAAAAACACGCTAAAGATTCATGTTTTCCAAGTAAAATTTCAGCCCTGATTTGAGGCAGATAGCTGAATGCCCTGCCTCTTAAATCATAAAAGCATGTACGTGTCTCGTAGTAATATATCTAAAACATGATCCTGTACCCTGTTTTTTATGCAGTTATTCCGGAGGGACGGTTCGCATTATGCATAATTGCAGTTTGTGGCTGATTAATGCAAAATTATCATCTTTTGGTACGAATAACAGATGCTTTTAGTAGGGTCATTAGTTTGGGGAACAAATTTCTCATACGTAGATCGTAATCTAAGAGCAGGATTTCTCCGAGGAGAGGTTTCTGAGAGACGGTCTTTACCTAGCCTCATGGAGGATCCTGGTCCTGGCTAGCCACGTGGCCACGATACGCCGGTACACGAGGAACAAAACATCCTGAGTGACTGATAATCTTTCTCGGTTTATAGCCCATTTACTTGCTGATTAAAAAAACGATTTTTCCATTTTTTCGACATTTGCTTTTTTTATAGTAGTTTATATCTGCGATTATATCATCAGAGTCAGTTTGGAGATATGCAAGAAGTTTTACTCGGGCACGTGGTCAAGCTGGAACCCGTAAACACGCCCAAAACTTAAAAGCAAGTTTATTTTCACTTATAGCACCACGTGTTATAACAAGTGATTTGAGTACACGTCTGATATCTAACATTTTTAAAGCGTGTTTGGATTTCTAATTATTTAATCAAGCCAAGTTCAAGAGGTACCGCGTGACGGATGCATGTATATTGACTCTAGAAGTATCATAACGACTTTTAAAAGATCTTCACCAACTTAGAGCCAGCTAATTCCATAGTTACGAATTTCTGAGGTCAGGTTTGCACCCTTGCTCAGCAAATGAATTTCGTTCTGAGAAGGGCTCTACGGGGTTCTATTAGCTAACTTTTCTATGGCTTTTTACTCCATCTATCCATGTTCGAAGAACAAGTATTGGAATACTAGCGAAAATTCGACAGTGATTACAGCTCATTTAGGGGCTCTGGTAAGCCATACTCAACTTCAAAACAACCCATGATTTCGTTCTGATTAGCTAACTTCTCTGTAGATTTTTACTTCCATGTTCGAAGAACAAGGAAATATTGGAATACTGTGTAAAATTCCACAGTGATTTTAGCCCATTTTGGGGCTTTAGTAAGCCCAATACTCAACTTCAAAAGAACTTTCAAAAACATTGAGATAATACAAAAAATTAGCAACACTATTAGGCAAATTGTGGGATTTGAGTGAATTAGGTTTTATCTTTTCGTGTTTCAATGACTGTTCGGATTTTTCACCCACAACAGCCCGAAATATTTGGAGTGAAATTTAGCTTAGGAGAAATTAAAAGTATTTTCTCCATTAAAATACGAAATTTTAAGCTAAGAAAAATGCCTAAATTAATAAATTTCAGGTTTCCAAAGGGGCGATATTTTTTAAATTGTGACA
>Ga0058701_10002139_pt1 | contig 14741 bp, 6 predicted proteins | sample AgamicOrMae_FD_97039 | JGI IMG/M metagenome (GOLD analysis project Ga0058701, IMG submission 97039) | Agave microbial communities from Guanajuato, Mexico - Or.Ma.e | ecosystem: Host-associated > Plants > Phyllosphere > Phylloplane/Leaf | place: Guanajuato, Mexico | collected 2012-06-04
TGGCAGCAGCGCGTGGGGATGGTCGGGGAAGGTTCCGGGGGAAAGGCGGGCACCTCCTCTTGCCTCCACACCCTCCCACTGCCCTCCCTAGGCAATGCTACGAGCACACATTAGTTTACAAAAGTCACTAGATTTTGTTTCGCTCGTCACTTATGGACATCACTGTACAACGATTTATTTACGTTTCTTCATAATTTACTGTTAAAACGAGTTTAACGTAAGAAAATTGAATAAATAGTGTAAAACTCGTGCAGGTTTCCCAGTGAGTTTATTTTATCACTTTTTTGTCACTTGGAATAATTTCTGTCGCTACCGGTATTTTTTTTTTCTCCCCCGATGGCCCCATTCTGTGTGTGTACGATTTCCCCTCTCTCTTCCCCAAAGTCTGTTTTCTCGCTCGCTCAGGTCCACCATTTGTAATCCGGGACATCCTCATCCAATGAGAACGCTCCGGATTACAAATGGCGGACCTGAACGAGCGGAAAAACAGAGTTTGGGGGAGAGAGAAGGGAGATCGTGCAAACACAGAATCGCCAGCGCATTGAGGGGCAATACAACATGAAAAACGCCCAGTTTTTAACGATGAACGAGATTTGTCAATTTTCTGTCAGTTTCTTTTTTTTAGTTACTTTTCTAGTTACTTTTAAAGAAAACATTGTTATATGTACTTGCAATTTTTTTCCGATTTAGCATTTTGCCAACGCCGTCACATCCAAAATCCGCAAAAACGGAGTTTAAGAAAAAACATATCCTATACATATTTGTTGGTTATCCTGCTATTTTATAGCTGTTCATCTTCTTAAGAGTTGTTGGTTAGATTAGATATCGCAGCTGTGGGTTCCGCTTCCAGGTACCTCCTGTTCTCGTCGCCTTGATTTCTGAAAATCTGGAGATCCTGGTGAAAATCACGGGCTCCTTTCCGGGTGTCGGAATCCAGTACGTGTTTCCGGCTCTGTTGGTGTGGGCTGCCCGGAGGAAGGCGTCCGCCCTTCTGGCCGGCGATGACGTTCCCAACGAATTCCGGTCGCCCTTCCAAGGCTCAGGTTGGGTCATCTTCGTGCTGCTGTGGTCCGTGGCCTGCGTCGTGCTCGTCCTAGTTAATCTCATCACCACTTGACAGTGGCTCCCCCTGCACGATATCCAGGTATCGTTTCACCAATGGCGTCTCGGCTCAAGTTGATGCCCCGTAGTGGCGCCGAATTGATACTGTTTAAAAATGAACTATTATCCGGTCCGCCGTTTCGGGCGCAAAGCATTTTATTTTACAGTGTGATATTTTGCTACGAGGAATATCTGTGGCGAGGACAGATATTGGTTGGTGATAAGTTTAAGATTCCATGTGGTGCTGATTTCTGTAGGCTCGGTCACGCACATGTATACAGTTGAACGAGTTCTCCGTCTGTGATTGCTAATTTGAGGATTAGCGGAATCTCACATAAAATTATCATGGTCGTGTTGACATTAATATTCTTAAGTTTCAGCGATATTAGAGGCGTAATATTGAAATTGCTTACTGGTGTAGACCAGAATAAAGTCCCATACCAAATAGGTGTTTTAAGTTCACATACACATTTTTAAAAATGCGTAGCTTAACAAGGCCTAGGTTATTAGGCAGAGTGGCACAAGTTAACCCAATTTCAAGCCGTTGTTTACCATCAGAAAGCTGTGTTACCGCTTTGAGTGGTTTATTTGGTTCTTTGGACCAACTTACGCAGAGTTGACTTGAGCAAGACTGTCGGTTAACTTGACCTAAGTTAAGCAAGGTTATTTTATAACAAGGTTTAATGTGGATTGTTGACAGCTATTTTCTCTGTGGGCTGTGTTTTGAGTATTATTTAGTTGTTTTAGAGGCTAAGATCGGCGCTGATATCAATGTCTGGTATTTCGATTTTCATTGGGAGGCGTAATTTGGCTTTTCTGACTTATGTTCCTTTTTTGAGTGTGATAAAACTTACCTTAAAAAAAGTAGTCCAATGCGCCGCTGAGATCAACTCCGGATTTCAAACGGAGGGCGCGTTTTGAATTCATTTGATATAGTTAGTCAAAGTTTAGCATGTAAAAAACAGTGATTTAAGGCGCGCATGTATGATTTTTCTTTTAAAGGAAATGCGGTTACAGCGCACACATACTTCCGTTTAGCTTCCAAATATTGCCTGGTATTTTTATTAAAGTGATGACCATTTGCGTTAACTATTGTTTGAATTTTAGATATTTGTTTAAAACAAATCCTTCTTTTAACTTTTTTATCCTCATGAAAGACTGTTTTGTGATCAGGAGTTACGATTTGTATTTCTTGTGTTCAATGTCAGACGTTTTTTCGAGCTTTTTGATGAATGTTAATGATTTAATCTGTTTTCTATCATCCGTATATTTTTAAAACCATTTTAATTGAATGAACGTTCTTCAAAGTTTAGTTATATCCAGACATTTAGTTTTCTCTATTATTTTGAGGAAAACTTCTGTTGACCCTTTCATTTCCGCACAAGATTTTTCATATTCAAACTTATTTTTTCCTTAGCAATCGCAGCTTTTAGTTGCGTGTTTCCGTGTAATCGATTTCAACTTCATTAGTAAATATCTTGTCATCTAAGATCGCATAACAAATTTTAAATGACTGCTGTTCTTGCGAAAATATTCTTGTTACTATCAAGAAAAATAGTTAACCGGTTGATTTTGAGGCTATATTTTATGCCACGAAAATTGTTAATAAACTGGAACTCCGTTGACATTTGCGTTTGTATTTGTAATGTTTTAATTAGCAATAAATGTTTATGATTTGTTACGTCTGAATTTTTATTAGTATCCCGATCCTTGGTCTTAGAGGAAGACGGACTCTAATTAAGTAAACTTTTTGTTTAAATGCTGAAATAACTTTTATTGGAAAACTTAGTACATCTTTTTGTAGCAGCGGAATCATTTTACAGCAGGTTGTGCATAGAAGGGTTAGCTTCGTGGCGTTAGGACCACCTGAAACAAAACGGGGTACTGTTTCTGTACGTCTAAAATTGCTGAGGCTGCGTCAAATACATTAGTTTTCAGATCTTTTCCGAAAAGCGCACATATTCAGTACTCCTCTTACGGAAAGACAATTTTAAATATCACAGAAAGATGAAGTTCAACTTTCCTCCTATAGCATCCTCCAAACTATATCCGCCAGGATCTGCTGCCATAGCAATACCACCTCGCCTTAGAAATACAGAAAACGAAAGGTACGATTAAAAATTAATTAACAGGTACCCGTTCAGCGAGACAGCCTTCTACAGGCCACAGGTGTCAACAGATTCAAAGGGCTAAATAAAACTTAATTAACAGAATTAACAGCCTCAGTACAACGGTTACCGGGCGGAGTGGGGGTACTTCAAGGTTACTCAAAGGGTGCTAACCAGAGATAGTTAATTTTATCTCAGTCAGTAAGAATCAGAAGCAACGAGGAAATGCACTTAATACAGTGGGGGCGGCAGTAAATATGATCAGATCTTTCGTACACTCTATCGAGCAGGGTTGACAATAAATATATAAACTCAGATCTCATTGTCTATTTTGATGTAGTGCCGGCAATTTTTTAAGAACAGTGAAGATGAGTGCCCTGGGTATGAATGGTCTAACGCTTGCTCTGTGTATTACCTCAGTTAAGTTCAATTAATTTTTAAAAAATCAAGTATACAAGTTACCTTACGCAGAGAAGGTAATGCAAAGGTATGCAAAGAATACAGAACGTATTCTTTATCTACCGGTACGACAAGTAGGCAAGTTCAACGATTTACTTTCTTAAAAAATACAAAAAATTACACGTGAAACGTCTTTTAGTAATGTGCTCTCCTATTCGAGAAAAAGAGGAGGAAATATAAGGGCTGTCTACATAAAATATATGGGGAAAATGACTCGTATCCCACATTATATATACTTTGCGTTGTATCACTTTATCGACAGATATCACACGAAATTGACATGTATCGAGGCAAGTTTTCTCTAACGCCTAATTTTAGCTACTTGCAGCGGCAAAAAGCCCGGTTGATATGCTTGATACACATTCATTTCCAAAGTTACTTGTGCGAAATCACGCAGAATAAATCCTTTCACCTTGGAGGCAAGTCTTACATGTTAGTTAACTACTGCAAGGTGAATAGGCAATACTGTTGTCTTATAATATACGTCGTTCGAAATGGGAGACAATATTAGAAAAAAACTTAACGAAAACACTCTTTCGCAATTTAAAAACAATCTTAAAAGCTTCCATGCTTAGAGATTCGACTAGTTTTAATTAATCAACAAAATCCCTCTTCGACGAAAATTTATGCTTTATTACTAAAACTATTCTGGAGGTAGGATTGGATGGCAAGTACCTTAAAATTGGTTCCAAATTTTAGTCTTTTAAATCACGCGGCACTGCGGTCATTACGAAAGTAGAACTCGAACAATGCGTTCTAAAATAACGGCAAAATGAATACTTATGTTTCTTGAGCCTGCGCTGCCCTATCGATAACTATCATCGACCGCCCAACTAACGGTCGCTGCTACAGAGACTATACTTACACAGAGAGTGGCCAACTGTAACATGTGACCACACCAAGTTTTGGATCCCAACCAATCAGATCAGCGGAATCCAAAAGGCCCGTTACAAATGGGCATTCTCTGTGTAATCACAGTCTCCCTAGTTGCCGCAGAGCGAAATACGTCGAACACCGCCTGGTGTGACTTGAACACAATGCTATCTTTCCAACTGACAGTACCTTCAAACCAATCATAAATACAATATGGCAATGGTTGAAGGAATGATTCGTTGATTATACGACAACTTTCGCATTTGATTACAGTAAGATTACAAAATTTCTTCAACGTAGGAGAGGAACAAATCCGACCGAAGTTATTCTTGGGGGGCGTTGTAGGGACATGGAGTGTCGACGCAATTCTTTCCCAAGCAGATGACGACGGGCGCATGCGCCGAGTCCCACATGCCGGGTCCGCAGAGGCGGCAAAGGCCGGCCAAAGTGCACGGAATCTGAGGCATTTGACGAAACTGATAAAGGAGACCCCGTGCCTGCGAAAGAAACACAACGAAAACCAATTCAGCTGATTTCTGTCAAGGAAGAGCCGCTTGTTAGTTCATATTTAAAGGTTTCGCAATTCTTGTTGTCTTAAAATTTTCTGAAATAATATTTTTGAGGTGATAAAATTCTTCAATTTGGCAAAGATGTGATCGTATGTATACTCCAAAGACAAAAATTAACCTAAGATTTTCGTTGATGGGTTCGTTCGGTCTTTGCAAAGGGTTGGGAACTGTCCACAGCGATCAAAGACATTCACGCCACAGTTCAGGATGGGACGAACTTTTAATTATTACCAGACAGAGGCCTGTGTACGAAAGACAAAACCGACATAAGAAAAAGGGGGAGAAATTAATGATAGTTAATTAAATAAATTCCCAACGCAGACTTTCCTTGCTTTCTTTCATTAATTCATTTCGAGGTCAGAAGAATACTTTGAATCGCCAATTAGAAATGGTAGGCCTATGAAATAAGTTTACCTTACGAAGAATGAGGTGGCCGTCCATATGCATCGCTAAAGATGTGAAATATAGAAGCATTTCATCTGTATGTAAATCCTGGGCAATAACGTCATCGGCATGAACGCTGATGATTGACAGACACAAAAATAAGTGAAAGTAATCCGTAAGATAATTTGCCCAACATGCTTCCCAAATCGAGAGGGCTGTCGCCTCAGGAAATTCGCGTTTGAAGCACCTGGAAAAAGAGGACAACAATTTAACCATTGCTAGCTAATAGTTTCCGATAAGCTTCGTCTATGTCTTACAGTAGTATCCACCGATGACAAAACAGCAGTTCCATGGCATCCGTGTATCGTTCCAAATGGGCGTAGAACTTTGGCAGCATGACTCGTAGTAGTTCTCTCAAGTACGTCTGAAATAAATCCCACTACTATAGTTTTCATACTACGATCTAAGAAATGTGTTTAAGATATTATACTCTAATGTCGCCTCTTCTCGACACTTTGCGAATAGGGTAAAACTCTTCTGAGTCACATTCATCGCGCAATATAGAAAAAGAAATAATTAAATAAGAATCCGGTTAGTGGATTTTCTAAATGACAGTTCGATGTCAGCCCGGTCGAATTCATTGAGGGTACGAGTTCGTTTCATTGACGTTTAAAACGGAATCTAGGCAGCCTTGTCCAATAATAGACTTCATTTTTCATACCCCGGCAACCGATACGCTTGGTTACGTTACGAATTGTATAAAACCCTCTACGGCGGGGGTGGGGTTTGCCGACGCCTTCTTACCAGTGATCGATCCATGTTTCCATCCGTGGGCGTACACACAAAAGATGCTCGTTGCATTAAGCCAACAAAACACCAAAAAGATATGGCTTCATTTTTAATTTCAGCTAGTACTGGAGCTAGCAGATCGGACATTCCCTGACTGTAGCCACAGCCACTATTGTAAAAGGCGTAATTCACTAGGATATTCCTGGAGAAAAAAAGTGACAAGTTAGTCCACAAGACGAGTTAGTGAAACTTATTCCTGTAACGTAACGATCTGATTTTTTTTCCAGCCAGCTTTAATTTTTTTTTTGGGGGGGAGGGTCTTTTTCTTGTTAGGGGTGCGTTCAAAAACCCCACCCGAAGGGTATTTTCTCTTTCTCTCTTATGAGAGCACCATGTGTACAGTACAGCCATGAAGATCCTCGGGTGCAGTTTTCGAACGCGTCCCTTGAGGAACACACAATTCCCACCATAAAGAATTTTCGTTTTCTACGATCGCCATCCTCAGCGTCGTCCCCTTGGTATAAATATCAGCCTAGGCGAGTGCGCACAGCGCAGTAGCGCGTCAAGGGTTCGATTCTTGATTACATCTTTTTCACCCGCTACCTGACGGGTGACTAACCTCCGCCCTCATATTCTCCCTCCGTTTGGCGGTTGAATTGTTTCTAAGTTCTTGTGCGGGGTTGATACTCACTTCATAACTTCGATATTGGGATTATCCTGGCCAGCGAAGTACGGATTTCCGCGATCGGTCCGAACCACATCTTTTTCCACTACGCATAAAACGTTCCGTGTGAAATCCGCTAGTTCTGAACCCGTTAGCTCCATTCGACGTCGTCTGAAAAACAAAGCACCGCATGGTTAGTCTGAACCAAGGAAGCTTGAAAACAATCCTGTAGAACCGCCGCCGAGATGCCATTTTAGAAACGAGTCAACACTAACTCCAAAGCGTTTTTATGCTAAAACATGGGTTTTAAAGCCTCGGGCATGGGTTTTTAGGCCTTGGGCCTAAAACATAGGTCGTGGCTGTGCCTATGGACAGTCAATTTTATGCCTATTGGCCGTTGTCAGTCGCCCACAACTAAATTAAAAACGACGAAAATCTTTGATTGATTCGTGAATTTCAGGCAAAAATACGACTTCAATTTGTCCAAACCATAAATTTAAACAGTTTCAAAACCCTGATTACAGAATTTCAAGCGAAAAACTCTATGAATTTTATTTTCAAACAAAAAGCTTTCCACGTACTGCCTGGGCGCAAATGGATGAAGGTACGAACCCGATATCCTGATATTATTGTATGAGGAGCGCCTGGTGCTGCTCACGCTCGTCATATGTTGAATGGAAAGAGTAGCATCGCAAGAGAAAAGGCCACACCACCGAGCGCAGCGACGGCTCCAGCCCACCGAAGAAAATGCCCTGCGCGAGTCAAAACACAACACTTTTACTGAAAATATTTGCGTATTCAAACATGATTCTTTATATTTTTCTTTCCTAAATATAGTCACATTCGAGGACCATTCGATAGCGCCAAAAACCGCAAGCGCCAACGCTGCAAACGCCAAAGTTCGTAACCGCCAAATGATAGGTGGGCCTATCATTTTATAGGTTAGGTTAAGTTGGGTTAGGTTTGGTTAAGTTAGCTTAGGTTTGTATAGCGGTTATGAACTTTGGCGTTTGCGACTTTTCTCGTTTTGCGGTTACGGATTGGCGCTTGCGGCGTTGGCGCTTGTGCTTTTTGGCGCTTATAACAGCTACCCGTCACATTCCATAAATTGGAATAAAACTTTTTCAGATTTACGTGAGTACTAAAAAGTTCGCGTTAGGCTATTTCCGACCCATTTTGTATTAAATTAACGGCTCAGTCGTTTCGCAGTGACGTGGCTGGAAAGCTGTTTCATCGATCAGTCTTACACGGAGACGCAAGCCTTTTCGATTTGATGGTATTCAAACGAACATTTCTTAATAGACCTTCCCGAATTGCGCCGCCAAAGACTAAGCGTGTACGGCAGTTTTGAATGTTCTCCGAGGTTGTGCTGCTTCGAAAGATAAATTCTATGAAATCTGATTCTTCCCTAATCATAAAGGAAGCACCAGATTTATCTTTTAAGGCCGCATAACTTCGGAGAACCTTTAAAACTGCTGAACACGCTTAGTCTAAGGCGATCCAATCTGGACAGGTCTAATAGCGAAAAGATGATTTCAAGGGTTAGCATGGAATCAGCTACATAGTTTAGACATGATGTTTTGAAGACATAATGACCTTAAATCACTAAAAATCTTACCTTTCGAAGGGTGAGATCATCTTCAACTTGACCGTCAGGATTTAAGACCTGTATCCATACATCCAGGTCTACTACGCCAATAGTTCCTTCCTCTGGGTGCAATTCATCTAAGCTCACTTCCGGCCTGAAAATTCGGAAAAAAATGAAATCGCGATCCGTTTCCGGGAAATTGTTGCTTCCGGTTTTGAAACACGTCCTGAACTCAAACAAGCTCAACAAATGCCGAAAGATAGCGAATCGAGACACAAGTCATGTTATCTAGCATCGATGGTTGTATCTCGATGAAACTCTTAATATCGTTTGACCACGATAGAACACAGGGGGTAGAAATTTAAACTCTCAAAACCAGTGTTGCCAGATTCCGCAACTTCGTAAATTTTAATCGCGTCTAACTTTTTAACCATTTAAGATAACCTAGCATGTCGGGTATGTTTTGGATCGCTCTCGAGCTGGGCATTCCAAAAATAGGATTAAACATTATGTTATCTTTAACAGTCAAAAAGTTAGACGAGTTTAAATTTGGCGGAGTTTCGGAATCTGACAACACTGCTATGAACTCTACGGATGAGGAGCCCCTGCAAAGCCCAGCATAGGCAACGAGAACACACTGAAGTTATGCGTGAAGCCTATGCTTGACTCGTCAGGGGCACTCTCTTGCACTTGGTATCCTCAGCTCACCATTGATAACAAATTGAAAACGCCATTCAATCCCGAGCTTTACTAATGATAAACCTTAATATGGAGCTATGGAATCTGTACCTGCAAACCATAAATTGTCTATAAGGTGCGGCGTCTACAGAGCTGGTCTGCTGCTTGGAGTGCAGAAGAAAACTCCATTCGTTGAGCACGGCAGCCAACTGACCCAAACCGCCCCGATGAAAATGCAAAATTTTGTACTGACTTTCTCTGGAGGCGACGACCAGCTGCCCGCTGGTGCATTCCGCATCGCTAAAAAACAGGCGGAGAGAACGCATCTGACCTGCAAAACACGAACATATAATATCCATTCACAATCAGAACACCGTAAGCTCTCACTCTAAAAAAAAAAAAGTTATGTTCTCAAATGACCTTTTTATTAACAAAAATAAATAAGTAAATTTTACAAATTAAAAAAAAAAGTGTTTTTACAGGAAGACAAAGAAATGGACTTCCTTTCATTTTAATATTCTCAGTTTTTCTCTACTCCAAATATTTTCAGCAAGACAATCTCTCCTTAATGTGTGCACTTCTAGTAAAAACACGACCTCATAACTATGCTTAATCAAGATTAAGCTAATTCAAAAGTAACGTATTATAAAATTTAAAGCCTGTGAGTACAAGCAGTTGGAATGGTTATCTAAATTTGGACGTTTCTTAAAATGATAATATGCACGCCTTTCCTGAGACTGGTCTCTATTGGCACCGCTCGGTTATGACAGACAAGGTACTCAGATTCAGTTACTTGGTACTAACCCAGATCTACGGAAAAACGCCTGCACTGTTGGGCTTTCCGCACAACTGGCGACGCCGTGGCGCTCTCGGGGAAAGTCAAATTGTGACGTAAGGCAAGCAGTTCCGGCGAGCTGAGCCACGAAGGAAGTTCCTCTGGGGGAAAGAGCAAAATCTATTCACTCATACATTCCGCACGGAAGGACCTAAGAGAGCAAGCTCTTGAGAGAGCAAGCTCTTGAGAGAGCAAGCTCTTGAGAGAGCAAGCTCTTGAGAGAGCAAGCTCTTCAGAGAGCAAGTTCTTCAGAGAGCACATTCCGGACAGTTCCTACCAACCTTGCGAAACATGCTTGTGCCTTGTTCTTACCTGCCCCTGGTACCGGAACTTGATTCGGCAACAGCAAACTGCACGTAGAAGTCACAGAAGGCGATCTCTGTTCTCGGCCGTTCACATCAGTCATACTATCTCCGTCACTCTCAACTATGCAGATCATTGTTTCGTCGCTGGAAAGAAAACAGGAAATGATCAATCTGCGTCGCCTGAGCACATCTCGGCACTCCTAAAAAAATTCGTCAGAAAATAAAAGGGTTCATGATGGAATACAAACCCTTTGAATTCTCTGTCAGTGCTGGGGTCGTAGCGTATCCGGTTTATCTGTGGCCGATGGACGGCTGGCGACGCCAGCGGGCTGGCATTGCCGCTAGTACTAGAGGTTGGCGTCAGACTCAAGTTTCCCATGGCTTCGTCAAGAGACGAAGAAGCTTCTTGACATTCTTGCGTTCCAGAGGCTTCATCATTTACTGTAACATCAAATAAAACTCCATCATTTTTTTTTTGGTGTGAGGAACAGTGAAACTATCCGCAGTACAACTACGGTCAGGCGGGGACCGATCAAACACGTCTTTTAGTTGAGGTCGTTCAACTGATGATCATGAAATGAAGTTTTATTATTTTCCCCTCCCTATCAATTACGATTTTATCTCTTCCCAGGCACTCTGCAACCATGGATTACCAAACGAGTAAAATTAAAATCATGGGCAGAAACTAGATTTTTTTCCCTAGAGGAAATAATTTTTCAAAAATGGTAGAAAAGTGACACATCTGTAACACTGTCTTTTTGTTTTTAGCCTCCCGGAGCCTACGACTACGTCGTAATAAGACATCTGAGTTATAAATAAAACGGGGAAAAATGGATTTAACAGTTGTATTCCCCTCGTTAGATGAATTTTGAGCCAACCTGTTTGTGTGGAAGTGGAAGGCTCATTTGTAGGCGGTTGTCCTTGTCCCACGGAAACGAGACTTCGATAAGATTCTAAACTTTCTCCTCCAGAGCTTCTTCGCCGAAATTCCTGATAAGTCGTTCGATACGCTGCCGCCAGGAGCCGTTCGTCCGTCGAGCACTGCAATTTAACACCGGAAAATGATAATGACGACGGTTCAAATCGCCGGAAATAAAGAATCGGGTTCTTATTTGTTTCTGTAGTCAGTCTATCTCACTTCATGTAATAAATACAGAAATTAATATATTCGTTTCATGCACGGACACTACCCGACATAAATTGGTCATCGATTCGACCTCAATATTTTCGAATTTTCGATTTACGTGACCTGGATATGGTGCAAAATTCGATGAAAAATCGATATCTATAAAATTGCGATTACTGATTAAGGCCGTTCAAGTAAATCGTTATGCTCATGTTGGCCATTGTTACATTGTTACACACGTTTGAACTGAGGGGAATTCAAGCCTCCTATGCAACGATGCGTTCTAAATTTAAATGTTTCTTTTTTTAAGTTTAATTAACTGTAAAGCACCACGATGATACTCTTCGATACTAAAGATGAACGGTGTCCCTAAGCACCATTTTTCAGCTCTTCGTGATTTAATTATGATTAAGATAAAGGAACTTGCTGCCACTCACCTTTTGGCACGTTTCTTTGTCTGCGCAGCCATGGCTAGATTCGGTTGGGGCGCTCAAGTCATTTTTATCATCTCTAGCAATCAAAGATAGATTAGGATTAATAGAAAAAATTGCAGATTGTTGTATGTTGTTTAGGCGATCTAAACCGACCCATGTTGCGAGCGTCGCTGCTCAGTGTTCATTTAGGCCTACCTGCTTCGCGCACGTATGGCACCGGGGTGTTTCCGTAAAGTCGTATTTGGTATCCAGCTGAGGTGCAGCGTCGGCGTGAGCTTTTGCGTGGCATGATGGGGGCCGGCCAGCTGACAGCTCAGCTGACAGCTGATCGTCAGGTACCCCGGATGGTGAACCACGTCTGACGCCTGACGGAGTAATGCGGGCGGGTGGACGCAAACATTGTTCTTACCTTTACACACACAACCACAATCTGTCGTCAAGTACAGCTATGAGGCGGTAATCAGTCAAGCGAAACCAGTAATCCACGGATATTTACCCCATGGCTCCGATTTAAGCTAGACTTTTTTATTTTTAGTTTGGCGCTTTTAAAACGATAGGCAGAAATAGTTACATCAAAAGCGTCCACTTGAATAATTGAGCCAACGCACTAAAGCTACAATGCCCATTATAAAAGTTATGTACCGGTAGTCAACTGTAATGCGGGAGGCCCGTGCGGTATAAAGGGCAGTATGATAGGGGTACTTGCAGTCAAGAAAGTATTGACCACTCTAATTTTGTTTAACCTCCGTTACTTTGGAACGGAACGAGAAACGATAAAAAGCTACAATTGAAGAACTAGCGATTTTATTTCGTGCTATTCTGACATATCTCTCTCCGTTTCAAAGTTACGAAGGTTTAAAAAAATTGGAGCGGTCACTACTTTTTGACTGCTAGTATATGGGGTGACTCGGAATGAGTGGGGTGAATCGGAATTATGGGGAGAAGTATGAGTAGACATAATAATATTCCAATAAACAAGTATTCCGATTAAAACACTCAAACCGAGTGACTCCATTCTTCATTACTTATCCAAACTTCTACCCGATGATGCGCGCATGACAATCATTAAAATAAATAAAAATAATTAAGAAAAAAAATCAGCAAAAGCCTTGAAATTTAAAACAAAATAAGCAGCCAATAATAGCGAGGAAAAAAAACAACAAGTGCGTGTAGAAAAATCACGAATATTGTGCAGAAAACTAAAATGGGTGACACTGGTTCATATTTTACACATAAAATGCTAACACGCGTAGATTTAGAAAAATTTACGGTACACGGACACGACCAAGTGAGAGTTATGGGAGCGATTCGTGAACTGCTACGCACCTAAAAGAACAATTAATTTTGCTCAATGAGTTTCATGAACGATATCTATTGCTAATAGAACTTCTTGTTAGATGACCTCATACCAGCTCAGCACTCACTTTATTTAAACGATGAGGTGGTATTCGCATCGCTGCGTCCCTCGGATGGTCTGCCGAGGAAGACTTGGCCATTGTCTGCGGATCGACCTTATAAAATTATAAGACAGGCTACATTTAAATAAATCATCCATGAATTGTCCAAATGAAAGGGACTCACTGTCAGACAAGCTGTTAAGGTCTAAATGCTTCTTTTTAATTAGTTTGCCGAGAAATGTTAGTGATGCTATGTACTACGTCGTCGTGCACGTAAAAAAAGATAAAAAGGGCAACTAAAAGAAGGTTTTTTAACACCACGCAAGATGATTTAATAGAGAAAGAAGTGAAGAATACACATACACTTAATTTCAGTATGATTGTGCAAATACATGCAGTGTCTAAAAGCCAAACTGACAGGTAAAAAATAGAGAAAAGAAGAATGCCTGTAAAAGGCTCACATGGAAAGTGTACAAATCCAATTTAGTTTATGGATGAAAATTAAATGTTCTTTACAATCCCAAAGTATTATACAAATAATTCAGATACAAGCCTCAAGTGTTGTAAGGACTGGGGGACTTTTGAAAGTCCACAATCAGTCGTATCACCATAGAGCAACCCAAAAATTCATGCCAAAAACAAGGAAAAGGGGAGGAGAGAACTAGGTATATACTAAGCAAGCTGTAAATCACAAGCCTTTATTTACCTAAAAACAAAGCATACAACTGATTCCTGCTTTGTCAGTTGTGATAATTAAGTGTTAAAGTCAACTTTTTCAAGTATTCCCTCGAATGCATAGAAGCAATAGTGGCGATAACCACAAATGTGTACGGCCCTCTACTGAAGAAAATTAAAGAGTCCCAAAGTGTACACAAGAAGAAAAATAATAGGCATACATATGGTTGTAAAAACAATGGAAACAATCAAAAATATGTTCACAATATGTGACTCAAAGCAGACAGAACATTAATATGAAAGAGTTATGTGGGAAGTAGCTACATACAGAATACGACTTCTCCTTCGTTAAACGCTGGTTCGAGCTGTCCATCAGAAGATCGGAGCAAATAACTAGATGCCTTTTTAATAATGTTTTGGAAAGGCATTAGAGCGTGCGGAAAGGTTAGCTTTGACGTGCACAAGTACTCGCTACAAGATGTACACTTAATGACTTAAAAACAGGTTTTTCTCAAGAATAATTTTCAACGATAAAATTTCTTACAGTAAAAAAATTGAAATATATATCATGGTACATAGTGTACTTTACGTTACGTTTAAACAAATATCACTATAATCGTTGTTTGGCTTTTTGGTCGACGTTTTTCTACTGCTGGCCCACAACGAGCAGCCAACTTTACCACAAAAAAACGAAACCAGTATGTTGTAATGCGTTCTTAACTGTTTACGCAATTTTAAATACGTATATGCTAAAAA
>Ga0058701_10002140_pt1 | contig 14740 bp, 10 predicted proteins | sample AgamicOrMae_FD_97039 | JGI IMG/M metagenome (GOLD analysis project Ga0058701, IMG submission 97039) | Agave microbial communities from Guanajuato, Mexico - Or.Ma.e | ecosystem: Host-associated > Plants > Phyllosphere > Phylloplane/Leaf | place: Guanajuato, Mexico | collected 2012-06-04
ACTGTAAACAGTACAATCTAACGGTAACGTTCACTCGCCAAGTTTGACTGTCGCACTTTTTAGTTATTTTTACTAATTTTTAGGAAACTTTACAAACCCACTTTTCTCAGTGCACATTTTTTGTTTTCTGTCTGGACCCCTCAGACAAATTGTGTGCCTACCTGCGGTGTCATAAAACCATCAATGGGAGAAACGCTGGCTGGACAACTCACCTGAAAAGAAGAGCAGAAGAAATTAGTGTACATTCTGAAAATGAAAAATAAACTTGAGGCCCAAATCAGACGATCCCGTTCAAACGACTAAAATCTGTCCTGAAAATATCAGATTTCCTGTTATAATCTGACAGATCTTCGATATCGAAGTCTACAAGAGAAGCGAAAACTGCATCTCCTCTGACGGGGTAGTGCCAGACTACTCGTTGATGACTAAGAACAGATCCAAAACTCTCACTAAAATACAAAAAGGAGCGAAAACCAAACAACGAGAATTGAAAACAATGTGATCTAGTGAAACGTCCCCTGAAGTTATTCTTCAGCTTGACTGATTTGTCCATACAGTGGACACTAAAAAATCGTCCGAAAAAAGGGAGAAAAGAAAAAAAGTCGTTTTGAGCCGAAACGTGTAACAGGTGATTGGTGTGGTACAAATTCATATTGTTGTTTGAATAATTGAGATCATCACAACAACAATTCTTGTTTGTTCGACAAAATGTTTTGTTAAGTCAACAAATCCGTTTTATCCGTGTACCTTTAACAGTGCAGACAAGACGATCGACCACCGTGCGGGCCATCTCGACAGCTACCATACTAATTAAACAAGATGTCTCGGAATAATGATAGGCAATTAGTAATTGCAGGAGTGTGAAGAAGGGCTCTATGGATCGCTTGCATTTTTCTCCTCGCCTCAGTACCGCCTCTAATCGATGCCTAATCCATTTGTTAGGGCGACGTCTTCCTATAAATAGCGGCGGGGGTCACAGTACAGGCAACGACAATGGCACTAGGTGCATTGGCCCTTCGCCCGTGGCACCGCAGCGATGCATCCAGTGCGGCACAAAGTGCAGCATAGTGGTTGGCACACATGGAAATTCGGCCACCGCCGCATTCGACTTCGTACGACGATTTGAATACGCTCATTTTGATGTATGTTCAACGCCGCCAGAAACCCCATTCCCCGGGTTCCGCTGGGATTTCCATAGTTTCCTTTGAGCTCAAGATGCTTGGTCAAATGAAATTTTCACTCCAGCTCGTGACAAGAAGAGTTGAACAAAAAGCATGCATTACGTTTAAAAACTAAAGTCACAGACACCATGTACCTTACTGTGTATGCTCTTTTACAAATGCCCAAGTCACTGTCTTAAAACAATGCCCAACTTTTGGTGCTCATTTTTTTATTCTTATTGATCCAAAATTTATCTTTTTTTTATTTATTTTTTCTTCTAATTGGGGAAATAAAGACGCGACTTCTTTCTTTCTTTTTCTTTTTTTGGGAGGTTGGTGAGTAGTTGAGAGTAGGGTTGCTATGGGTGGAGAACTTAAGAGCAAACTTTTCCTCAGTTTTTAGAGAATGGTAACGAATGGTACTAAACACGTTGTTTCTTCAACTTTTGAGCGACACGTAAGCCTACTTAAAACCGGTTATATTTTTCTTCGCGTGTGCTGTGGTCAATCTGATAAGGGTGACCAAAGCTATGGCACTCACTTGTCAAAATCAAGAGGCTTACATGATTAACATCTATCAGGAGATTTTGTAGTAAGTGCTAGTCGGTTTGAGATGCGGTAAAAAATAAGAGCACATACGTTTTTCTTAAAAATCGCCATGTGCTAAAACAGAAATGCATCATAGGGTTACAACAGGATGATCCAATATCATGAAATGATTTGATTAACAAACGCTTATATTTCGTGGTGCCGTGAGCTATATTCAGACCTCTGCTAGCCTCTTTTTTTTTTCGAGGAGCAATAAATATTAAAACAGGATAGTAAGAATTAGGAGGATAGCCAACTTCGGTATGTTGGTCATGCATTTTCAGCGACATAAATACATAAGGCTGAAAGTGGCTTCACTAACAATAAACCCTATTTTTTACTTCAGAGAACCAGGAGTATGCGGCATCTAGTTGTTGAGATATCGCACTCAGCAAGCCTTGAAAACCAGCAGTAATCTAACAGAAGCCATATTTTCTCCGAATATTCTGAGTTGAAGTTATTCTCCGCATGAACGTTAATGTCAAAAAATGCTTATGGTGTGGTAATCAGTTTATAGTTAACTTCGAAGCCATGATCACTTTTAATTATTTTTTGCTTAAGGTAGTAGACTCGCATCCGGCCCGATCCGCGGGACGGGTAAAAAAATGTTGCTTCAAAACCCTTGAAAATTTCTGTGTGTGTTAAAGGTCTATATTATCATCTAAGGTCATAAATATTCACCCTGCCTTTCTTGCGGACGAGTTCTCGATCTCCAAAAACACGCATAACGCAAATTTTACCAAAATGTGGCTAAAACAAGCTTTTTAAATAAGCTAATTATTGTCGTTAATTGATCGGTGACTCCCATATCTTATATTTTCTATTTGTTTTCCTCCCTGAAAAGAGCTTAGGATTTGTTTTTAAGGGAATTCTGATTACTCAAACATAGCGTAAACCTAAAAAATCACATAAACACAAGCAAGGATGTGCGTTTTCCCATAAGAGCAATGCATAATTCAATCCTGTTTATTTCAAAATTGAGTTCGGTGACAGTGGGTTTTCTGGTGAAAAATGAATTCGGCGTGTCCTAAAGAGCTTGCCACAGAAATTTTAAGCGATTCTGATCACTCGACCAAGGTCGCTCCTACTACCTTAAATCTTGTGTATCACTTTTTCCTCTCGACTCTGAAGGCCTTCAGGTGAGGTAACAAGCGCCAAAGTTTCCACAAGCCAAAACATCCCGCTATTACTTGAAATAATATCTTTGAAAGCTTTAACTGACAAAAAAGAACTTCCTTTTACAGTGACAGCGTTTCGAGGGACGCAGGCTCACTTCATTACTTAAGCTCGTAGCCGACACCATATTGCGCTGTTGTTTAAGATAGCCTCCTTGAAGCCGAATTTGTGTCTCGCAGAGGACACTGCCACTGCATTCAATCCGTAATAGGTGAGGTAAACGTCGAGACATTGATCGATTCCTGTCAGCCAGACACCTTTATTTAATTCGGTATCTTAACAGCGATCGTATTTTCGTAATGGGTGCGCATGTTATGTTCTAACTCACGCTGGGAGTGCTACCCGCGGGTCAGACACCCACCTCCCACGAAGCTCTTTCCCACCGGCAAAGCGTGGCGCGGGGCAACGCGACGTCTCGGCCAAATTTAACCACTGAATAACCTTAACCTCAAGTCGACAAGCCTCAGCCAAACGTCGATATCTACAGAGATGTCTCACTCGATTTAAAGTCGCCACAAGTCACCAAATACCGCACATAATTTTCTTAAATTTCACATCGGCTTCAAAGCAGAAGAGCTCAACAATAGAGATGGACAACACAGAAGAGAGAAAAGCTCTATCTCGGGCATAAAATTAACTATGGGACACGTTATCCTGGTTTTAAGACGTGTAACGAGTGAATTTTCGATACTGGGCCTATGCAATAGGCACATCAAAGGTTTTACCAATTCTCAGTAAAGCACTTAATAGCATTTTTAAAAAATGCTAATCTTGCAATTTTTCATTTAACTTTTTTTAAATGATGCGTAGATTCTGTATGCACTATTTAATGTGGTCGTCACTTTTATGAATAAATAACTGTGACTGCAATATTTCAACCTTCATTAGGAAAAAAAAAGTAATGCACACGAGTAAGGATAAAAACTATATACATATAAAAAGGGGCCCATAATTGACTCATAACATTTTGCAACCGCGAGACTCTTCCTAAAGTTGCATTATTAATCACACAATTTTGAATTATTCGTTATTTTTGCCATATACCGCTTGCAATGTTGAGCTAAATTAAAATGAATCACATGAACACTGACCTATTTCATTAGCACTAACGCACTTGGAACATGCGTTCCAGGTCTTTCATTACAAGTTTCCCGAATGAGTTAATATTACATGTACAAAAACCGTCGACAACGTGTACTATTCATCCGAAAGTTCAGTGAACCGCATTCGACAAGTTTTCGCGGGGGCGTCTCGGAACAGGAATGCTCAGATCGTCTCACGAGAGTCTCATATTGGAGTATTGATCACGAGACTAATGCACATCACTTTGCCCTGCCGAAACTTTCCTTCTCACGGCCACCGAAAATTGAGCGTCGTTTTAATTACCTTAGTGAATAGACTTTTCACACGCAGACGTCGGCAGCTATAAAACGATAGAGGGCTTGTCTTGTGTGAACTCCGCGGTGAACACCACACCACTCTGAGTTCAGTAGCCGCATTTCCTGAGAAACGCACTCTGACTAACCAAAAGCCACCGCACAAGGAAAATACTGTATATTCAGATCATACTAAATCCATCCCTTATTAAATTTTGGAAAGCATTTGGTCTCAAATTTAAGTTCATGTCTAAATGTTGGTCTCCTTTTTTAAAAAAAAAGAACGATAAACACGTCTCCGGACAACAAACTCTTTCTGTGATACGCCGATATAACCAGAGCCAAAGCAGTTTCTTTCTTATTTTTCTTAGAAAGGCACGCCAATTTTAAGTTAAAGAGGAAAAGCATTGTTGCAAAATGCACATCGACATTCAGAAATTGCACTTCACTTGACACTTTTCCAGCCCGCAAAAGTTTCGAGACGAAACGGCGAGTTGGCGAGTGTGCGCCTTATTAGGTTTCGAGGCGTTCGTCTGAAAGAAAGAGTCTTCCGAGTAAAGAAACAAAACTCGGATGACCGGCATGCGCAGACCACAAGCCAAACCACAACAGTTGTGGCCACGAGGTGGGCCTCACTCCGACCACCACGCTTCTTCCGAACTCTCAACCGATCCATACAAAAAAACGCTGCCAAATCGCGATATTGCTGGCTTTTCTAAAATAAGATGTCGCTACATCTTCTGGTCGACGTACAAATAACTAAGCTACGACACGTTAAAGCATCAAGCCATCAAAACGGATTGTCCAAAACTAAATTCGGGTTCCGTTATTCAAAAACGAAAAAAAAAGCAATTCTTGCGCGAAAACATTTTCAAAAAAAAATGAAAAACGCATAAGAAACATGTTTTTTGTTTTCTTTTTTTTTCACTGTTGCGCAAAGGACCACTTGAAAACCGTCGTATACGATTTTTTTTTAATATGTGAGTTGACAAATGTAAAAACGCAATAAAGTTTTACTTTTCTTAAGCCTCAAAAAGAGTTTCTACTTACTTCGAGAAGCGTATTGCAAACGCGCAGCAGGTTTTGACCGCTTAATAAGGCCCCAAACTCAGGCAGTAACAATAGAACGTGAATTACAACATAAACAAGTTTCCTTCCGAATCCCTTCTTGCTTCGATTTTTGGAAGGAAACAAATGTTTCTGGAGTAAAGAGTCTCATTTGGAGGCACGTTCAATAATCTGATTCAGATTATTCATGGCATGTAAGAACGTTTTACATAAGGCAAAGAAAGGTATGGGGTAACAAGCAGACACCCCTTGGGCTCTACTTTCAGTGAAATCCTATTTTAATTCTGAGAGACTATTTTTAGGTGTAAGTCAACGTTTTTTAGGTTTTTTATATTACCTAATTTATAAGAGAGTTGAAGGAAGCGTCGCGCGTCAATGACTTGCCAGTTTTTCACTTTCACTGAGTTAAGATTTTCTTTCTTTGTCGCAAAACACTCTCTCTCCCTTAGCCATTGCAAAATCCGTAGACTAACGAGTTTGCAGATCTCTAAGTCAAGATTGCCTAGGCGCCATCTAGGGAACAAGTCATGAAACCGTCCGCACGGACCCTCGTTCAACTAACAATTTAAGATCAAAAATCAACTAAAAATAAATAAATAAATTTGGAAAAAAATAGTTAAAAATCTTGAAAGCACAATTGACATAAAATATAAAAAAGTCATCTTCAAGTGAAGTACTTCACGTTTCTAACACTAAAAAGATAAAACATACAAAAATGCATAATTTCTTTTTCTTTGATCATTCACTGACAGTTACATTTTATAACAATTCTTAGGAATTGAAGATCAAGTCCATTCCAAAAATACTCCTAACAAAGTTGATAATAAATATTCAAAGAGTTCCTTTTTAACAGTAGGAATATACCTGAAACAAGGTTACATATCAAGCGGTAAGCGTCAAGTTAAGGAAAAGTCTGAATAGACAAGAGATGCAATTTGTTTGGGAAGCATCTCGCGAGATGACAGCATGGCGTTTTCCCGCTGTCATGGCCAAAGCAAGCGTCGCCTTACGTTAACTGCATACGGCTTGTTAGCAATAAGCTATTGGCAGAACTCTTTTTCCGGATGTTGTTATCAAGAAGTTTTCTTCTCAACTTTGTTTGCGACTGGAGTAACGCCAATAGTGCGGAACTTTATCTAAGTGCTTCCAAAGGTACTTCGTAGCGATGGCCCATTTAGCTCGTACATATTGTGTGCTAAACCATAAAATTAGGCAACTTGGATTTCCTTACAGATTTCCGACAAAACAGGAAAAAAAATCGTTCGACTGACAGAAATTATCGAATAGAGGACAGGGACTGTTTTCCTAACAGTTCTTTCGATGGGAGGATGTACCATTCTACCATGACTTGGATGGAGAAAATCTCGCCGTTTCAAAAAAGTACATATACTAATAACTTATTGTTAACCGAAATGCAATTAATAAACTACTTTTCGACTTTAAGTGTTGAGTCATATTCCACTGCATTTAATGTCGAAATTTGGTTGGGTGTTTTGCACATAGCTGGAGGTACAGCCGATCTGCTCTCCAAACATAATATCGTATTTTATTTTTCTTCTTCGTTATTATTTTTACGTGAAAGAGGACGCATCAGTCTAAATACAAAAGAAACATCTGTAAAGCATGGTGAAATGTAAAACATCTTGTTGAGGTCGAAACTTATCGTAATTTATCCTCATAGCTCAGAAATGAATGTTTACCTTATGTAAAAAATGAGTTTAATGCGTTTTACAGAAAGGATCAAGCATACTTTAGGAACATTGGAATGGTTATTTTTGCGATATTGTGCAGTAAACCGAGCTATTTTTACATAAAACCTACTGTATTTTCTGATTAACCATCTCGGAGAAAAGTTGATCAGGAAATCGTTGTCGAACGTTACTCCCGCACGCCATAGGGAATACCTTGCTTAAAGTGAAAACATAATTTTGATTTACCAAATGCAACGTGCAGGACGAATTCCTCACTGAGGTGACCACTTTACGGGAGCAAGAGTGTACCATGCAAAGGCAAGGCTGCCCACAGGGAATCAAAGACTGAATAATAGTCCGTAAAGAAAAGGAGGATGGGAGGGGAAATGCAGGTAGAGGTGCAGTGGTGCAGCGAAAGAACGGTAAGGGTTGGAAGTCGTCCCGGTGGAGTACAATTGTGGTCAGCGCTGTAGAAGTAATATTCATTCAGCTAAACTGTAATGAGAAATGGCCCTTTTTAGGTTATGCGAACGAACAATTGCTGCCGCTATTCAATGTGATCCTCATTTTGGAAGGTAAAACAATCGCGAAACGGAATGCGCGTCCAACTCTTTAGTACAATGTCCATGGCGAACCAACGGTAGGAATGGAAACTGCTGCTGCGGAAGTTGGGTGGTTATTATTTCCGTATTTGTCTACTCGCCAGGTGAACACGAAGCTTTGAGAACAACCGAGAGGAGATAAACTTATGTCATTGGCTACGAGTTTTAACAGGTTTGTTGTAAAATCACGTGCAGTTGGAAGTCCATCTTTGCTCGTAACAAGAGCCCAAAATTTGTGAGTAGATTTTTGGTTTTGACCAAAAAAGGTTCCTCGTCGCTGTGCAAAACTCTCGTAAACCATGTATGAAAAATTATCGGGAGATCATACATCAATAAAAAATATACGTATACACATCGAGTATGATCTTTTGATAGTTTTGGAGATGGAGTCATGAAACAGCCTTGCATTTTTCCTTACCTCGAGCAATTTTGAAGATTTTTTTTAAATTTAATTTAATTTTTTATTTTTTATCGTAATTTTTAAAATAAATACAAACATTTTTGCACCGGAAGAAGAACAATATTTAGTTGCCATTTTGCTTTGAAAAATAGGTTTTAAAAAAATCTGAAAAAAATTAACAAATTTATCCATTTTTGAAAAAAAAGGAAGGCTGAAAGTTTTCAATATAACTACCTTTTTATCGCATGACCAATTGACAACGATATTTAACTTTAACATGGAAGATAATATATTTCAAAAAATCGAAATGAAATGACAATGAAAGTGTGATGTTAGCCCTCCTGTGGATCAAAGTAATGTGACTTGGATGATTCTTGGAAGTTGGGGCGAACATGTTGGTCTCTTGCGTCATCCCCTTATTGGTCGCCGTAGCACCTCTTTTAAAGGTTTATTCATATCATTAATCAAAGCCTCTTTGAAGGCACAGAAAAGCAACAACTCAATAGATGCAACCCCAAATAACACGAAACGATGCAGTGAATATTTGATGTCGGCGGTGGCTTGGAAATGCGGTTTTCTTCGTGACAGGGACGGGTGCATCTACAAGGACACATCGATCAGACATGCACCTGTCAGCATCTGGAGCACCTGCTATGATGGCATTCTCTTCCATGAAGGTTTATCACCATTTTACTATTCGATGCACTGTTTAATAATAAAATCGTTTAATTGTATATTTACGAGCCCAAATCCCGATTGTACAGGTAATGGTTCTTTCCGCAATATCCAAACCAACAGATGTATAAATGATCACAGAAGATGAAAGCATGACATACATTATTTAATGACCAGATATTCATATAATAAAAAATCATATTTGTAACAAATTTTTACTCGATGTTATGATATACCGGTAGATACATGATGGAAATTCAAGAATGTTTTTAACTGCGTAGCACAAACACTATGTGTCTGTTTCAAAAATCTTTGAAGAACAACCAACAGTTCTATTTTTCCAACAATCCAAACTGTCAACAGCTGACAAAAAATAAAATGTGCTCAAAATGATGGCGAAATCTTGTTTTCCTAAAAATTGTTTCTTTCACTCAAACATATGACAATGTAACAGCCGACTGTTTTATTCTTATATAATGTACTGTCAATACCATGGATCCTAACAAATGATTTGTTAGATTTGTTAGTCCTCTTTCTGAAAGCTTAAATTCCTGCTCATGTATTTCAAAAGGCAACGTTTAACATGCGCTTTGTTCAGAAAGGCGCAAAGTGTTAACTGCAACGGGAAAAAAATGTTTACCTAACGAAGTTTCAGCAGTAAAAATGACTATATAACATGTTTTCCGTTGAGAGGAGTTTTAAAAACTTAGTTGGAGGACTTCGGAATGTTTTTCAACGCCACAAATAATCATTCAATGGAGACATTCAGCTGCAAACAACTTTTGCATACTTCTAAGAAAACTATTGAGTTGAGTGTTGCAGCTAAAGTGGCACCACAAGGCCACAGACTTCTAATTAACTGCCTCATCCTTCTGCTGGTAAACAAGGTGTCCATCGCGAATAATTGTCAGGAGAATCCTCGCAAAATATTACTCGCAAGAACTACTTGAAGAATTCCAGTTCAAGGTGAGATATTTATAACAGCGTGCCGTCAAAGAGGTTTGTTTTATACAGAAGAGCCATCTCTTTTAATTACGATAATGATTCATAAAAAAGCCACTCCTTGCAAGAAGTTCATTACATAAAAATTTCATTCAAACTCGTGTTTGTAATCAATTTAGCTGCCCAGGCTTAGAACTGTCTTCCATTGCACAAATCATTTGCATTTTTGCCTTCAGTTCAGTCTGCTTGTCAGAACGACAGCGTTCCTACTTTTGTACGATCTAAAAATATGGAAGGCAAAATTTATGAGAAGCTGTTTTTAGGAATGCTTTCCGACATGAGTAAAACTTAAGGTAAACCAAGAAGGGTAATACGAAATATAAATTGTGTAACAACGCGTAACATTTTTCAGACGATGATCTAGTGTTCATACGCATCTTCCCAACCTTATAATCCCTCTCATTGTCAGTCTTCTTAAGCACATCGCACACCGTAACGATCAATATCCACTGTACTATCGTGATCAAAAATCGCCTCATACTCCTTATAGACTCATCTATGCAAGGGACACACGATTATTAATCACCACATCATACACGACTGAATTCCATCCGTTTTAGAGTGATAGTGTCTAAAAAAGAGAAGAGAGGTTTTGATTTCGTCCACATATCGATTAGGATAAAGAATGCGCGATTGGAGTCCAATCCATCAACAGAAATACTCCATTATGACGAAAGCACCAATTATGGCCGGACAAGTTCACACGAGCGTGATGACAGCTGCTAACTAACCATGATATCACAAAGTCCGTTTGTCGGTATTCGCATATACGCACAATTCATTATATGCAAAAGTTACGAGACTGTTGAACAAATAGCAACAACTGATATGCCGTAAAGCATAGTCAGATGTACGAGTAAGTATAATGGCGGACATAACACGGAAAAGTGATACAAATATTTTGATTGTCTAAAATTGTTCGTGAGGACAGTGCATTGCATATGAAAGTACAGTAAGGTAAAGATGTAAAATAAATTGTTTTGATATTAAACATAAAGGTTGCGTTGGTTTAGTTCAACAATTTCCTGTGTTCCGAGAATACGCAAGCTGTCTGCCATCTGTTATCTTACAATTAGTCTGACCACATCGAGGAAATTCACTTTCATACGGGTGCACCGACCACTGTGATTTTGGGCTATCAAACTTGATGGAAATAACCACGTTGTTCAACTGGATGCGGTCAAAGCAAGGCCGGTCGAACGCCTGAGGACGGGTCCACTGCGGGGTCTGCCTCCACCAGGTGCTTTCATTAATACTGAATAGATGAGCCGAACGGAAGACCAAACAGGACGAATCAATGAACATGAAGCAATGAGCTGAAAAAGGCCGGACTACGCAGAAGAAACTAGCTCATACCTCCAAGGCAGCTTGTTTACAGGATTCAGACAAAAAACGGCATTTCCAGCCGAGAACAGCCGCAGGCCCGGCGCGTACACTATTGCGTTAGTGCCGATTTCAGCACCTAATAACTCTTTAACGATAAGATATATGTGAGGAAACGGGGAAAATTACCTATCTCGCGGGATCTCAGGCCTTGATATGTGCAATGAGTCGCCGACGAGTCAGAAAAAAAGCCCTTCTTTGCTTTCAGCCGACCAGGTGTTTCACAAGCGGAATGTGACAAAGTAGTCTTCAGTTTATCAGAGTAGAGAATCGCGTCCCCTCCGGTATTTACCTTTTTTTGGTGACACCGACTCATTACTTAAAACACTTACCACAATCATACGAAAATATCAAAGATGACTATCCTGATTATACCGAGTAGCCTACGAATGTCAGCCTACGAAAATTGCATGCCTCCTCCAAAAATCCGGTGCAGATCAGAAGTAGGGACTTCCTGATACATTAAATATAATATGTAAGGGGCTGCTACATTGTGAAAGATAACACTGCTCTTTTATGTAATTGTATTCGTAAAAAAAAGCTACAAACACCTCCCTGTCTTACTGCGACATGATAACTATGAGACTTTCTTGCCGAAATCCATGATTCTCCCATAAGTTGAACGGCTCTCCCGATCAGCGATTCCCAGACGGAAAATGTCACCTGCCAGGAGGTTTAGGCTACCCTGGGAGTAAGTGGCTCGGGCTCTTATTCATTTCATCCATCCAGTTATCTTGGGAGGAAGATCCCTGGGCAAAGGATCTTGAGGGATGAAGTTGGAAATGATGGATTAGGGAGTCGAGAAGTGATAAAAAAGAAGGTGGCGCGAGAAGCTGCTAAGAGTAGGCAGGAATGTTTTCAAGGAATGCTACCGGAGAGGATTAGAGGTACAGTCGTAGGGTAATGCCATGATCACTGCTGCTTGTGACAACGTTGAAAGCCGAGATGTTGACGCGGAAACTGAACCGATCATATTCGCGGTGCGGTGCGGTGGAGTTGAGGAATGCAAGTTGACGTTTAAGCTTCACCTGTGGAGTATCAAAGACGGAAATTACACTTTCGCCAATGACGTACACGTAAAGCATCCATGCAAAATACCAAGGCGGTGACATGTTGGACCAAATTTCAAGGGGTCCAGTTTTTTCTCAACATCCGCATGATTGCGCGGACGGACCGGTTTTTCGAAACATCGCAAGTTTTGATAATAGAAATGTCACTTGGATTTCTAACACAACCCTACTCCTTGGCAACAATAAATTACGAAAAAAAAATATTTAAAAAATAAATTTGTTTTGGGTAATTTTTTGAGCTGGTCTCGAGATGGACGTAAAACGGACACTACACAAAAGGTCCGTATATATTTTTCGAGAGGGACTTGCCAAAATGCATGTTACCTGTCTAGCCTCGATAAAAGCTTCGGTTCGATATGCGTCTTTGAATAAATCCTGAAAAAAAGTTGTTGTTTTTTAAATTAAAAAAATAAAAAACAAGGATGTAGTTCATGTATGAGCTGATACGAACGTTTTTTCATACACGAGGATGCAGTTCAAGTATGAGCTGATACGAACTTAAGAAAACATAGTTAAGCATGAGCTCAGGATATAGAGTTTTTTTTTTCTTCTCTCCGCAAAGAAGCGATATACAAGTTTGTATCTGGATATTTGAAGGATGCTTAAAGCGTTTAAGGCACGTCGCTCGAGCTACCTCCAATCGTATGAGTCTGATGCCGGTGAACCACCCTTAGAGGCGCTTTGCTTGCTCGCCGATGCGACCGTTAGAAAGTTCCCCACGCAATGGAGTAAAGAAACTGGTTTGAGAGAGGAGCGCAAAAGGCTGTGCGGTTCTGTGGCTCCGAGGGTCCAATATAGCAGAGGAGGAAATGACGAAAAGTCACGTACATGAACGAGCATCAAGCGCTTTCAAAGGATACACTTTCCCACATCAAATCACGTCTAAGTGTTTCAAAATATTCAAACCAGGTCCTTCGCAGGAGCTCAAACAGCTTAAATATTCAAAACCAATATGGGTGAAATTTGCCCAGGGGAGGCGTACAACATCACGCTGTTTTTTTTCCACGAATTTTCACTTCTGTCTACACTGTTTCAGAGGTCAGGTTTTCAGACCCTAGGGCTCCACATTTATTTATGAAGTGGAAAGGGCACCTAAAAAAATACTGAATCTTATCTTTTGTCGGCACCGCGTACTTAGGTTACCTTGTACCTCTCTCCAACCGCCTTTTACCAAGCTTGATGCCGCTTACTTCTCAGTGGAGGTCACTGAGAGATCAGCAGTATCAGGCTTGGCGACCTTCAAGTTAGGTTACGTGCCGTGCCTTACACCTTACTTCACTACAGGACTCAACAAGGTAGAAGATGCAACCTGAATATACTATCAACAATACGGGTCATCAAAGGGCGCCGACCTCGCATCCAGGCAAACAACCTTGGCAGGATCATAGCAAGACTGTTTCGCACATTCCGGACACTCCTATAACATCGCGTAATTACTATCAGTGAGGTTGTCGCCATAGCATACTGATTCTCGTCGAGGCAATGGAGTCTTTTAGACCTTCATTGAGCGGGTACGTGACGCCGGTACTTTTCCGGGTCAGCAGATACCGGCTGGCCGGCGCGGCGGGCGGCCACCCGCTGGCGCCGGACAGACGGACGAACGAATGTTTATGCATGGGACAAGGGGACAGAAAACACCACGATCTTAACCCGGTCACTTTGAGAGAGATCTTTCCCAGTCGGTTTCTCTCTCCACTGTCCCAACTACACTCGGAGATAACAGCTGAACTTGTTTCAACATGTAGACCCGCAAATAGAACAGCTGGATATTTAATATATTTAAGCCAAGTAAATGAATCCACATGTTGTGTAAGATTATGAGATTAAAAGTTTTTTATAGAGATGGCCTTGTCCACGCTAAAGGAGCGGTTATTTATTCATTTGGTGGTAAGATCAACGCGAGATTTGCAAAATGAATACACACTTAATACGAATCACTGTTTTGGGCATGAAACTCAAACGGGGGTAAAGCGTACATTGATAATTTTTTGACCTAAATGTATGTTCAGCCACATCAATAGAAAGCTGTCGCCGAGACCTTTTGAATGATATGGCTGAACATAGAGCTATCTTGAAAAATAACTAAAATACGTACCACCCCCGCTTTGGTTTCACTCCCAAAACAGGTAAAACATTCCTCAAAACGGGTTTTTTGTGTTTACTGCGCAAATTTAATTGGTTTAAGGGGAATTTTGGTTAGGTCAAATACTCGGTAAAACCAGCTTGCAGATAATTTAAACGAAGCTCGCTGGTTTACGATAGAAGCAATAACAGGTTTAGGCATTAGATTAAATGATACAAATACACTAATATTTTTCTGGCTTGAAAGAATTCTTCTGCAAAATTAAAAGTTTACCCATTTCATATCTTTAAGTGCTCATTGAAAAAAAAGAGATAGAAGCAATAAATAAATCCGACGATGTTGTACAGGAGTGTCATATGATCATCTCACCTCCGAAGAGATTTATATTTGGAGTCAAATCTTTTACGCATTTCACCATCAAATGCACCTTGAAATTAAGTAGGGTAGACCGTACTTGGTTTGGGAC
>Ga0058701_10002141_pt1 | contig 14736 bp, 5 predicted proteins | sample AgamicOrMae_FD_97039 | JGI IMG/M metagenome (GOLD analysis project Ga0058701, IMG submission 97039) | Agave microbial communities from Guanajuato, Mexico - Or.Ma.e | ecosystem: Host-associated > Plants > Phyllosphere > Phylloplane/Leaf | place: Guanajuato, Mexico | collected 2012-06-04
ACGGTCGCCAAGCCTGATGCCGCTTACTTCTCGGCACCCGCTCAGGGGCGCCGAGAAGTAAGCGGCATCAGGCTTGGCGACAGCCGAGCGGAGCGATAGCGGAGCGAGGCACAAGGCACTATATTTAAACTTGATATACCGCAAGAGGCTTGCTTATAATATAGGTTGGACTAGGTTGGATGCCTTTTGCCTCGTTCCGCTATCTCTCCGCTCAATTTGACGACGGAGGGTAGCACCAAAGGTTGAAAATGCTACCTTAAAAAATTAGTGTTTTCTCGTTGAAAGGTTCACCGCGGTTAAATTACGCACTCTCGCGAATTCTGGCAGCGATTCGTCGACCCTCCCTAAACGTTTTGAAAAGCGTATCTCATCCGAGCCTTATCTCACTCCTGGAAGTGAGAGTACAGGCAACCCGCTCAACAACCGCGTACGCCGTATTGCCTACCTCGATGCTCTCTACTCTAAGTTGGCTTGTTAGCGCTGTGTTTTAGCGTTGAAATTTTGAAATGGTTTCTCATTTTAAGAGGTTGGAGTTTCTTTTAAGCTGTTGTGTGGGTTAACACTTGCGTTGAAGTCTCCGCAACGACATTCGCCCGAACCGAAAGTTTCCTAGCGTGGAGGTGATGCTCTCGCGTTAAAGTCTCTTTGTCGAGTGTCATATCGTATTCGCCCGGCAGTTCTCCTGTGTGGAATCTTGCCTGGAGAACTCTTTTGCACCCTTTTTATTTGCCCGACACTTATTTTTCCTAGCTGATACTAGTGTTAGTCTCTTTCACTGATTAAGGGTTTAGATGCGGGCTCACCGATGAAAACACCTATTTTGCTGAAAATCTTTCTCAAATTCAGCTGATTTTACAAGTAGGTGCTTCTGGAATTCAGTTTTGGATTTTTTTTATGAAGAAAAGGGTGTTGCTATTGACCCGACATGCATTAATATAGGGAGACTTGAACGCTTTTAACCTAATGCATTTTAAACGGGAGGTGACTTGAATGCACGGTAACCAACCTAATAACATTTTAAATGGGGCAATCGGGTCAATAGACACTCCCTTAAAAATTTTATGTTGTAAAATTATGCTTATAGCCTACACGAAAAACTCGATCTTGCGTTGCAGGAAAGTAAGTTTCCGGCTAAGAGGGGTTCCGGCTTAGAGGGGCCTTACTTATGATCTCATGTAGTTCGGGGAGTCTTGCACGCTGAACACTCGGCCGGCCGGCCTCTTGGAAAGTTAAGTGAAAGGTTTCGCTCGGCTGGGCTGGCTTGGCCAAGCCGTGCAGCAGGTGCTTTGGCCGCTCGCTTTGCGACAACGCCGCGCCGACTCCGAAAATTGTTGCACAATCAGGCTGGAATAAATGCCACGTGTTTTCCAGCGCATGAGGTGTACCTCTCTTCCGATTATAGGTTAGAATTAGCAGATGGTTTTGTTACCCCTCCATCGTCGCAAGCAAGGCAAGGGCCTTTCGCATGTTCGATGGAGGTTCTATTGCCCAAGTGTTTTTGCGCCGTCGTGGACGGTTATTTGTTGATTTAAGTAGGTAATCAAGTTTACGAGGACTGATAGTTTTTCGTAGAAAAATGGGGGAATTCGCTGGTAAGAGGTTGTTGTTGCCTTTCACTTGGGAAATGAAGTAAAAACAAACGTTCCCGTGAAACTTTGGAATATCTTCCGAGCTTAAACATTTTTGCAGATTTTCAGTTTCATCTGAGTGGAAGAAGATGAGTGGAAACAGCGATAAGTCGGAAAATCTGTTTGAAGAACGCTGATATGCCTAACATTTGACTTTGGAAAACACCAAAGCCCAAAAATCGTCTGCAAAGAGCTCTGTCTGATATCTATTGACTCTGAAGGAGAAAGGAAACCCAAAACGCCTGTCGGAAAATCTGCACCCAAAATACTGATATGCGTTCAAAAAAAGGATGTTAAGATTTTTTTTGAACAACCAGAGAAACGTGTCGAAAAATCCTGATAAGTCACGTACCGATAACTAAAGAGGAGCTTTACTTTGGGCAGAATTTTGGCGTGGCAAAATCGCGTTTCGAAGTTGAGGTACCAGGAGACGAGTAGCACGTAGGAGGTGGACTGATGCATTTTGTTGTTTGTTCCAGGTACGTGTGGGAGCCTCTCGAAGTAGCGCTTGTCGGTCTCAGTGATTCCCCTCCCCACTAGTTTTGGGCCAATTAACTGTAAGTTTGTGCTCATACTTCTACGAGGTTGAGCAAGGTGGCGTAAAAGACCACCCGTTAGTATATGGTTGACGACGATTTCCAAGAAACTTGAGTGAATTCCGCTCCTTGAGAGTGAGGTTCCTCTAAGCAAAAATCGTGTCACTCTTTATCGAGTGGGGCTATTGGGTCTGGACTTTACGATTAAACCTCCAGCAACCAAATCCTGAGTTGATCGCATTTTCTACCTCTTTTATTCTACTCAGATCCATCTCTATTTACATTACTGTTGAGGTTTAAACACCTCACCCTAAATTCGAATCAGTGAGAGTCTCGGAGCTTCAGTGAAAATTCACTGAATCTCACAGACTCTCACTGATTCAAATTTAGAGTGTAGCCGCCTTAGTTAGATGCCCGGTGCCTCTCTTCCCTTGAGTATCGCAAAGCCTCATGAAGCTTACCTCTCAGCGTGAATATTCTAAGGTTAGCGGCGTCAGGCTGAGACGATTAGTAAGCAAGCTTGGGTCATCGGTGCCTTATTTCTCGCAGTTCTTTCGCTCCGCTTGGAATTACCCGGCAAGTAGAATACAAAAGGAGGAAAATTTAACTTTCGCAATTTACAGTGTAGCTCTGGTTTTGCGTAACGGTTTGGTTTCTCAGCAGAGCGTCATGGAAAAGCTGTGCGGGTTTTGTTGCTAGTTGTGTGCGGCTACTTGCTTTCGTTTTTGTTGAGCACTGGCATTGTTGGGAAGCGAGGGGCTTTGTTGGACAAAACCTGCTTTGTTTGTTGTTGCGTTGGCCGATAAGGCTTTTCTTGAAACCTCTCCAAATTTTGGAGCTTTGACTTGGAAATGAATCACTTATTGATGCACGACTGTGATAAACATGTTTTGAAAAGATAGTGATTGCATGGGATGGTGCGGCGGTTTTCAGCAGGTTTTAGTGCCGAAGGAATAACCACGATTTTTTTCTAGCCTTGTCACGAGAATTAGCAGGGATATTTCTGCTGAAAAACCGGCCAATCGATATTCTGGAACCTAAGCAAATTTTTCCTTTCGGGGAAGTTAGGTTCATATAAAAGAGACAAATTTAAATATTTTAGCGTTGGCGTAAGATACTTGCAGTAGATCGAGAACAGCCCTTCAGCATGATTGCGTAATAAACTTGGGCGTGTATCACGTAAGACTTCTTTCAACTCGAACAGCCAATCAGAATCAGCAAGAGCGTAGCTGATACGCTCGCAGGCGGAATACCCTAGCATAACTAAATGGAAAACGTAGCGGTCTGCTTTATCCGACGAGTAAGAGAACGCACCACAGATGAGGGCGTTCAGCTCAGATACCTGTTGTTCCATTGGTCAGTTATCGCGTCATCTAAAACGGAAATCTGGGTGCGTTCAGAGATCATATTTAATGATTAGTCATCATAAGCGAAGCGGAACCGGAAAATGTGTGGTCATACATTGTCTAGCCACCCTTTGTTTTACCGCTTGTTCAACCTTTGATTTCATGAGCACCTCCCACCGCGTAGGTGTACTGTGCCTCTCCGCTTACGGAGAAACTGCCTTCGTGAAGTGGTATCTACGATTGTGTAGGTCAGGTCGAGATATCGACGAAAGTTCGAATGCAGGATATCGATAAAAGCAATCTAGCTAACGTGTTAGGTACCCCTGTATTCGCTATCTTTCGCTGGAAAAGGAGCTCAGGGTAGTTGCCCAGGGGTAGCATCCGAGCTCGTGAATGATCTCCGATCGCGTATCGGAATTTCCCCGATGAGATAAGGCGCAAGTTAGCCATGCTCTCACATCAGCGTGGTCGCAGGTTGTTATCTCTGGCCGAAGTGATCCAAGCGCACAGAACAGGCGACCGAGACCAGGCCGACGGGCCAGGGTGCTGTGGAAACGGGCGGTCTGGCAACGGCGCTGAGCCACGCCGCCGCCGCTGCAGCCGGCGGGGACGAGCGGCGTTGCCGCGGCGACGGCCCGGCCCGGCCCGGGCCTGCCCGGTCCCGACAGGCGCCCCGCCGCGCGGGCCCGCCCGCTCCCCGCCCGGTCCCCATCGGAAGACGATATTATATTCTCCGCGTCGTATGTGTGGGTGTGAGGGTGGCCCTAGGTCAGGGAGTTTTTCCTGGAACACTAAGGCGGCTCCGGGGAAAGACGCTCGAGGTAATTCCTGTTCAAGGGTTGATGTTTTGCGTGTGCTCAGGAGAGAAGTGACTTGAGAACGAGGAAATGTTACTGTTTCGGCTAGCAGGGTTAGAAAATCGGTTTCGTATCGTTATCTGTTCGGGTACTTCAAACGATTAGTTGGCGTATCTTGGCAAGGCCTCCGGGGTAGAACAACTAGTAGAAAGCTTTCGCCGTATTCAAAATTTCATTTGACAATTTATGTCTCTTTAAAAGTAACCCAAGTACGGCCCATACGCGATATAATAATAATATACCAAAAAGGGGTATATGTATAGAGCCTGAACTCCTCCCCTGATAAATGAGCCCTGATATGGGTAGATATAACGGATGAAAAGGCTTGTTGAGCCCTTTAGTTTGATACGGCTATTGATAAGAAGACCAATGTTGCTAAGTTGCCCAAATAGCCCATACGCGCTTGACACGATATTGCATCACCTCAAACACGTATGGGGTTTATCAAAGTAGCGGAGGTTCGAGATTCGAGATGTAAAACGAGGGATTCGATATGCGCTCAGAAACAACGTTTACGAACCCCCCGCAGAGCAAAAAATGTGTTGATGGCCCTGAAGCCGCCGTTGGTGGAATCATCGATGGACCATTATTTCCCGAAGATCTCAGCATCCGGGTCGGAATGACGTCACGAGACAATCAAGTTTGTTCGTTGAGTAGATGAATGGATAAGGGAAGGATCGTTTCCAATCAACCGATTTGTGCACAGATGTGTTTAAAGCTATGGAAATTTTGCAAAACGGTATTTTGAATTTGGATTTCGGAATGAGTTGCCATTCCGCTCAGCGTTGGGGGGGGGGGTGTTAGCCGCTTGTGCCTCGCTCCCGATCGTCGGATAATGAGCCCGACGCATCATTGTTATAATCCAGTTTGTGTGGAAAATTGTCAGTGGAAGGCGTGAAATTGGTCGCCGCCGCCGAATTGCGTGTTGCCTCCAATAATTCGCAAAACGTAATTTGCAGTCGGTGATGTAAGGGCCTTCTGTTCGTGTAGGCTAATTTCTTTCAGCCGACAGAGTCGCGCGGAGGCAGGTGCAAGTGATGTAGCCTCGTTAAAACTCACCCCGCACGACCTTCTAAATTCGAGCGGGAACTTCTTTGACAAACAAGATGCAATTAATCAAAACCCAAATTTATTCAGTTGTTGCCTTAACTAACCAAGTTAATCTGACTATACCTGGCCTCACTTATTCTCAAATAAACCTCTGTTGTGGGTAGTCCCGTAGCTATTTTGGGTATGAATACATATAAGGTCAGTTTTATTCGCACGCCTATGTTAACAAGGCAGACTTGAACGCATGGAAACCAACCTAATGCATTTTAAATGGGAGGTGACTTGAACGCTCGGAAACCAACCTAATACGTTTTAAATGTAGCAGCGTGTGAATAGTCACTTCGTAAATGTAACGGGAAGAGCGTAATTTGGTTATTTTGGAGATAACGTATCAACTATATCAATGAAAAGCTCTCGTCGAGAGCTCTCAACTGATATGGTTATTGATTAGTGTATTCAAAAATAACCGAATGAAGCTCTTCCCCTAATTTACCTTCGTCAAAACAGGTATTTATCTAAAACAGGGGCTTGATTTTACGGTGTAGCCCGACTAAACATAAGCTGATAATCGGAACGTAACCTAACCTCGCCGAACTGGTTCTTACGCAGCTAACATCCCTTTTCTCTCTCCGGGAAAGGGTTGTATTAACTCTCCTCCGCTTGTTTTCAACATTTGACCACGAGTTTTGGCCCGACAAAACCGAATCTCACCGTCGAGTCGGTAAAAGTCTCGTTGAATTTCTGCTTACGCGGCGGTTGGAGGAGCGGTTGTTTACTTGCACAGGTTGAAATCATTCCATGGGAATGACAAACGTCATGAGGCGAATTAATTACGTCCGTTCAACAAACAAATGCTAGAGCGGAAGGGGGGGGGAGCGATAACCTCTCCTGTGACGTTTTTAATCACCCCCCTGGTAAAGGGGAAATGGGGGGGGGGTATTGTAACATTCGTCGTTCAGGTAGACGTGCAATTTTTGATATCTCTTGACGAATATGTGGCGCGGTTTTGAATTGAGGATTCTCTTATCTTACGTTATGTCCTTGAGAAAGAGATAAAAGACGATTGGTTTTGTATATATAAGAAATGCTCGTGTTAAAAGGGCTACTAAAAGCTGTTTTTCTTTGTTTTTGTAACGATTACTTATGCTGTTATCGCTTCGATAACGTTTCATCTAGTTCGTTTTTTTTCATTAATAATTCGTAAAGTTACCAATAGCGGATAATAAATGGTATTTTGGTTAGCTAAAACGAGGTTGCAAAATTTCGAGAAGTGAGGAATGCGTAAGTAAATATGATTTCATCGACTTATGTCTGCAGAGAAGGTGCCAAGGAAAAGTTATTCCAGTGGATATCATGTGGCTGTAAACGCCTTAGACAAAACGTGAACCATAACAAAACCACCTCATCGACGTAACTTCTCAAGTTGCGCAAAATTTTCCTCTAAAATGAAGGCGTTGCTCTGATGAAGGTAGCAGTTGAAAGATTATCTTTTGTTAGCACGTATCACGTGTCCCTAATGAAAATCAGCCCCTGTTAGACTTCTCTTAAAAGAATCTTCGGGGATAAGAGGACCCTGTAAAATCTCTGGTGGAGTCTAACTACCATCTCGTTTATCTCCATGGTATATCCAGAGGATCTTTACCATATCTCAAGGATATCTATGGCCTGTCGGTGATCTGTGCTTATGACCTTCTCGTCCTTTATAGGCTCTTTTTAGGATCTCTTCTAGAAGTCTAGTGGATCTCTAGCGGATCTGTAGACGATCTCTAGAAGATCGCTCGACTAGCTTCACACGATTCAGACCATCTCGAACGTAATTCCAGAGGATCTCTCCAGACGATCCCTAGATTTTGATAGACCTATCCGCTTTTGGATCGTCAGCTCTTATCCTTCGGATTCGTAAGAGAATCAGCAGAACCACTCGCTCCTTTGAATTGGAACAGCGAGCTACATTCTTCAGAACTTACTCCCATTGTTTCCAGTCGCACATCGAGGCTTTATTGAATGAGACTGACACTCACGGGTAGCGAGTGACGGAGAAACTGGTAGCAGAGCGTGAAGGGAAGGGGGTTCAGCGTATTGCAACATATTTGTGGAAGTACCGCGTGCGGCACGGAGCGCTGTGAGCGGCACAGCGTAGGCTAGCGGCACCGCGGCCGCGGCGCGCCAGCCGAGCCAAGCCGACAACAAGGTCAGAGCGGAGCGCGGAGGCCACCGGCAAGATCGTCACGGCCCGGCTCGGTTCGGCCCGGCCCGGCTGGCGCCGCCGTTTGCCCAGGCCCGACCCGACCCGTTGAGCGCCTCTCTCGCTCGGCCGCCGCTTCAGCGTTCAAAGTTCTCGGCTTCCGCTTTTGGGAAAGGGTAGCGAGGCGCCATCGCCCGCCTCGGGAAGAGTGCCTCCCGTTCAGGACGTATCTCTGGTCTGCTCTGGCGAAGGTAGTGTTGTTTTATGAGGTGCTGGAGGATGACCGACAAGGAAGTGGGCCGACCTGATTGACCTAGTTTGATATTACCGAACAGCCAAACCGAACTTAAACCGAACTTGTTCATACCAAACTTCATCCAACGTAACTAAACTCGACTTAGACACCACTCGCGTCAAATCTTTTTGTTTCAGCGCGTCTTTAAGACGAATCTGTTCCCTTATCACGACAGTAGTGATGGCCTTATCTTGAGAGTCGAAGTTAGGCAACGCGGCGTGCATGTGTGTAAGGCGTGGTTGCCTGCAGCGTCCTCTTCTTAACGGCACTTGCACCTCTACTTCGTTGTGGGATGATTTTTTGGGCTGCGCAAGGGCTGCGCTAGGGCGGACTGATTTTCCAGATGAACTGTTATGAAGTTGCGGATGATTTTGTTTCAGGATGAGAGGAGCATCCGAAAAGCGCCCCCCGCGCTTTTAACCAGAATGAAGGAAGGAGGGGGAGCGCTTCAAGCCACGCCGAGAACACACCATGTTGGTAAGTCACAAAAAACATTGCTGTTACAACTATTCCCTTAGAACTTGTTACCCGAACAATTGCGTGTTTTGGCGATTATTAAGGTCTTTTCTTTGGCCGTTATGTGGTTAAGATAGCTATTTATTTTTTTTTGTTACCACGATAAAGGTGTGGTGACAATTTTATAGTGCGTTTACGGCGATATGATATTTTGCGGCTATAATATGATATTGCTGTGACAGCATTTTGATCGTGCTGTTGCAGCCTTTTCATGTGTTGTGAGAACAAGGGAAATCGCTGGTCGAGCTAAATAATTGTCGTTGTAGCAAAACGGAGAAGTTCCTGATTGATTGCCCTTGTTTGATATCACGTATGTTCTTGCAGGTAAAGAGAAAGACGGCGCTGATGGGGAGAACGTATGCAACTCGGACCCCGTGGACGAAATGGTAAGTTTTCTTCCCCTTCGTTGTTGCAAATTTCGAAAGTCGGAAGAAGTGAGGAACCGGAAATGGTTGGGGGGGTGGGGGACTGATTGGTGTCAACATTTGATCGACGCGCAGCAAGTTTTCAGTTACGGAGTTGAGTTACCTATCGCAACTTCTCGAACCGTCAATGCCAAATATACCTTTCCTGTCTTGGCACTAGGGAGCAACTTTGACCCCTTTGCATCTCGTAGAATGTTTGGGCAAAACCTTATTTTCCGTGATAGTCGCGGAGTGGAGCGTTGATTCTCGTCTTTCTGTGTTTCAGCAGTCCCTGGGTAACGGGTCTGGAGACCTGGAGGACTCCAGGAAAGAAGAAGAGGGGGCCCCCGCAGAGGAGGGGCTAGAGGACACCACCTGTCAGGATGGCGTCGAAGAAAGCACAAAATCGGGTCCGCAGCTGGAAGAGCCACGGCTTGAAGAGCCAACGCTCAAAGAGCCAAAGCTTGGAGAGTCAAGGCTTGAAGAGCCAAAGCTTGGAGAGTCAAGGCTTGAAGAGCCAAAGCTTGGAGAGCCTAGGCTCGAAGAGTCAAGGCTTGAAGAGCCAAAGCTTGGAGAGTCAAAGCTTGAAGAGCCAAGGCTTGAAGAGCCAAGGCTCGAAGAGCCAAGGCTCGAAGAGCCGAGACTTGAAGAGCCAAGGCTTGAAGAGCGAAGTCAGGGAGAGCCGCAGCTTGAAGAGCCACGGCTGGAGTGCAACCTTGATTCGGAACCAAGTCTACCTCAGCCTCAAGAGGCGAACGCAGCAACCGAAGAACCAAGTAGTGAATTAACCCCTTTAAGCATTCCTCAAGAGAGTAGTGAGTGGACAAACCCTCAAGTGGGGGCAAGAACTTCCAGCGACAGTTGTAGTGGTGCGTGTGGTGATACAGGTTCATCTCCGACTTTGCTGAACCAAAGGGACACGGCGGCGGATGATAAGTGCACTTTCGCGGAGGAGGAACTTCACAGCGCCTTTGAAGAGTCGGGTTTAGAATTGGGAAGTGTAGAGGCTCTGATGAAGAGCTTAGAGGACCAAATATTGGACACACCAAGCTTAGCAGAATGTGTGGACGAGACTGTGAAACAATCGTTAGATGCAATTGAAAAGGAACAAATAGGAGAATCCCTGTCGGAAGGACCAAAGCTGGCTGGAGGGGCTCGAAGCGAAGGAGAGAGCACTGCCGCTCTTCCTGGGGATAGTCTACCAAAACAAGACGAGCTGGGTCCGGACGTTGGAGACTGTCGAGATGATACGTTAGGTTCAATTTTATCCAATAGCCGGACGCCAGAAGTTCAACCAAAGGAATTGGAACAAACGAAGGCGGAAAAAGAAGAGGGAACAATACCAGAGGAGGTAGCCAAAGATGTCCCTGTAGAAGATGAAAGCTCCCTTATGACTGAAAATGAAGTTTCTCAGGAAGATAGTAAAGTTATTTTGCAACAAGACAAAGAAGATTTGTTAGCTGACGAGGGATTATCGCTGGAAAGCGTGAGCGAAACGTCCTTCACCCTTAACGACAACACGGAAGATGCCAAGGACGCGAACGACATCGACATGGAAGATGTTTCGCTGAAAGATTCCGTAGCTGAAGATACCCTTGTCGGAAAGGTGGGCAATGACTTCTTGGCCGAACTGGAAGATATATCCTCGGAGGACAACGAGGATTTCTTCGATGACATGGACTCAGTGTCGTTCGGGAGCAATAAAGACTCGGTTGTCGGAAAGGAAGCCGTTACTGTGAACTCAAAGCCGGCTCATGAAGTAGTCTCAATGGATTGCAACGAAGATTCTGTAGCTACAACGGAAGCAGTCACGCAGGATCCCTCGGCTGAAAGAGAGTCTTGTTCATCCAATGAAGTTGGGGAAACTTCGGCTGAAACTGCCCTGGTTTCGGCAAGCAACGAAGGTTCTAAAGCTCAAGATCAAGCTTCTTCGAGCAAGGATTCTGGCAGTGAGAAAGTGACGGCCGAAGTGGAGACTGTCTCAGACGAAAGTGAGGACACTTTAGCTGGTATTGAAGCTCTCTCCAATGACGATCTTCTTACGGAAGTGCCGACTTCGGATTCTCTAGGAAAAGATGCACTCTCTCAGGATTCATTGCCTGAGGTTTCACCAGCAATATCAGAGAGCAATAACGATTTCCTGGCTGAAAAGGAAACTTGTAAGCTCGAAAGTTCGGAGGTCCAAACTGAGGAAATGCCTCGAAGCACCGCTCAGGAAGAAGACAGTTCTGCTGAGGAGCAGTCTGATTCCTCGGATAAGGCTGTGTCTGTGACTATCGCAGGTACTGATCTGTCGGGAGAAGACGTTAAAGAGGCAGAGGTGCAGGACGGAGAGAGACAGGTAGAGAAGGAACAGGCGCTGGGCGTATCGAGCGACGATGCCGACGGGTCTGAATTAATGGCTTCGCCAATCGCGGATCGATCTGATTCCAAGGATGCCTCTACCGAAGGGCCTTCTCAAATAGAAAGTTGCCAAGAAGATATTGCAGGGCCTATTTTGGTTGAAGCGGAGGCGCCGGAAGAGCTGACTGTGGACGGGGGAGAGAGTTCAGAGGCCTCGAATGTGGAAGAAAAAGCTCAAACCCAATCAGAGGAGATTTCGGCAGGACCTGTGTCGGAAGTGGAAGAGAGTTTAGCGGTCCTTCCCTCAGAAGAAATTTTAGTTTCGCTCCCCGAAGAGAAGTCAGAATCGTTACCAGAAGGAGAACGCTCAGCTAAAAAGGAAGAGAGTTCGCCTTTACAAATGCCTTTGCAAGAGGAGTCTGCGCCATCTTCAGAAGATGCTTCAGTACCAGCTGCGGAAGCGAACAAAAGCTCAGTACCATCACCTTTGAAAGAGGTAGATTTAGCACCTGAAATGGAAGAAAACTCTACCTTGACTACTGTGAGAGAGGAAGCAGCGCCAACTCCCATGGAAGATGTTTCATCTGCGGAAATACTAGATAGTTCAGCTGTGTCACCTTCAGAGGTGAAAGAAAGTTTAGCTAATCTGTCTTTAGAAGCTGGGGGTTTAGCGGAGCCAAGTGTTGAAGATAGACTGGCTAACGAACCAATGGACTCCGGAGAAAGTTCAACCGAGCCGCTTATCGAAGAAAGTATAGCTGAACCTCCGGTGGAAATTGACGGAAGTTTAGTTGAGCCACCCGTGGAAGAAAGTCTTTCTAAGGCACTTGTGGATAAGGAAGAAAGTTCGTCCGAACCACTTGTGGAAGCGAAAGAAAGTCTAGACAAGCCTGTGGAAGCTGACGAAAGTTCTGGTGAGCCACCTGTGGAAGAGGAAGATAGTGTTTCTAAGCCACTTTTTAGAGCTGGAGAAAGTTCTTCTGAGCCATCGGCAGAAGAGGGAGAAAGTGTGGTTGAGCCACCTGTTCCAGCCGAAGAAATTGCAGCCGAGCCACCTGTTGCAGCTGAGGATAGTTTAGCAGAGACACCCGTGGAAGGGGAAGATGTGGTCCAGCCCCATGAAGAAGACGAAAGTAGTCCAGCCAAGCCTTCTATGGAAGTGGAGAGTTTCGCAACCGAGCCATCTTCGGGAGCTGGAGATAGTCTATCTAAGCCACCTGCCGAAGAGGACGAAAGATTATCGAAGCTACCTGTGGACGCCGAAGGAAGTTCTGTCAGAGAGGAGGATAGTCAAGCCAAACCAACAACGGATGCCGAGAAGAGCTCAGCTGAACATCTTGCGGAATCCGAAGAAATTTCAGCCGAGCCACCGGCGGAAGAGGGAGAAAGCCGAACTGCGCTTACTTCAGATGGAGACAGAGTCGAATCTCTGCCGATGGAAGAAGAAGATATTCCTGTCGCAGTACGTGTCCAAGAAGATAGCTCACCGTCAGAAGGAGGAGGAAGTTCAGAGGCAACAGGAGCAACCACTGAAGCCACGCCCGAAGATATTTCACCAGCTGATGATACACCTGTGCCAAGCGAAGGCGCCGAAATTCAGACGGAAGGCCCTGAGAAACACGTAAATGAGATTCCATCTGAGGAAACCGCAGTTGAGGCTGCTCCCGTCGAAACAAGGGCTGCTAAAATACAGCACGTGGCTCCACTTAAAGCATCTTCCATGGATGTAGCCAAAGCTATTTCGCTCAAAAAGGAACTTCTTACGGCGGAAGAGGAGGCAGATATTCCATTGGAATCTCTGAAACAGGAAGAGTTGGATATCCCTAGTGAGCCCCTGGACGAAGATGATGTAGACGAAGCCCTCGATGACGACTCAGCGTGCTTTAAGATGGAAGAATCGACTGATAGAGATTTCGACGATACGGGTCTCGTCATAGACGAAGGAGAAGATCCGCCTCTGCCCGAAGATCCTGCGCTCATCAAGAGCGAAGCTATCAAAGTATCTCTTGGCAGCGAAGTATCCATTAAGCTGGTACCAGCGAAGAGCAGCTCGGATCTCCGAGAGAAATCCAAACAAACGCAGTCCGTAACGATCACCCCCAAAGATCATTTGCTCAAAACGCCGGAGTACTTACTGCGGCGTGCGAAAGCTCAAAGCCTCGTCAAGATGGCAGAGCCCACTCCGGGGAAAGCGCGAACTAAAGTCTCCAAAGCGCCGATGCCGGATCTGACGCCTCTGCAGAGCGACTTGGCCAAGGCGACCTCGGGCAGGCCCGCCAAGACGGGGTCTGTGCCCAAAAAGGCCGACCTGAATCCGACGGTGAAAAGTCTCCTGAAAGGACCTTCGGCCGCAGGTCCGGCCGCCGGTCCCTCGGGAAATTGGCCGCAGCCGCAGAAAGGAAAAGCCCGTTCGGGTGACAATTTTCGCCCGTTCCCTTCACTGCCTAAAGATACCGTTGTTATACCTACGTACTACGTCGCGGAGCAGGAGAAGGCCCAGCAGCCCATGAACCTGTCCGCGTCCAATGACTTGCCTCTGATGTGCAAGAGCATTCCTGCTACGCAGCCCCTGCCAGCCAACGTGGTCCCCAGCCAGCAGAAAAAAGCCCCGTCCTCATCGGCCGCGCCCAGAGCGCCTCCAACGAAGATCCCCATGGCTGGTCCTCCACCGCTGCCCATGCAGTCCTTGATGCCCAAGATGGACAATAACATGTTCCCCGCCATGTGGAGTCTGTTCGGGCCGCAGCTGCTGTCGTCGCAGTTCCTCGCAGCTGCAGCTGGCGTGGGCGCCCCCCTCCCGCCGTTCCCGCTGGACCCCCAGAAGCAGAATCTGCTGGAGGCGATGTTCGCCAGCTCCGCCATGCCTCGCCTTCCGATCCCGCAGGAAATGAATGTGTACAACTCGGCGTTGATGCAGATGCAGGCTCAGATGGACGCGCTGATGCAGCCCAAAGTGCCAGACATGCAGAATGCGCCCTTGCCTCCTGATATGAGCAGGTACAACGCGGCGTTGATGCAGATGCAGGCGCAGATGGACGCGTTCCTGCCGATGCCGCCGGGCGGCCCCGGGATGCTGCTGGGCGCGCTGCCGCCGGGGGTCCCCGCTGTGCCGCCCCCGAACGTGCCGCCCTTCGCGAAGGCGAAAGCGACGCCGCAGGCGAAGGCGCCGCCCAAGCCGCAGGCGACCATCCTCCCGCAGCCCAAAGTGCCGCCGAAGCCTGCGGCTCAGCAGAGTATCCTTGCTCAAAGTTCAGTGGACTCCAAGACTGCTCAACCAGCTGTACCTCGCAAGCCAGGTAACTTAATCTTCAAGTAAATTAATGTTAACCAAGCCCAGGAGGCAGGAAACTTGAGAAATCAGGTCTTAACCCACTACCGCCCAGCGATGCCTTTCGGAAACAAAAAAATAAATATTTTAGAGGATCTTTTTAGTTCAGTGTTGTTACAATTTAAAAAAAATCAGCCCTCTGGAAACCTGAAATTTCATTATTTAGGCATTTTCCAAAGCTTAAAATTGCGTATTTTAATGGAAAAAATCTTTTCAATTTCTCTTAAGCTAAATTTTACTCTAAATAC
>Ga0058701_10002142_pt1 | contig 14735 bp, 7 predicted proteins | sample AgamicOrMae_FD_97039 | JGI IMG/M metagenome (GOLD analysis project Ga0058701, IMG submission 97039) | Agave microbial communities from Guanajuato, Mexico - Or.Ma.e | ecosystem: Host-associated > Plants > Phyllosphere > Phylloplane/Leaf | place: Guanajuato, Mexico | collected 2012-06-04
CAACATACATGCCACTTTGAAGTAAAAGCTTATGATTACTCTTCTTTTTTGTTTTTTTCAGGTACCTGAAATAAGTACTAGGCCAGCCCTCGCGGCCATTTACAAGGTCTGTGATATCTAGCAATTTTGTAACACTTCTCACTGTCAACATTAATATTACTTTCCCTTACTGACATATTCCGTACGATTTGTGTTACCGGTACTTATCAAAATGGTTGATAAAACCAGGTAATAATGCAGATACAATCTTCACTTCTGCCCTGAGATCAGTAGGCTACATACGGAAAGGGAGGTTATCCGCTATGCTGGCTGTTATTGCAAGGGTGATTTCCACTTACCTACCGTTTTCGCACGACCTTCACACAAACACTGCGGCAATAGACGTCCAAATCACTCACGTATCCACGGTTTTTATCCTTCGATGCCGACAAGTATCACATCACATCGAAAAAGACATTTAATAACGGAACGAGTATCACGGAGTCACTCCCGAGTAACCGCCACAACAACTCAGCCCGGCAGCCGAGAGAGGGCGCACGAGAGAGCGTGTAGGGTATGAAAAATTTACGCAGCATTGTGCTCGCGACTTGGGCAATATAAAACAAAGTTCACAGGTGAACGAATATTCTTGTATATACTAGAAAAATGTTAGGTTAGTTTTTGTTGACCAGGTCACAAACATAATGCTGCATATATTTTTGTAAATTGCTGTCAGTCGCGCGCCGTCTCTCGGCAGTCGGGCCGATTTGTTCTGCTGTGACATTTCCCGGCTATGAAGGATGAAACTTTAGATACTTGGGTTATTTGGGCGTCTATTACCGCAAAGTTTATACCGTTGGGCAAAAACTGGGAGAAAAGGGGAATGTACACTTGCAAACCGCCAAACATAGCGGAAGTCTTCTTCTCCATATGCATCGGCAATGATGACCTCTTGTTAGTGTTGTTTGTTTTGCCTAACATTCAGGAGCCGTCGTATAGGTTTATTTATAGGATATTATTTATATAGCAGATTAATAATTTGCTTGCATTCGATTCCATGATCAACATTTGGTCGTACATAACGTCAAGTTAGAAACCGGTATACCTATCCTGACCAAAAGGAGAAAAAATGGAAATATTTCCGCATGAATGTCCAAAAAAAAAAAATTGGCGCGATATTTGAAAACCTCCTCAAGATGGAATTTTGCTTGCTCGACCTCCAGGTGCGTGGGAAACGTAAAATAGTAAACCCAGTAAAAATATTCTAAGGCGCTCGGTATTGCGGGTTTGCGCTCTATGCGTTAATTCCGATTTCATTTAGTTTTTAAACTGGTGTTAATACTAAGTTGCGTTCTGGTATTGTATCCTTGCTCTAATTTTACTTAACATGGTTTCCTGCTGACATACGTAAGAACCTCTTTGGATATATTCTGATATCGTTAATGCGCTTTTAGTACCGGTACAGTTCCCAATGACAATACTCCGTGGTGAGTCACATTGAGGCCATCTCGCCTGTAAAGCTTAATTTCCATTCCTACAGTGCATCTCACTGACTTGAGACATACGGACATTGATTCAGCAATGTAAAAGAATTTTAATCGCTTATTTTCCATGTTGACGAACGAGCGTCTTTCTTTAATGAAGTAAAACGTTTTCTTCATGAGATAAAATGTGCCCAAAAGTCCCCATCTATTTACCAAAAAACTCGAAGGAAGTAGTTTTTGTGCCAAAAATAGTCTTTATGCGCGTCACTTGGACAGAATTTCGACGTTTTCTGCGCACCCGCAGTATTCGTAATTTCGTAGTAATCAATGTTAAGGTATATATTTTTTTTTATGTGCAATAAATTGTGTATGAAAAATTTTTACGCAAAGTGAAAATTGCTCGTAACACGCAGCTCAATGGAAAGTGTAAATATGCTTCACGTGTACCATGTCTTAGAGCGATGTAATTCGTATCGCATGGTTTTCAGTTTATATCTTGCTCTGCCATTGTTAGAAACTTATGCATTAATTATTGTATTAAGAAAATTAAGTACAAAAAATCAATTTCCTACAAGCATAAATGGCGCGATTTCTGACCTCACCGTCATTTATAGATGTAACAAGGTTTTTGCTTGCGTTAAAAGTGGTCATTTTCAACGATTTGCAGGGCTACAGAAACAGCAATCTTCAAAATAAAATATTCCGGTAGCTTTAAAGTAAGTGAATGTAGTTGATGAAGATAGTGTCGTTTCTGCAAAAAAAAAGTCTCTTTCTATGCAGGTCATTCAAAAATAGACAATGGCTCCGTCGAAATTAAGATTATTTCTTACACCAGTTGTTTAATTGCTCAACATCACAGTACCTGCAATTGTAAGCAAAGCCCTGGTCTTCAAAAATGGTGTAAATGACCAGGTAAAAAAGTTTTGTGGCACTATATCAGTAATTAAGATTACCCATTACGTTAGTTTTTCAAGAATAAGCTATCGTTACTGTTTTCAGTTATCTTTTTTTTTCAGCTAACCGCAAATAAACTAACAAAAAAAAAGATTGGTTTAGGAACTCCCTTTTGTTGGACTGTGAGAGCAGAGGAAACGTTCTAATTTATACGGTACCGGTGCAACATTCATTATTCAAACATAACTGTAGCTCCCAGCAAAAAAGAGATGATTTAATGGAATTGACAGTTATTTAGAGGCAGCGTTTGTAGGTTCTAAATATAATTTCATAAAGAAGTTCTAGTTTTAAGAGGCAGCAAAAATATGGTAAGCGAAAGTTGTTCATGAGCACGTTCGTGACCCTCTACCCTTAATTGGAGACAATCCATCGCTTTCAGCGATGGTTCCTAGCTTGATTGCGGTTTACCGGGACCTAGTCCTGCTGCTTCTTTCAAAACAAGAACTTTATTTTACATTGTTGACTGCTTTAGTTTCATATCTAAGTTATTTTGCCGACAATGTTTGATGAGTTGCATAACCGTAGAATAGAAACGTGCTTTTTCTATCAAAAGAATAAACATATTTTCTGTGTAGTCGTTCGTTTATTCCTGCCTTGAAGATTCCCAAAAGGGGTTGATACTTTCTGGAGATGAGCTCCATTGGTAAACAATTTGGTCTGTTGTTTAGTGGCGGAGTCTTTAAAAAATTCGCTTATCAGAGGAACAGCGTCGAAAAGGTTATGGTAATCTGAGTACAGATGGCAATATAAAATAACGCGGGGAAGAGAAATTGGCCCAAAGATATTTTACAGCTCAAGGCCGTCCCCTCCACTTTACATCTCCACTTTTGAGAACTATTTTGTTTTTATACAGGCAGGCAACTCGCCAAGTTTCAAAAAAAAAGAAGGAAACGTATCCATACTTATTGACAATATCAGGAAACGGTTTACTTGACAGTAAAGCCGTTTTCTAGCACGCTGAATTTTTCATACAAAACCAGTTCAACAAAGCACTTTTCACAGCTTTCTAAATTATTTATATTGAAATATACCGTGACTATAGTGATGTTATTCTGACTTCGTTGACGATCATAACGCTTGCATCTTTATTCCACGTTCTGTGCCACTTGTCCTTGGCACCCCAAAATTTGTACATGGCCTGAAAAAAGAGGGAGCGGTTAGACATAAACGTAATTCTCTTAAATCCCATTTTATCTCACCTTTGGTTCAGTGTTGGTCCATGGCTTCTCTCGGCTATCTGGGAACACGCGCACACCTCCTACTCCCACGCCAATGACTAAGCTCATCTACAAGAAAAGAAAGATAATCACCAACAGAAGCAACAAAAAGGGAGCTTCACAACAATTGCTACTAGGAGCAAAATTGATAATGCAGGTCAAACGCTTTCGAAGAAAATGAATTCGGAACTAAAAGACACGTAATTCGTTGGGTATTCACTTAGAAGATTGAGGAGTTGTTCTAGTCTAATATTCTTATTTATCGTAATGATTATTTAAACTTATATGAACAGTCAGACTAATTTGAACCATTTCATAGTAGCTCCCTTTTTTTTCTAAAGGGAATTTATGAATAAAGGCTTTTGTGTTAATGCCGCAAAAAGCGCGATAAAATGGAGGGAATGTGGTACTGTCTCCAGCCTTACCTCTTGATTGAACAACGCAGCAGAAATCCGCGACTTGTGATCCAAAACGCCAATTTCGATACCGTCGACCGAAAACGCTATCGCATCTGAAAGAAAAGCTCTGTGAGTGACTTCATGAGAAGAAGAGAGCGAAATCTCCTCTTACCTTTTGTCCACAACAAACTGAAAGTATGGAAGTCGTCAGTCCAAAGTCGGTTGTTCAATTCCTTCAAGTGGAACTCCTTCCTCACGAAATCCTTCATGGAACCCTTGGGAGCCAAGGCGCCAACCTCCAAGACAGAAGCTCCAATCTCCTCGCCGCGCGGGCTCTTCAGCCGAGCGTTGCCGCGAACCACAGCGATCTCCAGGCGCTTTACTATTTCCGATCGAGAACTCCTGTCTTTGGGGACCAGCCAGAACTCGGGGTAGAGCCAGTCTCCGCGGGGAAGCTTGGCAACGATGTCGACGCGGCCGTATTTGAAGGACCATTTCCCGGTGGTGGAGTACCTCGCCGACATGGTCGGAGGCAGGATGTAGGCGAATTCGCCCTCCTGGGTGCAGCGATCGGCCAGCGGCGACGTGCAGTCCGGGAGGTCGAGGCGACCGCTCAGGATGAAACCCTCCCCATATTTGTCGTCCGTCAACGTTGGCCAGATCTTGAGGCTCCCGTCGCCGATGCGGCTGTTTTCCAGGACCCCGGTGAACACGCAGAACTCACTGTCCTAGCAACGGAGAAAACCGCATGAGGCTGGTACCACCATAAAGGAAACTTCGAGTTGGACGCCTTGCCGCGCTTAAAGCCCTGTCTAGGTAAAGAGGCGCAAATGAAAAAGAATAAATGGCCGCTATGCACGGCCGGTATGGGAGCGGCAGCCATTTTTTCTACGCAAGCGACTATGCCTGTCTCTCGCGCACACATCAAGTCGTACTTTCTCTGTCTTTCTTTCGTCGACCAATCACAGCGCTCACCCTCGCTAGCGTCTCTTTACCTATGCGGGGCTTTCGCCGCGCTCCGCTTTCAAGTGCCTTGTAACTCGCTCCACTGGCGCTCCGATTAGCTATAGATAAGCCTGATGCCGCTCTGTTTTTGGCGGTTGTTGTCAACCGTTCCAGAGAAATGGCATCGAGCTTTGCGATCTTGTTTGGTTACCTAAAACCTTGCTTCACAGCTGCTCCGCTCGGCTTGGCAATGAAAGGCGAATAATGCTTCAAAAATTCACGGTCTAAGCTCGTAGATTAAATAAAAAATGTGATGTTAGCTGACAAAACAATGAGAGAACTTTACCGGTAGAGATGAGAACTCCATGTCGTGAGACCAAACCGTCGAGTTGTAGGTATTAAAGGAATCGAAGAAGATCTGCTCCTCTTTGCAGGTTGGCCGTCCCTTCACCGTCGTTTCGGATTCTACGCAGCTCGGCTGCGTTAGGACCTGTTGGTACTGATTCGGAAAATCAGGGCTATTGCTCAACAGGGGACTCTGCTGCAGCTGGGAAACGTAACCCGGAGTAGGAGGTTTCGTTGTTATTGACTGAATGACGGGTACCTGACTGTTGAAGTTATTTTGAGATGGGCTGTTGAAACCGGTTAGCGATGGGTTTGTAACACCTATTTGGGACGGGTTCGTCAAGCCGATTTGAGGAGGGATGGTTAAGCTTATTTGGGAGGGGTTTGTCAGACCGATTTGGGAAGGGTTGGTCAGACCGATTTGGGAGGGATTTGTCAAACCGATTTGGGAGGGATTTGTCAAACCGATTTGGGAGGGATTTGTAAGACCGATTTGAGAGGGGTTGGTCAGACCGATTTGGGAGGGGTTGGTCAGACCGATTTGGGAGGGATTTGTCACACCGATTTGGGAGGGATTTGTCGAACCGATTTGGGAGGGATTTGTCAAACCGATTTGAGAGGGGTTGGTCAGACCGATTTGGGAGGGATTTGTCAGACCGATTTGGGAGGGGTTGGTCAGACCGATTTGGGATGGGTTTGTCAAAACGATTTGGGAGGGATTCGTTAAGCCGATCTGAGACGGGTTCGTCAAGCCGGTTTGAGTGGGATTTATCAAAACCGGCTGAGGCTGGTTGTTGAAACCGGTCTGAGATGGGTTTGAGAAACCGGTTTGCGAGGTGGTTATCAAAACCAGCTGAGGCTGGTTATTGATGCCGGTCGGAGTGGGATTAACCAAGGCGGTCTGCGGCTGGTTGTTGAGACCGGTTTGAGACGGGTTAGTAAAACCGGTTTGCGATGGATTGATCAAAGTGGTCTGCGGCTGGTTGAAACTCGTTTGCGACGGGTTAAAAAGCCCAGATTGAGAAGGCTTGTTGAAACTAGTTTGTTGTGAGAGTCCACTTTGAGATGGGTTTACAAAGGTGCTTAGGGATGGGTTTGTAAAACCGGTCTGAGGATTGGTTAAACCGGTTTGAGAATTGACAAAGCCAGTCTTGGACGGATCAACGTACTGTGGGGTTGGATTTTGCAGCAGTTGACCGTTGTAATATTTTGTCGGGGACGCTGTTTGGTATTGGTCGTTTTGATGTCTGTGAGGAAAGAACGTTTTGTGTGGTGAGCCAGCGGGATCTCCGGAAGCTGGATCTCCAGATTCGGTGTCTCTGTCTAGCCCAGTGGAAACGGGTGTCGGGCTTAATTGCCGTATGGCGACGCGGGTTTCTTCAGCCGAGTCATGGTGTTTGGGCAAATCTGCAAAATCGCCGAAAAACTTCTCAGTCGACTATAAAAACGTCAACTCATAATATTCAGCATCCCAACAAGAGAAATTGACATCCACCGTAAAATATTTCTCAAGCTGATGGGGAGCTGTCACGAGCCTTAGTTCCAACTTTTCCCGCTAGGAGTTGGCTATCTAAAATACATGGCGGCTTATGGCAGACGATTTTTTAGCTATCTTGTAATAACAAGTGCATCTTTACTCTTCCCGCGCCAAGTGGGTGATAACTTACAGGCTAAACTATCACTCAGTGAGCGCCACAAAAGTATAGATGTATTTTTCATTCCATGACAGCTGAAAATTCGTCTATCCTCCAAAAGCCACCATGTATTTTAGATAGCCAACTCCTAGCGGGAAAAGTTGGAACTAACGCTCGTGACAGCTCCCCATTTGATCGAAATAGTTTCCTCAAACTCCGACGTTTACAGAACCTCGCTAAACTGAAGTCCAAACATTTTTTTTTTTGTATCAAGTCCTACCAGTATTCAGTTCATAACTAAATTCTTTGAAAATTCAGCTAACTTTCTGACTTAATTTTGTGTCACTTTTCGATCTCATTTCATGAACTACCTCGCCAGCTTAAATTAAGCTTTTCTCTAATAATCGTAAACAAATTCAACGCTACACGAGCTGCCTACCGGCAAGAGATCTTTCGTCTCAAACCTTCGACACAAAAAAATAAACACAATTAGGTACCATTAGGAGAAACCTACAGATACCCGTGACAGTCATTAGATCGAAATAAGTCCCAGGGGTTAGTGGAAGGATTAGTGAGTTAGTATAATTAACATCGATTGGTTTCAGTGATCAACAAATGGAAGACCGGCTTACGTCCAGCGTGGTAAACGCTCAGATTCAATGAAGCCCCGAAGACTCGCCCATCTTTAACGAGAGGAACTTTATGAAAACTTACGTGGAATGTAACTGCGCCCCTCAAGTAGTTCACTTCCCTCCCTCGTCTTAACGTGCATCCAGTAATTAATGACATCCCCGTCATCCAATACAACATGAGATGTCTCGGCAACCCACTCTTCTCCTTCGAACTGCAGATCTAAGTCGATGTCTCCAGGTTGCCATTTCTCAATAGGTTCATTAATGTTAGCATGGAAACACACTTCAGTCAACATGGGATGATCTGAAATTATTACAGAAAGCCGGCGCTGTTACGTCAGGAAGTAAATATTTTTCCATTAAATATGGAAATACAATAATCGGTGAGAACAGTGCTTTAATTGATATAGGCTAGACACTAATTTAAAAAATTACGGTTAAATACCCTTGTTTGAAAATAGCGCATAAATGCACGTTTTTCTTATCGTAGATTCGTGCGCACAAGCTTGGAGATAGTCGTCTCGAACACACTTTTGTTATTCTAATTTCCTTCATGCGTCTATATTCACAGGTCATTAATGACCTAACACAAACTTTTAAGCTGCATTCTTTGCTGGTAAAACTTGTACCTTTCCGATAGACCCGCAATCAAGAGATAGGCCGATTCATCCACCGGTTTGACAAGCACGCATTTTTTACGCCAGTTAACATCTCCTTTTTAGGGCGTTCCGTCATTAACGCGATGGGAATCTGTAAATCCGACGTAAGAGCACCTGTCAATTCGTCTTTCGGTTGCGATAAGATAGCCCAGCTTAAGTTAGTCTTGCTTTAGATACGTGACTTAAGTTTCTTCGTTTTTTCGAATATTCTAAACAGATATTGAACGGAAGCTATTGCTACTGTTGGGAGCTTTTAAATGGGGCTAGGATTCGTAAATCACGTTGAACACTATACCAGAACATCACTTAGATAAACTGCATCAATCACTTAAACAACACTTTGATAAAGAAATGTTGATGTTTAATGGACATTTTTTCTCTTTTGAGAGGGAGGGGGAACGCTCAGCCTCATGAAAAAATGCATAAGGCCGAATCCTACTTGCACCACTACCTTTACAAAATCATTATTCTTGTAAGAATACTCTTCAAAAGTTAGTCACGGTTAGTTTTCCATCACCACAAATAAAACAATAGCTGACACTTACCTTTGACTGACACCCGTACTCCTTTGGGACGAAAGGAATAGATAGTCGGAGAGACGTCTTCGTCATACTTGAGTCCACAGGTCACGTGACACAAATACACTAAACACAAATAAATACAACATAAATGCCATCGGCCTACTGGGCCTAACGGCATGTTGGCCACCGCCGTTTCCGAACTATGACTGAGTAATCAGCTTTCAGATGCTCAGTAAGCGGTTTTGCCCAGTGGCTGTTTTGGCACTGTTGCCAGATCTGCTGTCATTAGTATATCGTAGAAGTACTCTAAGCTCTCTAACCCATTTTACACAGGCAAAAGTAATGAAATACTGTAGAACAAATTCGGTTTTTTAGATTACGCTATCTATATTTTGTGTTTTACCACGATTTTCAATCATCCGTCACATTAACAGGATTAGCATCCAACCGCGTTGGCTAGGTGACCTGCGTTACGATCGCCCCGTTGACCTTTCCCAGTCCTGTCCCAGACAAGTCTAAAGCCGCTAACTTCTCGGCGACGATATCGGGTGACAGCCGAGCGGAGGAGTAGTACAGCGTGGCACAAGGCACGTAACCTGACCTCGGTAAGCGGCATGAGGCTTGGTGGCGATAAATTAGACTAAGGCTGGATTTCCTGTCCCTTGCTCTGCTCGGCTTAGCGACGGATGCTGAAACATAACAAGTGAAAACCTCAACACTTTAAACAGGGAAAAAAACACTCAAAATTCTTAGGGTATACTGTACATTTCAGCTATTTTTCAATAAATTAGTGTCGGTTATTGAAAGCTGCTTTGGGGCAGTTTATGTATGTGTTGACGTCCTTAAATCGCTTGAAGTCAATAACATCGGTTTAGACTTAACGTATTTAAATTTAGTTTTTTTATTCCTTTGTGTTGCGTCCGTTATTCCATAATAGACATTATTTAAAGTTTTTTTTTCCAATTAATGGTGTTTGGGATTAAAAGCATTGGCTGCACATGGAAAAGTACCCCTCCAACAAAAAAAGAAATTAAGAACGGAAAAAATTAAGAAAATTTAGTTCTTGGTCGTTTAGTCGTCAGGATACTCGCATATTACGCAGGGGAACATGATTTCATTCTTTCCCCGGGGAGCTTGAATTTTCAGATGAAATTATACTTGTTTTTCAGTGCTTTACTGGAACGCGTTATAATTCTTCGTTGAAAATACAGTACATTTTCGTAGCCCTCACGTGCGTCGAAGTCACCCCATGTAAGTATAAGGTCGCCCCTGCTTGCCGACATTGCACAATATAAACTGTAACGCAGGCGTTGATATCAATGTTAACGAGGGCGTGCTGACTAAACAAACGCTTAAATTGGACCCACAGTAAAAGAGTTTAATTTACGTCTCCCTTTTCTTTCAGCCAATGGACATCCAATCTGGTCTATTCGTTTGCATGCATCGAGGGTTCTGCCCGCCCAAACAGTGAGTTTTTCTTCTTCTTTTTTCTTTTAGACAAGAGCTTAAAAATCACTTGAAATTGACCCGATTTCTCTTCTGTTGTGAGCTTGAGACCAAGGTGTCAATATTGAGTAACTCTATGCCCCATACTTGATACGCTTCAAACTTACGGTACAAAGAGGAAACGATACCCGAATGAAATATAAACGTAAAATGATTTCCTTGAACAAAAGCGCCAAATTTTAAGACACTTGAGTCTAGATACTCCATGCATGAGCGTTAAACAAGCTGCCTACACTTCACAATACTTCCACGGCACCGCTCCGTCAGGTAAGGTCTGTAAAAAGATGGGGCATTTCCAATCACACAAAAAATCTCGGCTATCTTTCGAAAAAAAAAAAAGCGGAGTCAGGGTGCTGAGTTCTGATCTACAATTAACTTATGAGTCATGACAATCATCCGAAAACTTATCACTGCTAATAATTGTAACGAATAATAAAAATTTTGGAACATACACGACTTCGAAGTTCCTGAGGAAAACGAACGAGTATCATTGGGCAAGAAAAGACTATCTTACTGTATTGATAGGTTGTACCTTTAGTAGAAAGTATGCGCACCCACGCAGTGAGTGAAGGTATCGCCTAGCCGAATAAGGAGAACTGGGCGATTAAGCCCATTTTCCAAGCCTCAAAGAACGGCGTGATTTGGCGTATATCACTGAATCGTCCCGTGCTTAAGGGGAAAAAAATTCCCAAGTGATAGATAAAAAGCTAACTTACCATTTTCCGAACAGCGGTTCTCGTCAAACAATCGCGCCTCGTGTTGCGTATCATCGTAAAATACAAACGATGTCGAGAAAATTTTGAAATTATCTGTCGATTCCACAATTCGCAACATTATCTACAAGAGGAAAAACGGACTTAACAATCTAATCCACATAAAGCCAACAGGAGGTGGGAGTTGATCTTCAAATCACCAGATTCTTTTATATCCACGATAAAAAATTAAAATAACCAAGTAGTTGATGAAAGTGAAACTTACAGTGCTTTGGGGTTCAACATTCTTGTCAAACAATGGGGGCGTTTGTTAGATGTCATTGGAGAATGTTTAAGTCTTTTGATTTTGTCCATCCTCAAGTCCACAACATTGCCTAAGGAGAAAAAAACGATTTTATCACCTTCTTTAGTTACAGCGAAAGGACGGCATACGTTTACCTCTGAATCACTAGATTCTTTTTATGTTTAAGAAGAAAAACTAAAAGTAATAAAAAAAGGCCAACTCACAATATTCCCGTCAAAGTGTCGCGCCAGATATATCAGATATCATTGAAGAATGCAAAGGGCATATCTGATGATCGCATAGACCACAATCAGGTCCAATAAAGGAAACAGGTGAATATAAAATCACTGAACCTGAACAAAAAAGACATTATTTGTCATCAAAATCATTTAGTTCTAAGATAAACCTTAAATTCCGGTACTCTGTACAAGATGGAGGATATACTTACAAGTTTTCAGTCCGTAATTCTGGCCAAACACTTGCGCCCTTTGAACGATATCAGACTGTAGAATACAAAGGATGTCTGGAATCTTATTGCTGTTTCAAGTGGAACACCACTTTGTCTACGGTTAAAAAAGAAAGCAAGTTATTTAGCTAAACAGAAAGGAAGCGTTGAACTCTATATCACTTGATTCCACTGTGAACAGGATAAAACAGTTCGATGGTTTAACAGTTGAAGCCAATTACAGCTGAACCTAAAAGAATCCCTCGTATACTAAATATTCAAATGATGCAGACATTCGTACAACTTCTTTAGGGCTAAGGGGTATTTCGCTGGGACCCAAGAGAACATTCGTATAACCCAGAGATTCGTAAAAAACAGATTCGTATAGTCCAGGTTTGACTGTAGACAAAAGGCAAACTTACAATATCCCAGTCGTAAGTTGTCGTAAAACGGTTAGGCTACTTTCCAGACTTCAGTGTAGAATACGCAACGGACGTCGACAATTTTTTTGATTTTTCCCTTTTAAACCTTACATTCAAAATGTCGCCTACGAAGATAAAACAAAATTCCTTATCAACTTTTGTTCCTAAAGACACGGACAAGGTTAGTGTGCTTTTAAATCAATAAAGTTCTCTGTGTTGAAGATTTAAAGAAAATCAACGAATGGTGGATAAAAGGCAAACTTACAATAATTCTTTCGTGCGACTCTCCTTGAACCGACCCGTTATTTTAAAAAGGAGTCAAACTCGTTGATAACTGCTACCTGTAAGTTGTAAACTGTTAGGTTGTAAACTGCAAAGGCAGACGAAATCATTTAAAAATTTTCATAACAAACCTTTTTTTTCCAAGGAAAAAGTTCTTTAACGTAAAAACTACAACCAATCGACGGCATGATTTGACCTCAAAAAAAAAAAAGTTAAAATTGAAAACATTTTGTGCTAGGCTGCAAAATGCGAACTTACAATTTTCCGGTCTGGAATTCGTGTCAAACACCCGTGCAGTTTGTTGAACTGCACGAAGAACTTTAAGATCGTGGACAAATTTTGATTTTTTTTCCGAGAATTCCAAAATTGTCTGAGGGGACAAACGGGGTTTAATCAACTAACTAGACAACAGCTAAACACCGGGGAAGGTGGACAAAATTTCTACGAGCTGGACAGTTTTAAAAAAGACAAAAATTTAACCATATGTACATTTTTAGGTAAACTTACAGTTTTCCAGTCTCGAACTTTGGTCAAAGAGAGGCACTGCTTGTTATAGTACATCATCGATGCAGAGGTGGTCAACGTTTTGAAATTTTCCTTTGTCTACTTCAAATAATACTGGCTACGGAGAAAATAGTGGTAATCAACTAACACGACAGCAAAAGGACAGCATGAGTTAACCTTATTCACTTGATTCCTTCGTGTGCAAGATTAAAAAAAAATAGCGATCATAACAGGGGAACTAAATATTTTTCACTCTGAAATTCTCGTTTACCTCGGGCGCAATTTTCTAGATATCATGGTAACATGCTGAAGTATCACATGGTGAAGGCAACAAACATCTTTATGGATTTGCTCACTGTCAGTCGATCTCAGCGTCCACAATAGTCCATGGGGAAAAGAAAGGTCTCATCTCTTCTCTTTACCTACGACCAAAGAACGGCATGCGATAACATTTCATTCACCTCTTTTCTTCGTGTTGAAAATATAAAAGTAAGAATGGGATGTAAAGAAGGCAAACTTACATTATCAGACAAAGTCGAGCGGCATTTTTTTTTTAGTAATAGCGGGACTTTTTGATATTGTCGTACATGCAAAGGACGTCCATAGTATTTTTGATTTCGATCTCTTATCTACGTCCACAAAATCGTCTAGGAAAAATATGGTGCACAAAAATTAATCAGCTTCTGCCAAATGACGGGTTAACTTAAACCCCCCAAAATTCTTCGTTTTTAAGATGAGAAACTTGACTCGAGTAGTAGGTAAAAGGTTAACTTACAATTTTCCAGTCTATATCCTCGTCAAAAAGTCGCGCGTTTTTCTGGATCTCTTGGTTGAATGCAAGGATGCATGACAAGAATTTTATTTGATTTTCCTCAGTCAATCTCGACGTCTATACCGTAGTATTACCTAATAAGGGAAAGAACGGTTAGTAAACAATTTCCTTGGGATCGTTACCTTACTATTGACCTGAATATTATGTACAACGTCCTATGTGTAACGGATAAAAAAAAAATATATAAAAAAAAATAGCGCACTTGCTATTATCTGGTCTGGGATTTTCGTTTGTCTTGCTAAGCTTTTTTTTAGTTATTTTTTAAAAATTATTCATCCATTTACGTAATCTTTTCGATTCTTAATTTATCCATTTACTTTTGGATGTCATTGACAAATACACAAGAACACAAAAATCATGCAAATGATCTCTTTTAAGCTTCAAAGCCCGCAATATTGTTCAACAAAGGAAAGGTCTTGATCGACCGGTTCAGATGAACAGCCAAAGAGAGGCGAAAAGTGACATCTCAACTACTGACTCCTCCGTGTTTAATATAAATAAATAACCTATTACCTAATAAAAAATCACAGGCAAACTTACGATTTTACAGACTGGAATTCTCTTGTCAAAGGGCCACGCCATTTTTCGAATATTTTCGAATAGGATGACAAGCAGATCAATAATCTTCTTTGATTCCTCTCTGTATGATGTCTATAATTTTGTCGGAAAAAAAGATGTTCACTCGTTTTGCTTCAGCTAAAGAACGACAGGTGTGAAAATCTAGATCACAAAACCAGGCCTACCCCTTTTATACCAATTGAGACAGTTAGATACTGATGGTCAAAGGCAAACTTGCAAAAAGTTCGGAATTTCCGACGGACACGCCACTTATGTTGGATACCATGGTAAAATGCAGACGATAACTCCTTCGAATGTTTTTCTGTGTTGATCCCAAGCTCTCAATGTTGTCTAAGGATAAAAAGAAGAGGTGTGTACTTGTGATTACAATAAACAAACTTGCGAATACAGATAAAAGAAAA